>Ga0302325_10002942_pt1 | contig 40786 bp, 31 predicted proteins | sample Palsa_T0_2_FD_201948 | JGI IMG/M metagenome (GOLD analysis project Ga0302325, IMG submission 201948) | Peat permafrost microbial communities from Stordalen Mire near Abisko, Sweden - Palsa_T0_2 | ecosystem: Environmental > Terrestrial > Soil > Palsa > Peat permafrost | place: Sweden: Abisko...
TTTGTCGCTCACGTGCAGCGTCGTGCCTTCAGCCAGGGCGAGCGTCCCGTCATTGGTCAGCGTCGCGGCTTCGCCGTTGTATTCGGTGCTCCTGTTGACCGCGAACGTGCCCGTGTTGGTGACGTTGCCCTGGATCGAGCGGCCGCCGCCTTTGCCCGCTTCGCTCGCCAGCGTGCCACTGTTGCTCAGCGTGTCGCCTTTGGCGATGACCAGCGTCTCGCTGTTTTCATCACCGTCGCTGGCGTTCGTCAGCGCGATCGTGCCCCCGCTCGAGAGGCTTTCCGTCGCCGTCACGCTGGCGTTCTCGCCAGAGGTGCTCTGGATCTGAAGCGACTGACCCGCAGACAGGCTGCCCGCCAGCGTGCTCGTGCCCCTGATCGCGATCACGCTCGCACCCGCGCCCGAGTAGTCGAGCGCACTGTCATCCACGATCACCGGCAGCGTGCCGCTGGTCGTACCCGCACCCTCCTTGAACGACGTGCCAGAGCCCAGAACCAGGACATCGCCAGAGCCCGTCGCCGTGATTTTGCCGCCGGTACCGTTGACCACACCGCTTTTGTCGCTCACGTGCAGCGTCGTGCCTTCAGCCAGGCCGAGCGTCCCTTCGTTCGCGAGCGTGGTCGATTCGCCGCTGTATTCGGTGTTGTGGTTGATCTGGAGCGTGCCCGTGTTGGTGAGGTTGCCCTCGATCGTCCGGTTACCGCCGCCGTTGTTGCCTTTTTCCGAGGAGAGCATCCCGGCGTTGGTGATCGGCCCGACGAGCGTGACGCTGTTTTCGTCTTTGTCGGCTGCGTTGTTGGTCATCGTGACCGCGCCGTGCGCGCCGATCGCGAGCCCTTCGCTGGTCGTGAGGGAGGCGTTCGCACCGCTCGTGCTCTCGACCGCAAGCGTCTGCGTGCCGGATGTCCCGCCGACGGTCAGCGTCTTGAGCGTGACCGCCGGGCCCTGCGCCATTTCGACCGTGTAGGTCCCGGGTTCGGTGATGCACACTTCTTCGCCCGCGGCGGGGACTTTTTCCTTGCTCCAGTTGCTGGCGGTGAACCAGCTACCGCCCGCGGCGTTCTTGAACGTGTTGGTGCATCCGCTCGCCCGCGCCGATGACGTCCATGCGGCGAGCGCCAGGAACGCCGCCAGCGTGAGGCCGGCGGCGATGATCGTGCGGGTACGGCCCGACGCGTGCAGGGAACTGGTCAGCCGGAACAATTGTCCACCCTCCGTAGTCGAAATCGCGAATTGGTAGCTTCGCTGCGGCTGAGTGGCCCTCCGCCACACGCCCGGTACAGCATTCAGTCTCGCGTCCCCACTTCTTTGGCGGCCCTACGACCCCCAGCCACGCTTGTGCGCGGCCGCGAAACACGGGCGCAGGGTACCGGCAGGTGCGCCTGGAGTCAAGCCCAGGAAAACGAGCGCCTTCGCGGGGCGCACCGCATCGATTGGCCGCCCGCCGGGTTTGTAGGCTCATGACCACGAGCGGCGTGGCACGAGCGCGTGGCCGCAGGCAGCCCACGAGCAAACAGCGAGCACAGGGAGTCACGGACATGGCGAGCTTGACGATCAAACGGACGTTGGCGCTGCTGGCGCTGGCTGCGGCCGGCATCACGCTTGCGGCATCGCCGCTCCCCTCGCAGGCCGCGGGCACGACCAAGACGGTCACGGCCGGACCCCCCAAGGTGAGCACCGGCGGCTTCCGCGCGGCCGGCTCCTCGACCGTGCTCGAGGGGACGGTCAACCCGCGCACCCTGACCACCACCTACTACTTCAAGTACGGACCCACGAGGGCCTACGGCTCGCAGACGACGGAAGCAACGCTCGCGGGCGGCTCCACCGCGACGACGAACGTCAAGGTCAGCCAGACGGTGGCCGGGCTGCCCGAGGGCTACTTTTACGCGCTCGTTGGAAAGAATGCCGACGGAACCAAGGAAGGCAAGCCCCAGGAGGTGACCGTCAAGAAGAGCGGCTTCGACCTGCCCAAGACGTTCGCGGCGACGGTCGTGGGCGGTACGTTCGTGATCAGCGGCACGCTCACGGGAGCGGGCAACGGCGGCCGCCAGATCGTGCTCCAGGCCAGTCCGTACCCCTACCGCACGCCCTTCGCCGACGTTGGGGTGCCGATCCTCACCGGCCCCACGGGCGCCTTCTCCTTCAGCGTGAGGGACCTGTCGATCAGCACGCACTTCCGCATCGCCACGGTCGGCCCGGCGCCCCTTTACAGCGACGTGATCCCCGAGCAGGCGGAGGTGCGCGTGGTCTTGAAAGTGCAGATCACGAGCCACAGGAAGGGGCTGGTGCGGCTGTATGGGACGGTGACCCCGGCAGAGGTGGGGGCGCGCGTCTTCTTCCAGCTCGAAAAGGCGCCCAAGGTGAAGGTCCCGAAGGCCGACAAGCCCGAAAAGCTGTCGAAGTCGGAGAAGGCCACCGAAAAGGCCGAAGAACGGCCTCCCACGTTCGCGAACAAGTTCAGCGAAGTCGTCAAGCACGCCACCAGGAGCATCTCGCGCTTCAGCCTCGTGGTCAGCATCCAGGAGGCCGGCCACTACCGCGCCTTCGTCGCGCTCCCGGCGGGGCCGCTTGCGTCCGGGTCCAGCGAGGTCGTCACGCTGCACGCCGGCCCTGTGAAGAAGAGCAAGCGCAAGAAGAAGTAGGGCGCGGCTCAGCGGCCCAGCGAGATCAGGCGCAGCTCAGCGGTCCAGCGAGATCAGGCCTCTGGCCGCGAGCAGCTCGAGCACGCGCTCGACCTCCTGTTCGACCGTTTCCTCGAAGCTGCCGAGCACCAGATCCGGCTGTGCGGGCGCCTCGTAGGGGGCCCCCACGCCCGTCATGCCCGAGAGCTCGCCCGAGCGCGCGCGCGCGTACAGGCCCTTGGGGTCGCGCTGCTCGCACAGCTCGAGCGGGGCGTCGACGAAGATCTCCAGGAAGCCGAGGTCATCGGTCGCGTGCAGCGCCGCCGCCGCCTGACGATCGGCCGCGTACGGGCTGACGAGGCTGACCAGCGCGATCGTCCCCGACTCCGCGAGCAGCCGCGCGACGTGCGCGGTGCGGCGCACGTTCTCGGTGCGCGCGTGCTCGTCGAAGCCGAGATCGCCGTTGAGGCCATGGCGCAGGTTGTCGCCGTCGAGCAGGAACGCCGGCTGGCCCAGCTCGAGCAGACGCTCCTCGACGGCGGCGGCGACCGTCGACTTGCCGGCGCCCGGCAGACCCGTGAACCACAGGGTCGCGCCGGTATGCCCGAGCGTGCTCCAGCGCCGCTCGCGCGTCATCCGCGTCCCCTGCCAGCGGACGTTCGGGCTGCGCTCGGTTTTGGCCTCCTCACCGGTCTCGTCGATCGATGAGCCCTCGACCTCGGTGTCGAGGATCACCGCGGCGCCGACCGTGTCGTTGCTAGCGGCATCGATGATGATCAGGCTGCCGGTGACACGGTTGCGCCTGTAGGAGTCGAACACGAGCGGCGAGCTCAGCTCCAGGTGCACGCGCGCGAGGTCGTTGAGCTCGAGCGTGCTCGCGCTCGCGTCGCGGCGCAGGGTCTCGACGTCGATGCGATAGCGAACGTCGACCTTGCCGACGGTCGCCGTGCGCGTCGTGTGCTTGACCAGGTAGCGCCGCTGCGGGCTGAGCGGCTGCTCGGACATCCAGCACAGCAGGCACTCGAAGCGGTTGGAGACCGACGGCTGGTTCTGGGTGCGCACGATCGTGCTGCCCCGGGAGACGTCGATGTCGTCGCTCAGGCGCAGCGCCACCGACATCGGCGGGAAGGCCTCGGCGACCGGTCCCTCGTAGGTGTCGATGCCGGCGACCGTGGTGCGCTGCCCGCCCGGCAGCACGACCACCTCGTCGCCCGGCCGAATGATGCCGCCTGCGAGCTGTCCGGCGTACGCGCGGTAGTCGTCGACGGTCCCCGTCCCGGGACGCTGCGAGGCGGGCGGACGAATCACCCACTGCACGGGAAAGCGGACGTCGATGAGGTTGCGATCGGAGGCGATGTGGACGTGCTCGAGGTGATACAGCAGCGGCGGCCCCTGATACCAGGGCATCGCCTCCGAGCGATCGACGACGTTGTCGCCGAGCAGCGCCGAGATCGGGATGAAGGTCACGTCGGGCAGCTCCAGGCGCGCCGCGAACGCGTCGAACTCCTCGACGATCGCGTCGAACACCGCCTCGTCGAAGTTGACCAGGTCCATCTTGTTGACGCACACGACCACGTGCGGGATGCCCAGCAGCGAGCTGATGAACGCATGGCGCTTGGATTGCGCGATGACGCCCTTGCGCGCGTCCACGAGCACGATCGCCAGGTCGGCGGTCGACGCGCCGGTGACCATGTTGCGCGTGTACTGCTCGTGCCCGGGGGTGTCGGCGATGATGAAGCGCCGCTGCGCCGTGGCGAAGTAGCGGTAGGCGACATCGATCGTGATGCCCTGCTCGCGCTCTGCCCGCAGGCCGTCGGTGAGCAGGGACAGATCGACGAACTCGTGACCCATGCGCTCGCTCGTCTGCTCGACGTGCGCGAGCTGGTCGGCGAGCACCTGCTTGGAGTCGTACAGCAGCCTGCCGATCAGCGTGCTCTTGCCGTCATCCACGGAGCCCGCGGTGGCGAAGCGCAGCAGATCGGTCGGCCGATCGCTGAGACGACGGAAGACCTCCGCCGCGCTCTCGCCCGAGCCCGCCACCCGGGTGGCGGGCGCCGCGGCTACGCCGGCGCCGTTGGCACGAGCCCCCCCGTTGCCGTTGACCGCGCCCGCGCGCACCGAGCCCGACGGGTCGTCCATCAGAAGTACCCCTGCCGCTTGCGATCCTCCATCGCCGCCTCCGTGACACGGTCATCCGCGCGAGTCTGTCCGCGCTCGGTCATCTCCGTGGCGGCGATCTCCGCGACGACCTGCGCGAGCGTGCTCGCCCGCGACTCGACGGCCCCCGTACAGCTCATGTCGCCGACGGTGCGGTAGCGCACGTGCGCCGTGAAGGGCTGCTCGTCGTCCATCAGCTCCACGAACGGGCTGATCGCGTAGAGCATGCCGTCGCGCCGGAAGACCTCCCGCTCGTGTGCGAAGTAGATGGCGGGCACCTCCAACTCCTCCTCAGCTATGTACTGCCACACGTCGAGCTCGGTCCAGTTGGAGAGTGGAAACACGCGCACATGCTCGCCCTGGCGGATGCGCCCATTGTACAAGCTCCACACCTCCGGCCGCTGTTTCTGGGGCTCCCACTGGCCGAACTCGTCGCGGAATGAGAGGATCCGCTCCTTCGCGCGCGCACGCTCCTCGTCGCGGCGGGCGCCGCCGAACGCCGCATCGAAGCCGTGCTCGGCGATCGCGTCCAGCAGCGTGACCGTCTGCAGCCCGTTGCGCGAAGCGCGAGGACCGCGCTCCTCGACGACGCGACCGGCGCGGATCGAGTCCTCGACCGAGGCCACGATCAGCCGCTCGCCGAGCTCCTCGACGCGCCGGTCGCGGTACTCGATCGCCTCCGGGAAGTTGTGGCCGGTGTCGACGTGCATCAACGGGAACGGGAACGGGGCCGGCCGGAAGGCCTTCTCGGCCAGGCGCAGGAGCACGATCGAGTCCTTGCCGCCGCTGAACAGCAGCACCGGACGCTCGAATTCGGCGGCGGCCTCACGCATCACGTGGACGGCCTCCGCCTCGAGTGTGCGCAGGTGGGTAAGGTGGTAGGTGGCTGGCATCCGTGCTAGTCGCTTGCGACCAGTCGACCGAGCCTGGCCCGGGGCTGGCTGGACGATTGTGAACTTCAGGTTAGGGCGCAGCCCGGAGCATTGTCAAGACTGGGCGACGCGCGCCCGCCACCGCTCACGCGGGAGCGAGCCCTGGCGCACGCCCGCAGGACGCTCTCAGCCGTGGCCAGCGGGCCGGCGCCGGGCCGAGTGACCCGCACCCGGAGTCCGGCCCCGGTGCCGCGATCGCCGGCACCAGGAGCTCCGGCGCCCGCCCGAGTGGCCCACGTTCGCCTCGTTACACTCGCCGATGATGACGGCCGCCTCGCAAGCATCCGCTGCCGCGCGGGGGGCCGAGCGCAGGATGCCGGACTTCTTCGTTGTCGGCAATCCCAAGAGCGGCACCACGGCGCTCTACGAAATGCTGAGGCGTCACCCGCAGATCTACATGCCCGAGCTCAAGGAGACGCGCTTCTTTGCCCGCGAGCTGCATCCCAACCTCGATGAATCGAGCGAACACCCACATTCACTGGACGAGTACCTGTCACTGTTCGCGGGCGCCCGGCCGGAGCAACGCACCGGCGAGGCTTCACCGTCCTACCTGCGCTCCCACGCGGCCGCAGCGCGGATCGGCGAGCTGCAACCCGCCGCGCGCATCATCGCCATCCTGCGCGAGCCCGCGAGCTTCGTGCGCTCGCTGCACATGGAGCTGCTGCGCGATCACGTCGAGACGGAGAAGGACCTGGCCACGGCGATCGCCCTCGAAGACGCCGGGCGCGAGGGAGATGAGCTCGGCGCGCATGCCGGGCGCCGGCGCTTCGGCTACGCGGACGAGCGCGTCCACTACGTCGAGCAGTTGCGCCGCTATCACGCGGTCTTCCCACCAGAGCAGGTGCTGGTTCTGATCTACGACGACTTCCGCGCCGACAACGAGGGCACGGTGCGCCGGGTGCTGCGCTTCCTGGAAGTCGATGACACCCTGCCGCTGGAGGTGACCGACGCGAACGCCAGCGTCCGCGTGCGCTCTCCTCGCACGTATGAGCTCGTCCGCTCGCTCTATCTCGGGCGCGGGCCGCTGGCACGGGCGATGAAGGCGGTGGTCAAGACGTTCACGACCCAGCAGCTTCGCCGCGAAGGGCTGGGCGCATTGCGGCGCAGGGTGCTCTATGGCCGGCCGCGCCCCGCCGACGAGCAGCTGATGCTCGAGCTGCGACGCCGCTTCAAGGGAGAGGTGGTGGCGCTCAGCGAGTACCTCGACCGTGACCTGGTCGAGCTGTGGGGCTATGGCGGCGTCGAGTGAGGATGGTGGCGTTCAGCGCGACGGTGGCTCGGGTGTCGCCAACCAGTTCACCACGGTGGAGCTCCCGGCGAACTCCGAACGGGTGAACGGTCCATCGCCCGTTACCGAGAAGATCCTGTAACCCAGGTCGCTGAGCAGATCCCACACGCCCTCCGGCGCCGCCCCATACAGGGACGCCGCCTCGCCGACGTGCTCGAACACGATCACCGGCCGCACGTCGGTGAGCAGCGCGCGTCCGCCTTCCAGCACCTCGAGCTCGGCGCCCTCGACGTCGACCTTGATCACGCTCGGGCGCTCCCCCGCAAGCTCGACGTCGAGGGTGGAGACCGTCACGCTGATGTACTGCGGCTGACCGCGCTCGTCACTCACCTCCGGGCTGCGGCGCAACCCGCTCCAGCCGTCCATCTGTGTGAAGTGACAGAACTCCGCGACGCCCGGGCTGGCGCCCACCGCCATCTGTCTGCAGTCCACGTGAGGGAACGCGCTCGCCAACTCCTCCGCCAGTGCCGGAATCGGCTCGAAGGCGACGTGACGGCCGCCGGGCGCGACCCGTACGGCGTCACGCAGGATCTGTCCCCGATTGGCGCCGACGTCGACGTAGGTCGAATCGGCGTGCAGCGTGCTCGCGAGCACCGCGCCGATGCCGATCGCCTCGCGTTCGGCCTGTCGCACCCCGGCGTCCACCGCCGCCAGCAGCTCCGGTCGGTCGAGCCTTCGCGACGCCGCCCCGACCGCCCGCTTCGCAAAGGCCGTAGCCCGCAAACCCATGTTCGCTGGAGACACCTGTTGCTCTCCTGCCATGGTGCAAGAAGTCTACACGACGCCAGGCAGGCGCCGGCTAGGTGAGCCCGGCCAGCCAGTCCGAGCCGCCGGCCTTGATGCGCTCGTAGATCTCCTCTGACTGGCGCAGGTGCCGGGCTTGCACGCCCCGTTCCCAACGCCGCCAGCGCATCCCCTTGAGAACGCGCTCCACCGCACCGATCCCGGGGAGTTGTGACAGGGGCAGGGGGGGCGGCCCGGTGCGATGCGCCGGGCTCAGCCCACCGCTGCGAAAACCGGCGCCGTGGTGGTAGATGGTTTCACCATAGATCCCGTAGTACAACGGATCCAGCTCGTGGTGATTGGACCGCAGCACCTGCACCCACGGCGTCTCGGACAGCTCGAGGCTGCGCAGCAGGTTGCCACCCACGTCGCTCGTCAAGCGGCCCTGGCGGGCAGGCCATGGATAGCCGGCGCACCAGTCCCCGTGGATCGCGTGCCACGTGCCCACGGTGGTCACACAGAAGCACGGATGCGGCTGCGGCTGATCGAAGTTCTCGGCCCTGCGCACCGCCACCAGTGGCGCCTGCGACAGGCCGGAGGCGATCAGCGGCATCGGGTCGGCGATCGGGAACGCATCGCCGTCGAGGAACATCAGCAGGTCCTCCGCGGAGGCCTCGCGCGAGATCTCCAGCGCGAGGTGGTTGAGCTTGGCGGCGTGCAGGCCGCGCTGCTCCAGGACGCGGTCGAAGTGGCTGCCGTAGGAGGGATCGATCCCCTCCAGCGAGCTCCACGTCCGGTACTCGACCGAGATGTGCTCGCGCAGATACCTGCTCTGAATCTCGATCCACCGCGGAGACATGTAGTGCACGGAGGCGATGTAGAGCATCGGCGGGTATTTCTCAGGGTCGGAATCGGAAGCTGCCGGGAGACCCGCACCGCCACCGTCAGCAGGCATCATAGCCCGGACTCGTTACACTCGGCGATCATGAGCGCATCGGCTGAGCTTTCGGGTGAGGCTCGCGCATCCGGCAGCAGAGTGCCCGACTTCTTCATCATCGGCCACGCCAAGAGCGGCACCACGGCGCTGTATGAAATGCTCAGGCGCCATCCGCAGATATTCATGTCCGACGTCAAGGAGCCTCGCTTCTTCGCGCCCGATCTGCGCACCGGGTCTGCGCGCCTGGACGGTGGCAAGGCGCCGCTCACCCTCGAGGACTACCTCGCGCTTTTCACAAACGCGGCGTCAGGCCAGCGCGTCGGCGAGGCTTCTCCGCAGTACATCCGCTCGCGCGAGGCCGCCCGGCTGATAGCGGACATTCAACCGGCCGCGCGGATCATCGCCGTCCTGCGGGAGCCGGCGAGCTTCCTGCGCTCGATGCACCTGCAGATGCTGCAGGCTTACATCGAGACGGAGAAGGACCTGGGCAGGGCGCTGGCCCGCGAACCGGAGCGCCGTCACGCGCGCGAGGTCGAGCACCTGCCGGTGCCACAGGGCCTCATGTACGCAGAGCACGTTCACTACACCGAGCAGCTCCGCCGCTACCACGAGGTATTTCCCCCCGAGCAGGTGCTCGTGCTGATCTACGACGACTTCCGCGCGGACAACGAGGGCACGGTGAGGCGCGTGTTGCGATTCCTGGAGGTCGATGACAGCGACCCGATCGAGGTGAAAGAAGCCAACCCGACCGTCTCCGTGCGCTCGCCGCGCATGTACGAGCTGGTGCGCTCGGTGTACATGGGACGCGGCCGCTCCGGGCGAGTGGTGAAGGCAGGTATCAAGACGCTCACGCCGCGACGCCTGCGCCACCGCGCGCTGGCCGCCCAGGTGCGGATGCAGTGGGCCAGGCCCGCGGCGCCCGACGCCCAGCTCATGCACGAGCTGCGCGCACGCTTCAAGGGCGAGGTCGTCGCGCTCAGCGAGTACCTGAACCGGGACCTCGTTACACTCTGGGGCTATGACAGCATCGTCTGAGGGGACGGCGTCGAATGGCTCGCGGCGCAGGGTGCCCGACTTCTTCATTGTCGGAAACCCCAAGAGCGGCACGACAGCCCTGTATGAGATGCTCGATCGTCACCCGCAGATATACATGCCGCCACTGGGCAGCCAGTTCTTCGCCGTCGAGCAGAAGAAAAACCCGGGAACGCTCGAGGAGTACCTGGCGTTGTTCGAGCCGGCGCTGCCCGAGCAGCGGGCGGGTGAGATCTCGCGCGGGTACTTCAGATCGCGCACCGCGGCGGCCGCGATCGCCGAGCTGGCCCCCGGAGCGCAGATAATCGTCGTGCTGCGAGAGCCCGCGAGCTTCCTGCGTTCGTTGCACATGGAGCTGCTGCAGGATCACGTCGAGACCGAGAGGGATTTCGGCAAGGCGATCGAGCGTGAAGAAGCCAAGCGCCGTGCGCAGGTGACTCCCGACACGCGTGTCGAGAAAGGCCTCATGTATTCACCCGAGCGCGTTGGCTACGTCGAGCAGCTCCGACGCTTTCACGCGGTGTTCCCGCGTGAGCAGGTGCTGGTGCTGATATATGACGACTTTCGCTCCGACAACGAGGCCACGCTCCGTAGCGTGCTGCGCACGCTGGGCGTGGATCACACCGTGCCGCTCGAGGTGAAGGACGCGAACCCGACCGTCGGCGTGCGCTCGGCGCGGATGAACGAGCTCGTGCGCTCGGTGTACATGGGACACGGGCCGGCGGCCAGAGCGGCGAAGGGCACGATCAAGACACTCACGCCGCAGCGACTGCGCCGCGAGGGGCTTGGCGCGTTCCGGAGGAAGGTGCTCTACGGCAAGCCACTGCCGGTCGATGAGCAGGTCATGCTCGAGCTGCGCCGGCGCTCCAAGCCGGAGGTATTCGCGCTGAGTGAGTACCTGGACAGGGACCTCGTGACCCTGTGGGGCTATGACCGCATCGACTGAGAAGACCGGCGCCCCCGTCCCGCACGAGCCGCGTTCCGCACGCGGGCGGGTTCCGGACTTCTTCATAGTCGGCAATCCCAAGTGCGGCACCACAGCGCTGTACGAGATGCTCAAGACGCACCCGCAGATCTACATGCCCGAGCTCAAGGAGCCCTGGTTCCTGGCCGCTGACATGCGCCCTCGCTTCCAGCCGCCCAGATCCGCCTCGCCGCCTGAGAGTCTCGAGGAGTATCTGTCACTGTTCGAGGATGCCCGCGCGGATCAGCGCGCGGGAGAGGCCTCTTCGGCGTATCTGCTCTCGCATGACGCCGCCGGGCAGATCGCCGAGCTGCAACCGGACGCTCGCATCATCGCCATCCTGCGCGAGCCGGCGAACTTCCTGCGTTCGCTGCACCTGCAGTTGCTGCGCACCCACGTGGAGACGGTGAAGGACCTGGGCGAGGCGATCTCGCTGGAGGCCGCCAGACGGAAAGGGAACAAGATACCCCGCCGCTCGCATCGGCCACGCCTGCTGCTCTACTCAGAGCACGTGCGTTACGTGGAGAACCTGCGGCGCTTTCACGGGGTCTTCCCCAGAGAGCAGGTGCTGGTGCTCGTGTACGAGGACTTCCTCGAGGACAACGAGGCGACGGTGCGCACGGTGAGACGATTCCTCGGGGTCGAGGAGGAGCTGCCGGTGGAGGTCAAAAAGGCGAACCCCACCGTCAAACGAATGCGCTCTCAGCAGCTCGATGAACTGGTGAACGTGGTTTCCGTCGGACGCGGCCCGGCCGGACGGCTCGCGAAGGCGGCGGTCAAGACGCTCGTACCGAACGAGCGACTGCGCAGCCGCGCGCTGCGCGCCACCCATAGGAACTTCATCTACGGCAAGCCGTCGGCCCCCGACGAGCAGGTCATGCACGAGCTGCGCCGGCGCTTCAAGGGCGAGGTCGAGTCGGCCAGCGAGTATCTCGATCGAGACCTCGTGTCGCTGTGGGGCTATGACAGCCTCGACTGAGGCGCATCTGCCCGACAGCGATCGACCGTTCACCGCCGCCTGGCGCGAGGCCGCCGAGCGCCGGCAGGCCGCGGCGCTGCCCGCGGGCGAGACGGTGGTCTCTTGTACGGCCCCGCTCGGCACCGGCGGCCTCGGACGTCACCTCGGGGAGATAGTCGGCGCGCTCGAGCGCCGGGGCAACGCGAGCGTGTGCATCTGCGGCTCGACCCGGGCGGAGGACGCCGACGCCACCCGCGGGGCGCCGCGCCACCGGCTCGGGATCCCCTACCTCGAGCGTGCGCTCGCGTTGCTGCCGGTGGGGGTGACTCCCGGGGTGCGCACGCGCGCCTTCATGAGCGAGTTCGACGCATATGCCGCCGAGCGCCTCCCCCCCGCCGAGCACCTGATCGCGTTCAACTGCCAGGCCCTCACGCAGGTTCGCGCGGCGCGGCCGGCGGGCTACGCGTCGGTGGGGCTCGTCTCGGCCAACTCGCATCTGCGGCGTCTCGCCGCCCAGCACGCGCTCGCCCGCCGCAGCTACCCGTTGGAAGGATCGTGGGCAGCGCACCTGCTGCGGCGTTGCCTGGCCGAGTACGCGAGCGCGGACCGCATCTACGTGGCCTCCAGCTACATCCGCGATTCGTTCCTGGAAGAGGGGTTTCCCGAGGAGCTCCTGTCGTACTTCCCGTTGACGCCCGATCCGCGCTTCGAGCGCGCGGGAGCGCGAGCGCCCTCCGAGCGCTTCGAGATCGTCTACGTCGGAAGCCTCGCCGTGCACAAGGGGGTGCCGCTGCTGATCGACGCGGTTCGCCGCCTCCCCCATGCGGACGTCTCGCTCGTGCTCGTCGGCGGCTGGGGTACGCGCGGCATGCGCCGCTTCGTCCAGGCCGCGTGTGCCGCCGACCCGCGCATCAGCGTCCGCCCGGGCGATCCGCTGGCGCACCTGAACAGCGCGAGCGTGTGCGTGCACCCGGCATACGAGGACGGGTTCGCCTATGCCCCCGCGGAGGCGCTCGCCCGCGGTGTCCCGGTGATCGTCAGCGAGGACACCGGGATGAAGGAGCTGATCGACGGCCCCAGCGATGGCCTGGTCGTGCCCACCGGCGAGTTGGACGTGCTCACGGAAGCGCTCGAGGCCGCCTATCGGGGTGAGGCCTTCGCGCGATCGCCGCGTCGATGACGAGCTCGAACTCGCGCGCCCGCGTCTCGTATGAGAGCTCCCCGCGCAGCTGCTCGCGATCGAACGAGCGCGCGCGTCCGGCGAACTTGGCCTCGGCGAGCTCCGCGATCACCTCCAGCATGCCCGGCCCGTCAGCCGGGTCGACGAGCCACACACCCGGCTTGCCCGCCAGGTAATCCCAGTTCTCGCCCTGGGGAACCGCCGCGAGGATCGGCCTGTCCGTCGTCAGGTACTCGTAGGTCTTCGCCGAGATGCGCCCGCCCCGCGATCCGTCCGCGCGGGCGGGAAGCGTGATGAACAGCAGGTCCGCCCGCGCGAGGATGTCCGCCACCTGGTCGTGGGGAACGGGACCCGCGACGCTCACCACGCTCTGCACCCCGGCGCTCGCGAGCGCCCGCGCGACCACCGCGTCCGGATATGGGTTGCCGTACAGCGCGAGTCCCACGCGTCCCTCCCACTCGGGGTGCTCGGCGATTGCCTCGAGGATCGCGCGGCCGACGATCGCCGGAGAGGAGGTGCCGTGATCCAAGGTGGTTCGTCGGTAGCGCCCGAGAGCGTTCCACGCCGCGTACAGACCCCTCAGCCCGCCGCTCGGCGCACCCTGCCCGATCACGCTCCACCATCCGGACATCGCACCCACGTAGGCGATCTCGAAGCCCTCGCCCGGCGCCGGCTGCGGATGCGCTTCGGCGCGATCGGCGCCGTAGCGCACGAGGTGAAACTTCTGACGCACGTCATCGCTCTGACGGGAGGAGACCTCCTCGAGGTTCGTCGCGGACACGTACACCACCGCGTCCGCGCGTCTGGCGTAGAGGTCCTCGAGGGCTCTCGCCAGGAGGTAGTGGACGCGGGTCGGGAACTCGGGGTGCATGTCGGTGCAGGTGAGCGAGTCGTCGAGGTTGAGCACGAGTGGCAGTCCCGTGAGCCGGCTGAGGACGATCCCGGCGAGCCCTGCGGAGTAGGGCATCATGAACACCACGATCGCGCGGGGGGCGAGCTCGCGGATCAGGCGCCGGCCGGCGAGGATCGCGGGCACCACCCAGAAGATGGAGTCGTCGGGCCACACGACCAGCTCCAGGAGCTTGTCCAGGCGCAGGCGCCGCATGGCCGCCAGCAGCCTCCTCGGTCGCCTGCTGCGCACGACCTCGACGCGCACCCCGCCGCTGCGCTCCGGGCCCTCGGCCTCGGTCACCACCGCCACCTCCCAGCGCGCGCTCAGCTCGCCGAGCAGCTTGCTCGCCCGGATCGCCGTGGGCGTGGTGTCCGGCGAGAACGACTGCGACAGGCACAGCAGCGCCGGGCGTCTTCTCTGTGCGCCGGGATCACCCGCCATGGAGCACCTCGGCCCGCTCCCGCGCGCCGGCGCGGGCGAGCGCGCGCTCGTACACGGCGAGCATGCTCGCCACATGCCGATCGATCGTGAACTCGCCCTCAACGCGCCGGCGACCCGCGCGACCCATCTGCGCGGCCTGCTCCGGGCTCGCGGCGAGACGCCCGATCGCCTGCGCCCAGGCTCGGGGCTCGTGCGGGGGCAGCAGATAGCCCTCGCGCCCGTCCTCGACGATCTCCACGGGACCGCCGACGTTGGTGGCGAGCACCGGAACGCCCAGCGCCATCGCCTCCAGGAGCGCCCGTCCGAAGGGCTCCTCCTCGGAGGGAAGCAGCAGGATGTCCAGCGCGCGCATCAGCTCGGGCACGTCCTCGCGCTCCCCCAGGAAGGACACGCGCTCCTGCAGGCCCGCATCGGCCACCTGTGCGTGCAGGCCCGCCACGTAGGCGTTGTTGTCGAAGCGCGTGGCGCTCGCCACGAACTTGGCCGAGCCGATCAGCAGCAGATGCGCGTCCAGGCCATCCTCGCGCAGCAGCCGCAGGGCCTCGATCGCGGTGGCCTGCCCCTTCCACGGCGTCAACTGGGCGAGCACCCCCAGCAGCAGCTCGCCTCCCCCCGCCCGCCCGAGGTTGGCGCGCGCGCGCGCGCGATCGATGCTGGCCGGATCCCAGCGCTCGAGGTCGACGGCGTTGTGCACGACCTCCACACGCGCCCGCGGCGCCGCCGCCCGCACCGAGCGCGCCGTGTAGTGCGAGTTGGCCACGACCGTGGTCGCGGTGGCCGCGATCAGGCGCATGGTCGCCGTCGTCAGCGCCCCGGCGGGCAGGCAGTCGCGGACGTGGACGATCCTGGCGCCCGGCGGGCGCCCGAGCGCGAGCGCGATTCCCGCGCGGATCGAGTTCGCGTGCACGAGCTCGGCGTGGTGCCGGCGCGCGGCCCGGCGCACCTGCACGGCGGCGACGCTCAGCTCCGCAACGGTGCGCGGCGTGTGCAGCGGATGGAGCCTGAGGCTGCCCGCCGTCGCGGCGATGGTGGTGGTGGGGATGCCGAGCTCCGCCACGGCGCTGGCCAGCCGGCCGGGCGGCGTGGCCACCAGCGGCTGCACCGCCGCGGGCAGCGCGCCGAGCAGGCCGAGCAGCGAGTGCTCGCCGCCGCTCACATCGGCCGTGTGGTTGACGTACAGGACTCTCATGCGGCGTCCCGCGCAGGGCCCCGGTGCGGGCGTCCGCCCGTGCTCGCAGGCGCTGACGGAGCGAGCAGCTCGAGCAGCACGCTCTGGACCCGCTCGACGATCACCGGCCAGGCGTGCTCCCGGGCCCGCACTCGACCCGCCGCGCCGAGCCGGCCCGCGAGCTCCGGATCGAGCAGCAGCGTGGTGATCGCCTCGGCGACGGCCAGCTCGTCGAGCGGATCGACGAGCATCCCGGTGACGCCGTCGATGACCGCGTCGAGTGCTCCGCCCACGTTGCCGGCGACCACCGGCTTGCCGTACGCACCCGCCTCCAGATAGGCGATGCCGAAGCCCTCGCCCGCGAACCCGCCGGCGGGCAGGCGACTGGGCATCGCCAGCACGTGGGTGCGACGCAGCCACGAGTTGCGCTGCTCGTCGGACACCGATCCGAGGAAGCGGATCGAGCCGTCGACCCCGTAGGAGCGGGCCAGCGCTTCCAGGCCCGGGCGCAGGGAACCATCGCCGAGGACCACCCACTGCACCTGCGGGACCTGCGCGCGCACGAGCGCGAGTGCCCGCACGAGCACGTCGTGGCCCTTGTAGCGCTCCTGGATGCGCGCGACGGTTAGGAAGGTGGGTCGATCGACCGGCTCGGGGGTGGCGTCGACCGGGACGTCCACGCCGTTGGGGATAACCGTGATGCGCGCCCCTGCGGCGCCCGCCGCCCGTACGAGGCCGGCGGTGTAGCCGCTGACCGCGATCGCCTCGCGCGCGTGCAGCGCCGCGAAGGCCGCCAGCCGCGGGCGGGCTCCGATCTCTTCCGCGTGGAAGTACTGCACGAAGGGCACGCCCAGCGACCTGCTGATCGCCGCGGCGGCCGGGCTCGCCACGATGTGCATGCTGAGCGTCAAATGCGGGCGAAAGCGCAGCGCCTCGCGCATCGCGGACGCATTCAGCAGCGCCAGCCTGCCCGCGTGTGGCAGCCTGGCGAGGTCGACCCGGTGCACGGCGGCGGCGTGCGCGCCGTCGAACTCGGCCGCGCCGGGGGTCGCGAGCGTGAGCACGCGCGTCTGCAGGCGTTCGATCCCGGCAGCCAGTCGCTCGCTGACGAGCTGGATGCCACCCGGCGCCGGCGGATAGTCCGGCGTGAGGATCAGCAGCCGCGGTCTAGCCGTCATCGAGCCCGTGGAAGCGGTCGGCCCACAGCCCCAGCGCGAGCATCGGCCACAGCAGCTCGCTGTGATCGCGCTCGCCAGAGCGATGCTCTCGGACGAGCGCACGCGCGGCCTCGCGGTCGAAGTAGCCCTCGCCGTAGATGACGCCACGCTCGAGCTGGCGATCGAGGGCGCCCGCCAGCGGGCCTCGCAGCCATTCCGCCGCGGGCACCCTGAAGGCCGTCTTGCGATAGCGCCCCAGCGCCGAGGTGTTGATCACGCCGTCGGGGAGCATCGCGCGGACGATCGCCTTGCCCCCGCCGGCGAGGTGGACGGAGGTGTCCAGCGAGGCCGCGAAGTCGGCCAGCTCCCGGTTGAGGAAGACGGTCCTGATCTCCAGCGAGGCGAGCATGCCGGCCCGATCGGTCTTGAAGAGCACGTCGTCGGGCAGGTAGTCGATCTGGTCGAGGTGCATCAGCCAGCGCACCGTCGGCTCACCTCGATGCCCACCCGCCCGGGCGGCGAGATCGGCCACCACCCGGCCCTCCCCGACGCCCGCCATGCGCGGCCCGTACAGCGCCGCGCGGGCGCCGCGGCGCTCGCTGGTGACCCAGTCGAGATTGCGCTCGAGCAGCGGCGCGGGCGCCAGCCGCCGGGCGGCGCGCTCGCCGCGTCCGACCCGGGCGGCGCCCCCGCGCAGCAGCGCTCCGAGCGGCCTGGCGGCACCGGCGGGCAGCGCGGACTCGGCGCGCCGGGAGCGCGCGAGCCAGCGGTAGCGGGGGTAGCCCCCGAACAGCTCGTCGGCTCCCTCTCCGCCGAGCGCAACCGTCACGCGTGGACGGGCGAACTCCGAGAGCACGTTCAGCGGCAGCAGCGCTCGGTCGGCGAGCGGTTGATCGAGCCCCGCCAGCAGCGCCGGCGCCCGCTCGGCGACCATCTGCTGCGTGAGCGTCACCTCGTGGTGTTCGCTGTCGAGGTAGGAGGCGGTGCGACGCGCCTGGGCCGTCTCGCTGACAGACCCGACGTCATAACCGACGGTGAACGTCTGCAGGCGCTTGGAGGACTGCTTCGCAGCCGCGATGGACACGAGCGTCGAGTCCACCCCGCCGCTCAGGAACACGCCCAGTGGCACGTCCGAGATCATGCGCCTGCGGACCGACTCATCGAACAGGCGCCGGGCCTCGGCGAGCACCGACTCGAAGCGCTCCTGGGGCACGAGGCCATCGGCGCCCGCGGTCCACCACGGGCGCTCCCGCGAGCGCGGGTCGGCCCGCTCCCAGCTGAGCAGGTGCCCGGGTGCGAGCTGGCGCACGCCGGGCACGATCGTGCCCGGACCGGGCACGTAGGCGAACACGAAGAACGCGTCGATGGCGACCGGATCGAGCTCCCGCAGCCCCGGCGTCACCGCCACGAGCGCGGTCAGCTCGGACGCGAAGGCGAGCTCGCCGCCGCGCTCGTGCAGGAACATGGGCTTCTCGCCAAAGCGGTCGCGGGCGAGCAGCAGGCGCCCCCGCGGCTCGTCCCACAGGGCGAACGCGAACATCCCGTCGAGCGCGTGCACGAGCTCCTCGCCGTACTCCTCGTAGAGGTGAACGAGCACCTCCGTGTCCGAGCTCGTGGCGAAGCGGTGCCCGCGCGCGAGCAGGTCCTCGCGCAACTGGGGATGGTTGTAGATCTCCCCGTTGCAGACCACCGCCAGCGAGCCGTCCTCGTTGTAAAGCGGCTGGTGCCCCCCCTCGACGTCCATGATCGACAGGCGCCGCATGCCGATGCTCACGCCGCTCGCGGCATCGCTGTAGATCCCCTCGTCGTCGGGCCCACGGTGGTGCATGGTCGCGCACATCCCCCGCACCTTGCGTCCCTCGGGGTCCTCCGTGCTCCCAGCGATCCCGCACATGAGGGGCAAACATAGTGATCGCGTGCCGCCTTCGCCGCCCGCATGCCGGGGGTCCGCGGCGCCCTCGCACGACCGTCCGCACGCCGTCCCGTAGCCGTCCGGCTCGCATTCAAGTGATCCGCTGATCACGTCGATAGATCCGGCGAGGAGCATCGTCCCGTCCCTCCCTCGAGGAGAGCCAGCTTGTCCACGCGCGTTCGCCGGTCCCTTGCCCGTACCTCGGTGATCGCCACCGCGATCATCGCAGTCGGCCTGCTCGCACCCGTCGCCGCATCGGCCCGACACGGCGAATCGGGTAGGAGGGATCGCCACGAATCGAGCTCCACGTCGGTGGAAGCGCCCGCGGGCGCACCGGGCGAAACGAACGGCACCCCCCCGCCCGGCGAAACGAACGGCACCCCCCCGCCCGGCGAATCGGACCCGCAGCCCGCGGGCCGTCGCGCGGGTCGTGGCGACAAATGCCATCTCAGCATCGAGGCGAGCTCCTCCCTGCTCGCCGCCGGTGAAACCGTGACCCTCTCCGGCGAGCTGCTCTGCCCGAGCAGCCGCGGCGCGGGCGGCGAAGCGCTCACCATCTACATGCGCGAACGCGGGAGCGCTGCGGGCCTGCAGGAAGTCGGCACGGCGACGACTGAAGCCGACGGCTCCTACCAGTTCACCAGCGCCGCCCTGGAGACCAACAGCGTCTTCTACGTGCGGGCACAGGGCTCGTTCAGCGCCCATACGCTCGTCAGGGTCGCACCCAAGGTCACCCTGACGGCCGCGCCCGCCGACGCGCAGTCCTCGACCGTCGGCGGCCACCCGGGCCGGCGGACGTGGTTGACGTTCAGCGGCACCGTCAGCCCGGACGTGGCGGGCGCGCACGTGGCGCTGCAGCGCGAGTACACCGCTCTCGGGGAAAGGTGGCGCACGATCGCGCTCGCGATCGTCGGACCCGACGGTGAATACTCGTTCACCCACAGCTTCAGGGCGACCGGCGAGATGAGCGTTCGCGCCGTCGTGCACTCCCGGCGCACCGACGTGGAGGCGGCATCCGAACCGCTCGTGTACGACCTCCCGCAGGCGCAGAACCCGCGACTGACGATCCAGAGCTCCAGCGAGGAGGTCTCCGCGGGACAGTCGCTGACGATCACCGGAGTCGCCGCCGACGCGGCCGACGCGCCGATCACCCTGCTCGCGCGCACGCGCGGGCACGCGTTCACCGTGCTCGCCAAAGACACGACGGACGAGGAAGGCGCGTACACGTTCACCGAGTCGCCGCAGCAGACCACCTTCTATCGCGTGATCGATGCGAGCGCGGCCTCGACCGAACTGTTCGAGGGCTTCCAGCCCGTCCTCACCGCGGCCCTCTCGCCGAGCACCGAGCAGGCCGGCAAGCTGCTCGCGCTGTCAGGCGAGCAGGTGAGCTTCTCCGGCACGCTCGCCCCGGCTCACCCGGGGCAGGTGGTCTACCTCGAACGCGAGCAGCTCTCGGGCGTCGGCTTCACCGTAATCGCGCTCGGCACGGTGGGCAGCGACTCCTCGTATTCGATCAGCTACACGTTCTCACACCTCGGCACGTGCATCGTGCGTATCAGGGTGCCCGGCAACTCTGAAGCCGAGGGTAGCGTCAGCGAACCGTTCACCATCCTCACCACGGACCCCGTGGCGCCCGATCCGGAAGGCTCGGGCCCGCCGAGCTCACCCGAAGCCCACGCCTAGCGCGAGGAGCGGGAGCGCCCAGCCGCAGTGGAAGCGCGCACAGCCGGTCGCAGCAGGGCGAAGACGGCCGTCCACGGGAGCTGCAAGAAGGTGGTGAGACCCCGGGAGCGCGGTGAGCTGTCGGACGGCGACTCCAGGGCAACCACCTCGGATTTGACGAGGCGGTTGCCGTGGAAGGGGACACCCGTGCGCAGTGACTCGAGGTCGGGCGGCAATCTGACGTCACTGCATCTCCCCTCCAGGATCTGAGCCATGACACCCTCAGGATCGGCGACGAACTGCTCGTAGCGGACGAACAGGCGCCGATCGCGCGGGTGGCGCAGGAATACGAGCACTGACAGCAGATAGGTCAACCACAGGTACGCATTTGCGGTGAGCACGCCGAACGTCCGCTCGGGCACGTCTTCACGCCCCAGCGACGCGACCACGCGCTCCGGATCGCGCACCAGGAAGAGCAGATGCAACTCGACACCGCCGAGCGCACGGAGCTCCCGGGCGCGCAACGGATAGTGGGATGTGTCGACGATGTTGGGGACTCCCGTGACACGCTGGATGGCTTGATAGAGCTCCTCTGACACACGACGGTAGCGCCCCCGCAAACGGCGCCGGGCAGGCCACTTGCGCGGGTCGAAGAGGGCGGAAGAGCGCTCCAGGTAGGTGGTCTTGCCTCCGAACAACTCGGCCGCGTCGTCGATTTCCTCGCGCACGTCGCTCCAGAAGCGCGCGCGCTCGGGACTGGGATCGCCGCGCGGGATTCCACACTTCGGCAGCCAGCGGTCGAGCTCGCCCGCAAAGAACACGTTCTCGCAGTTTCCCAGCGCGACGCCGAGAATCGTGCTTCCGCTGCGCCCGGCGCCCATCACGTAGATAACCGTCGGTCGCCCGGCGCCTGTCGGCAACGGCGCCTCATCGGAGTCCGCTGGCTCTGGCACGCGGGCAGTCTTCCACATCCCGTCCCCGGACGTCCGAGCACGATGTTCACGGGCACGCTCGAGAGAACCTGCCAGCGCCATCCGGCGTTGGCTATCCTCAATGGCCTGATGACAGGGGACTCAAGGCGTCGTTCAACCTTTCACTGCGAGCGCTGCGCTGATGTGAGCAAATGGCAGTAGCGCTCAACTCGGTGCTGCTCGTGACGCCACGGTGGACGAGGGACGGCGGGGTCGCAACCCACGCGATTGCCAGCGCCGAGGCGCTGGCGCGCCACGGCCTGGATGTGCACGTGCTGGCCGCTCGAGTGGAGTCCGGTGAAGCGCCTGTGGGCGTCACCGTGCATCACTGTTCTGAGCTGTTCAACATTCACGCTTCACCCGAGGTGCGGGTGGGCGATGCCATGGCGTCAGCTCCCGACGTGATTCACTTTCACCAGTTCGAAGACCCTGATGTGCTCGCCTTCATGCAGGCCAGCGCACCTGTGCTGATCAGTGTTCACGGATATACGGCCTGCACGTCCGGCGTGTACTACTTTCGCCCGGGCCAGGAATGCACTCGCGCGCACGGGCCGGGCTGCGTGCCCAATCTGCTGGTGCGCGGCTGCGCCCATGCGCGACTGCCGCGTGGATTGCCCTCGGCCTACCGGCGGGCCACCCGCGGGCTCGAGGCGCTGCGTCGTGCCGATCTGGCGATCTCGTATTCCAGCGCCGTCGATCGCCACCTTGCCGCCAACGAGGTGAATCCCCGCGAGGTGATCCCGCTCTTCACGACGATGACACCGCAGACCGGGTCCGGCCATGCCACGCGACGGCGCGTGGTGTTCGCCGGCAGGATCGTCGCTCCCAAGGGCATCCAGGTCCTGATCCGAGCCGCGCGGGAGGTCGATGCGGAGTTCGTCATCTGTGGCGACGGCCTGGGCTTGGAGGCGATGCGCAAGCTCGCGCGGCGACTCGGCGTGGCCGAGCGGGTCCTCTTCAAGGGCTGGCTCAGCGCCGAGGAGCTCGCGCACGAGCTCGCCGAAGCATCCCTGGTGGCGATGCCGGCGCTGTGGCCCGAGCCTTTCGGCCTCGTCGGGATCGAGGCCCTCGCCGCCGGGCGCCCGGTCATCGCCAGCGCCACGGGCGGAGTCGGCGACTGGCTGAAGGACGGCGTCAGCGGGCTGTACGTGAAGCCCGGGGACGTGCGAGCGCTCGTGCGAGCGCTCGACGAGCTGCTCGACGATCCGGCCAGGCAGCAGACGATGGGAGAGGCCGGCAGGAGCATGGTGGCCGAGCGCTTCTCGCCCGAGCGCCATGTCGCCGCGCTGCTCGAGGCCTATGGAGTCGCTCGCGCGACGTGGCACGCGGACCACGACGAGCAACCGCTGCACGCGCGCACGGCACAGAGCGCGGGCGCGCCGTCGCGCGCGTGACGCTCCTCACCCCGTGAGCGTCCGCTGGAGCAGAGCGGCGACGGCTCGTGCGCTGCGGGCGACGCTCATCTGGCGCTCGGCGAAGGCGCGTCCGCGCTCTGCCAGCGCGTCGCGGCGGCGCTCGTCGCCCAGGAGCGCGCCCAGGCCGTCGGCCAGCGCATGGGCGCTCGGCGCCACCAGCTGGACCGCCTGCGCGTCGGTCAACTCCGACCAGCGCAGGGGGCCGTCGATCGCGACCACCGCACTACCCGACGCGAGCGAGGCGGCCAGGGTCGTCTTGCGCGAGGAGGGGCCGGCGGAGTCGGCGAACAGCAGCAGCTCGCACGCGGCGAGGGCGTTCGAGAGCTGCTGCGCGCCGAGGTGGCCCGAGAACGACAGCACGGGTCCGAGGGCGCGCGTGCGCGCGCCCTCGAGCCAGGCCTGGCCGACCGGCGAGTCGCGACCGGGCGCACCGAGCAGCGTCAGCTCGACGGTGCGACCGCGATCGCGCAGGAGACTCAGGGCGTCGAGCACGAGCGCCACGGCAGATCCCTCGTGGGAGTAGCCGAACAGTCCGAGGCGGGCAGGCCGGGGGTCCGCCCGCGCCCCCGCGGACGGGGGGGGCCGGGGGGCGAACACCGGGGCGAACGCCCCCCGGCGGCGGGGCCCCCACACCCGCGCGCCCACCCCCTCCCCGCGCCCGTCGATCGTCACGAGCGCCGCCGCGGAGGCGCGCATCACCTCGATCAACACCCCCCGTTGGCTCACCGCCCAGGCGGTGCCCCGCAGGCCCGCCCGGCCCCACGGGTAGGCGAACTCGTGCATGACCGTGAGCAACGGAGCCCGCCGGCGGAGGGCGGCGAGCGTCGGTGAGACGAACAGGGGCAGTCCCCGGTACGCGAGCGAGAAGACCGAGTAGTGAAGCAGCACCGCGTCGGGCTGGAGTCGCTCGAGCTCGGCGGCGAGCCCTCCCGCCCACGAGTTGACCTCGGCGCGCGTCGCGGCGAGCGCCTGCTCACGGCGATCGAGCCAGTGCATGGAGCACGACACGTTCTCGCCACCGAGCGCGTCGGCGAGTCCGATCGCGTAGTCGCGCACACCGCATGTGGCGCTGGTGGACATGCCGACCACGGCCATGCGAACGGGGCGGCTGCTGGGGGGCCTCTCAGCCGGATCGACTGACGCGCTCGACGCGTCAGTCAAGCTGGTCATAGCCCCACAGTGCCACCAGATCACGGTTCAGATGCTCGCTCAGGGCCACGACCTCCGGCTTGAAGCGCCGCCGCAGCTCCATCATCAGGCGCTCGTCCGGGGGCTCGGGCTCGGTGAAGACCACTCGGCGCTGGGTGGCGAGGAGCGCCTTGCTGCGCAACCCACTGGGCGTGAGCGCCTTCAGCGACGCCTTGACGGCCAGCGACACCGGACCGCGGCCGACGGACACGGCGTGTACGAGCTCGTTGACGCGCTGCGATCGCGGGCGCACCGTCGGGTTCGCGTCGACCGCGCGCACGGGCTGGGTGTCGTCCACCCCCACGAATCGCAGCACCTGGCGGGCGATCGCCTCGTTGTCGCGCCTGAAGTCGTCATAGATCAGCACCAGCATCTGCTCGGCTGCGAACACGGCCTCATAGCGGCGCAACTGCTCCACGTAGCGCACGTGCTCCGAGTACAGCAGCGCCTCGGGCCAGTAGCTGTAGCGGGGCACGTGCCGGCCTTCACGCCTGTCCTGCTCGAGCGACAGGGCCTTGCCCAGGTCGCTCTCGACCTCGATGTAGGTCTGCACGAACTGGAGATGCAGCGAGTGCAGGAAGCTCGCCGGCTCGCGCAGGATGGCGATGATGCGGGCGTCCGGGCACACCTGCGCGATGCGCTCGGCGGCGGTATGCGACCACAGGTACAGGGCGGTCGCCTCGCCGACGCGCTGCTCGGGCCCTGCCGCCGTGAACAGCGCCACGTACTCCTCGAGGGTCTGCGGCGTCCCTTCCGGTCGCGGTGGGGTGCGAACGTGCAGCTCATCGGCGAAGAACCAGGGCTCCTTGCCCGCGGGCATGTAGATCTCGGGATGTCCCCGCAACATCTCATACAGGGCCGTGGTGCCGCTCTTGGCGTGCCCGACGATGAAGAAATCGGGGACACGACCCTGCGCGAGCGGCCCTGCGAGAGCGCTATCCATGTCGTCTCCCGCTGCAGTCATGTCCGGCAAGCGCCTCGCGCACCGATTCACCGCTCAGCGCTCGGCGGTCCCCGTGGCGATCGCCGACGCGTGGCGATAGTAGCTGTTGTCACTCTGCAGGCGAGCTTTCGTGTCGAAGGCGACCAGGCGGCCGTCGACGATCACCATCACCCTGTCGCACATGTCGAGCGTGGACATGCGGTGGGCGATGATGAACAGTGTCAGTTCGCTTTTCAGCGCGGTGAGGGACTCTCCGATCAGCGCCTCCGAGTGGGGGTCGAGCGCGCTGGTCGGCTCGTCGAGCACCAGGATCTCCGGTCGCGCTGCCAGCGCGCGGGCGAGACAGATGCGCTGCTGCTGGCCGCCCGAGACAGCGTCCGCGCGCGGCCCCACGAGCGTCTCGTAGCCCTTTGCCCAGCCCACGATGTCGTCGTGTATGCGTGCGTGGCGCGCGGCGCGTTCCACGGCCTCGTCGTCGATGTCGCGGAAGAAGCGGATGTTGTCGGCCACGGATGCGTGCAGCAGGCGCGGTTCCTGCGGCACGTAGGAGACCAGCCGGTGCCAATCGTCTTCGGCGAACTCGTTCGCGGAGACCCCGTTGACGAGGTAGCGCCCCTCCTTCGGCAGGCGCAGGCGCAGCAGCAGCTGCACGAGCGTCGACTTGCCCGCGCCGGATGGGCCGATGATCCCCACCACCTCGCCACGGGACACCTCGAAGCTGATGTCCGACAGGACGGGCGTACCCTCTCGGTAGGCATACGCGACGTTCTCGAAACCCATCGTCTCGACGCCTGCAAGCGGCGCTCCGGCGTCGTGTGTTTCGGCTTGCTTGTAGTGGGCGATCGCCTCCTGCGTGCGTTCGATGAACGGCATCGACTGGGCGATTCCCTGATACGCAGACTGGACGTTCTGGCCGGTGGAGCCCGCGCGGATCAGCAGCAGCACGACACCACCGAGCGCGGCCGCGTGGTCGCCTTTCGCAAAGTAGTAGAAGCCGGCGACACCTCCGACCAACAGCAGGTAGATGACACTCTGGTAGATGCCACCGATGAGTTTGCCGAGCAACTGAGTGCGAAAGAAGTGTCGCTGGACACCGCGCGAGAAGCCTTCGATGCGATCGCGCTGGGCACCCGCGACACCGAGCACGTGCATCTCTTCCACCACCCGGACCGACTCGGCGATGCTGCCGGCGAAGGCCACCTGCGAGCGAGAGAGTTCGCGCGCGCTGCGCACGACGCGATTACGCAGCGGCCGCAGACCACCGAACAGCAGCACGGTTGCGAAGCCGACGACCACGGCCGCCACGAGGCTGAGCCTCAGCGCGGTGATCATCAGGACCAGGAAGGTGAAGCTCGAGGTGATCAGCGTCGTCGCCTGCAGCGCGCCGCCGGTCGCCGTGTTCACCTGGCCGGTGATGGTTTCCTGGAGCTGGCCCTCGCGGTCGCGGGACTGCACCGCCCAGGACGCCCGCGAGTAGGCGTCGAAGAGTTCGCGGCGCAGCCTCGCCTGTACCTCGACGGCGATCCGGGCGGGGAGTTTCGCCAGTGGAACCTGCAGCGAGATGCGCACGATCGTCAAGACGAACGCCAGCTGGATGAGAGTTCCGACCCCAGCGTGAATGTGAAACAGGGAGATGTGTTCATGAGCCTGCTTGCTTCGGTCGACGAGCGAGGCGGCTATCTGCGCGATCAACACGAGGATCGTCGCTTCGGCCACGCCGGCGAAGATCGCGCACACCGCGAGCGCCGCTATGGTCGAGCGGCGATCGCCGATCAGCACGTCCAGTCGCGCGAGCCGCGAAGGTTGCTGCGCCTGGTTCAGCTGCTCCGAGCTGCCGGCCTGGGTCGCCGCACGTGCCGTTGCGACGCCTGCCGTCCCGTCGGCGAGCGGCTCGGGAGGCGCCCCGTTCTCGACAGGCGGCGGTCGGTCGGCGCCGTTGCGTGAGGTCGGGCGCTGCATCACACCGGGGCTGCGATTGGCGAGCCGACGCCGAGTGTGCTCGCGCCGGCAGCACCCGTCTTGGACCTGACGCTGCGTCCCGGCCCCACGACCCAGTACGCGGCCACCCCGATCGCGAACCAGAAGTACGGTCCTGCCGCGGCGCTCGAGTTCAGCGCGCCGGAGAACCCGCCCGCGAACAGGCCTATGAAGGGCGCGAACACACCCGCAAGGTAGAGCGCGAGGTCCGTGTCGCGCGTACTTCGCATCCCGCGCACGAACAGCGAGATCATGTAAAGCGAAAGCGCCAGCCACATGAGCACGCCCGGCGCGCCCACTTCATTGGCCAGGATGTTGTACTGCGTCTCGTCGCTGATCGCACGGTATTGCTGCTGCACGTAGCTGCTCTTGCCGCCGAGGCCCGCCGTCGGCCCCGAGGTACCGAGTCCGACGCCGAAGGGGTTCGCCTTGAGCTCCTTGACGATCAGCGCACGGGCGCCGTTCTTGTAACCGCCAGCTTCCGAGAGCTTGCTCGCACCGGCGAGGCTTTCGTAGCGACTGAAGGTTTCGTGGCGCAGGACGACCGTCAGCAGCACGATGCTCGGTATCGCCACCAGCACGACCGCCAGCATCGCCCCGAGGGCCCGCTGGCTCACCTGGCGCCCGGCGATCACGGCCAGCCCCCCGAAGCTGAGGACGCCGATCGTCCCGCCGAGCAGTTGCCCGCGCCCGAGGCCGGTGATGATGGCGATCAGGGCGCCGATACACAGCAGCATGGCGGTCCACCGCCGGCGCGGGCTCCTGGCCGTCGCGAGCAGAGCGAGTGCGAACGGCAGCGCGATCTGGCCGACGCCGCCGCTGAACCCCTCGTCCGAGCCGAGACCCGGAGGACGCACCCTCGATTCTCCTTCGCTGGTCGTGTAGATGCGCGCACTGCCGTGACTGGGGTAGATGAGCTGGTGATACCCAGGCCCCCAGGCCGCCAGCCCCGCGGGTGAGAGTTTTGTCTGATAAGCGGAGACGAGGCCGTTGGCCAAGGCGGCGACGCCCACGATCAGAAAAAGCTGGCGCAGGCGCCGCTTCGAGCGCATCAGCACGTACCCGAAGAAGAAGAACGGGACCCACTCAAGCTCCTCCCTGAAGCCGGCGAGGATTTTCAGGATCCCCTGGGTGTGCGGGTTGAAAGCCTCGAGCGCGACGACGCCGACGAATCCCAGCACCCAGGCAGACAGCGGCGGCATCGGCACGCGCTCCTTGCGCACCACGATCCGCATCAACGCGCCGGCGCTGATCGCGACGATCAGGATGTTGGGGAGGGCCGCGGTCTCTTCGTGCGCCGGGAACAGCAGCTTGACCGGGCCGTCGAGCATCAGCAGGTAGAACGCCAGTAGGGCGATCGTGACCTCCAGGCGGCTGTTGATCATGAGCACGACGATGCCCAGCACGGCCCCGATGGCGGCGAGCACCACCACCAGGCTCGTGTGCGGCAGCGCCACCGTCACGCCGAGCGCTATCAGCGCTGGGATGACGGCGGTGAGCACCGTCAGCCCGAGATCACGGCGCCGCCGGTCGGAGACGGCTGGATGGTTCGCCCCGAGGGCGCCGGAAGGGCGCATCTGCGAGGCGCTCATCGGCCGTTCAGCTTGCCCCGCCATCCCCGCCCGCTGGGTGCCGAGAAGCCGTAGCGCTCGCTGTCAGAGCGTCCGACGCAGTTGGCCACCACACCGAGCACCGGCGCCGTGGAGGCGCGGCCGAGCAACTGCACGAGCCGCTGGGCCGACACTTCGCGCGTGTGCCCGGCCCGAGCGACGATCACGATGCCGTCCACGAGGTTGAGCAGTGGCATGGCGTCGCTGACTTCGAGCGGCGAGGGCGCGTCGATCAGCACGTAGTCGAAGTCCCCCGCGAGTGAGCGCAGCAACTGCTTCATCGGTTCGCTCGCGAGCACCGCGGGCGGATTGGGGACCGGCCCGCCCGCCGCCAGCAGGAACAGCGAGCCAGAGCGCTCCTCGACGGCCGTGCTGGCGCCGCCGGGGGCGGGCTCGGCCCCGTCGAAGTCGGCTGCCGGCGCCTGCGTGGGCGTGACACGCAGCATCGCCTCCTCGGCGGGGAGCGTCCCGGCGAGCACGGCGGCGAGCCCCTGGGCGTCCTCTAGGCCCAGCATCCTCGCCTGCACGGGCCGGCGGAAGTTGGCCTCCACGATCGCCACACGCTGACCGGCGTCGCGCTGGACCAGGGCGAGATCTGCCACCAGCGTGGACTTGCCGTCGGCGGCGTCCGCGCTGATCACGAGGATCATGCGGCTCGGCGCCTCGCCTTCCCGCCGGGGCATCTCCGCGAGCTGAAGGCCGACCTGCAATCGGCGCAGCGGCTCCAGCAGCACCTTCGACGGCGTCGGATCGCCGTCCCGGCGGACGATCGGATGTCCGACCTTCGGCAAAGCGGCCAGGATCTGCGACTGGAAGACGTGCTCGATGCCGGCCAGCGTACGCAGGCGGCGGTCGAGGCGACTGAGGATGTAGACGGCGATCGCCGTCAGCACGATCCCGAGCACGAACCCGAACTCGGCGTCCTTTCGCGGCTTGGGCTCGAGCAACTGCGCGGTGGCGGCGTTGGCCCGTTTGACCTGCTGGTCGCCGGCGACCGCGAGCTGGCCTTCGAGCTGGTTGATCTTGGTGTTCAGGGTGGCGGTCTGGAGGATAGTGCTCGTGCTCGGGCCGCTCGAGCCTTTGCCCTTCGCCCCGGAGGACACCTTGGGCACGCTCGCGGCTTCCACCCTGCGCAACTGGCGACGGGTGATCGAGATCGCCTTGTTCACCGCGCGTTCGTGGTTGTCGCGCTCACGCTTGATGAAGGCCTGCGCGGTTCGATTGGCCACGAGCGCGACCCCCCTCGCGGTGTGACCTTCCGCGGTGATCGTGATGAACTGGCTCTTTTCGGGGGACTTGGCCTTCACGGTCGTGCCGTGAGCCAGCGCCCCTTTGTGTTCGCGGCGCAACTGTTTGCGAACGCCTTCGACCACGATCGAGTTGATGACCGCCGCCTGGTCGATCGAGCTGTTCCCCTGTGACTTGCCCGAGCTCGCCTTTTCGCCCGGCGTGGCTTCTTCGCTGCTCGCGCCGAGGAATATCTGCGTAGAGGTCTGATAGACCGACTTCTGATGCTTGTAGTAGAGGTAGCTCGCGGCCGCCACGATCACTCCGACGGCGAGGATCAGCCACTTGCGCCTCCACAGCGGAGCAAAGATGGAGGGAGCGTTGGTGGTCTCGTTCATGACTGCAGGATCCGTCCCGGCCGTGGGACCAGCCATCATACGGACTGGCGTAATTTGTCCCTAAAGAGTAGCGGGCGTCAGGGCCCCGACGGCCATCGTCCGCAAGCATCCGTGCCGCGCCGATTCTACTGTCCGGAAGCCCCGCCGCGCAAGCTCTGCAAGGCGACGTACAGACACCTGCGGGGCGGTCCGTCGGCGCTGGCCTCGGCGCCCGGACGGCCCGCAGCGATCGCCTAACATGCCTGGCTGCGATCGAGGGCGGGCGCAGCGATCTCCACTGGATCTGCTGGTCACCCGATGCCGACGCGAGCGACTGGGCAGACCAGGCCGGAGCCCCCGGGGGAGGAAGCTGTGAAGCGCATGAACAACCAACGCATCCTGTGCTTTGCCACACAGGGCCACGGGCACATCGAGGGTGAGCGCATCCGCGTCATGCTCGAGCCGCTCGGGCCCGAGGAGTACCCCTTCGAGCGCGCCCGCAAGCTGCGCTCGGCGCTGGGACTGGTGAAAGCGGTGCGCGCGCGACCGCCGGCGCTGATAGTCATGGAGGGAACCGGCACGGCCGGAGGGCTGACGCTGATCGCCCTGGACGCGTTGCTGGGGATCCCGTTCGTGGTCTCCAGCGGGGACGCCGTCGGCCCCTACCTGGGCCTGCACTCACGCCTGCTGGGACGTGTGGGGGGCCTCTACGAGCGCCTGCTCTGCCGGCGCTGCGCCGGCTTCGTCGGCTGGACCCCCTATCTGGTGGGTCGCGCGCTCACGTTCGGGGCGCCGCGCGGCATGACGGCGCCCGGGTGGACGCGCGGGCACGCCTCCGAGGGTGCGCGCACGAGGACACGCGCGCGCCTGGGCATCGACGAGGATTCCCTCGTGATCGGCCTCGTCGGCTCGCTTCACTGGAATGACACCGTCGGCTATGTGTACGGCGCGGAGCTCGTGCGCGCAGTTCGTCGCGTACAGCGCCGCGACATCGTCGTGTGTGTGGTTGGCGACGGGTCCGGACTTCACCAACTCGAGCAGCTCGCCGGCGAGGACCTCGGCGTCCGTGTTCTGCTCCCCGGCCGCGTGCCCGCCGAGGAGGTCCCCGACTACCTCGCGGCCTTCGACGTCGGCAGCCTTTCCCAGAGCGTCGACGCGGTGGGCTCGTTCCGTTACACGACGAAACTGAGCGAGTACCTCGCGAGCGAGTTGCCGATAATCACCGGCGAGGTGCCCGCGGCATACGATCTGGATGAGGGCTACATGTGGCGGCTGCCCGGGTCGGCGCCGTGGAGCGCCACCTATGTCGCCGCGCTCGCCGAGCTCCTCGAGACGCTCAGCACCTCAGATGTGGGGCAGCGCCGCGAGGCGATTCGCGCACGGCAAGCCGAACCGTTTGACAGGCTCGCTCAGCAGCGCCGGATGCAGGAGTTCATAGAGGACATCCTGCAACGGCGCTCGGGCGAGTAACCGGGGAAGCGCCGGCTCACTTCCGCGACTCGCCCGCGAGTCGCGTGTAGAGCTCGTGGTGCCTTCTCACCATCTGCTGCCAGCCGAACTCGGCGGCGGACTGGCGGGCCGCCCGACCGAGGCGCTCGCGCAGGTCCGCGTCGGCGGACAGCATTCCGAGGCGCTCGGCGATCATGCCCGGCTCCTGAGCGATCGAGAAGCCGTTCTGTCCATCCACGATCAGCTCACGTACGCCGCTCACCGGCGTGGCCAGAACGGCCAGGCCACTCGCGGCGGCCTCGAATGTCACGAGCGAGAAGGTCTCGTAGCTGGACGGCAGGACGAAGGCGTCGGCGAGTGCATACACGACGTGCACGTCACGCACCACACCCAGCCAGTGCACGCGCTCACCGACACCGAGCGCATCCGCCAATTCCTGGTAATGCGCCCGGTCGCCGCCGCCGGCGACCACGAGGTCCCACTCCGGGCTTGACGCCAGCGCCTCGATCACCACTCGCAGCCCCTTGCGCTCCCACTCGCTGCCGACGAACGCGGCCACCAGCCGCTTCCCGTCGATACCCAGCTTCTCGCGTAGCGCGCGAGCCTCCTCGCGGTGCGCTCCGGGAGCGAACAGATCGGTGTCCACCCCGTTGTAGATGGTGAGCACGCGCTCGGAGAGCTCCGGGTAGTGCTCGCGTATCTCCGCTGCCACTCCATCGGAGACGCACACGAACGCCGCGGAGGAGTTCGCGCGGAAGCACACGCGCTCGGCCACGCGGCTCATCATCCCCATCGCCCTGACATGGGCGCGAAACAGCAGGTTGTTGCGACTGGGCGTGATCGCTCCCACCTGATGGCAGTAGTGGACAGCGATCACGTCGACCTTGTTGAGCACGATCGCTCCGGTCGCGTGCACCACTCCGCGCCGCCATCTGCGCACCGCGAGCGAACCCATCACCATGAACCACGGGTATCCCAGGAGGAAGGGACGGCTCGGCCCTCGCACCCTGTGAAAGACGACGCCCGCGCCCGCCGGCAGCTCGCACGCGTGAGCGATCACCGTGACGGCGTGCCCGAGCTCGCGCAGACCGATCGCGAGCTCCGCCAGCTGCAGCTCCATGCCACCCACCGAGCCGACGTGGTGAGCGACGATTGTCACATCGCAGGGCGCTGGTGAGACATCCGCCGCGGCGATCGTCTCGGAGGCGAGGCTGCCCGGTTGCGATCGCAGCGTGCTCATCGGTTCGCTCTGCACCGCCCGATCAGCCTGTGACGAGGCGCTCGAGCTGGTCGAAGAACCTCCGGCGCATGGCGAGGTCGGTGAAGTCGCGCATGAATCGCTCCTTGCCCGCCTGAGCGATCGCCAGGCGCCGTGGTGGTGAGGCGAGGAGCTCCTGCAGAGCGTCCGCCAGGGCGCTCGGCTCGCCCGAGCGCGCCAGCACACCGGTGTGGCGGTCCTCGATGATCTCCGTCGGACCGCCCGAGTTCACCGCCACGACCGCAACGCCCCTGGCCATCCCCTCGAGCAGCACGAGCCCGAAGGGCTCCGGATCGGAGGCGTTGACGAGGATGTCCATCTGCTCGACGTAGGGCCCGGCGTCCGGCACCTGACCGGTCAGCGTGACGGCATCGGTGAGGCCGAGTTGCGCGACGAGCGCCGGCAACGAGGTCGCGTACTCGGAGGACAGGCCGTAGGCGTCGCCGCCGACGACGAGCATGTGCAAAGCGTGTCCTCGTTCGCGCAGCAGCGCGTGCGCGCGGAGCAGCCGATCCTGGCCCTTCCACGGCTGCAGACGCCCGACGATGCCGACCACAGGCACGCCGGGAGGAAGATCCACGGGCTTGCGCTGAGCGCCGTCGGGCGGAACGCGCGCGCCGGCGGCGACCACGAACGTGGCTCGTGCCGGGAACTGGTGCGCCTGGGCGCGGGCGACCGTGCTCGAGGTGCAGCCGATGGCGATCGCGGGCAGCCACGTCGCGCAGCGACCCAGCCAGTCCCCCGGCATCCCGTGCTGCCACCAGACCACGCGGTCGCCCATGCCCGCCAGCACGGCTGCGGGCGCTCCATACACCTGCGTCTTGGTCATCCAGTTGAGGATCAGCTCGGGCCGGCGGGCGCGGAGGACGCGTGCGAGGCGCACGACGGTGGCGAGCAGGCGGTGCACCTGGCGCATGCGCCCGGCTGCGATCACGTCCACGTGAAAGCCCGCGCGCCGCAGCTCATCGGGCCATGGCCCCGGCTCGAAGAACACGAAGTCGAGCTCGTGGCCAGCGGCGGAAGCTCCCTCCAGTGCCATCTGAAGCATCTCCTCAGCGCCGCCCAGGCGGCGTCCCCAGGGCACCGTTATGAGGATTCGCATCGATACCCACGATATTCGATGCGGTTAGGCTTGCCTGCGATGAGAGGGTCTGCATCCCAGCCTTCGGCGGGACGCGAGGGCGTCACGCTGGTCCACGACTACCTGCTGATCATGCGCGGGGCCGAGCGCACGTTCGCGGCCATGGGGGACCTCTATACCCAGGCCCCGATCTTCACCCTGCTCTACGACGCCGAGGGAACCGGTCAGCGTTTCGCCGGGCACACGCTAACCACCTCCCCGCTTCAGCGTCTGGGCCTCGGTCAGAGCAACTTCAGGCGCCTGCTGCCGCTCTACCCCGTGGCCATCGGGCGACTCAGGTTGCCACCGAGCGATGTGATCCTCAGCAGCAGCAGCGCGTTCGCTCACGGCGTGCACGTTCCCCCGGGGGCACTACACGTGTGTTACTGCCACGCCCCGTTTCGCTATGCGTGGTATGAGCAGGCTCGAGCGCTCGCCGAGGTTCCCGCACCGTTGCGCTCGCTGCTGCACGTGTGGCTGCGTGGCATGCGCAGGTGGGATCTCGCGGCCAGCCGCCGAGTCGATTCCTACATAGCCAACTCGCAGCTCACCCGTGAGCGCATCAAGCGCTTCTACGGGCGCGATGCTCCCATCATCCACCCGCCGGTGGAGACCCATCGCTTCGCTCCCGGTAAACCCGGCGACTCGCTGTTGGTGGTCACAGAGCTCGTCGCACACAAGCGCGTGCACATCGCGCTCGAGGCGGCACGGCGAGCGGGAGTGCCGATCCGCATCGTCGGCTCAGGTCCCGACCACGCCGCCCTGCACGCGGCCTACCCGGAGGCCGAGTTCCTCGGGCGGGCGAGCGACGAGGAGCTGGTCGAGCTGTACGCGAGCGCCCGGGCGGTGGTGGTGGCGAGCGTCGAGGAGTTCGGGATCACGGCCGTCGAGGCCCAGGCGGCCGGTCGCCCGGTGATCGCGGCCGCGAGAGGAGGAGCGCTCGAGACCGTGGTGGAAGGCAAGACGGGATGGCTCGTCACGCCCGACGACGTCGACTCATTCGTGACTGCGATCAGGGCCATCGACGCGCTCGATTTCGAGCCCGCTCGCGCCGTCGAGCACGCCGCTGGCTTTTCGGTGGCCGCGTTCCAGGGCAGGCTGTCAGAGCACGTTGCACGCGTGCTCGCGCATCGAGGTGAAGGGATCTCACTGCAACCCGGCTGCTAGGGTCTCGCCCGTGTCAACCCCAAAGCCGCTCCGAATTGCATGGCTCGGCGGCGCGCCGTCCGAGACCGGCGGCGCCCCCGGCGTGGCGACCGAGCTCCTCGATGGTCTTGCCCGGCGCGGTCACCGAATCGACTGCTTCTTCCCCGCCTCCGGGCTCGAGCTACCGGAGCGACTGACCGACCACGAGAATCTCACATTCATATGGGGTACAAGTGAATGGCATTGGAACCGGTGGTACAGCCGCACCAAGATCGCGGCGTTCGCATCCGGCCTGCTGGCACGCGCCGTCGCATCCGTGCGGCTTCGCCAGGAGATCGTGCGCAGGCACAGGCAGGAGCCGTATGACCTGATCTACCAGAACCAGACGATCGAGTCACTCGGCGTCCCGGCGAGTCTCACGAAATCGGTGCCGCTGGTGATCCGCCCCGACAGCCATCAGGCCGGCGAGCTCAGGTGGCTGATCTCCGAGCGCCGGCTGGCGTTCCGTTGCCAGCCCCCTTACATCTTCTTCATCGTGCTCGCCATCACCTGCTTCCGCGCGCTCGTCCAGCGTCTGGCGATTCGACAGGCCAGTCTGCTGATCTGCATCAGCAGCGTGTTCCGCGACCACATGGTGAGCGACTACGGGTTTCCCCGGGAGAAGACCGTCGTCGTCACAAACCCCGTCAACCTCGATCGGTTCGCCAACTCGAACAAGCCGCTGGCCGATCCGCCGATCGTGCTGGTGCCATCGAGGATCTCCATGCGCAAGGGCATCGAGGACCTGGCGCCGCTTGCGCGGACGCTGCGCGAGCGCGGCGTCGCGGCACGACTGCGGGTCGTGGGTGGGCCGAGCATCTGGTCGGACTACACCAAGCTGCTCGAGGACCTGCCACCGGAGAACGCCGAATATGGCGGGCCGGTCCACTACAAGGCGATGCCGGCGGAGCTCGAGCACAGCGACATCGTGCTGCTGTGCAGCAGGTACGACCCCTGCCCCATGTCGGTGCTCGAGGCGCTCGCCTCGGGGGTTCCGGTGGTGGGGACCACGGAGGTGGGCTCGATCGAGGACGTCGACCGGTCCGTGGCCGCCGAGGTTCAGCTCGGCGACATCGCGGGCATGGCGAGCGCGATCGCTGAGATGCTCGAGCGCCTGCGGACGAACCCCGAGCAGACTCGCTCGCTGGCGCGGGCGGAGGCCGAGCGTCGCTTCGCCAGGGATGTGGTGTGCGAGCAGATCTCGGTCGCGCTCGAACGGCTCGTCCGCGGTCGCGCCGGCGAGTAGCCCGCATCGCCGGTCTGACCCGCGTCGGGGCCGACGCGTAGTGCGGCCGGGTGGACGTTAAGACGATCTGCGTGCAAACCATCAAGGTTCGCCGAGTTCCAGCCGAAATATGGGGTAGTCATTCAGTGGCGAGAATCACGTGCTCTTCATCCTCATACCCCTGGCCTGGATCACCATCATCGCGCTGGTGCTGATCGTGTGCCAGGCGGCGGCACGCGGCGACGCTGCGCCGGCTCAGATCGTGGAGGGCGCCGATCGCTCGCTTCCCGCCAGGGTGCTCGTGTGGGAGCGTGCGTCCACGCCGCCGGCCGCCCATCACGCGCGGCAGCGGCCACCGCTCGCTGACGGCCGTCGGGTTCGTAACCGGCGACTGGTCCACGGCGTCCGCTAGTCGCGGCGCCAGGCCCTTGCGGCGTCCGCCGATCGCGGCCCCGCCCCCCGGTCGCGGCCCCGCCCCCGTTATCGGCGTTCCCCCGGCTCTCGGCGTCCGCTGGGCGCGGCGCCCGCTGTCAGTCCTGCGTGTTCAGAGTCCTTTGCGTCCGAGGACGTGGGGGATGGTGCGCAGCAGGATCTTGATGTCGGTCCATAGCGACCAGTTGGCGATGTAGAGGTAGTCGATCGCGACCATCTCCCTGAGGGGCACGCGCGCGGGGCCGAGGATCTGCCACGGGCCGGTCATCCCTGGCGTGAGCTCCAGCCGGCGGCGGTGCCAGCCCTCGATGCGCTGGTCCTCGTCGACCACCAGCGGCCGCGGCCCGACGAGGCTCATCTCGCCCCTGACGATGTTCCACAGCTGCGGCAACTCGTCCAGCGCGCTGGCGCGAAGCCACCGGCCCACCCTCGTGATCCGCGGATCCTCAGCGATCTTGAACAACCCCTCCTGCGCCTCGTTGCGATCCCGCAGCGAGTCCTTCAACTCGTCAGCGTCAGGGATCATCGTGCGGAACTTCAACATCGGAAAACGCTGCCCATAACGCCCCACACGCTGCTGGCGAAAGAACACCGGCCCCCCATCCTCGAGCTTCACCAGCAGCGCGAACACCAACAACAACGGCGAGACCGCCAACAACCCCACAGACGCCCCCAACAAATCAAAACCACGCTTGAACGCCGCCGAGGACCGCGTCAACTCGAAGCGTCTCACGCCCATCACCGTCACCCCATGCAGATCATCGAACTCCACCGACGAGCCCACGACCTCCAACAACCGCGGCAACACGCTCACCCGCACCCCCACCGCCTTCAAAGTGCGCACGAGATTCAACATCTCCCCCCCATCAACACTACGCGGCGCGATGATCGCCCGATGCACATCAAGCGTCTGCGCCAGATCCCTGATCTCCGCCAAACGCACCTCCGAGAAGCTGTCGGTCGACCACGACGCCACCTTGTCCAGATCCAGATGCGCCACAACCTCCGCCTTGACCCCCCCATGCCCCGTCAACTTCGAGCGAATCGTCTCCGCCGAAACCTCATCCCCGATGAACAAGCACCGCTCCGCCGGCGCCAACCGCAACGCCAACACCCGCGAAGCCGCCCGCGCCAACACCAACCCCACCGACAACGCCAACCACAAGAACAACGCCTCACGCCGATCCAACGCGCCACGCACCAACAAACCCCCCGTCAACCACGCCACCAGCGCACACAACGTCGCCAACTGAAACAACCGCGGCGCCTCATCCAACGTCGTCTTACGCAACAACGTCTCATCCCGGTCATACAACCCCGTCAACTTCGCCCCCACCACCAAAATCGGCACAGCAGCCACCCCAGCCCACGTCAACTGCACCGACCCCCGCGACACCCCCACCGTCAACAAAAACGCACCCACGATCGCCACCACATCAGCCACCAACAAACACCGCCGAAACAACGCATCCCGCCGCAAACACGCAGCCGGCCCCCGCACCTCCACAACCCCACCAAACCAACGCAAACCACCCCAACCACGCACACCACGCGAAGACGCCACCCCACCACGCCCCCCCGCCAAAGGCCGCGACGAAGCGAGCGGCGCGCCGGAGTCGGCAAGCGTCGAGGGGCCCCAGACTATGCCCGCTTCGGCTCCGCTCCCCGTCTCCACACTCATAGCGCTGCCGCCTCCTTGCTCGCCACGACGGTCCCCGTGCGGCCCCAACTCGTCTACTCGAACAGTCGTCGAGATAGCCCGGTCTCTACTCAGGGCGGCATCATAAACATTGACGAGCCCTAAAGCAAGCCCTCTTTAGAAAGTTTCATGTTGAAATCGCGTTACCGGATGTCTGTCATGTGCACCCACAATGTGAGCAATGTGGGTGTGGTATAGAACGTTGGAACCTATCGGGATGTTGACAGGCCGAGGCGTAGGGCGGATCGGCCCGCGCGCTGCTGGTGGGGGCCGCGGCGATGGTACTGCGGTATCACATGGACCGCCGCAGCGGCGTAGCGCGCACCGGCGTGGTGTCCGGCCTACGGAGCCTCCAGTGGCACGCCGATGAGCTTCAGCCTGCGGGTGAGTCCGCCCAAGGCGAAGGAGCGCAGGTCCTCCGCCGATGCGCCCAGGACCGATGCGTCAGCGCCCGACGGTGGCGTGTCGCGCCCGGCTTGCTCGTGCGGATGATCGCGGCGCCGGCGTCCCCCGTGGCGCCGGCGGCGCAGCCGCAGCCCTGCTCGTGGCCACAGCACGCTGCCTTGGCGCTCGGCTCACAGCACGTCGCCTGCGCTTCCGGCCCACAGCAGGGGTGGGTGGGCTTCTCGGCGGTGGTCAGCTCAGCCACGCGGACAGCTCCTTCAGCGCGTCGGGGATCACGTAGTAGTAGGCCCACAGTCCCTGGCGCTCGGAGTCCACGATCCCCGCGTCGCGGAGCTTCTTGAGGTGGTGGGACAGCGTCGGCTGGGCGATCTCGAACAGCGGCACGAGCTCGCACACGCAGACCTTCCCGGCGTGCTTGCGCAGCACGTCCACGAGCTGCAGGCGGATCGGGTCGCCGAGCGCCTTGGCCACCTCGGCCATGCGGAGCGCCTGCTCGCGCCGCACGTCGGGGTAGACGACCGGCTCGCAGCAGCGCTCCCCGGCGGGGCGCTTGGTCTTGGGGGTCAGCTCCAGATCGACGCTCATCGATCTACATATAGCTATTGAAGTGGAGATTGTCAATGTAATACGATCGGGCCATGAGCGGCGAGCGAGACACCGCGGCGGTGATCACCGACATCCACGGCAACCTCCTCGCACTGCAGGCGACACTCGCACGTATCGCGCAGCTCGACATCCAGAGCGTGTTCTGCGGCGGCGATCTCGTCGGCTACGGCCCGCGCCCCAACGAGGTCTGCGCGCTGATCGCCGAGCGCCAGCTACCGACGATCTACGGCAACTACGACTACGCGATCGCCCGCGACCTCGAGGACTGCGGCTGTGCGTATGTGACCGCGCATGACCGGGAGCTCGGTCAGCGCTCGGTCGACTGGACGCTCGCACACACCAGCCGGGACTCCAAGGACTTCATGCGCGGCCTGCCGTTCGATCTGCGCTTCCCGGTGGGCGACGTCGATGTCCACCTGGTCCACGGCTCGCCGCGGAAGGTCAACGAGTACCTGTTCGAGGACAAGCCGGCCAGCCTCTACGAACGCCTGGCGGCGGCCGAGAGCGACCCCGTGCTCGTGTTCGGCCACACGCACAAACCGTGGGTGCGCGAGTACGGCGGGGTGCTGTTCGTCAACTGCGGCTCGGTGGGCAAGCCCAAGGACGGCGACCCGCGCGGCGCCTTCGCGGTCCTGACCGCGAGAGCGGGAAGCGTGGCCGTGAGCATCGAGCGCGTCGCCTACGACGCCGATGCGGTCGCCGCCGAGGTCAACGAGGTCGGGCTGCCTGGCGAGTTCGCCGACAAGCTCCTGATCGCCGCATGACGAACGCGCCGTCGCTCGCCCGCCGTCTGCTCGCCGAGCTGTTGGGCTCGGCCTTCCTTGCCGCCCTGGTGATCGGCTCGGGCATCGCGGCGCAGACGCTCTCGCCGAACGACGTCGGCCTCCAGCTGTTCGAGAACGCCGCCGCCACGGCGGCGGGGCTGTTCACCATCATCCTCATGTTCGGGCCGGTGTCGGGCGGGCACTTCAACCCGGTCGTCTCGCTCGCCGACGCGAGCTTCGGCGGCATGCGCTGGCGCCACGCGCTCGCCTACATCCCCGCGCAGGTGGCCGGCTGCATCCTCGGCGCCGTGGTGGCCAACGGCATGTTCTCGCTGGCTGCCATCAGCATCTCCGCCCATCACCGCGCGTCCCCCGCGCACCTGTTCTCCGAGGCGATCGCCACCGCCGGCCTGCTGCTCGTGATCTTCTCGCTCGCACGCAGCAAACGCGCGAACGCCGCGCCGGCCGCCGTTGGGGCGTACATCGGCGCCGCCTACTTCTTCACGAGCTCGGCCAGCTTCGCCAACCCGGCGATCAGCGTCGGGCGCATGTTCTCCAACACATTCGCCGGCATCGCGCCCGCGTCCGTGCCCGGCTTCGTCCTCGCGCAGCTCCTCGGCGGTGCGTGCGCGGTCCTCGTGGTCAGAGTGCTCTACCCCGACGTGACCCCCGCCGAGGCAGCCGAGGTGGTCGTGGCCCACTACCAAGAGCAACCGGGCGCCGATGGCAGAGGGGGAGCCCTCCAGACGTCATGAGACGACCGGCCCCGGTGCCCCGGGGCCGCTGTTCAGAGTCCTTTGCGTCCGAGGACGTGGGGGATGGTGCGCAGCAGGATCTTGATGTCGGTCCATAGCGACCAGTTGGCGATGTAGAGGTAGTCGATCGCGACCATCTCCCTGAGGGGCACGCGC
>Ga0302325_10002943_pt1 | contig 40786 bp, 34 predicted proteins | sample Palsa_T0_2_FD_201948 | JGI IMG/M metagenome (GOLD analysis project Ga0302325, IMG submission 201948) | Peat permafrost microbial communities from Stordalen Mire near Abisko, Sweden - Palsa_T0_2 | ecosystem: Environmental > Terrestrial > Soil > Palsa > Peat permafrost | place: Sweden: Abisko...
CCACACCTTGGCCGCTGTAAGATGAAATATGGCCGAATGCAGTGAGACGGTCAAAGGCGCGCGATTGCAACATGAATGGCCAGCCTAGGAGGTGCTCCATGTCAGCGACAAAAGAACAGAATGCCCGCGTACTTGACCAGTTCAGCCAGCAAGCCGAGGCCTACGCCGCGCTCGTCAATCGCAGCGGCACGCCTTTGGGGGGTCCGCTGCTCGAGAACACCCGGCCGCAGCCTCAGGATCGCGTGCTGGACGTGGGATGCGGATCGGGTCAGCTTGCCGTGGCCCTCGCTCCGCTCGTGGCACACGTTACCGGCGTCGACCTGACGCCCGCCATGCTGGATCAGGCGCGGGCTCTCCAGGCGGAAGCGGGCGTCGCCAATGTCGACTGGAAGGAAGCCGATTCACTGGGATTGCCCGTGTCGGACGGGGCGTTCGACCTCGTCATCAGCCGATCGATGTTTCATCATGCCGCCAATCCCTTGGGCACGCTGGCCGAGATGCGCCGCGCCTGCGCGTCGGGAGGCCGCATCGCAGTTCTCGACCTGACGCCCGAGGCCGACAAGGCGGTGGCTTTCGACGCTCTGGAGTTGCTGCGCGATCCCTCGCATGCCAGAGCGCTGCCCGTTGAAGAACTACGCGCGCTCGGGGCGAAGCTTGGCCTTAAGGAAATCACCGTGCGGCCGCATACGGCGGAATTGCCGGTCGAGGCCGTGCTCGGCACCTCGCGGCCACCGCCCGGGATACTGGAGAGAGTCCGCGAACTCTTTGCGCGCGACGCCGCCGGCGGCACGAACGTCTTCGGCATGAGCGCTCGCTTAAAAGACGGCGAGATCTGGGTGACCTATCCGATGACCCTGGTGGTTTGGGGGCGCTCCTAGCCAATGCGGCTGCACATATCTCAGGTTTCTTGGAATCGCCGAAGGTTGGCTATCGCAGCAATGCTCGTCGTCGGTGGGAACCCAGCCGTTGTCATTGCGGATCGAGCGAGCGACGTAGCGGCGCTGGAGGCTAAGTGCGAAGCGGAGCGGGAAGCTAAGATCAAGCCGCTGCGCGATGCGGAGATAGCCAAATGCAAGGCAGATCCAAACAATGACCCCGCATATTGCGAGCGCTTCTGGAAAGACTATGGCAACGCAATGCGCGGCGCAAATGGCGGAACGATCCCGAGAATGTTCGGCGACTTGCCGATTTGCGTCGCGGCATTCAAAGCCCGCAAGGCGCTGGCGGATGGTGACGCTAGATAGGGGGCCCCACAGCACGTACTTCAGCGAGAAGCGGCGATCGACAGCAGCCCTGGACGATCAGATAAATCAGCGTCGGTGATCGGGGCGCCGACCATAAAGTAATAAACCGCAGCACCTACGGCCATTACGATTCCTCCGATGGTCAATGCCAGGACGAAAGAACCGGTCCTATCAACGATCAGGCCCGTGAGCACTGGAGAGCAGGCGCCGCCGAGATAAGAGCCAAAGTTCTGAATGCTGGAGCAGGACCCGCAAAAGTCCTGCGGAGATACCGCCGTTATCAACGTCCACTTGGCCGCCACGGCAAAGTACAAGTGTACCGTCGGCCGCAATATTGTGCAGACGGCTATAAAATGTGCCGGCGCCGACGGAGCCGATCTTGACGCGCTCCAGCGGGCCGAAGGCCCGAGAAAAGGCTGCCTGCACGTCGTCCGTGACCTCTTGCTCGCGAAACAACAGCACGCTGTTTTCTTCCAAGGCAGCACGGATCGAACGATAGGCAGCATCACTGCTGGCCACGTCGATCACGCCGATGCCCCGCACTTCGACTCCGAATTCAGGACCGAGGGGAACCAGTTCCATGACGCTACCCCAAATCGAGGCTTGCCTTCGTGGATATTAGGACTCATGCCAAACTAAATAAAGTGAGGCCGAATCCTCAGATCGGGCCAGGAGCCGCCTTCGGTCGGCTGGATGTACCCTTGGGAACGGACATTCGGAGCTGGACCACACCCGTTCAAATCACAGTTGAATCTATTTATGACACAGCTCGATTGGCTTTACTTGGGATTAATAACGGTCGGGTTCGTCGCGAACCCCGTCATTTTTTTCCCTATGTTCCATCGGCGGTCGGCCGTGGATCCGCGAAGGGCAGTACGTTGGTTTTGGTTCACGAATCTCAGCAGCGCGTGGGTCTTTGCAGCAGCCGGTGTTTTTCTGTGGGCTTATGCGGGCCGCGCTTGGCGGCAGATCGGACTCATAGTGCCCGACGGGTGGCGACTTTGGAGCAGCCTCGGCCTGGTACTCATCGTCGCGCTGGGGTATGCGCGAGCTGCTGGGAGTGTCCGAGCGAGAGAAAGGATACGAAAGCAGTTACAAGACATGGGAACCCTGTCCGCCTTGACTCCGCGCACCCGATCCGAGTTTCAGTTGTGGATTGTGGTATCGCTCACGGCGGGGATCTGGGAGGAGTTCCTGTGCCGCGGCTGCTTCAACACTGGCTGGAGTGGTGGGTGGCCGCGGCAGCGTCGCTGCTGGTCTTCGCGCTGGCACATTCTTATGCGGGCACCAAGGGCGTATTGAAATCGGCGTTCGGCGGCGTGCTCTTTACCGTCGTAGTGGCAGTGTCCGGTTCTCTGCTACCTGCGATGGCGATACACGCGCTGTTCGATGTCGGCACAGGCTACCTTGCCTGGCTCGCGTTCCGAGAGGTGGTCAATCGTGACGATGAACTGGAAACAATTTTACTTGAGGAGTAGCCCGCTGCTGGTCAAGCCATCCCGGAATCCGCACGCGGACCAACCAAAAGACCAGCAGCGCGATGGGAATGAACTGCGGCAGGAAAAATGCCGTGGGTACATGGTAGGGACCCGGCAGCAGCCGCGCGAATCCGTTGGTGAAACCTGAACCCGCGGCCAATGTGAGCCCCAAGCACATGCGCCACAGATGACGAGAAATGCGGGATACTTCCCCGATTCCGCCGGCCAGTACCAGTCGCGCATCGCCAATCGCCGCAATGGCCAACACCGACGTGAAACCATATATCGCAACGAGCACCGGTCCCTTGAATGGCACGGCGCTCTTGAACATGGGCGTCGAGCCGGTCGCGAGCTGAACGGATAAGACGGCGAATGGAAGGCAGAGACAGAGGCTGACGAGCAGGGCAATTCCCTCCGGAAGACCGGCGCTGCCGGCCTTGCGCCGGACGGTGAGCCAAGCAGTGGCCACCAGGTACAGGGCGAAGATCCCGATGAACACATTCACGAGTTGGTCGGGCATCACGACGGCGAGATAGCACGCGAACACCGCCATCACCAGCATTGAAGCGACGAAGACGGTTCCCGCCTTGCGGTGCAACGGTCCGCCCTTGCGGGCGCACAGGGCGATCACTCCGGACACGAGGCCCAGGGCCCCGGCACCGATATGCAGGACGAAGGCGAGGAGGGTCATGCAGCTGCGCCGGGTCGTTGTACGAAGCGCAGTATCACCGACTCCATGATGTCCCGCCAGTGGTCCAGTGCGGACGCCGCCATGAGATTGACGCCGAGAAACGCGGACAGCGTGAATTTGTTCGATAGGTAGAAGTAGCCCAGCGAGCACATGGCGATGTACAAATCCCGGGCATCGATGCCGGAGCGGAAGATTTTTTGCTTCACGCCGCGGGCGAGCACCTCGGACAAAATGGACATCAGCGGAAACGAAAGTTCCTTGACGCGCCTGGAACGCGTCAGGTGTTTGCCTTGATGAAGGTTTTCGTTGCTGAGAAGAGTCAGCATCTCCGGATGCGCGAGGTAATGATTCCAGGTGAAACGGATGATTTCCCGCAGCGCCTGAGCGGCGTCCAAGCCCGATAGATCGAGTGCCCCCTCGGCATCGCCAAGCTCCTTATAGATGGTCTCCAAAACCGCGACGAACAAGCGCTCCTTGCTGCCGAAATAGTAATAGATCATGCGGTCGGTGGAGCTGGCGGCCGTGGAGATCTTTTCGACCCGTCCGCCCGCAAAGCCGTTCTTCGCGAAAACGTCGATTGCGGCGCGCAAAATATTGTCTCGCGTGGCCACGCGGCCCGACGGGCGCCCCCGCGCCGCAACTTTCTTCTTCGCAGGCGCAGCGGCCCGTCCCCTGACCCTTGGCATTCACCACTCTCCCCTTATCGATGCGCCGGCAATCAGCAAAATTCGATTCTGGTGCGCGCTTGCAATGATATTTTATCCCCGGTACGCTAAGTTTAGTATTTAGTGAAGTAAGTACTTAATTTTGGCCGCTGCCGCGCGGCTCCATTGGTGCGGTCGACAACCTAAGGGGTGAGTCGCGATCGCCATGAGTCAACAGAATCGGCAAGGAGCAGTGTTTGGGCGTCTCTCGACGGGACGCTGGCACTTCCAACACGGGCCCATCGATCTGGTGCTCGACGTGGATGCTCCCGCGCGCCTTCGCGAGCGCTGCATCGCCGCTTGCTGGCGGGCGTTCCGGGAAATCTTGGGCGATTTGGCGGCGGAGCTTCCCGCGCTGCGACGGCCGGCGTCGGAGCGGCGGCCGCTGCGCGGTCCGGTTGCCCGGCGCATGGCGATGGCCTGCGCACCATACGCGGACGAAGTCTTTATAACGCCGATGGCGGCCGTGGCCGGCGCCGTCGCAGATGAACTGATCGGCGTGTTTCATCAGGCCGGCGTAAGTCGTGCATCCATCAACAACGGCGGCGATATCGCATTGCACCTTGCGCCCGCTGCCTCTTACGAGGTGGGAGTCTGGTCGCGGATAGACAAATTACCCCAAGCAGGACACGCATCGGACGGTCTCGATGGCCGCTTCATTGTGAACGAGGCAATGCCGGTTCGCGGCATCGCCACGAGCGGCTGGCGCGGCCGGAGCTTCAGCCTCGGTATCGCAGATAGCGTAACGGTCCTGGCACACACGGCGGCGGCCGCCGATGCAGCGGCGACGCTCATCGCCAACGCCGTGAATTGCGAGGCCGCCGGCATCGTCCGGGCGCCGGCGTCGCAGCTGAAGGACGATTCGGATCTGGGCGAACGGCTCGTCACCGTGGAAGTCCCGGCGCTCCCTGCGGCGTCGAAGGCTTCGGCCTTGGCGCGCGGCCGGCGGCACGCTGAAGCGTGGCGCGACCGCGGCTTCATCCATGCGGCCGCGCTGTTCTTGCAAGGCTCGGTCGAAATCGTTCAGCCTCCTGCCGCGGCCTCCCTCGAGCGCGGCGGCTTCGTTGCGGCCATCGCATGACCGAGGTTCGGCGGATTCTGTGTCATGTCGAAGAGATATTCCACGAGTTTGGACCGCCGCCGGCGGTCCCTTTGCGGCGCGGCGCCATCGCCGCGGTGATCAAGAACGTGTTTGCGGGGCGCTATGTCGAGAACATTGCGCCGCTGATGGAGGACCTGAAACCGCTCGGGTTGGAGCTGGCCAAGAAGTTGCTGCGGGCACTCGACCGCTCGCCGGCGGCAATCCAAGGCTATGGCAAGGCCGCCATCGTCGGCGCCGACGGTGAACTCGAGCATGGCGCCCTGTGGCACGCGCCGGGCGGATACGGCATGCGCGAGGTGCTGGGTTGGAAGCAAAGCGGCGGGTTGGCGGCGGCGAAGCAACCCGGCAATGCGCTGGCCATCGTGGCTTCGACCAAGAAAGTCGGAGGTCCGGGCACGGCAATCGATGTGCCGCTCACTCATTTGAACGCCAGCTACGTGCGCAGCCATCTCGATGCCATCGAAGTACGCGTACCGGGCGCCCCAGCGGCCGATGAGGTGGTTTATATCCTGGCAATGAGTTGCGGCCCGCGCGTTCACGAGCGCCTGGGTGGTTTGCGCGTCGAGCAGATTGAACGGTGGGATGGTCAAAAGTGAGGTCGCCATGATTGCAGCCATACGAAAGCTCGTCGTGCAGCTCGACGAGACCCGCCTGGATATGGGCCGGCCGGTCGAACCACCGACGCGCCGCGCCCTCGCCATGGCCGTCATTGCCAATCCGTTCGCGGGCAAATATGCCGAGAATCTCGACGTGCTGATCTCGATCGGCGAAGAGCTGGGGCAACTGCTCGGCGCCAAGTGCGTGGCCGCACTCGGCATCCCACCTGATCGCGCGCACAGCTACGGCAAGGCGGCGATCGTCGGAGAGGCGGGGGAACTGGAGCATGCGGCGGCCATCCTGCATCCGAAGATGGGCGCTACGTTGCGCCGCGAAGTGTCGTCGGGCGCGGCACTGGTGCCGTCTGCCAAAAAAATGGGCGGACTGGGCACGGCGATCGATGTACCGCTCGGCCACAAGGACGCCGCCTTCGTGCGCAGCCATTTCGATGCCATCGAGGCGCGTGTTCCCGACGCGCCGCGCCGCGATGAAATCTTGGTCGCGATCGCTGTGACCGACAGCGGCAGACCTCATCCTCGCGTGGGCGGTCTGCAGGCGCACGAGATCCAAGGCAAGGACGGGCTGCGCTGATGGCCGCGCCGACGGAAACCCAATCGAGCGGCAAGGTGGTCGTCACCAACGTCGGGTTGATGCTGTCGGGCGATTTGCGCCGTCCCATTCTCGACGCGGATACGCTGGTCATCGAGGCCGGAAAAATCGTTACAGTGGGCAAACAGGCCGATTGCGACATTGGTCATGCGAAGACGCACATCGATGCGCAAGGCACGGCACTGGTGCCCGGGCTCATCGATTCGCACGTGCATCCGGTGTTCGGTGATTGGACGCCGCGGCAGAATCAACTGGGGTGGATCGACTCGACGCTGAACGGCGGCGTGACCACCATGATCTCTGCCGGGGAGGTGCATCTGCCGGGACGGCCCAAGGACATCGTCGGCCTGAAGGCCATGGCGATCACCGCGCAGCGCAGCTTCACCAACCTGCGCCCGGCCGGCGTCAAGGTGCTCGCCGGCGCTCCCGTGCTGGAGAGCGGCATGGTCGAGTCGGACTTCGCGGAGCTGGCCGCGGCGGGCGTTTCGTTGCTCGGCGAAATTGGATTGGGTTCCGTCAAGAGCGGTAAAGAGGCGGGGCCGATGGTGCGGTGGGCGCGCATGCACGGCATCCAAAGCACCATCCATACCGGCGGACCCTCGATTCCGGGATCAGGGTTGATCGACAAGGATGTCGTGCTGGAGGCGGATGCGGACATCATCGGTCACATCAACGGCGGCCATACCTCGCTGCCGTATGGCCAGGTGTGCGAACTATGCGAACGCTCGAAGCGAGGTCTGGAGATCGTGCACAACGGCAATGAACGCATCGGCATCCTTACCGCGAGGCACGCCCGGGAGTTGGGATGCCCCGAGCGTATCATTCTCGGCACCGATGGTCCCGCCGGTTCGGGGGCCCAGCCGCTGGGCATTCTGCGCATGATCGCGTTGCTTTCCAGCATGGCCGATATTCCCGCGGAGGAAGTGTTCTGCTACGCCACCGGCAATACCGCGCGCCTGCGCGGCTTGGATTCAGGATTGCTCGAAGCGGGGCGCGCGGCGGACATCACGTTCATTGACCGAGCCCAGCATACGGCAGGGCGAGACTTGCTCGAGAGCGTGCGTCTCGGCGATATTCCGGGCGTCGGCATGGTGATGATCGACGGCGTGATTCGCTGCCAGCGCAGCCGCAATACACCGCCCGCCATGCGCGTACCCGTGGTGGCGGCATGATCGCTGAACCCGGAGCGCCCATTCCGCGCATGAGCGACATCCGCCGGCTGGTCGGCCACGGAGCGATGAGTGCCCACCAGATAGCGGCGATCACCGTGTGCATGGGACTCAACATGCTCGACGGCTTCGATATCCTGGTGATGTCCTTCGCCGCTCCCGGCGCGAGCGCCGAATGGAAACTCAGCGGCAGTCAACTCGGGGTGTTGTTCAGCGCCGCACTTGTCGGCATGGCCTGCGGCTCGCTGTTTCTCGCACCGCGCGCCGATCGCTTCGGTCGGCGCGCCATCGTCATGCTGTCGGTGCTGATCGTCAGCGTCGGGATGTTGGCTTCCGCATTCGCAAGTTCCTACCAAATGCTGGCGGCATTGCGTGCCATCACCGGCATCGGCATCGGCGGCATCCTTGCGAGCGCAACGGTGCTCGTGGCCGAATACGCGTCCGATCGATGGCGCAGCACCGCTAGCTTTCTGTATACCTCGGGTTATTCCATCGGTGGGACAGTCGGCGGCGCGATCGCAGCAATCCTGATCGGCCGCTTCGGCTGGCGCAGCGCTTTCGAATTGGGCGCGGCCGTGTCGTTCTTGATGTTGCCGATCAGTTATTGGAGGCTGCCGGAGTCTGTGGACTTCCTGATCTCGCGGCAGCCGGCGAATGCGCTGCTCATATTGAACAGGCTCCTGTCGAAGATGCGGCATGCGGGTCTATCCGCGCTGCCGCAGCGCGATGCGCACACCTTGCTGGCCGGCTCGGGTTCCGTGCGGCGCCTGTTCGCGTCTCCGCTGCGGCGCTCGACGATTCTGGTGTGGACGGCATTCTTCTTCATCATGGGCGGCTACTACTTCGTCTTCAATTGGACGCCCAAGTTGCTGACCTCGAGTGGTCTTACCGTGCAACAGGGCATCAGCAGCGGCGTGCTTCTGAGCCTCGGCGGGATCGCCGGCACGATCTTGTTTGCATTCGTCACCCGCGCTGTCGATGTGCGCCGCGTGACGCTGGGCTGCTTGTTGGCCTCAGCAGCCCTGATGGCATTATTCGCGGTCAACGCCGCTCATCTGCCGGCGGCGCTGCTCATCGGCGTCGCGTTGGGCGGCATGTCGACCAGCGCCATGGCGGGGTTTTATGCGATTACTCCCACGTTGTATGAAGCGGATCTGCGCTCCGCGGGGATGGGTTGGGGTATCGGCATCGGACGCATCGGCGCCATTCTCGCGCCGCTCGGCACCGGCGTCCTCGTCGATCATGGCTGGCACTCCATTCAACTGTTTTGCCTGTTCGCGGGCGCCTTTCTCCTGGCATGGCTGGCGCTGGCGGGTATGACCTCGATGGCGGCGCGCTCGCTGGTTATTGGAGAAGCGGCCTAGGCCTCAGGCACACGCCGTGGAGCGATTTTCGTCAAATAGCACCGCTCCTCATCGTGGTTTGACATTTGTTCGCGTTAAGCTTCACATATTGTCCCGTAGAACGTTGAAAATCCTACAAATGATTGTCTTGCTTCAGATGACAATGGAGAATGATGCTCCTAGTGCGAGGCGACAATGTTGACACACCAGAAGAACCCATTGAGTAGAGCCAGGGACAACTCGACAGCTGGGATGTTCGAGAATGTGCTGCGGGCGTTCGAAGACGGGGACCTGACTTTTTTCGATTTTCAATCCACCTTGAAGCGATTACTCGCGGACGGTGCATCGCCGGATGAGTTTCTGAAGATTCTGCGGCGCCGAGAGTTGATCGAACCTATGCCCAAGTACGCGCATGAGGAAATCCTCGGCCTGCTCGAGGCGGAAATACGAGTCAACGCGGTACGCAGCGCCAAGGCCGCCGCCGTTGCGAATCCCGGATTATCCTCTACCGAGCAACGCGCCGCGCCTGGTCGAACGCCATCGGCGGATTCGGATGCCGATGAATCGGCGATGTCGCGTTTGATTCACGCGCTCGCCGCCGACTGGGATCCGGAATCGGCGGCAAGTGCGGGCGCAGCCAGCAGCGCGTTGGAAGCCGATAACAAGGCGATGCGCGTCGCGCTCGATGAGCGCGAGGAAGATCTCGTGGCTCTGCGCGCCGAGCACGCCCGGGTCTTAGGATTGCTCGAGACACGCGCGAGGAGCACCGCGCAGCTGGAGACCGATCTGCGAGAACTTTCCGCGGAGCTCGAGTCGACCCGCAGCGCACTGGTCTTGCAGCAAAACAAGACTCGCGAGGTCGATGAGGCGTTGGCCAAGCGGATTGCGGCCGAAGAGGCGGCACGCGAGCGCCACGAAGAAGCCGAGGTGCGGACCGAGCAGGCATTGCGCAGCGCCGAAATCTACCAAATGGAGTTGAAGGCGCTGCAAGAATCCGTTGCGACGCGCGATGCCGCTCTCGAGCAGGCACGTCATTCGCTGGATGAGCACGCGGCGGCTCTCGAACAAGCGCGGCACGCGCTGAACGAGCGCGACGCCGCCCTCGAGCAGGTACATCATTCGCTGGATGAGCATGCGGCGGCCCTGGAACAGGCTCGGTACGCATTGAACGAGCGCGACGCCCAGGTCGCTTCCTTGCAGCAGGATTACTCGCAAATGGCGCCGATGCTCGAGACGCGCGCGCAATCCGCCGCGAAGCTGCAGGCGGACCTGCAGGCCGCGCACGCGCGCAGCGCGTCACTCGAAGCCGACTTGTCGGCGGCGCGTGCCGCGCTGGGCGCCGAGCAAAGCAAGTCGCGGCACTTCGACAATGCATCCGCGGAGCAAAGCGCGCTGAACACCAAGGCAGTGGCGCTGCAGCGCTCTCTCGATGAGCGCACCCTGGAATTGGCCGCATACAAGCAGGAACAATCGAAATTGAGCGCAGCTCTTGCGGCGCGCGCCAAAACCCTGGAAAGCGAACTCAAAAGTGCGCGCCAGCGCGTCGATGCACTGACCTTGGAAGTGAAGCGGAGCCGGGAAAGCGCCGCGGCGCCGGTCGTAACCCGCGTGGTCATGGAATCGCCTCGACCGGCTGCGCCGCCGAAAGCCAAGCACAGCGTGGAGAGGGCCGACTACGCACCGCTGCCGCTGCCGGCTGCTCAGCGTTGGACCCGCGATACGCGGGTGCGTGCCTTGGGTGCGTGCGCTGCAGCCGCAGCGCTCATCATCGGCGTGTGGATGTTCGCTCATCATGCGCCCGCAAGGGTGTCTGCTGTACCAGCCGCGCCGGCGCCGCAGCCCGGCGCTGTGATCCGGGATTGTCCGACGTGCCCGGCATTGACCGTGTTGCCCACAGGGCGCTTCAAACAGGGGTCCGTGGAAAGCAGCGCCACCGGCTTCGTCAAACCAATGCATTGGGTCGCAATCCAGCACCCCATTGCGATGTCGACCAACACCGTGACCGTGAATGAGTTCCGTGCCTTCATCGCCGCAACCGGGCGCGACATGCAGGGCTGCGATATCTACGACGGGCAATGGAAGCATCAGCAGGCCAACACCTGGGAGAGTCCTGGCTTCGAACAGACCGGCGCACATCCGGTGACATGCGCCTCATGGGAGGACGCCAAGGCCTATGCGCAGTGGTTGTCGATGAAGACCGGACACCGCTACCGCTTGCCGAGTTCATCGGAGTGGGAATATGCCGCACGCGCAGGTGGCAATGCGGCACAGCCATGGAGCCCGAATGGTTCGGATGCCTGCCTCAATGCGAACGTCGCGGACCTCAGCGCCGCGCGACGCTACCCTGGATGGGTGGCATTCGCATGCAATGACGGCTATGTGTACACGGCGCCCGTCGGATCGTTCAAGGCGAGCGCTTTCGGCCTCAACGACATGCTGGGTAACGTGTTTCAATGGACCGAGGACTGCTGGAACGCGAATTACGTCGGCGCTCCGGTCGACGGTTCCGCGCGCACCACCGGTAATTGCGCCGAGCGCGAACTGCGCGGCGGCTCTTGGTTCAGCTCCCCCGACTTCGTGAGAGCCGATTACCGCAACCACTTCCCGGCGGATTATCGAGCCAGCAGCCTGGGCATTAGACTGGTCAGGGACATTGCGCCATGATGAGGCGTGGTTTCGTCGCGCGGCACGGGATTTTTTTTGTCTCTACTTAGATTGGCAACGGTAGCGCTGCCTCTCTTGTGCGTGGCCGCGTGGGGCCAGCAAGCGACGCCGCCCGATGCGGCAAAGCCAGCCGCGGCGGCTCTCGCGCACGCTGCCGCCGAACGTTGCCGTACACGCGGCAGCCTGGATGCCTGTGACGATGCAATCCGCTGGAACCCAAGGGATCCGGCGCTGCTGGTCGCGATGGGAGACGCCCAAATGCGTGCCAACCGTGCCGCGGACGCTGTTCGCGCGTATGGACGTGCCGCCGCTCTCGCTCCCGACATGCCGGGCATCCGTCAAAAACTCGGCGCGGCCGAAGAATTGATCGCCAAGGCGAAAAGCTCTTCAGGCAGAAATCCGGCTGCAGCCGTCAACAAGCGCTATACGAATGCCGATCCGGAGTCACAGTCTCACTGAGGGTTCGTGGACGCGGCCCTCGTGTCATGCAAGAAGTCCTTGCAGCCGGCTTCGGATCAGAGCTTCGGCTTCCGCCATGATGCGGTCGATGAGCTGCTTGCAGGTCGGTATATCGCGAATCAGGCCGGCGACCATGCCGCAGGACCAGGCGCCTGCATCCATATCGCCCTGTTGCATGATCCGCGGATACACGCCGCCGACTTCCTCAGCGATATCGGCGAAGGTCAGCTTGGGCCCAAGCTCGCGCTCTTTGGCGAGCAGGCGATCGACGGCTGCGTTGGCGAGCACGCGCTCGGTATTGCGCAGCGGTCTCATGATGAGGCGCGTGTCGAGTTCCGATGCCGCCACCAGCGCCTCCTTGACGTGCATGTGCACGGGCGCTTCTTGCGTGGCAATGAATCGCGTGCCCATATTCATGCCTTCCGCGCCCAGGGCAAGTGCCGCCACCAGCGAACGCGCATCGGCCATGCCGCCGGAGGCGACGAACGGGATCTTCAATTCCTCGGCAGCGCGCGGCAACAGGATCATGTTGGGGATATCGTCCTCGCCGGGATGACCGCCGCACTCGAAACCGTCGACGCTCACCGCGTCGCAGCCGATGGACTCGGCTTTCAGGGCATGGCGCACGGCGGTGCATTTATGGATCACCTTGATGCCGGCTGCCTTCAGCGCCGGAAGATACTTCTGCGGGTTGTTGCCGGCGGTCTCGACCACTTTCACGCCGCTATTGACGATCACGTCGATGAACCCCGGATAGTCTGGAGGTGTAATCGCCGGCAGGAAGGTGAGATTCACGCCAAAGGGCTTGTCCGTCATGCCGTGGCAGCGGGCGATCTCCAATTTCAATTTTTCGGGCGTGCGCTGCGTGAGCCCGGTAATGATGCCGAGCCCACCCGCGTTGGACACCGCCGCGGCCAGTTCCGCGAAACCGACGAAGTGCATGCCCCCTTGGATTATGGGGTGCTGAATGCCGAACAGCTGCGTGATCCGGGTCTTCAAGATTCCTCTCCAGTACTTTAGGCGCCACGCGATTTAGCACGCCCGAGCGCCGCTATGCAAGTTCGGGCGCGGGCGCGAGGCGAGTCGCTGCCGTCAATTGACGCGTAAAAAGAGCACGAGCGAACGTCCGGTGACACCGTAGACGTCGCCCGACTTGCCGCTGTAGTCGGATTTCGCATTCGCGATATTGGTGTCCAGCAGAAGCTGCCAACTGATTCCGTCGGGATATGTGGGCAGCGTGAACTCGACCAGATCGTGGTGTGAGTTGAGTACCATGAGCATCGCGGCTTCGGTACCGCGCTGGCGCACGCCGGTGGGCCGGGCACGGCCGTCCATCAGCATCCCGAAACACTTCATCAGTGTGTCGCCCCACTCTTCGCCCGTCATCTCGTTTCCCGAAGCGTTGATCCAGGTCAGGTCTTTGACCTCCAACTCCTGATCGACGCTGCCTGTCAGAAAGCGATTTCTGCGCAGGATCGGATATTTCCTTCGCAGCGCGCACAGGCTCTGCACGAATTGGACCAGGGATTTGCCCTTGTCGCTCAGGTTCCAGTCCAGCCAGCTGACCTCGTTGTCCTGACAGTAGGCGTTGTTGTTGCCCTTCTGGGTTCTTGCGAATTCATCGCCGGCGAGCAGCATGGGCGTGCCCTGGGAGAGCAGCAGGGTCGCCAGCATATTGCGGATTTGACGCTCTCTGAGGGTGTTGATTGCCGGGTCGTCCGTGGGTCCTTCGGCGCCGCAATTCCACGATCGATTGTCGTTGCTGCCGTCCTTGTTATCCTCGCCGTTGGCTTCGTTGTGTTTGTCGTTGTAGGTAACGAGATCGTTCAGGGTAAATCCGTCGTGGGTCGTGACAAAGTTGACGCAGGCCCATGGACGGCGGCCGTAGTGATTGAATACCTCCGCCGACGCACAGAGCCGCTGCGCGACGGCATTCGCGGGGGCCTCACCTTTCCAGTAATCGCGCACGGTGTCGCGGTAACGGTCGTTCCATTCGGCCCAGCCCGCAGGAAAACCCCCGACCTGATATCCCCCGGGGCCGCAGTCCCAAGGCTCCGCAATCAGCTTAACGGTCCTCAATAGAGGATCTTGATGGCAGGCTTTGAGGAAACCGCTCTGGTTGTCGAAGCCGTTCGGTTCGCGCGCGAGGATGGTGCCCAGATCGAACCGAAAGCCGTCTACATGCGTTTCGTTGACCCAATAACGCAGGCTATCGGTGACCATCTCGATGACATTGGGGTGAGAAACATTCAGCGTGTTGCCGGTCCCCGTATCGTTGACGTAGAAGCGCTTTTGATCCGGCAGGAGCCGGTAATACGAAGCGTTGTCGATGCCTTTGAAAGACAGGGTCGGTCCGCGCTCGTTGCCCTCGGCGGTATGGTTGTAGACGACGTCGAGAATGACTTCCAGGCCCGCGTCGTGGAAGTTCGCGACCATCTCCTTGAATTCACGCAGGCATTGCTGCGGATCGGATGCATAGCGCGTATCCGGGGCAAAAAAACCGATGCTGTTGTAGGCCCAGTAATTGGTCAGGCCCTTCTCCAGCAGGTTGTTGTCGTCGATGAAGACGTGAATAGGCAGCAGCTCGATCGAGGTCACGCCCAACGATTCCACGTAGTCGACGACCTGTTTGGTTCCAAGTCCGGCGAAGGTTCCCTTTTGATGATCGAGAACAGCGGGGTGAAGTTTCGTGAAGCCCTTGACATGAGCCTCGTAGATCACGGTCCGGTCCCAGCTCACGCCGCGAGTCCGCGGCTGACCCTGCCAATCAAAGTCAGGGTCCACCACGACACATTTGGGCATATAGGGCGCGCTGTCGCGTTCATCGAAGCTTAGGTCTGCTTGCTCCGATCCGAGCGTATACCCAAAGACCTCCGGCACCCATTTGAGCCTGCCGATGTGGCCGCGGGCGTATGGGTCGAGGAGCAGCTTGTTCGGATTGAATCGGTGCCCTTCGAGCGGCTCGTAAGGACCGTGAACTCTGATTCCGTACACCGATCCGGGGTGCACGCCGGGAATGTAGCCGTGCCATACCTGGTCCGTGTACTCCGGCAGTGCCAGCCGTTCGATTTCTGTTTTGCCGAGTGCGTCGAAAAGACAGATCTCCACCTTGGTCGCGTGCGCTGAAAACAAAGTGAAATTCGTACCCCTTCCATCCCAGATGGCGCCATGCGCCGCGGGACTTCCTTCACGCATTCGACTCGTCACAATGACTCCTCTCGTGTCAGCGCGTCAGGAAACCGCTTCACCGTTTGCCGTTCTGCCTCCCAGAAATTCGGACTTCGCTCGTTCGCCTGCAATATAGGTTTGGAAATCGGGTCCCGAGGCGCGAGCTTCCAGCGCGCGCGCCTGTTCATCGAGCCGTCGAATGGCTGCCAGCGCATCGGACGAGCCCAGCTTGGCGCGATCCACCGCACGTTTGAGAATCCTGATGGTTTCATCGAAAACTTTGATGGGCACGGGAAAGGGATGTCCATCCTTGCCGCCGTGGGCGAGAGAGAAACGGGCAGGGTCGGTAAATCTCGCGCATGCTCCATGCAGCACCTCGGCGACGAACGCGAGCGCCTCCACAGTGCGGGCACCGACACCCGGCGTCAGCAATAGGTCGGCGTAGTCTTTGGGACCCAAGTCTGCTGCAGCTGCCAGCGTTCCATGCAGGCGCTTGAGCATGATGTCCGAGCTGCGCACGTCGTGCCGGTGCGGAAGGCGTAAATGGGGCTCGACAACCGGCGGCGGCGGGGCGCCCTCATCTTCCGGAAACAGCGACAGCGCTGTGTTGTCCGAACTTCGCAGCCGCCGCAAAACGGCTATCGTTCGATCCGGGCCGCTTTGCGCCAGCTCGAGTCCCGCGCGGCGGCTGCGTTCCGCGCGCATGTCCGCCAAGTTGATGATGGCGCCGACATTGCGGCCCTCGATCGCGGTGTGCGGCGATTCGAAGAAACCCGGCAAGCCCTCCGACTGCCAATGATAGCGGCGCGCCTCTTTGAGGTTCTCGTTCATGCCTTGCTGAACGACGCACCAATGACCGTCGACCGAGGCGAAGAAGGCATGAAGATAGAGCTCATAGCCATCCTGCACCGCGGCGCTGTCGATCTTCGCCACCAACCGGCTGGCGCGAATCAGCGGCGCGGCATCGACGCCGGTGAGCTCGCCGACTTCCGCGAGTTCACCCGGCGTGCGGCGCGAGTGAGCGCCCTTGCCGCCGCATACATAAATGCCGAGTTCACGCTGGATGGGCGCGAGACCGCGTTTCAGCGCGCCGATGACACTCGTAGTGATTCCCGATGAATGCCAATCCATGCCCATGACGGCGCCGAAGGACTGGAACCAGAATGGATGCGCGAGGCGGCGCAACACCTCCTCGCGGCCGTACTCATGCGCAATGGCTTCGACGATGACGCGGCCCAACGCCGCCATGCGCGCGGTCAGCCAAGTGGGAACATGGCCGCCGTGGAGCGGTAGATTGGCACTGCCCATGCGTTGATGCATACGAGCGGATTAAACCATAGCGGATTCTCGCATCGCCAGGCCGCGCGACTCATACAGTGTCAGCGGCAGGCAAGTACTGTATAAGGAACAATTACTTTCGGGACTATTACGATGGCCACTAGAAAATTGGGACAACTGTGCGGCGTAGACATCAAGCGAATCGTCGATCCAGTGGGAGTGCTGCTGCGTTGCGAGTTCGCATCGTTCAAGCACCCGTCCGTGGAGTTCGAGATATCCGGCGACCTTGCTTTGGGCATCGCGAAAGAAATGGAGATGCTCCTACCCAGGAGCACGCGGATGAGAAGCAAGCGCGCTCCCACGCGTGCCAAATTGCCCACGCGCGCCAAATTGAGGCCTAAAGGCTAGCCTTCGCTGCGGCGTGCGCGATCGAATGGTCTCGCGGCCCGGATCGTTACGCGTCTAGGTCCGTGATGCACGCGCGATCGACGCGCCCGTCCTTGACCGCGACCCGCTCCGCACGCAGCCGCCGCGCTTGCTCGCGATGAGGCGCTGAGGTCTTCGGGAACACGATACGGCCGCCGGCGCCCACGACCCGGTGCCAGGGAAGGTTCAATTCCTGCGGTGCAATGCGCAATGCGCGTCCGGTCAGCCGTGCGCGGCCCGGCAATCCGGCGGCGCGCGCGACCGCTCCATATGTCGAAACCTTGCCGCGCGGGATCATGCCGACCACGTCCCAAATTGCTTGAATGGCGGGGTTGTCCTCGGCCGATGCTGCACGCCGCGGCGCTGCCATGTGCCCACGCGGCAAGAACAATTCAGCGAACGACTTGGGCTTAGGCATACAAACTCGCCGTGCGATCTATTGGCGTTTCCTGAAGGTGGCGCTACACGGGCGGCCTTCGACCCGCGTTCCCCTGCCCGAGGCGCCTGAGAATTTGCTGTCCAGATGATATCCATAGGCGGTGCCTGCCGGCCTTTGACCGACCGCGAAGGGCGCGGCACCGACCAGACCTTGCACGTATAGATTGGCGGCACCGTCTTGGAGAATCTCGCCGTCGAGCTGCAGCCAGCCGGGCTTTCCCTTGTCGCCTTTTTCGCCGTGAAGGACGCCATCCTTCACGGTCGATACGAATTCGAAGGAATACCCCAGGGCACCATTCGAATTGCTGCACGATAGAATCGTGTCCCAGGCGCCGTCGAATTGCCGCTTCGAATCATCGGCGCGCGCGACGCCCAGACATAAAACGGCGCTGCAAAGCGCGGCGGCGATCTTGCTCATTTGGCCCTCCTTACAGACACAGCCGGGGAATAGTACATCGGGAGCGAAGGTTGACCTTAAACTAGCCGCTATGTCCCGACTCCGTGGTTTCATACTTCAGGCCAGCTATCGCATCGTCACGCGCGCGCAAGGGCAGCGCGTCCCCGTGATTCACCTCTATGGCCGGCTGGAATCTGGCGGGACGTTCCTGCTCCGGGACGACCGGCAGCGTCCGCACTTCTTCATCCGGACTGCCGACGGCGCGCGCGCGCGGGGCTTGCGGACACCGGAGCCCCAGCAGTGCGCGAAGCATACCTTCGACGGCGCGCCGGTGTCGTTGATCGAGGTGGATGCGCCGCCGGAGGTGCCCGGGATCCGCGACCGCCTGCATGCAGCCGGGATAGAGACCTTCGAGGCCGATGTGCGCTTCGCCATGCGCTATCTGATCGAGCGCGGCGTCAAGGGCGGCTGCGAAATCGAGGGCGAACCGGCCTCGAGGGTCGAGGCGCAGCCGGGCATCACGGCGGTTTTCGACAATCCCACGCTGCGCCCGGCCGCCGTGAAAATAGAACCGCGAGTACTGTCGTTCGACATAGAGACCCACGGCAAGAACGAACGCCTGCTGGCGATTTCGCTGTATGGACTTGGGCTCGATGAGGTCCTCATCGTGGATGGCAGCGGCCGCGCCATGCCTGAAAAGGCGACTTGCTGCGTGGACGAATTCGCCGCCTTGCAAGCGTTCTGCGACCGTGTCCGTCAATGCGACCCGGATGTCCTGACGGGTTGGAACATCATCGATTTCGACCTGACGGTGCTGCAGCGCATAGCCGAGCGCGTGCGCCACCCGTTCGCTCTGGGCAGGGATGCCGGCGCCATGCGCATTCGCAAGGCGCAAGGCTACTTCGGCAGCGGCCAGGCAAGCATTCCCGGCCGCCTGGTTCTCGACGGCATCGACCTCGTGCGCGGCGCGTTCATCCGCATGGATGACTACTCGCTCGACGCCGTGGCGCGCCAGGTATTGGGCGAAGGCAAAGCACTCGCAGGGGATGCGCGCGATCGACTGGCAGAGATCGTACACAACTACCGCCATGATCTTCCCGCGTTTGCATTGTATGCACGCACCGATTCCCGGCTGGCACACGACATCGTGCGTAAATTGAATCTCGTGCAGCTTGCCTTCGCGCGCAGCGAGCTCGCCGGCATGCCGCCCGATCGGGTCGCGGCCAGCATTGCATCCTTCGACTTTCTCTACCTCACGGAACTGGCGAAGCTCAATATCGTCGCGCCGAGCGTGCGTTCCGCTGATGCCAACGTTTACGATGCACAGCAGGGCGGCCATGTTCTCGAGCCGGTTGCCGGCCTGCATCGCGACGTCTGGGTATTCGATTTCAAGAGCCTGTATCCGAGCGTAATCCGCACCTTCAACATCGACCCTCTGTCTTACGTGGCGGAGCCCGATGAGGCCAAGGATCTGATCCTCGTGCCGGGCGGCGCATTTCGCCGTGAACCCGCCATCCTGCCGCGCATGCTCGATGCCCTGTTTCCGCAGCGCGAAGCGGCCAAGAAAAGCGGTGACGATGTGGCTTCGAACGCGATCAAGATTCTGATGAACTCGTTCTACGGAGTGCTGGGGACACCCGCCTGCCGCTTCTATAACCCGGCTCTCGCCAACTCCATCACCGGTGCCGGCCGCGAGATCCTTCTGTGGTCGAAGCGCTGGTTCGAGACGGCAGGATTCTCGGTGCTGTACGGCGACACGGACAGTCTGTTCGTGTCCTCTCATGGCGGAGATCCGAACACTGCGCGCGAGCTGGGACGGCAGCTGGCGGCGCGCCTCAGCGGGGAACTGTCCCAATATATTCTCGAACGTTGGCAAGTAGCGAGCCGGCTCGAACTGAAATTCGAAAAGCTGTATTTGCGTCTGTTTCTGCCGCATGCCCGCCACAGCACGCGCGGCGCCAGCAAACGCTACGCCGGTTTGCGTCACGGCGCCGCCGCCGACAGCGTCGAGTTCATCGGCATGGAGGTCGTACGCCGTGATTGGACGGCGCTTGCCAAGCAGGTGCAGCGCGAACTGTATCGGCGGCTGTTCACCGACCAAGCCGTCGATGCCTATCTCAGCGATTTGGTGCGAAAGGTCAGGAGCGGCGCTCTTGACGATGCACTCGTTTATCGAAAAAATTTGCGCAAAGGCGCCGCGGAATACACCGCCACGACCCCGCCGCATGTGGTCGCAGCGCGCAAATCCCAAGTCCCCGGCCGCATGGTGAGCTACATCATGACCACCGCGGGTCCTGAGCCGCTCGACAATCGGCAGAACCCGATCGACCGCGAGCACTATGTCGTGAAACAGGTCAAGCCCGTGGCTGAGCCGGTGCTGGAGACTCTGGGTCTGGATTTCGAGCAGGTGATCGGTGATAGCCGACAAATTGATCTTTATTCCTTGTTTGATAAGGTGTAGGGGTTGTAGTGGATGCCCCTAGCGCTAGAATTATCTTTTTCGTGGAGCGATACATGTCCTATCGGCAGCCGTCGCACAGACGGCAACGCGAGCAGGCCCATGGAGGCTGATTGGGTAGACGAGGTTTACAGGTTCTGGTTCGATGCGCCGGAACACTGGTTCGGGCCGGATCCGAACTTTGACGCGGAGATTCGCAGGCGATTCACGGATCTGTACGAAACGCTGAAGCGCGAACACCCAAGCGCCATGAGTCCACGCTGGTCGGTGGCTGCCGTCATCGTTTTGGACCAGTTTCCGCGCAATATGTTTCGCGGTTCAGCGCAGGAATACGCCACGGATGCCCAGGCACTGTCCATTGCGCGAGCCGCGCTTGCCGATCGGGCCGACCAACAGATCCGCGTGGATGAACGCCTGTTTCTGTACATGCCATTCATGCACAGCGAGGAGCCCGCCAATCAACAACGGTCGGTGACGCTGTACGCTTCATTGGATGTCCCAGAGGCGCTGAAGGCCGCGCGGGAACATAAGATGGTGATCGACAAATTCGGCCGTTTCCCGCACCGCAATAAAGTGCTGGGTCGAACGTCCACGCCCGACGAGCTCGCCTTTCTGAAAACGGGCATGACGTTTCAATAACCGCCAGGGCGTGGCACCGACCGCGACACAAGCTACTTGCGTAGGAAGCGCAGCAACAACCGGACCAATTTGGGCATCGTGGTCGGCCGCAGCAGCCGCGCATCGTGGCCTGCCTACGTATCGAACCTCTGCTTGAACTCAGGCGATGGCATATAGGAACTCGACGAATGAGGCTGTGGCGCCGTCCAAGCCGCGAATCGCGGGATTGGTCGAGTCTATCAAGTAGTACTCATCGGGCGCGTGCGCCCCGGTGCCATGCCCCAATCCGAATCCGCCTGCGGGCAGGCTCAGCGGCGGACCGGTGAATCGATAGCCGGGCCAGGATCCCGGGCTGCGCGGCGTGACCAGCGGCACTGTGCCGAGCTTGGTGAAGGTCGACACCACCGTCTTGAAGAACTTGCTGTCCGGATCGGTTTGTGTCGGGTCATAGCCGCCGCTCATATTGACTTCGATGTCGCCGAAGCCGTGCTTGGCAAGGTGCGCCTTGAGCTTGGCGAGCGTATCGGCCGCGGTCATGTCGGGCACCAAGCGCATGTCGATCTTGGCCACCGCGCGGTGCGGCAGCACGGTTTTGCCGCCGGGGCCCGTGTAGCCGCCGACCAATCCTTCGATGTTGATGGTGGGTTGCGAGAACAGCCGCAACAGGGAGTCCTGCCAGTTGAGATCGTGCACCCAATGATCGACGCCGAATTCGGTCTTGATCGTGGCTTCCGGTACGGCCGCCGCATAGGCCAGCACCATTTTCTTTTGCGATTCGCTGAGCGGCTGAACCTTCTCGAAGAACCCCTCTACCGCGGGCGTGTGCCCATCCTTCTCGACCAGGGTGTTGAGCGCCTGCACCAGATGCCAGGAGGGTGAATCCACCTGCGCCTCGAGGCTGGAGTGAATGTCCTTCTTCGGCCCGCGGCCCCAGGTTTCGCCGCTCGACACCAATTCCAGTTCGACCACGCCTTTGGCGCCGGCTTCCACCTGGACGCTGCCATCCAACGCCTGGGAGGCACTCGGCAGCACCACGCCGACGCAGGATTTCATGTACGGGAGCACATCCGGACTGTTGACGATCTCGCCGAAGTGCGGCGAGGCGATTTCTTCCTCGCCCTCGCACACGAGCACCAGATTCACGGGCAATTTCTTGCCCGATGCCTTGAACGCCATCAGGGCGCTCAGGAAGGAATTCTGCGGTCCTTTCTGGTTCACGGCACCGCGTCCCATGCACACCGCCCCCAAGCCGGGCTTTTGCACCAGACGCCCTTCCAGCGGCGGCGAACTCCATTCCGCCGGCACGAATTGCTTCACGTCGTACATGAAGTAAACGGCGAGGGTGGTCTTCGCGCCCACATCCATGCGTCCGAACACGCCGGGTTTACCCGACGTCGGTATCAGCTTCACACCGGTGAATCCGGCCTGTTCGGCCAGCTTCGCCATGTGCTCGGCGCCCTGCGGATAGTTGCGGTTCTCCGCGGCAATCGACGGCAGCGCGATCCACTCCTGCAGGCGCTGCAGATTCTCATCGTGCATTTTCGGCACCTGCGCCAGCACTGCGGCCTTATCCGAATTCTTCGCAGCGGCCGCGGCCAACCCCGGCGCTGCGACCAATACCGCCCCCGACACGGCACCTTGTACGAAATCCCGGCGGCTCAAACCATCGATTGTGTCAGACATGCAAAGCCCTTCCCTTTTGATTTTAAGGCTCTATGTTGACACGGTTCCTTTCATCGTCAAACTACCGCCACCTCGTGAAAGCAAAACGTCGCAAGCTGTTGCTGCGCATAGGCGCGGCCGTACTCCTGATCTGCATTTTGCTGGCGGTCGCCTTGACCATCTGGGTCGTGCACCTCGACCGCCTCGTCACCCAACAGTTTCAGGGCCGGCACTGGTCCGTGCCGGCGCATGTGTACGCGGCGCCGCTCGAGCTCTACGCCGGCGCAGCGGTATCGGCGGGCGATCTCGAGGAAGAATTGCGGCGCCTGCATTATCGCCCGGGGGATCCCGCCGCGGGCGCGGGCTTCTACCGGCGGCATGGCAACACCTTCGACGTGCACGCGCGACGCGTGCGCTTCATCGACGAGCAGCGTGAAGACCAGACGGTGTCCATCGTGGCCGACGACAATTCGATCACGGGATTGAAGCAGGCCAACGGCGCGGAGCTGCCGCTGTTTCGCCTCGATCCGCCCGTGATCGGCAGCGTCTTTCCGATCCACGGTGAAGATCGGCTGGTCCTAAGCCCCGCTGATGTGCCGCCGCTGTTGCGCGCGGGGATCAAGCTCATCGAGGATAGACGCTTCGATGAGCATCACGGCGTCGATGCGCGCGGCATCGTGCGCGCCGTGTGGGCCAACCTGCGGGCGCATCGCGTGGTTCAGGGCGGCAGCACGCTGACACAGCAGCTCGTCAAAAATTATTTCCTCACCGATGAGCAAAGCTTGGGACGCAAGGTGACCGAGGCCATCATGGCGCTGCGCCTCGAGAAGCATTTTTCCAAGGACGACATCCTGGTGGCCTACTTGAACGAGGTGTATCTGGGGCAGGACGGGTCGCGCGCGATACATGGCTTCGGCTTGGGCAGCGAGTATTACTTCGCCAAGCCGCTGCCGGAACTCGGCGTGGGCGAGCTCGCGATGCTGATCGGCATCGTCAAGGGACCCTCGTTTTACGATCCGCGCAAACATCCCGACCGGGTGCTGGCGCGGCGCAATCTGGTGCTTCAGGAATTGGTGCGTGCGCACTTGATCGACGATGCGTCGGCGAGCCGCGCGTCCGCATTGCCGCTGGGCCTGCGGCCCCCGGGCGGCAATTACGTTCCCGCCTACCTGGATCTGGTGCGGCGGCATTTGAAACGCGACTACGCCGATGCCGATCTCGCCGCGGCAGGGCTCTCCGTCTACACGAGCCTCGACCCGCGCGCGCAGGCTGCCGCGGAACGCGCCTTGACGCAGAATCTGAAGCGTCTCGATGCAGCCAGCAAGGTCAAGAACGATCACCTGGAGGGTGCCGTCATCGTGACCGAACCCGGCAGCGGCGATGTCATCGCGGTGGTCGGCGGCCGCGATGTCGGCACCGGCGGGTTCAACCGCGCGCTCGATGCGCGCCGGCCTATCGGATCCCTGGTGAAGCCCGCGGTGTATTTGGCAGCCCTCGAGAGCGGCAAGTACAACGCGGCCACGCTGATCGAGGATGCGCCTTTTCAGCTCAAGCTGCCGGACGGCAGCGTCTGGGCGCCGGAAAATTTCGAGCACGAGTTCTACGGCGAGGTCCCGCTGGCGCGCGCCTTGGCGAAGTCCATGAACGTGGCGACCGTGAAACTCGGGCTCGAGCTGGGTCTGCCGAAAGTCGCCGAAACGCTGCAGAAACTTGGATTGGAGACGGCACCCGCGCTGAATCCCTCGATGTTGCTCGGCACCGTGGAGATGACGCCGCTGGAAGTCGTGCAGGTGTACACCTCGCTGGCGAATGGCGGTTTCCGGGCCCGCTTGCGCGCGGTGCGGGCGGTGCTCGATGAGCAAGGCAAGCCGCTGAAGAGTTTCAAGGTGCAGGTGGAGGAGGCCGCGCCTCCGGACGCGGTCTACGATCTCGATCAAATGCTGACATTGGTCATCACGCATGGCACGGCGAGTGAAGCCGCCGGACGACTCCCGCATACCGTCGCCGCCGGCAAGACTGGTACTTCGTCGGATACCAGGGATAGTTGGTTCGCGGGATTCACCGGCAGCTATTTGGCGGTGACCTGGGTGGGTTATGACGACAATCGAGTCACGGGACTCACGGGTGCCGCCGGGGCGCTGCCGGTCTGGCTCGACACCCTCGCTAGCTTGAGATCTTCATCCTTCCAACCGGTCCCGCCGGAGACTGTCGAGGACCGCTGGATCGATTTCAGCGACGGGCTGGAAACCACGCCGGCGTGCAGTTCGGATGCCGTGGTCGTTTCGGTGCCGAAGGGCACCGTGCTGCGGTCAAAGCCCGACTGTAAGATATCCTCGAGCGGCAGCCATGCGCCGCCGACCGGCACGCTCGCCGATAAGATCAAGGCGTGGTTCAAAAGCCTGGTGCATTGAGCTGCGACGCTCGACGCCGCCGAAACGCGCTGAGGGTGCCGAATTGGGATTTTATGGCTCGTTCGAAAAACCGAGGATACCGTTATGCACCATTCCCGCCTCTGCGCCATTCTGATCGACTGCAAGGCGAGCGTGATAGAGGAAGCTGCCGGATTCTGGAGCCGTGCGCTGGGTCGCGCGTTGGACACCGATCACCCAGGTACTCGCGGAAATTACTATATGTTGGAGACTCCGATCGACGAACCCATCGTCCAGATCCAGCGCGTGGACCATGAAAGTCGCGTACACATCGACATCGAGAGCGACGATATACCCGCTGAGGTCGCGCGCCTTGAAACGCTGGGCGCGAAGGTCGTGAATCGTTTGGAACGTTGGGTAGTGATGGAGGCGCCCACCGGGCAGCGCTTCTGCGTCGTACGAGTTCAACGACCGGGATTCCCGAAGAACGCGACTGCCTGGTTGTAGAAAAAAAGCAACCAGAGGGTCCATGTTCGGACCCCAAGCGGCCGGTGGCCGGTGGCGCGTGTTGCCACCGTCTCAATGGAGCGTGACGGCACGCCCCGTCGTCTCGTCGCGACTAAAGTCGAAGCGAATCTGTATCACGCGTCGGGACTGAGCGTCGATCGGCGGAAACGTCCATTTCCGGGCCGCCTCGATGGCGAGGTGCTGGAAGTACCTGCCGCGACCGATTCGATCCGCAGTGGCGGCGATCACCGAACCGTCCGGGTCGACGATGATTCGCACGCCCACTTTGATATGTCCCCTGATGGTTCGACTGACGCTCTGTGGAACTTCAGGGATCACCTCATGCAGTGCCGATGTTGATGTGGCCAGATCGCTCCCACTCGACTTCGAAGGCAACACTTCAGGGACAGGATTCGGAACATCCGCCGCCACGGGTGCGCCGGCGCCCGGGGCCGGTGACAGTGAGCCTTCCAGAGCTGCAGGTGGAACCGGGGTGCCATGGGATCCAAGCATGCGCACTCCCGTCCAACCCAGCGCGAGAATCACGAGCGCTCCGAGCACCGCGGTGAGCAAGGCTCGCGGGTTCGGGGACCGGGCCGGGGACGGCGTCCGCCGCGCCGCTTCGGGAGCCGCTGGCGGGGGCGTAATCCGCGGCGGCGGCTCGCGTGGCGTCGATTCCAGCGCTCCGATCGCCGCGGGCTGAATGGTCGTCTCGGGCATGGAACTCGCCGATTGCCCGCGGGCCCAAGCCACGAGTTCCGTCGCGCTGGGACGTTTCTGCGGGTTGTGGTTGAGACAGCGGGCCACGACGTCTCTGAATGCCGGCGAGAAATCGGCCGGCAGCGCGATGGATTCGCTGCGTTCGCCCCAGCCCGAGGGCGCACGGCGAGTGAGTGCTTCGTACAGGCATACGCCAAGCGCCCAGATATCCCCGGCAGTGGAATTGCTTCCGTGCCGCGCTTCCGGAGGATCGTAAACGGTCGGCGCCTTGGCGCTCATGGCTTCGCCGACACGACGGATCGTGTCGCTTGCCAGCTTCAGCTGGTCTCCGACCACTAGAATGTTTGCGGGCTTCAACTGGCCTTGCACCAGGTTTTGGCCGTGCATGAATGCGAGTGCGTCCAAGGTCGGCTGCAACATTTCTCGCGCCTCGTCATCCGTCAGGGCGCGCCGTTGCAGCACCTGCGCAAGAGTCTGATCGGCGTACTCCATGACCGCATACAGATAGGGGAGCCCGTCCAGCTGGCACTCGCCCCACTGCAGCAATTTGAGCAGGTGCGGATGAACGGTGCCGCCCGCCCTCTCCCATCGCGGCAGCAGTGACTCCGCCAGGATGCGATCGGCAGGCACTAGCTTGACCGCGAGGTCCGAAGCGCCCAGCGCCGCAGACTTGGTTTGGAAGACGCCGCTGTGATCCGAGCAACCGAGAAAGCGGCCTAATGGGAACACATCGTGGATGACGTGTCCCTGCCACCGTGTCCAGACTTCGCTCATCAATTCAATTGGTTCCACGCTCATACGCCCCCCAATCCGCAGTTGAGCATCGGAGACGGGCCTGTCTTACATCGGCGTTGACAGCAGCGGGTACTGTCGCCTTCCGGCGACATCGCATACCACGCTATGGCCGACCTCGTCAGCGGCTGGAACGATACGCCGGGCCGGGGTCACTGTGATGAGCGCCAGCACTCGGAATCTGCGAAAAGTCGCGTGTGTAGCCATCTGGAACCTCCACTGTAAAAACGGGAATCAGCTAAGCTAACAACGGCCAACGGTGCGTTGGCGAGGTGGGATATCGGCCGCGGGAGGAATGTATGTCGGCGGCGCTGGTGGTCGTGTATGCCTGCCTCGGGGCCGTCGAGGTCGCCGTTGTCGTCGCCTGGGTAGCGGCGACGCGCAAGCGTCGCTGGCCAGTCCGCCCGTCCGGTGGCGACGTCGTGATCGGCGGCGTGACGAGCTTCCTCGACACACTCGGTATCGGGAACTACGCGCAGATCACCGCGTTGTTCAAGCTGCGCGGGCACCCTCCGGACGAGCTGATCCCGGGGACTCTGAACGTCGGCAATGCCGTGGGGATCTTCTTCAGCGCGGCGCTCTTCATCACGACGGTCCAGGTCGAGCCCACGCTTCTGATGGCAATGGTCGTGAGCGCCGGGGCGGGCGCTTGGATCGGCGCCGACATCGTCAGCCGAATGCGCCGCCGTGTGATCCAGGTGTTCATGGGCGTGGCTCTGCTGCTCGCCGCCGGCTTCTTCACGATGACCAACCTCGGCATCATCCCGCCGAGCGGGTCGGCGATGGGGCTCGCGGGCTGGCGGTTCGCCTTGGCAGTCGTGGCAAATTTCGTCCTCGGCGCGCTCATGTGCGTCGGCATCGGCAACTATGCGCCCTCGATGGCGCTGCTCGCTTTCCTCGGAATGCACCCCATAGCCGCCTACCCAATCATGATTGCGAGCGACGGTGTCTTGATCCCGGTGGCGAGTCTCGGCTTTCTGCGCTCCGGGCGCTTTTCCCCTGCGGTTGCCGTTGGGCTCACGCTCGGCGGAATCGTCGGCACGATCGCCGCTTTCCCGCTCGTCAAGATGCTCGGCGATCACCTCACGCTGATGCGCTGGGTCGTCACGGTCGTCATTGCGTACGCGGCCATCGCCATGCTCCGCTCCGCCCGCGCATCCGAGCCCGATGCGCCGGTGCCGATCGTGCCCGTATAGACGGAGTCGGCAACTGCCCTCATGGATGCCACAAAGGCTTTGGCGTGATCGAGTTCGGGGCGGGTCGAGTGCGACCCGTTGTCCGTCGACTTGAGCAGCGCCGAGTAATAGCTCGTTGCCTGGGCCTTGTCGCCGGCTTTCTCCGCGGCGAGACCCGCGTTGTACAGTCCGTTGAATCGGTTCGGGCTCAACATCAGCGCAAGCTTGTATTCCGCCAGCGCTTCTTGTGGGTTGCCTAATTCCAGCAGCATGTCGGCCAGCATTTCGCGCGCCGGAATATCCACCTCGCCCTGGCCCGCCTTGTCCTGCAGCAGCGCCGCCTCCCGCATTTGCTTGAGCGCCTGCGTCGCGTCGTCTTCGGCAAAGGCGGCCCATGCCAGCATTTCCGCGTGCGCGATCCGCGCCCCGGTCGAGTCGACGGAATAGGCATTCTTGCCTTTTCTGATCTTCTCGACCAATGCGTCATGCGCAGCCAGATCGGCGCGCGCTTCCGGCGCTTGATGCAGATGTCCGTGAGCGATGGCACGCGTCCAGTAAGTCTGGGTCTGCGTTTCGGGCGACGCGTTGGCAACCGGTTCGAGCGCACCCGCCGCCTTCCAATCGCGTGTTTCCAGTGCGTAAATCGTGGGGAATTCGGTGCGGTAGAAAGGAAACATGCCGGACATGTAGCTATCCGCCATGTTCGGCATATGTTCGAAGTGATCCAGCATGGCGGCGGACTCGTCCAATATTTCCTTCGCGTGCGCATCCTGTCCGGCCTGCAAGTACGCGTACAGCAGAAAGTCGTCGGAGTGAAACTGGTCCATGGCGCCGCTCTCGTGATGCGCCTCCGCCGTCTTGGAGGCTTCGACCGAGCCGACGTTGCAATCGATGTCTTCCTGCCACATGCCTAAGCGCGCAAAGATGTGCCCCGGCATATGCACGGCATGCGGGCCCGACGCCGCGATCTCGCCGTAATGGCGCGCCGCCGCCAGACCATCGGCGGCGAGTGCCGGCGTATCGCAGGCGTGGATGATGTAGTGCACGACGCCAGGATGATCGGGATGTTGCTTGAACAATGGGGCCAGGACGGCCATCGCGCTGCGATTCGCGGCGAGGCTCGAGTCGCTCGGCGACTTCGCGGCGAGCAAGGCCAACGCGTAGAATGAACCGGCATCCACGTCCTGCGGATAATGCTGAAAAAGCGTTCCCATCGCGGCCGCATACTCACCCGCCCGCGTCAGGTAGTCGCGCTTGTCGGGCCGATAGAAGACGGCAAGGGCGTCGATGTACTCGCGTTCCCGCGCGGTCTTTGCCGGGTGCTTTTTTGCCGCCTGCAACTCGCGCCAGCCCAACGCCATGATGTCATCGCCGGGACGCTCCCAAATTTCATGGAACACGCTCATGGCGATACCCCAGTGCGCCATGGCGCAGGCCGGGTCCGCCTTCAGAATGCGCTCGAACTGCGGCTGCGCTTCGGTGTACCAAAAGTCGTGCAGCAACGCGACGCCGCGGTTGAACTGCGAGCGCAAGGCGGGCGAGCACGATACGGGAAACTCCACCGACCCCAGGCGTTCATCCGCTGTCGCGGAGGAGTCGGCGAATGCGGGCGAGAGCCCTGACGTTGCGGCGATGGCGGCGAGCAAAATCAGCGTGAAATTTTTCATGCTGCATTTTGACATCAGGATTCGCGGGCGCAAGAACGATTGGCTGGCATGGGCGGCTGTACATTCTTACAGACCGCCCAGGCAGTGCGAAAAACACGCTAAAATTGCCTTGAATACTCAGGCGCACGTGAAGCATGCGCCCATCCCCTGCCGGCGAGCGGCGTCTGCCACGAGGATTTTGATGAACCACTTACCGCGCCGTTACGGGCCGCAGACTCGTCAATCGGCAGTGATTGCCACATGGCTTGCCGCGACGCTGCTCTTGAGCGGTTGTCCCGCATCGCTTCGCCCGAATGAGACGCAGAGCCCGGAACCGGGCGCGCCGGGCAATCCCCCAGCGGGTGCGCAGCCCTTGCTCCCGGTTGTGCCGACTCCGCCGCCCGTGCCGCCGCCGCAACCGCCCCCGCCCCGTGAGAATCACCTGTCGCCGGCTACACGTTCTTTGGTGACGCAGGCGCATACGCTGATATCGCATGGCGATTTCGACGGCGCCTCATCCACGCTGGACCGCGCCTTGCGCATCGAACCGAACAACCCGCTGTTGTGGGTGGAATTGGGACGACTGCGGCTTGCCGAGAGCAATGCGCACCAGGCTGAGGTTTGCGGACGCAAGGCCCTGGTGCTCGCCAGCGGCGACCGCAATACGCAGGCGCAGGCGGGCAGATTGCTGGCCGATGCGCTGCGCGCGCAGCAGCGCAATCAGGAAGCCGTCGAGATCGAGCGCCAGCCGTACATGCGATGAGATTTTGGCTAGCGGCTGCGCACGAATCTTGCCAGCAGCGACTGGTACTCGCCGGGCGCGATGGGCCCGACGCGAACCCACGCCAGTGCCAGCGTTTCCCAGGCGTCCGAATCCTCGTCGCTGCGTTGACCCATGCGCTGCAGACGCTGCATTTGATATTCGCGGCGTAGGGAGTGGTCCTCGGGCGGAGTCGGCCGCTCGCCGAAGATCTCACTGCGAATGCACAAGGTTCGCAGCGCATTTTCATTCGCAGCCAACTCGGCAGCCGTGGCCGCGTCGGCCTTCTGCCACGCTTCCTTCAACAACTGAGGGGCGCCCTTGGGCCAATGTTGAACTGCGGCAACGAAGCCCTCGGCGCCAACCTTCAGTGCATCGCGCTCCGCGGGCGCGGCGTTCTGCGCTATGGCGTATCCATAGGCCTGAATATGCCGGGCCGCCTCGAGCAATTGACTGAAAGATTGCTGCTTGTCGCGCGTGCGCACTTCGGCGACGCGCGCCTGGCAAAGTTTCACGGCCCGCTCGAAGCGTGCCTGCAGGGCGCGCTGGTCGGCGCGCGGCACTTCGCCCACGGCCTCGAAGGCATCGCGCCATTGCGGGATCTTGGCAGCACCTGCGAACAACTCGGCGCCGTCCAAGGCAGCGACTTGCTCGGCTTCCCGGCACAAGGCCACGGCGGCAGCCTTGTTGGCCTCCAACGCGGCGGTGTATTCCGCCTGCGCCTGCTGGCGCCGGGCGAACACGGCGTCGCATTGCTCGCGAAATTCATTCCAGAGCGATTGTTCCTGCTCGCGCTCCACGGCGCCGATCTTTTTCCAAAGCTGCTGCAGGTGTTTTGCGGTTTCCACCGCTTCGCGGCCATCCGATTTCGTACTCAGTTGTTTCGCACGCTCGATGAGGGACTTCTTGTCGGCGATGTTCTGTGCGTACCAACCGTCCAAGCGCTCCTGCAGACGTGCGAGCGCTGCGTCGAATTGCTCTTGAATCTTCGCCGAGGCGGCGCGCTCCACGGGCGAATGGCGGCGCCACTCCTGGCGCGCCTCGCGTAAAACGGCGGCTATCGCGCGCCAGTCGGGATGTTCGCCGCTTTGCGCCGCTTCGAAGTTGTTCAGACGCTCGAGCAGTACGCGGCGCCGCTGCAAGTTCTCCTGGCGCTGCTTGGCTTGAGCTTCGAAGTAGACGCGGCAGGGTTGGTAGGCCGTCTCCGCCGCCTGGTGAAAACGCTGCCAATCGGCCTGCGAATCGCTGACGATGCCCTTGCTGATGACTTTCCAGTCCTCCTGCAGTTGCTTGATCCGTTCCGCGAGCACCTTGGGCGGCTCGGAGCAGCCGATGAGCGCCTCCATCTCCGTGATCAGTTCGGCGCGCTTGGGCGCCACCGCGAAATCCTTCCATTCTTTGAGTTCGTTGAGTTTGGCGTCGAGTTGCACGACCTGGCGCGCGAGATGTGCGGGTACCGCCGGCATTGCCGCCAGGCTTTCGTCGATTGCGCGGCGCAGGCCGGCGGCGCGTCCGGTATCGCCATCGCGCAATGCCGAATGAGCCTTGGCTAGGAGCCCGCCGAGGCGCCGCGCTGCGTTTGATTCCGCCGCCGCTTTTGCGGCGCGCGCTTGCTCTTCGGCCTGCCGCGCCTGCTCCTCTGCCGCGGCCGCCGCGGCCGTGGCCTGTTCCCGTTGCTGCGCCTGTTCGCGCGCCTGGGCCAGGGATTCGGCCTGCGCAGCGCGTCGCGCCTCCTCGAGGGTTTGGCGCTCGGCGAGTTCCGCGATGTGACGCGCGTGGTCGGCGATGATCTCGCGGCAACGCTCAATGGCGCGCCGGGCGCGCTCTTGGATAGCCGGCGCGGCTTGCTCTTCGAGCGTGCCCCAACGTCCCAAGAAGTGATCAAAGGTGGCCTCGTACACGGCGTCGTGGATCCGATGACTATGCCGCTCCAGCGACGCGCACGCAGCGGCGGCGGCGCTCTCGACCTGAACGGATTTCTGTTCCTCTCCGCGCACCTCATCGCACTTTTGCTTGATGATTTTGTAGACGTTCTTATCCTTGCCGCGGACCTGCTTGAGCAGGTGCTTCAATTCGACCGGGTCCGCGATACGCTGCGCCGCGAGTTGGCGTATGCGGCTCGAGGAGCCATCCGTGACCAGCGATGCGATCCGCTGCGGATCGGCGCCGTCCAACAATGCGTCGAGACGGGCGGGATCGGCGCACAGGCCGGCGATGGACAGCAACGCCTCGGTGTTCCGGGTCGCATTCTGCAACTCGGCAAAGTCAATGTGGCCCGCGTCGATGAGCTGCGCGACGCGCGCTTGCGCCGCATGTACGATCGCCGGCTCCGCCGGCGGCGCGGCGTCGTTCAGGCCCGCAAGCGCGCGCAGGGTTGGGCCATCCTGCAAGGCGGCGATGGCGGCGCCGGGCGCGAGCGTGTCCTCCGGCGCAGCAGGCACGTCCGCTGCGACCGCGGCGGGATGCGCGGCGTCGTCGGATCGAAACATGCGCGACAAAGGCCGCATCGAACGCATGAAGCCCATAACGTGGGAAGCCTCCGGTTGAAATCAGCGTGAAATTGTATCGGCCCAGAGGCCGGACGAAAGAGTGCCAGGATTACAACTGTAATGCGCAGCCTATTGGATCATAAGCTCATTCAGGCATTGACCTACACCGATGCGATCCCGGTGCGCTGGCCGCATTTACCTTGTGGAAGAATAGCGGACTAGGGTAGCGTCGCAGCATGCCTGAGATTGTCATTGCAGAATCGAGCGTCGGCGAGGTTTCGGCGACCGCCACGGGGCTGCGCCATGAACTGAAGCGGCGGCACATGACGATGATCGCGCTCGGCGGTGTCATCGGTGCCGGGCTTTTCGTCGGCAGCGGCGTGGTCATCAAGGCCGCGGGGCCCGCCGCAGTCATTTCCTTCGCGATCACGGGCTTCCTGGTCGTTCTGGTGATGCGCATGTTGGGCGAGATGGCAGTTGCGCTGCCCGCGGTCGGATCGTTCTATGAATACGCGCGCCTGGCCTTCGCGGATCGTCCCGCGCTCGGCGAGCTGGCCGGATTCCTCACCGGCTGGATGTACTGGTACTTCTGGGTCATGGTGGTCGCGATGGAGGCGGTTGCAGGCTCCGACCTGATACGCTTCTGGCTGCCCGACGTTCCGCCCTGGATCGTGAGCTTATCCTTGCTGGTGGCACTCACCGTCACCAACATCATTTCCGTGAAATCTTTCGGGGAATTCGAATTCTGGCTGGCTTCGATCAAGGTGGCGGCCATCAGCGTGTTCTTGTTCTTGGCGGCCCTGTTCGTGGCCGCCCTGTGGCCGGGAGCCACACCGGGCATCTCGAATCTCACCTCGCACGGCGGCTTCGCACCAAACGGCCTGTTACCCATTCTCACCGGGGCGGTGGCGGCGACCGGCTTCTACTTCGGCGCGGAAATCGTGGCCATCGCGGCGGCCGAGACCTCGGAGCCCGCCAAAGCCGTGGCTCGCGCCACCAATTCGGTGATCACACGGGTTTTGGTGTTCTATCTCGGCTCGATCCTGTTGGTGGTGTGTCTGGTGCCTTGGAATTCGCCGGGAATCGTCAGGCCCTATGTCAGCGCTCTGGATGCCATGCATATTCCCGGCGCGAAGCACATCATGAACGCGGTGGTTCTGACCGCGGTGCTGTCCGCGCTGAACTCCGGCTTGTACGCCTCCTCGCGCATGCTGTTTGCACTGACCCGGCGCGGCGATGCGCCGGCGGGATTGGCGAAGCTCAGTGCGAACGGCGTACCGGTTCGGGCGATATTGATGGGAACTTTGTTCGGCTATGCCGCGGTGATCATGTCCTATGTATCGCCGGATACCGTGTTCGCTTTCCTGGTCAATTCGTACGGGACAGTGGCGGTTTTCGTCTATCTGTTCATCGCGGTCTCGCAGTTGCGTTTACGCGCGCGTCTCGAAAAGGAGGACCCGGGGCGCCTCACGGTGAAGATGTGGGCATATCCGTACCTCACGTATCTCGCCATTGCCGGCATGCTCGGGATTTTGCTCGCGATGGCCTTCATTCCCGACCAGCAAACGCCGCTGTTTTTCGGCCTCATCAGCCTCGGGCTGCTGTTGATCGGCTACGGCGTGCGCGCGCGTTTCGGTTCGAGTCCGGCGCGATCGGTTGGGCTGCAGGTGAAGCTTTGATGCAAGGACTGCCGCGGCGAAGCAGTCGCTCGGCGGCCCTTGCCTGCATCATCATCCTGGGCATGTGCGGGCTCGTGGCTCGGCCCGCTGCCGGGGACGCCGGCACCGTGAAGAAAAGCGCCGAGGCCTCGATCCTCCACGATCCCGGCACACCCCGTGCCGGCGCTACGGATCCGGACGTCATCCTGGTTGAGTACTTCGATTACAACTGCTCATTCTGCAAACAGCTCAATCCGGTACTGACGGCGCTGCTCAAATCGGACTCAAAGGTGGCGCTGGTCTACAAGGAATGGCCGATTTTGAGCGAAACATCCAAGTATGCGGCGCAATCGGCCTTGGCTGCGGGCTGGCAGGGCAAATATCCTGCGGCGCATGAAGCCTTGATGCGCGCCTCGCATCTTGCCTCCCACATGCAGATCGAGTCATTGCTGCAAGCGGCGGGCATCGATCTGCCGACGCTGCAGAAGGATCGCGCCGCGCATGCGGCTGAAATCGACGCGCTGCTGAAACGGAACGATTCGGAGGCCGGCGCCTTGGGGATTCGCGGCACACCGGGTCTGCTGGTCGGGCGGCACGTCGTCGATGGTGTGTACGACCTCGGAGGACTGCAGCAAAGGGTCGCGGCCGCGCGCTCCGAATAACGGTGGACGCCCGGAGGTACTCATGATCCAGCAGTTTGCGCGCATCGCGATGGGCTTGATGTTTCTCGGATCGGCGGCGGCCGGTGACGGCGCGGTGCCCGCCGATGCGCTGGCGCAGGCCGCGAAGGTGCAGTGGCAATGGGGCGTGAAAATACCTCTGCGAGATGGGGTGCGCTTGAACGCCACCGTGTACCGTCCCGCGGGGCAGAATGAGCCGCGGCCCTGTCTTTTTACCCTCACCCCTTACATCGGCCAGAGCTATCACGACCGCGGCATGTACTTCGCCGCGCACGGCTATCCATTCCTGACGGTCGATGTACGCGGCCGCGGCAATTCCGAAGGCACCTTCCGCCCGCTGATCCAGGAAGCGCAAGATGGCTACGATGTGGTGGAGTGGCTGGCCAAACAACCCTATTGCAACGGCAAGATTTCCATGTGGGGCGGCTCTTACGCAGGCTACGATCAGTGGGCCACCGCCAAGGAATTCCCGCCGCACCTCGCGACCATCGTGCCGGTGGCATCGCCCGCCGCCGGCGTCGATTTTCCGGCGATGGACAACATGTTCTATCCATACGATATTCAGTGGCTGAGCTTTACCAGCGGGCATGCGAGCCAAGAGGCCGTGTTTGGCGACGATGCCTTCTGGCGGGATGCGTGGCGCCGTTGGATCCAGTCCGGCACGTCCTTCCGAAAGCTGGACGCCTTCGTCGGCAACCCGTCGGCAATCTTCCAAGAATGGGCCGCTCACCCGGATTTGGATGCCTACTGGGATTCTTATAATCCTACGGCGCAGCAATACGCCCAACTGAAGCTGCCCATTCTCACGATCACGGGCATGTATGACGACGATCAACCGGGCGCGCTGGCGCATTACACCCGTTATATGCAGGCAGCGTCTGCCGAGGGGCGGGCGCGCCACTACCTTGTGATCGGTCCTTGGGATCATCCTGGTACGCGAACGCCGAAGCGCGAGTTCCTGGGCCTGAAATTCGGTCCCGCGAGCCTCGTGGATCTGCCCCAGCTGCACCTTGATTGGTACCGATACACGATGGAAGACGGACCGAAGCCTGAGTTTTTGCGCAAGGCCGTGGCCTACTACGTCAGCGGCGCTGAGCGCTGGCGGTACGCTGACACGCTCGCTGCGGTCACCGAGGTCTCTCGCCCGTTCTTTCTCGAATCGACCGGCGGTGAAGCAGGGTCGATTTTCTCCGCGGGAAGGCTTGCGCCGGGCCGACCGGGCCGCGGCGCTCCAGACCGATATCGGTACGATCCCAGCGACGTATCAATGGTTAAAATCGAATCCGAAAGCAACCTTGATGTGATGACCGGTCAACCGGTCGCCGCACTCGCGAACGACGCCAAGCTGGTGTATGTCTCGGCGCCCTTCGAGCAGGATCAAGAGATCAGTGGCTTCTTCCGCTTCGAAGCCTGGATCTCGATCGATCAGCCTGAGACCGATTTCATGGTCACCGTGTGCGAGGTTGACCTGGCCGGCGATGTCACCACCTTGTCGTCCGATGTCATGCGGGCGCGCTACCGTGAGTCGTTACGCTCGCCCCGTCTGGTCACGACCAAGGATGCGCTGCGTTACGACTTCAATCGATTCAGGTTCGCATCCCGGCTGGTTCGCAAGGGCAGCCGGCTGGAATTGATCGTGTCGCGAGCCGATCCGTTTGCGTACGAGAAAAACTATAATTCGGGCGGTGTGGTGGCGGACGAAACCATGCGCGATGCACGCCCTGTGACGGTTGAGATTTTCCATGACGGCAAGCGGCCAAGCGCCCTTTACGTACCGTTCGCCGCCGCGGAAACGCCGGCTTCCGCCCCTTAGCGCCGGCCCTGCGCGTCCTCGATGATCATGCGCGCGCCGCGTTCCGCAATCATCGCGGTCGGCGTATTCGTATTGCCGGACGTGATGGTCGGCATGATCGATGCGTCGACCACCCGCAGACGCTCGATGCCATGAACGCGCAGCCGGGCATCGACCACCGCATCGCTGTCGGCGGCGAGGCCCATTTTGGCGGTGCCGACGGGGTGGAAAATCGTGGTGCCGATGTGGCCCGCGGCTGATGCGAGCGCGTCGCTGTCATCGCCGACCTTGGCGCCGGGCAGCAGCTCCTGCGGCGCGAAGCGCTGCATGGCCGACTGCGCCATGATGCGCCGCGCGGCCCGGATCCCATCCGCGGCAACGCTGCGATCCTGCGCGGTGGACAAATAATTCGGCGCGATGCGCGGCGGCGCCTGCGGATCGGCGGACCTCAAGCGCACGCTGCCGCGTGAAGTCGGGCGCAGGTTGCAGACGCTCAAAGTGATGGCCGCAAAGGCATGCAGCGGGTCGCCGAACTTGTCGAGCGACAAGGGCTGCACGTGGAACTCGAGGTTCGCCCGATCTTGCGAGGGGTCCGAGCGCATGAAGATGCCGAGCTGCGAGGGTGCCATGGTCAAGGGTCCGCGCCGGCGCACCATGTAGTCGATGCCCATCCATGCCCGTCCGAGCAGCGAAGCATAGGCGACGTTCAGCGTCTTGACGTTGCTCACCTTGAAAATCGTTCGCTGCTGCAGATGATCCTGAAGATTGGCACCGACCCCGCGCCGCTCCAGCTTTGGTTTGATGCCCAGCGGCTCGAGCCATTCGGGCCGGCCGATACCCGACAAATTCAGTATCTGCGGCGAGCCGATGGCGCCCGCGGCGAGAATCACCTCGCCGGCGGCGCGCGCTTCGATGAGTTCGCCGCCGCGCCGCACCTGCACGCCGCGGGCCCGCCCGCTCTCGACGATCAGGCGCTCGACCACGACATGCGTTTCGAGCCGCAAGTTCGGCCGCGACAGCGCCGGCTTGAGGAAGCCGGCGGCCGCGGACCAGCGCCGGCCGCGCTTCTGATTCACATGAAAATACGACACGCCTTCATTGTCGCCGCAATTGAAGTCATCGATGCTGGGCACGCCGATTTGCACGGCGGCCTCGCGCACTGCGTCGAGGATTCGCCACGAGACCCGCGGCGCCTCGACCCGAAAACCGCCGCCGCTGCCATGGTGCTCGCCCGCGCCGAGGAAATGGTCCTCCACTTGCTTGAACGCCGGCAGCACGTCGCTCCACCCCCATCCGGGCAGGCCGAGGGAGCGCCAGCCGTCATAGTCCGCGGCCTGTCCGCGCATGCAGATCATGGCATTGATGGACGATGAGCCGCCGATCACCTTGCCGCGTGGATACAGCAGAGAACGCCCGTTCAATCCCGGCTCAGCCTCGGTGCGGAACATCCAGTCGGAACGCGGATTGGCGATGGTAAAGAGATAGCCGACGGGCACGTGATACCAGATCCAGTTGTCGCGCCCGCCCGCTTCGAGCAGCAGCACGCGCCGCGCCGGGTCCTGCGATAGACGGTTGGCCAGGATGCATCCGGCCGTACCGGCCCCCACGATGATGTAGTCGTAATCTCCGTCCAGATTGAGCATCACTGCGCGGCGGCGGCAGATGCCAAAGCATGAGCGAGGCAGAGGGCAGGCATCGAACACCTTTGGGAGTTGGCTGGCGGTGCGGGATTGTAAGGCCGCACGCAGGGCTTTAGGAAATGCACGAACGAGCGTGCCCGGAGCCAGTATTATTGGCGTCGCCGCCGCTCTTTGAGCCGCGTCAGCTAACCTTGAGCTTCGAGCGGCCGAAAGGATAAGTTATATGGGAAAAACTCCCGAGCGGACAGCTGAGATACGCAAGGTCTTGGCCGAACGTGGCATCGAGCACGTCAAGATCGGCGTGTTCGACACCGACGGCATCATGCGCGGCAAGTACTTGAGCCGCGATAAATTCCTGTCGGCGTTCGACAAGGATCTCGGATTCTGCGATGTGATCCTTGGCTGGGATTCGAACGATCAGCTCTATGACAACACCAAGTTCACGGGTTGGCACACCGCGTACCCCGACGCCACGGTGCGGATCCTGCCGGAGACCCATCGCGACATTCCATTCGAGCCGAAGACGGCGCTGTTTTTGGGGGAATTCTCCGGGCGCGCCGAGTCGGTGTGCCCGCGCGGCACACTGCGGCGCGTGCTGGCGCGTGCCGCAAGCATGGGCTACGCCGTCAGTGCGGCCGCGGAATTCGAGTTCTTCGTCTTCGACGAGACACCGCAATCCATCCGCGAAAAGGGCTACCGGCAGCTGAAGACCATGACACCGGGCAACTTCGGCTATTCGGTGCTGCGCAGTTCCGTGCATGCGGACCTCTACCACGACCTGTTGGATTTGGGGCAAGCCATGCGCTTTCCGATCGAGGGCTTGCATACCGAGACCGGTCCCGGCGTTTTGGAAGCCGCGCTCACCTACTGCGAGGCCCTCGAGGCGGCCGATCGTGCCGCGCTGTTCAAGACCTTCGCCAAGATACTGGCGCAGCGCCACGGCGTGATGGCGACCTTCATGGCCAAGTGGTCCAACAGTGTTCCCGGCCAGAGCGGCCATCTGCATATCTCGATGCGTACCGCCGGCGGCGGCAGCGTGTTCTACGACGCCTCGAAGCCGCATGACATGTCCGATGAAATGCGCTGGTTCCTGGGCGGTCAGCAGGCGTTGATGCCGGAACTGCTGGCAATGGTCGCCGGCACGGTCAATAGTTATTCACGGCTCGTGCCCGGATACTGGGCGCCGACTTCGGCGACCTGGGGAATGGAGAATCGCACCACAGCGCTGCGCGTGATCCGGGGCGGCGCGTCGAGCCAGCGCGTCGAGTATCGGATAGCCGCCGCGGACATCAATCCCTACATTGCGCTGTCGGCCGCCATTGGTTCCGGACTCTGGGGCATCGAGCATCGCATCGAGCCCGATGCACCGATCGAGGGAAATTCTTATGATCGCGAACACCCGCTGGAGCGGCGCCTGCCCGCGACACTCTACGAGGCGGCCGAACGCCTCGTCGAGTCAAGGTCCGCGCGCGAGCTGTTCGGCGACGAATTCGTCGAGCACTACGCCGCCACCCGCCAATGGGAGGAGCGTGAATTCCGCAAGGCGATCACCGATTGGGAACTGGCCCGGTATTTCGAGATCATTTGACCACCATGAGCGACCATTTAAAGACCATCAGTCCCGTCGACGGCCGTATATACGTCGAGCGGCCGCTCGAGACGGCATCGGGCATCGATCGCGCGCTCGAGGCGGCAGCCCAAGCGCAGCGCGCGTGGGGGGCACTGCCGCTGGCATCGCGCTGTGATGTCTTGTCGCGAGCCGTCGATGCCTTCGTCGCCAAGGCGCGGGACATCGCAGCGGAAATCACCTGGCAGATGGGCCGGCCGCTGCGCGATTCGCCCGGCGAAGTGCGCGGCTTCGAGGAACGCTCGCGCTACATGCTGGGCGCGGCGCCCGAGGCGTTGGCCGCGGTGATCCCGGGCGAGAAGAGCGGGTTTCGACGCCAGATCAAGCGCGTGCCCTTGGGCGTGGTGGTGGTCGTGGCACCCTGGAATTACCCGTACCTGACGGCGGTGAATGCCGTGTTGCCGGCATTGATCGCCGGCAACGCCG
>Ga0302325_10002944_pt1 | contig 40782 bp, 36 predicted proteins | sample Palsa_T0_2_FD_201948 | JGI IMG/M metagenome (GOLD analysis project Ga0302325, IMG submission 201948) | Peat permafrost microbial communities from Stordalen Mire near Abisko, Sweden - Palsa_T0_2 | ecosystem: Environmental > Terrestrial > Soil > Palsa > Peat permafrost | place: Sweden: Abisko...
GCTTCCGAGGACGTGATCCGCGGCGAAACGCAGTTTCTATGGCACAAACTTTAGCGAATAGGCCGTAGCCGGGTCAATCGGCCCATGCAGAATCCCGAGCGACTTGAGCTGCTCGTAGCTCGTCTGCCACCGCATCGCCGTCATCCGTCCTGCTTGCGCACCGCTGGCATCGCCTCCGGTGATGAACCCGCCATCCCGCAAGGCCTGCGCCGTGTACGCCTCCTGGGTGGGATTCAACGCGGGATTCAGCTTGAGCAGATACTCATTTGTGGGACCCGGGTTGCGCAGATATTCTTGCCACCCATGGACGCTGGCGCGCACAAATTTTGCTACGACGTCCGGATGTTGCGCGACAAAGTCCCGATTCGTGAACTGGACCCGGTAAGGATCGTAGCCGGATGAACTGATGAGAAATGTGCGCACGTCGGCCCCTGCCTGCTTGGCGAAAAACGGCTCGCTGGTGATGAAGATCTGCTGGACGTAATTGGGATCGGCCAGAAAATTGGCAATCGACAGAGTGGATTGAATCTGGCGCACCTCGTGCAGGTTGTAGCGCGAGACGACGTATTTGAGCCACGTGGCGCCCGTTTGAGCGGCGATGGTGTGGCCTTCGAGATCCTTGAAATCATGCACCGGTGAATCTTTGTGCACCATCACAGCCTGCGGGTCGTGCTGCATCGTCGCGGCAACGGCAATCAGTGGCAACCCATTTGAATCCCACTCCAGAATCTGATCGCTGGAGCCAAGGCCAAAGTCTGCTTTCCCCGTCGAAACCAATTGAGCGACGCTGCCATATTGCGGCAACGGCAGCAAACTGACGTCAAGGCCCTCGGCCTTGTAGTAGCCCTGCAGCGCGGCCGTGAAGAATCCACCATGCTCGGGCTGCGGATACCAGTCAAGCTGCAGGCGGACAGGAGTAAGTCCGTTGGCGGGTGCAGACTCATGGGCCCTGCAGCCATCAAAAGCAAAGCCAAACAGAGCAATAAGAATAAATGCGGAGAAGGGAAGAACTCGGCTTTGTCTCAATCTTGACCTCGCCAGTATCAGTGATTCCTTGCAATGGAACTTATCACGGAGTAGGGGCGGGGGCAGCGATCTTTCTTCGTGCGCCGAGCCGCGCGGCGAGCTCCAGCAAGGGCTCGTCATTCCCTCGAGCAGCGGCCAGCTGCATGCCTCCACTTTTTGTAGGGACGGTAACGACCGGCACGCCGGCGAGGCTGAACGGTGTGGTGTAACGAAGCAGCCGTGCGCGCGTCTGACTGTGATCCGCGCCGACGGCGAGACGGGTAACAGGTGCGGCGGGCATCAGAAGCAATTCGTGCGCGGCGAAAAGTTCGTCGATGTGTGAATTGAAATCAGCGAGACGCTGGCGTAACGCAAGGATCTCGGCTTCGGTGATCCGGGAACCCCATTCCAATCGCTCGCGAATGGCAGGTTCGAACTGATCGTGATAACCGGCGTGAATGCGTGCGGCCTCCCATGCCTGGATGGGCGCAAAGATATCGAAAGAGCTGGCCCACCAATTCGGATCGAACGTGTTGCGGCGAAGCCCGAGAGCCTGCAGTTCGTCGGCTGTCGCTTGAAGCGCTTCTACGATCTTCGGATCGCAGTCGTGCAGAAAACCCTTATCAATCACAGCGAAGCGCCTGAACGGCGCGTGCGGCTCAACGTGTTCAGGCGCGAACAACTGGCCGAGCAGCGGCGCATCTTCGAGATCGCGAAAAAGCCACCCTATCGTGTCGAAGGACTGCGCCAGATGTGCACCGCCGCGCCAGTTGCCGCGTCCGAGCGAAGCGCGATATCCAGCCAGTCCGCACAGTGACGCAGGGGCGCGAATGGAGCCTCCGGTGTCGGTACCAATCGCGGCGACAGCCGAGCCCTCAAGCACGCTGGCCGCAGCGCCGGAAGACGACCCACCAGTCAGCGCTCCGGGATTTCCGGGTTGCACACAATCGCCGAACTCTGGATTCTCGCCCGTAATGCCATAGGCCAGCGGATGAAGATGCGTCTTGCCCGTGATAACTGCGCCGGCTGCGCGCAGTCGCTCAGCCAGCCACGAGTCGTGCGCCGCAATCCCATGCAGGTCGCGATAGAACTGAACACCGCACGTCGTAGGTGCGCCAGCTAGATCGAAGCAGTCTTTCACAGAAACGGGCAAACCCCAAAGCGCATCGCGGCCATCGCCGAGCGGGCCGCCTTCGCCCCTTGGCATCAGCGCAACGCGTTCTGCCTCTGCGCTCGTCCACACCGGATCGCGCCACAGATACGTATTGTGTCCCGCATTTCGATTGGCGCAGGCCAGGGCTTCTTCCGCTAACTCGGAGGGCCGGACGGTGCCCTGCGCGAGAGCGGTGCGGAGGCCACGGAGCGTCCATGGGAGCGCGGTCATACTGCGATTGTAGGTGCTGATTGCAAGCCCCAGATCGAATACACGATTAGTCCGCATAAAGACCGCATAAGAGATGGCTTTTTGTGTCCTGCTCCCTTGAAACGACATGCTACGTTCGGGTATGGGAGTTGTTTCGATGGCTGCGCGCCCGGTGACCAAGCGGCCTCCACGCAATTCAAGCACCGACACAGAGCGCATGAAAGCGCTCATTGCGTTCACCGCGCGCTCTCTGCGCACCGTACGCCCGCGCCCCTTCGGCGCATCGATTGTTCAGACAATATCCGGCAAAACGCTCCTACAAGCCCTCAACAACGTAGCGCAGGAGTTCGATCCAAGCGCTCACGCCGAAGTCAGGGCCATTCGCCTGGCGACCAAGCGTCTCAAGCAGCTTTCCCTCGCCGGTTACACGCTCTATACCACCTGCGAGCCATGCCCCATGTGCATGAGTACAGCGCTCTGGGCGGGCGTCGATCGCGTGGTGTACGGCGCAACCATCGAAGACGCGAATCGGCATTTCAATCAGATTCAAATACCCGCGCAAGAGGTCGCAGCGCGGAGCGACATGGATTGCGTGATCGATGGGCCATTTCTGCGAGACGACTGCTATGCTCTCTTTACCCACCCCACGATGCAGCGCGCAATTCGTCGCTCGTCGAATCGCAAGCGCAAGTGACGGGTCGCACGAGCGTTTTTGCTGAAGAGGTCTTTGCCCATGCATGACCGGCTCGCAGAGGGGTTGTCGGCAATCATTGCGGATCCCGCGCGCTTGCTGACGGCGCCCGCCGTGCTGGGGCGGTTGTCACACGATTTTTATTGGTACTCGCCAGTGCTGCGGCCAAAGTTGGCAAGCAAGAACGGGGACATCGCGGTGCTGCCGTTAGACGTGGACGAAATCGTGGCAGTCCTTCGCTTTGCAGGCAAGAACGACGTCCCGGTAACGGTGCGTGGCGCCGGTACCGGCAACTACGGGCAGTGCGTTCCGCTCGAGGGTGGCATTGTTCTCGACCTCTCCCTGATGGACAAGCTGGAGGAGATCACGTCCGATGGAGTCGCCGTATGTCAGCCCGGCCTGCGGCTTGGTATGTTGGAGACCGAAGCACGCAAGCAAGGCTGGGAACTCCGCATGTACCCGTCAACTCTCGTGAAGGCATCGGTCGGGGGATTTCTCGCAGGAGGTTCAGGCGGCATCGGGTCCGTGATGCACGGCGGTCTGCGCGACTTCGACACCGTGCGTGCATTTGAAGTGGTCACGATGGAAGAGGAGCCGCGTGTGGTGCTGCACAAGGGCGCGGCAGTGCACGAGATTCTGCATGCGTGGGGAACCAACGGCGTGCTGACGCGGATTTGGTTCGCGTTGGCGAAGGCAGAACAGTGGACGCAATTCTCCGCCGTTTTCGAGACGTACGAGCAGGCCTTCACATTTACTGAATCGATCGCGACCGATGCGAAATGGACCAAACGGCTGGCGACCGTTTTCGAGTGGCCGATCCCCTCGTTTTTCACGCCGATCAAGAAGGTGGTGCGGGACGGAAAATCAATGGCGCTAATCATGATCGCAGCCGCGCAGTTGGCAGCTCTGACCGCGGGGGCAAAAGCGTCCGGAGGCGAAGTGACGTTTTCCGGCCCATACGAAGGGCCGCGGACACAGCCGCTGCTGAGCGATTACACCTGGAACCACACGACCCTTTGGGCGATGAAGGCTGATGCAGCGTACACCTATTTGCAATGCGGTTTTTCGCCGACCGAATGCCGGGAACAGTTTCGATTGCTGCGCGAGCGCTTCGGGGATGAGATTCTGTTTCACATCGAATTCATAAAGAATGGCGAGGGTGTTGTGATTCCGGGAGCGATTCCAGTGGTGCGCTTCACGACGGAAGAGCGTCTGAATGAGATGATCGCGTTCTGTCGCTCGATCGGCGTGTTTGTCGCGAATCCGCACGTGAACTACCTTGAAGACGGCGGCCGCTTTCGCCCGGATAATTTGCAGCTTATGGCGAAACAAAAGTACGACCCGCGTGGCCTTTTGAATCCCGGGAAGATGATCAGCTTTCAGAAGCAGGCGGTCGCGCCGTGAAAACCTGGATTCCAGACGAACGCAATTTTGCTTATCTCACGTGGAAGCAAGTGGACGCACTGCCGCGCGAAACCACGTTGCTCGTATTACCCACGGCCGCGATAGAGCAGCACGGCCACCACCTGCCGCTCGCGACAGACACTTTGATCAACAATCTGCTGCTCGGCAAAGCGCTGAAGCTCGTTCCGGCCGAGTTGTCGTTGTACGCGCTGCCCCCGGTTTGCTATGGCAAAAGCAATGAGCATCTCGGATTCCCCGGGACGCTTTCAGTAAGTGCGCAGACGTTTCTGGCCGTGGTGCGGGACCTGGGCGCGAGCATCGCAAACAACGGGTTCAAGAAGGTGGTTCTCTACAACACGCATGGTGGCAACACCTCGCTCGTCGATGTGCTGGCCCGCGATCTGCGCGCGGAGTTCGGGCTGCGGACCTTCTCGCTGTTTGGTTCGCCTGGAGCGACGTTTGAGGGCGTAAGCAAACAGGAACGCACCTATGGTTTTCATGCAGGCGAAATCGAAACGGCATATCTTCTGCATGGAACGCCTGAGTTGGTCCATCCCGAGGAATACACAAAGAACTACATTGCGCGCGTCGACGAACCGGAGTTGCTCAAGCCCGAGGGCTCGGCGGCAAACTTCGCATGGCTTACGAGAGACATCGCTTCGAGCGGTGTGTTGGGCGATCCGACCGCAGCTACTGCAGAGAACGGCGAACGTTGGGCCAACGAGGCGGCGGCGCGGATTGCCGAGATGCTTGTCGCGATGTACAACTTCGAGCCAAGGCACGAGGCATAACGATGGCTCTCGTCGATTGCGGCAATGGAGTCCGCCTTGAGCGAGGCGTTCGTTGCAAACTCGGCGATGGTGTCACGCTGGTCTCAGATCATTACTATCCTGCGGGCGCGGGGCCGTGGCCGACGTTATTGATGCGCCAACCGTATGGCCGCGACATCGCATCGACCGTGGTTTACGCTCATCCGGTCTGGTTCGCGCGAAATGGCTTTCACGTTGCCATCCAGGATGTGCGCGGCCGCGGCGAATCCGAGGGTGATTTCTATCCGTTTCGTTACGAGGGTCGCGATGGCGCAGAGACGATCGCATGGTTGCGCGGCAATGTGGCGTGCAATGGGTGTATCGGAATGTATGGATTTTCGTATCAAGGCGCGACGCAACTGCTGACCGCAGCAGAGCAACCGGAGGGACTGCAGTGCATTGCTCCGCACATGACGGCGACGGATTTGTATCACGGCTGGTTTTACCATCAGGGTGCATTGCGGCTAAGTTCGGCGCTGGGATGGGGTATCCAGATGCTGCGCGAAGATGCTCGGCGCAAAGGTTTGCGCGAGGCGAGCGAAAAGTTGGAGGCCGCATGGGCCAACATCCGCGCGCAGGCAGCATGCGTTCCGTATGCCGAGCATCCAGCGATCACCGATCCGGCGTTGCCCAGCTACGTGCGCGATTGGTTTGCGCATCGCGAGCCGAGCGAGTATTGGACCGCGCAGGATATCAGTACACGCATCGATCGTATCCAAGTCCCGGCCCTCCACATCGCGGGGTGGTACGACACCTATCTCGAGGGCTCCATCGCCGGCTACCTTGCGCTACGCAAACACGCTGGCACAGAATTCGCACGGGAGCATCAATACCTGTTTGTCGGCCCGTGGGTGCACATCCCCTGGGGAGATCGCGTCGGCGACACCAACCTGGGTGAGGCCGCGAATCTCAACACCGACGAGATCCTGCTCCGCTGGTTTAGCCACTGGCTAAAGGACACATCTGAATTCTCGATCGACGCGCGCGTCCGCTACTTCCGGCTGGGCATTAACAACTGGCGTGGCGCCCACGACTGGAATGATGAGACCCACACGCTCTATTTGCATAGCGCAGGCAAAGCGAATTCACGCGAAGGGGACGGTCACCTCTCTCCCAACGCACCGGATAGTGAAGAGCCGCGCGACGTGTTTGTCTATGATCCGGAAGTGCCTGTAACGGCGCCCGGCGGACCGCAAGCCTTGAGCGGGCCCTTCGATCAGTCGGCACTGGAGATGGGAAACAATCTGCTCGTCTACACGTCTGATCCAGTCCAGCAACCAACGGAGATCTTCGGCCAGCCGCGGATCAAGTTGCACGCCGCCACCTCTGCGGCCCACGCGGATTTTATCGCTAAGCTCGTACGGGTGTCAGCGAATGATCGAGCTGAATTCCTCTGCATCGGGATCGCACGCAGCTCCTGGTTATTTCGCAATGCGGAATACACGGCCGACAAAATCCACGCGTGGGAGTTTACGCTCGAGCCCATCGCGTTTGTGCTCGTCGCCGGTGAGCGGCTGCGTCTCGAGATCGCCAGCTCCGCATTTCCGCTCTATGATCGCAATCCATCCACGGATGTGCCCCCGCAACGCGCGGACAATTGGAATTGGGCACGCTCGACGCAACACGTACTGCATACGGCGGAGTTCCCTTCGGCGCTCTATCTCCCAATCAAAGGAGCGCCGGGATGGTGAGTCATGAAACTGGAACGGTTCCTGAGATCGCGCTGCACGGCGTGACGAAGCGCTACAGGAATGCGGCCGTTGCGCTCGAGGATATTTCGCTCATAGTCGAGCGCGGCGAATTTGTGACGTTTCTTGGGCCCTCGGGCTGCGGCAAGTCGACGATCCTGAAGCTCATCTCGGGCCTCAGCTCCGTGAGTAGCGGAAACGTGCAGGTGAACGGAATGACGCCGGAGAATGCGCGCGAGATGATGAGTTTTATCTTTCAGGATGCAACGCTGCTGCCGTGGCGCACCGTAGCGCAGAATGTGGGACTCGGGCTCGAACTGGAATATGCCGCTCGCGCACTGCGAAAAGAACGCGTGGCGCAAATGTTGGATCTTGTGAGTTTGGGCGATGTGGCGCAGCGCTATCCGCGCCAGCTCTCGGGCGGAATGAAAATGCGTGTCTCAATCGCGCGCGCTCTCGTGAGCCGTCCTCGGATATTGCTGCTAGACGAACCCTTTGCCGCGCTCGATGAGATGACGCGCGACCGTATGAATGAGGAATTGCTCAGGCTATATGCCGAACAAAAATGGACCGTTCTGTTTGTCACGCATTCGGTGGCCGAAGCAGTATTTTTGTCTTCGCGCATTGTGATCCTGGCTGCCCATCCGGGACGGATCGCGCACGAAGTCAAAGTGGATTTGCCATGGCCGCGCACCGGCGATGCGCGCGAATCAAGCGCATTTGAAGCAATGGTGATGCACACGTCGCGGCTCTTGCGGGGAGTCTCGGTGGCATGAAGCGACAAGGGCTGCTCGCTATCAATGCCATCGTTGTGTTTCTTTGTCTGATTGGATTGTGGCAGGCCGTGGTGGGTCTCAATCACCTGCCACCTTACATCCTGCCCGGACCAAAACTCGTGGCATTGGCGCTGCATGATCGATATCTGTCGCTCTTGAATTCGCTTTGGATTACGACCGAGGAAGCAGCCGGCGGATTGGCGGGAAGTATTGTCGTGGGAGTGGCGACAGCCATGATTTTCGCCCAGTGGCGATGGCTGCGGCAGACACTTTACCCCTACACCATCCTGCTTCAGACGGTGCCCATCGTGGCGATCGCGCCGCCAATCATCCTTTGGGCTGGAGCCGGAATCCTTGCTGTCACAGTGGTGACATTCATCATCTGCCTTGCGCCAATTATCGCCAACACAACGCAAGGACTAATCAGTGTGGACGAGAATCTGATCCACTTGTTCGTGATGCACAAGGCGACGCCGGCGCAGGTTCTGTTCAAACTGCGATTGCCAAATGCAACGCCCAATCTCTTCACAGGCATTCGCATTTCAGCCGGCATCAGCGTCATCGGCGCCTTGACCGGCGAGTTATTCGCGGGCTCAACGCGCGTGGGAGAGGGTGGGCTGGGTTATGCGATCATCTATGCCAATAATCAGATGGAGACCAGTTACATGTTCGCGCTGGTTCTTGCGGCCACAGTGCTGGGATTCGGCTTCTTTTTTGTGGTGATGTTTCTCGAGTGGGTTTTCCTGCACAACTGGCACGAGTCGAGCCTGCCACAGATATCGGAATAGGAGGCGCACGAACGATGTTGCGCATGGAAACGGAAACGGGCTGGTGGCTCATCAAGCATCCCGATCACGCGGACTTGGCAGGCGCTTTCGCCGCGGCATGGGGCAACGCGATGTTTCGCAAACCCGAGCCGCGGGAGCGTGTTTTGCTCGGCATCGCCCGGCACGATGATGGATGGGGAACGCGCGATGCGCACCCGGTCGTCACGCGGCAAGGGAATCCATCGGCCTTCTCAATTGAACTGGTAGGGAAGTATTCGGCGTTTGAAGAGATCGACTTGGAAGAGTATCTAGCTGTGCGCGATCGGGCCGTGCGCATCATGGCCGAGAGAGATCCCTATGCAGCCCTGCTGATTTCGATGCATACATGCAATCTGCTAACGGCCCATGCGGATCGGTCGACAGTTTCGCCGGAAGGACTCGTGCTCCTGGATGCCTTTCTCGAATGGCAACGCGAGCATCAGGATGAACTGCGTGCGGCGATTCGAAACGATCCATCGCTAGCGCCGTCCGCGAAAGATGATCAGACGATCACGGAGCATTTTCGGCTGCTACAGGCATGCGACAATCTCTCGCTGCTCACGTGTGTCGCGTACCCGGCACCCGCGCATCTACTTCATCCACTGCCTTTGAATGACGGCGGGACTTCGGAAGTGCGCGTGCTACCCATGAGTTCACGTCATTTCCGTCTTACGCCGTGGCCGTTTGCCGAGCCAGACTTGCGCTTCGAATTTCCGGCGCGGCACGTTGAGGGCAAGGTCTTCAGCACATCGGCGGCGCTGGATGCAGCATTCTCCAGAGCAGAAGAGAAGAAGCTGTCGGTTACGTTCACGCAATAGTTTCGATCGACGAGCGATGAGCATGAAATGGGCGGCTCCGTTGGGAGTCGCCCTTTCTGTTGGACTGCTTTCAGATCAGAAATTGAAAGCAAGCGACATCTGAATCTGGCGTGGGCTGCCGATGGTGTGGGTGATGATTCCCAGGCCGCCGGGGCAATTGTAGAAGCTGCTGTTGGTTTGCGAGCCGTCCGCTGCGCAGCCGGTGGGTGCTGGCGTGGTGCCTGCAACTGGGAACGCATCGTAGTACTGGTTCTGCGATACTTCGTTGCCGGGCACGTCGAAGCTGGTGGTGTTGGTGAGGTTGTAAACATCGAAGGTGTATTTCAGGCTGTAGTTTTCCTTGATGTTGAAGATCTTCTCGAGCGAAGCATCCGCGCGCTTCTGAAACGACTGCCGGAAGATGTTACGCTGGCCATTCGTAAAACCTGTTTCAAATGGATCAGAAGAGGGGATGGCTCCGCCGAGTCCCCCCGCCGGGAGCAACGGAATGGTGAAGCAGGCTGGATCCAGGGCGGTTTTTCCAGTCGCCTGGAACCAGGCTCCCGAGGCTCCGGTCGTCGCCTTCTTGGCAGTGCACCCGGGCGCAAGGGGGACGATCGGATTGGTGATTCCGTCCGCTGTGGAGTAATAGATGCTGCCGACGGCTCCGGAAAAGTCGATGACGCTGTAGGGCTGCCCGCTTTGCAGAACCATCAGGCCCATCAGCGACCATCCGTTGACGAAAGCACCTTCCAGGGAGCTCTTGCGCGCGAAATCGGGAGCGCGGAAGACGTAATTCAAATTGAGCACATGTGTGCGATCGAAGTCCGCCGATCCGTATGCCTCGCGCAGGTTGAGGGGATTGTTCCCGTTGTAGAAGAGACCAAGACCGCTTTGCTCATCGAGTGCGTGCGAATAGGTGTACGAGGCGCCAACCTGTACGCCGTGGCTCATCCGCTTGTCGACGTGGACCTGCAGCGCATTGTAAGCATCGACGCCGGCCGCAACGTAGGAGATCGACTCAGCAGCGTACCCGATGTACGGAACGCGCAGGTCGACGTTGCCGCCTTCGTAGTTAGCGAGATACGGCGTGCCATCGTCAAGGACAGCGCCGCCGACGTTATAACCGTAGCTGTAGTTCTGCTGATAGGCTCCGCCCGATAGCGTGGGGCTGGATGGCGAAGCAATGGTCGGTTGATTGAAAGGCACTGGAATGACCTGGTGCCTGCCCAGATTCCCTACATAGCCCATTTCAATTGCGAGGTCGTTCCGCGGCTGCCACTGCAAATCCAGGGTGTAGTTCATGGTGTAGGGAAGTTTGTTGGCTCGGTCGTAAACACCGAGTGAAATGGGTTGGCCGAAGTCGTTCACAATCGTGCCGGCATTCGGAAGATAGTTATTCAGGTCCGAAGCCTTCGGGTTGTTGGGAGGGGCCAGCAGCGCAGTGCCATAAGGGTTCTCGAGGTTGCCTTGTGCGGCGGTTCCGCCGCAGGTCGGGATATAGCCCTCGTAGAGGTACTGTGTCGCGACAGGGCAACTCGAGACATTCACGAAGGGAAGTTGCTGATTCACGCCGAAAGGCCCACCGGTTACTGTGCCGATGGCATAGCCCGGAGAGAAGTAGCTGAACAGCTCGCCGCGGTCGTAGTACATGCCGCCGCCCGCGCGGATGACCACCTTGTTATGGAAGAATCCGGGCTGCCACGCAGCGCCGACACGCGGAGCAATGCCCCACTGTCGGCCGGTGAGCGTTGTGGGACTCACGCCTTTGGTTCCGTTGGCGTTGTTGCCCGCGATGATCAGGCCGGAATTCTGGATCGTATCCGATCCGACGGCGTAGTTATAGAGGCTGGGATCGAAGTTGAACAACCGTCCGTATTTTTCTGTGAGGCCGCCGTCCCAGTCATAGCGAACGCCCGCAGTCAGCGAGAGGCTCGGGATGATCTGCCACTTGTCCTGCAAATAGGTGCCAAGCTGGTTGGAGCGGTAATAGCGGCTGGCATCGCCCTGCAGGAATGAACTGACGTAAAATCCCGTCGAGGAGCTTCCGGGAGATACGAAGCCCTGGACCATCTGGCTGAAGTCATCCGTTGCGATGGTGCCGGTGCCGGTGCGCTTGTCGATCGTGTTGAGCTGGGTGTAGCCGTAGCTCCCACCGAAGCTCAGCGTGTGCTTGCCAAGCATCCAGATCGCATTGCCGGATGGCGACCAGCGATTTTGGAACACCCCGGTGTTCGGAGCCTGCCCTTCGGCGTTCGGGCCGATGTTGAGAATCGCTGTCGGTTCGCCGGCCGGCTGATCGTTACCCAAAACGTTGTAGACAGAGACACCGGGGAAGTATTTCGATCCGAACATATTGATCGACGCCGTTCCCGCTGAACCGCCGGGGATTGCATCGGGCCCGAAGGGTTGTTGATTGTCGCCCCAGATTTTCTCGCGGATGAAGCCAAAAGTTTCCGACGTGCTCAAATTCGACTTAACGATGAAGGTATTGGAGACGGAAAAGACCTGGGCGCCTGCATCCAGGTGCTCGTCGAAGCCGGGCACGCTCGAATAAGAGTAAGGCGCAATCGCCGGATCATGCTGGTAGAAGTACTTCAGCGCCAGAGTATCTTTCGACGTCGCGTTGTAATCGAGATCGGCGACTGCCATGTCTGCTGTGAATCGACCCGTGCCGGGAAGAAATGCGTTGTCGATGTGCGCAGGTGAGGGAGCGGCGCCCCCCAAGGCGTCATTGGGGATGAGCCATTTGCCGGGTTCGCCCGGAAGCGCAGGCGAATTGAACAGGGCAAGCGCAGTGGGATCGATATTGGCCGCCGTTAAGGTTGTGCCAAACGAATTATTGGTCAGCGTGGCCAATCCCCCAGCGGAGCGATCATCGGAAAGACCAACTGGCACGTCGAGCACAGAATCGCCGATCTCCTGATCGGATACGTGGATGTGCTGATAGGAAAGGAAAGCGAAGAGCTTGTCCTTGATGATGGGACCACCGAGGGCGCCGCCGAGCGTGTACCGATGTAACTGCGGGACCTTGTCAAACGCGGGAATATCGTTGTCCTGATTAAAGAAGAAAGGAGCGGCATTCAGCCAATCCGTGCCGCGATGTACGTAGGCAGCCCCATGAAAATTGTTGGTGCCCGACGCGGTACTCATGTCGATGTGCGCGCCGGATGTCGAGCCTTGCGTCGCGTCGTACATCGACGCATTGACGCGAACCTCGGATAGCGTTTCGGGTGCAGGCGTTGGGATTGCATTGCCGATGGAGAGATAGACGGACGCAAGCGTTTGAATGACGCCTCCAGCGCCATCGCTCGAGGAAACACCCGTGCTGTTAATGACGCGCGCCGACGGAACCTGGCTGGTGCTTTTGCCGTTGAACAAATTGCTGGCGTCAACGCCATTCAGCAAAAAGCTGTTCGATGTGTCGCGCTGTCCGTTGGACCAAATGGGCGCGTTGCCTAAGCCGGAGTTCGCACCCGTGCCACCCGACAATTCCGCACTGACACCGGCTGACTGTACGGCCAACCCCGTGAAGCTTCCTGTCGCCAGCGGAACTGTATCGATCTGCGACTTGTCCATGACGTAGCCATTGGTCGTGTCAACCGCGTTCATCAGCGGTGTTGCGTCGACTTCGATCGTTTGACCCGCAGCTGCAGCTACCTTCAGCTGGACGTTGAGCGTCGCGGTGCGGTTCCCTTGCACCGTAATGTGCGGCGTCTTTTGCGACTCGAAACCAGTGGCCCCATATGTCACAGTGTATGAGCCGATCGGCAAATTGACGAAAGAGTACGTGCCCGCGCCGTTGGTGGTCGTCGTGCGCGTCAACGAGGTCTGCTCGTCGACAAGGGTCACCGTAGCGTTCGGAATCACGCTGCCCGATGGATCGGTTACGTCGCCAGTGATGCCGCCAAGCGTCTGCTGTGCGAAAAGAGCTGAACTACACAGCGCAGCGGCCGCTACGAATGCCAGCAGCCGGGGAAACAGACAGGAAAACGATCTCATGGAATACCTCAAGGAGGACGGCCTCGGAAATAGAAGTTCCCGCGAAGGTTTTTTGAAATCTCAAAAAACTCTCAGCTGGGTAGTAGCTCTGAAGTTCTGGGTCCCGTTAAAAATAGGGAAAAGTGAAGCGGCCTCCATCAATCGATGGCGCTTCATTTCAGGTTCGGTGCGACCTGCGGTATAGCGATAGGATAATTGCTACGAAATAAAGTTCATCTAAAGATTTTCCCCATTCGCTGGGACGAATGGGCCGGCATTTTATGCCGGAAGCAGCGATACATGAGCCTGAACAATGCGCCAGCCCTGGGGAAATCGGACCCAGACCTGGCTTTGCCGGCCGCGAACGATAGTCGAGCCCCGTTCCCGTTCAAATTCGAGCGTAATTCCTGCAAAATCGCGCCCAAAACTCACAATATCGAGCCGCTTGACGGTTCGCGCCAGATTGGCCGCCGGCCGTGCCTTGCGGAAGGCCTCCAGCTCGTGAGGACCATACAGATTTTCGGTAACTCCGAAGCGCATTACCTGAGGGCCGGCCCAAAACATCTCGACCAGCTTTTCCACATCGTTGGCCACAAGGGCCTGTTCATAATGCGGGTAAAGCGCCTCGAGTTCTGCCACGACTTCAGGATCGTTGATGGTCATGGGTGAGGAAACAGCTCCCTCCCAGGAAGGATTTGTTTGCTCAGCGCGGCGCTGACGGTATACATCGGCTCGTTCACCACCTGGCTGAGGCGCATTTTGAGGGCGACACTGCAAAGCAGGTAGGCGTGCACTTCGCTGAATCCCCAGCGACTCACGAGCAGTTCAATCATGCGAAGAGTTGCGGCGCGGGCTGTTCCGGCGAGGTCGATTCCCGATTCGACGACCACCCATGCGTCACTGGTCGAATCGCGCGCTGTTCTCTCACTGGCTTCGACGATTGGACCGGCGAGCGGCGAATGTTTGTGCAGACGAAAGCGAAGAGTCACGTCGAGCGGGCACTCGATGCCGTTGATGCAAACTTCGCCGTCTCCCTGGGCCGCGTGCCCGTCGCCGCAGCTGAACAGCGCGCCGGCGTTGTAGACGGGCAGGTAAAGCGTGGAGCCAGCACAAAGTTCGCGTACATCAAGATTGCCGCCGAAGGGGCCTGGAGGGCGTGTGCGGAATGCCCCGTCCTCAGCGCGCGCCACTCCCATCACGCCGAGAAAAGGCCGAACCGGCACAATCGCTGGCGCGAGAGATCGCGTTGCTTCACCTTCGAGCAGCCAGTGGAAGAGATAAGGCTCGCGGAAGCGATCCTTAAGAAATCCGAGCCCCTCCACCACACTGCTCCAGCCCCAGCCGCCATGGCGCGTCGCCAGCACATCGACTTGCAATACATCGCCGGGTTCTGCACCTTCGATCCAGATGGGCCCAGTGAGCGCGTGAATGCGCGTGCGATCAATGCTCAGATATTCCGCCAGCGTGGTTCCAGGCGCCACCTGTCCGCCACTTGCATCGACGCACTCAATTTGCACTTCGTCGCCCGGCTCGATGCGCAGGCGAGGTTTCAGCGATCGGTCCCACACGGAGTGTGTGGGCTCAGCCGAAAGGACGCGCTCGGTCATGGCTCTTTCACGCGCACAGTCATTTGCACTTCGACCAAAGCATTGCGCGGCAGCGCACTCACGCCCACAGCTGCGCGCACATGGCGGCCGGCCTCGCCAAAGACACGCACGAGCAAATCGGAGGCCCCATTGATCACCGCGGGCGAATCGGCGAATCCGGGCGCTGCGTTGACGTAGCCGTTCACGGTGAGCACTTCGGCAATCGAGTCGAGCGAGCCGATTTCCCTTTTGAGAACTGCCAACTGCGTCAGCGCGCAGGCCCGCGCCGCCGCGTAGCCGTCTTCGATACTGCGGTCTGCGCCTGCGGTTCCCGTGATGACTCCCTCCGCGCCTGTCGAGATAACGCCCGAGAGATAGACGACCGCGCCTACCCGCTTCGCAGCGACGTAATTGCCCCCCGGCGCCGGCAGTTGCGGCAGAGCCAACCCGAGCTCGGCAAGCTTCTCTTCAGGACGGATGACCGCGGCCATTTGCATTCGAATGTAGCATGCTCGACGGGTGTTTTTCTTGGGATTTGCCGTCGCGTCGCGGTAGCATGAGCCATGCCGAAATCCGAAGGTAAATGGACGTTTCCGTTGCACCAATCCGATGCACCGTTCTCGCGGAGACGGTCGCAATGATCACCCGAACGGCGAAGATTCTGCTCGTAGCAGGCATCGCGCTGTTTTATACGCTGCTCGTGTTCAACAACCTAACGGATTTCGATTCGAACTACCAGTTCGTTCACCACGTGCTGTCAATGGATTCGACCTTCCCTGGGAATCACGGCATGTGGCGCGCATTGCCTTCGCCGGCATTGCATCTCGCGTTCTACCTCTCGATCATCGCGTGGGAGATCGTCACAATGATTTTGCTGTGGTGGGGAGTTACAAATCTGTTGCGCGCTTCGCGCCGAAGCGTCGCGGCCTTCCAGGCGGCAAAGCGCGTACCGGTGGTGGCTCTGACACTCTCGATGCTGATGTGGCTCGTTGCCTTTCTGTCGGTGGGCGCGGAGTGGTTCCTGATGTGGCAGTCGCATACCTGGAACGGTCAGGAAGCAGCCTTTCGGATGTTTACGGTAGTGGGAATCGTACTGTTGATTCTTCTGCAGCCGGAAACCGAGGCGCAGCCCTGATGCATCACGCCGCCGGAATCGCCGCAGGTTTTCGCCGCAAGGCATACCACGCGATTCCAGCGACGATGTAAGCGAGATAGATATACGGAATACGCGCATGAAGGGCATCCGCCGTAGAGCGAACATCGAAAACCGCAATCAAGATGAGTACCACAACGGTGAGAGCACTGACTGCGGCAACCACGTGCGAATGCTGGCCCATGGCGTGGCGCGCAAAAGGTAGAGCAAGAGCAACGAGTGCATAAGCGGTGAGAAAACCAAAAACCGACAGCGAGCCGAGCAGGTCGTACATATCGGAGCCTGTAAACGCGCGCCACTCCATCGCAAGCGTAGCGGCTAGCATCAGTCCCGCAGACAAGGCAATAGCTGTTCCAGGCGTACCGTGTTTCTTGCTCGTGCGCTCGAAAACACTAGGGAGTAGGCGGCCATGTGCCATGCGCATCAGCACCCGTGCCGCTGCGGTCGTGCACGCGAGAACGCAGGCAAACATGCTGATCAGCGCGCCGAAATCGATGGCGACGCCGAGTGGGGCGATGCCGGCCCTCTCGGCCAAGTGGTGCAACGGGCTGGTGGATTCGCTTAGCTTTCCAGACTCACCCCGAAAACCAAGCACTTCAGAGTAAGAGCACAACATGAAAAAAACGCCGGCGAGAATCGCGCATTGCAGCACTGCGCGCGGAATCGTGTGGAGTGGATTGCGCGCCTCGCCCCCCAGCGTGGTGGCGCTTTCAAAACCAACAAAGCTGAACATCGAAAGCACCAGCGCCGGTCCGAGTGCAGAGAAAGAGGCACCCTTCAAGTGGAGTTGGTCCATGTCGATGTGCAAGCCAAAGCGGATCGGCATGACTGCCAGCACAAACACTATCAAGCTGACGGAGCCGACTTCGATCCAGAGCATCAATTCGGCCGACAGCTTCACGTCTCGATAGGCAACAAAGCCCGCGACCGCGCAAACCAGTGCGAGAGTGAACATGCCGGGAGGACTCCAGTGAAAAAACTGCAGCGCCAGCAGGTTCGTATAGTAAAGCGCGCCACCCGCGACTGAAGCGCCCGTTGCGAGATATGCCAAAAGCAGACCCCATGCCGCGATCACGCCGTAGAACGGCGGCAATGTGTCCGCGGTATAGCTGTAAAGCGAACCCGGCGAGGCGGAGAGCTTGGCAAAGCGGCTGATGCAAAATCCAACCAGCAGCGTCGTAGCCGTCGCCATGAGGTAGACAAACCATGTAGCGTTGCCGGCCAATGCGAAGACGAGGGGAATCGTCAATGAAGGCGACGTCGAAGGCGCAGTCGCCGAAACTGACTGCGCGAGCGTTTCGATGGGACCGAGGACGCCGGCATGCAGGCCATAGCTCTCAGCGGAACCACTCTCGGTATACACTTCGCCAGCCCTACTCGCATGGTCGGTCACGGGTCTGCCTTCCGCAGTTTGATTGTTTCCTGGTTGCCTTAGTCTTGCCCGGCAGGAACCCTGGCGTCAAGAAGCACGGTACACTACAGCAATGTCAGTCGTAGCCGCCATCGTTCTTGCCGCGGGACCAAGTAGCCGACTTGGACAGCCGAAGCAACTCGTCGGGTTCGGTGGAGAATCCTTGCTGGAGCGCGCCCTGCGCTTGGCCAAAGAGGCAAACGCATCCCCGGTTCTGGCTGTACTGGGCGCAAACTTTGCGCCCATCTGCGCGTCGATCCCGTTTGATGGAGCAATTCCGGTATTCAACGACAAGTGGGAACAGGGCATGTCGACCTCGATTCATGCGGGACTGAATGAGGCGGATGTGCGCGCGCCTGAGGCTACTGGCGCTCTGGTACTGGCCTGCGATCAGCCTCGTCTTTCATCAGTGCACCTCCGCGCTTTGCTCGATGCCTTCGCAGCCCAGGCCAAACCAACAATCATAGCGTCGGCTTATGCCGGAATACACGGCATTCCGGCCGTGTTTCCGCGCAGCGTCTTTCCCAAGTTGCATGCTCTGCACGGCGACAAAGGTGCGCGCGTATTGCTCGAGAAGCCGCCCTGTCCGCTCGTTGCTCTTCCGTTTGAAGGCGGCGAAGTGGACATTGACCTGCCTTCCGATCTGGCAAATCTGAGCTAGCTGTCATCGTTCAACTGTGGCTTCAATGTAGCCGTGGGGTTCGTCGATGGGCACGAAGATGTGGTTCGGATTCTCCTGGCCAAAGGGGCTAAGGTCGGCGAGCAGGTGATGCAGATTCGGCATTGTCAGAGTGACCCGTGCGATCTCCGGAGCAGCGTCCAGCGCGGCTTTTCCCATGTCATACAGCGTGTGCTGCACGCTCATGCTGTGGTGCGCCGCAAACTCCTTCAGCAGTCCGGCGACGATGCGCGCGCGAACCCTGGCGTAATCTGGCGCAGTTGACGCATAGTCCCAAGTGACCGTCGCGCATGTTCCGAAAATGCGATCGGTGGCCGGCTTGAGAGTGGTCAGCTTATCTTTGATGTACCCGGTAAACGCCGACTTCGTCGTCTTAAGAATCGTGAGACCGTCGATGCCAGAGGTGATCGACCATGGTCCGCTCTTCTCACGAACGGCTACTACGGTCTGCTTTTCAGGGCCGCCAAGCTTGAACGTCGTCTGTTCAGAGGATCCATCGACACTCATGCGCTCCCACGACTTCTCTGCGACTTCGATGCTGACCTTCGAGACCTGCGGATTGTTGCTGAGCAGGTAATCGCCCAGTTCTTTTGCGAACTCTTCGATGGTCGCAGCCTTCGATTCGCGGGCAACATAGTAGACGGTGTTCTTCATCGTGTCGGTGGGCAAAATCTTGCTGTTGTCCGCCTCCGTGAAGCTGGTCTCGAAGTCGCCATGCAGCAGCACTTGCACGGTCCATTCGTTGAACTCGTGATGGTCCCCATGCCGCGTGATGCGCGACAGCCGGACGCGCGATTTTCCATAGCGATTCTCACCCAGTCGTGCCATGCCTAGCTTCCTCGATAGGTTGTGTAGCTGTTATCGCTCAAAAGCAGCGGAAGGTGGTAGTGTTCGTGGCCATCGCAATCCAACGTGATCGAAATCTCAGGGTAAATGCTATTGCGGCTGCGGCTATTCAGATACGGGCCCGTGAGAAAGGTCAGCCGATAGCGGCTGGCGGCTGCATCCTGAAAAAGATCGCGGCAGCGGCCATCCGCATCCGTCACCCCAGCAGCAACATTGATCCATGCGTCGCCACGTGCAGCGTCAAGGCGAATGACGATGCCGGCAGCCGGTTTGCCCAGCACCGCGTCGAGTACGTGTGTCGTAATCTTGCTCATTGCATCAACCACTTTCCCAGTCGAATTTGCAGAATCTGCCGCTGCTGCTCGGCAGCCTCGCGTAATTCAGCATCTCTGTCGCTTGCCAGCCGCCGTTGAAGAATCGCCAGCATTTCTTCAGCGCTCTTGCCGGTGGCGCAAACAATGTAGGTAAAGCCGAATCTATCTGCGTAGAGCGCATTGCCTTCAGCCAATTCGGAAAGAATTCGTTCTGACGCGGATGCGGCAGAGGCCTGCTCCTGGCGCGACCACGCGACAGACTGCGCTGAAGCATGCACTGCCTTGCGCTCGCCGATTCGCGGATGACAGGCGAATGCCTCAAGCCAATCCATTTCCTGCATCTCACTCCACGCACGGTCTGCCGCTTCGCTCAAGTCCACGATGCTTGCAATCGGCCGATGCTCGACCATGGCGGAAGCCCATCGCTTCGCGCCGCAGCATGCGATCATTGCGTCCAGAGCATCTTCCGCAACGGCACGATTCCATTCGGCGAGGACGCGATTCATTGCTGCGGCCCTTCCGTCTTGAGGCTCACGAGGAACTCCTCGAGCAGATTCGCCGCGACACACGTCCGGTAATCTGCTGTGGAACGAATGTCGTCGATCGGCACTACTTCGGCAAGCAGAGCACGCCTTGCAGCTCGTATGACCTCCGGCGACACGGGACCGCCGCACACTGCATCTTCTGCACGATAGAGCCGCGCGGGGAACGCGGCAAGACTTGCTGCGGCCAAACGAATCTCGCGTACAGATCCATCCTCGATAAGTGCATTTGCAGCCAGCGCCACCTTGGAGATCGCCATCGCGCGACGCGTGCCGACCTTGCGCAGGTACTGCCGATGTTGCGCGAATCGCCTTGGTAGATGGATCGCATAGACAAGTTCATCTTTTTCGAGAACGGTTCGCTTGTAGCCGGTGTGAAACTCAGCGTAGGGAACGCGCCGTTTGCCGTGCACCGATGCAAGCTCGATTTCTGCGTCGTAAACCAGCAGCGCTGGCGAAGAGTCGGCGGCCGGCGAACCATTCACCAGGTTTCCGCCGAGGGTGGCGCGACTTTGATTCGCAATCGATCCGATCCAGCCCGCGGCTTTGGCGAGAAGCGGGAAATCCGCAGCAACGGCTTTGCTCGCCCGCAAATCGTGAAATGTGGTGCATGCACCAATCGCCATCGAATCCGGGGATGTCTCGATGAATCGGAGCGCGGCAATCCCCCACAAGCTTAGAAGCCGTTTCGCATTCAGCCGGCCCGCTGCATGCGCAACCATCAATTCGGTGCCCCCCGCTATGGGCGTCCACTGGCCGGGTTCATCGGCAAGCAAGGCAAGCGCAGCATCTAGGCTGCCCGGCGCGACCAATTCATGCGCTTCGGCATTACCGCGCATGAGTCTCACTTGCCATTGGTATCTCGGTTTGCGCTGCGGCCGAAAGAACCGAATCGAAGATGCGTTTGAATCCCGTACATCGGCAGAGATTGCCGGCTAGACCCTCGCGTATTTCCGCCATGGTTGGTCGTGGATTGTTGGCGAGCAGTTGAGCGGCAGCCATCAGCATGCCCGGCGTGCAGATGCCGCACTGCGCGCCTCCGCAATGCAAAAACGCCTGCTGCAGCGGATGCAATTCGCCATCGCACGCAAGTCCCTCTACGGTTTGAATGCACGCACCCTGCGCCTGAAGCACGGGCACCAAACAACTGTTCACCAACTCGCCGTTCATGCGTACGGAGCAGGATCCGCACTCGCCTTCGCCACAGCCTTCTTTCGAGCCGGTCAAATGCAGGTCTTCGCGCAATACGTCGAGCAGCCGTTTCATCGGCGGCACATGCACGTTGCGCGTCTCGCCGTTGACAACGAATTCGATTGCAGACCAACCGATACTCATACCGCAGTCACCTCTGCCACGGCGGTGCGGACCACAAGCTTCTCAAACAGATCCTCCGGCAACAGAGGAATCGAAGTGAACGAAACTCCAATGGCATCGCGAATCGCGTTCAGAATTGCAGGCGCAGGGCCGTCATGCGGCAATTCGCCAATGCCTTTCGCGCCGTATCCGCCATGGCTGAACGGAATCTCCACGAAGTACACATGGATGCGCGGCACGTCTTCGGCGGTCGGCATGATGTAGTTGGTCATTTGGTTGTTGACCATATGGCCGTCTTGCAGGAGCACCTTCTCGTAGAGCGCGTAGCCGATGCCTTGCGCAACTCCGCCTTCTATCTGGCCACCGGCAAGGACGGGATTCAACACGCGGCCGGCTTCCTGCACAGCCCAGAAATCCTCCACCTCGGCCGAGTAGGTCACCGTGTCGACCGCCACCTGTGCCACATGAATCGACCACGCATACGCGGGATAGGCTTCGCCGCGATATCTCTGGTCGTCCCAAAAAATCCCGGGCGGAGCCTCGTAGCGGCATAGCGACACGACTTCCCCCTCCACAGAACGGTAGCGTTCGCATGCCGCAAAGAATTCCTCACGCGTGAATGTCTCGGCCAAGCCTGCATGCCCTTGCAGCAGCACAACAAGCTGGAGACAAGCGCGCTCGATCAGCCTGCCGACGACCATCGACGTGCGCGACGCAACAGTGGGGCCGCTGTTCGGGACGATGCCGGTGTCTGGGGGTGCCATCATCAGATCTTCGTAATCGATTCCGATCGCTTCGGCCGCGATTTGCGTGAGCACGGTATTCGTGCCCTGACCAAACTCAGTGCTCGAAACGAGCACGCGCACTTTGCCGTCCAGGGTCACGTCGATGCCCGCCAGCGAATTCAGGTTTCGCTCGCCGGAACCCGTGAATCCGGACCCATGAAAGAAGGCCGCGATTCCCATCCCGCGCTTCACCGGATTGTTTCGATTTTCTCCCGCGAAGCGAGCGCGTTTCGCGTGGTACTGGCTCTCGGCGAGCGCGCGATCGAGCAATTGGTCGAGGATCACAGGCTCGCGCATTACCTGCTCAGTTGCCGTCGTGTCCCCATCGTGAAGAAAGTTACGCCGCCGAAGTTCGATGGGGTTGATGCCGATTGCTGCGGCAATCTCATCCATGTGGCGCTCAATCGCGAAGATTGCCTGGGGCGCGCCGAATCCACGAAAAGCGCCGTAGGGCACAGTATTCGTGGCCCATGCGCGCGAGCGCACGCGAACATTGGGGCACACGTACGGGCCCGGGGAATGCAAAGTCGCACGCGAAAGCACCGTCGAGGAAAGCGTCGAGTATGCGCCGCCATCCGTGGCAATTTCAATATCCATGGCGAGCAATTTGCCATCTACATCGAGAGCGGTGCGATGGCGCACGCGCGACGGATGCCGCTTGGTCGTGGCGGCCAAGTCTTCCATGCGGTCGTAAACCATCTTCACCGGATGCCCGCTCTTCATCGCGAGCAATGCCGCATGCGCAGCCAATATGGATGGGTAGTCTTCTTTGCCGCCAAAGGCTCCACCGGTTTCAGTCTGAATTACGCGGACCTTGTCCTCAGGCAAATCGAAAACGGCGAGCAGAGATTTGTGCACGTAATACGGACACTGAAGCGAGCCCCAAATCGTCACGCCGCCTTCGGCGCTGTATTCAGCAATGACGCCATTGTTCTCGATATAAAGATGCTCCTGTGCCCCGGTTCGGTATTCGCCTTCAACTATGTGCGTTGCGCCCGCCCAAACTGATTCGACATCGCCTTTCTCAAGAAGAAAACTCTTCAGCACGTTGTCGGCGCCCCACACAATCACGTCCTGCCGTTCGCTCTCTTCGATCGTGAAAACGGGAGGCATCGGCTCGTATTCGATCCTCACCGCGGCGGCAGCTTCCCGCACCTTGTGCTTATTCGGATGAGCCAGGAGTATAACGGCTTCGTCGCAGTGATTCACTTTGCCATCGGCGAGGCAAGGCTGATCGGCAAAGATGAGTTGAATGTGATTGTGGCCGGGAATGTCGGCAGCGGTAACAATTGCGAATTCGCTCCAGTCGATGTTGCGATCGAAGCCAATCGAGCGAATCAAGCCGCGTGGAATGGTGCTGCGTACGGTCGCCCCATGCCACATGCCTTCGCGCTCGATGTCGTCAACGTACCGTGCGCGGCCCAGCAGTTTGTCGACCCCTTCCTTTCTGGGGACGGGGGAGCCAACGATGCGGGTTTTCGCATGCGCGCTCATGGTTGGGAAAGCCTCGGATCAGCGTACAGGTTGAGGGATATCCTACAACGAACCCGCTTGGAAGCAAAACGAGCAATCAACCAATTCAGCTGGCGAGCACGGCCAGCGTACGCGATAGCACGTGAACGCCGGAGCCAATCCACTCCGGCGACGCGTATTCGTCAGGCCTGTGACTAACCCCGCCGCGGCAGGGAATGAAGAGCATGGCCACCGGCGCAATGCGCGCCATGAACAGCGAATCGTGGTAAGCGCGGCTGACCATTCTCTTGTAAGTCTTTCCCGCAGCCACAGCCGAGTCCTGGAGAGCCGCGAGAATGGTCGAATCGCAAGTGGCGGGCGGATCGGCATTGACCAGTTCAGTGGATATGGCCACACCGCGGCGCCCCGCAACCTCATCGCATGCCGCGTGCAGAGCATCGAGCACGCGATCGCGCCGCGCGCCATCAATGTCGCGCACATCGGTTTCAAGCCGCACCCGCGACGGGATGCTGTTAACCGCACCTGGAAAAACTTCGCAAACGCCAACGGTTGCTACGGTATCGATGGCACCGGTGGATTTCGCCGCGGACTCCAAGGCGAGAATCAGCTCAGCTGCGGCGGTGAGAGCATCCTTCCTGCCTGGCATCAGTTTGCCGCCGGCGTGCCCGCCCTCGCCCTCGACGATCACCCGGACGCTGGCTGGCGCGGCAATGTGCGTCACCAGGCCGACATCGATGCCCTCCTGCTCCAACAACGGACCCTGTTCGATATGAAGTTCGACGAACTGATGAAAACGGTCCGAAGGCAGCGCGACCAATTCCAGTGCTCCCGCAAACCCCGCGTGGCCGCGCAACTCATCCAGAGTCCGGCCCTCTTTGTCGCGCAATCTACGTGCCTGCTCAGGCGTCAGTACATTGGCCATCATGCGGCTCCCCAGGCAGCCAATGCCAAAGCGCGTTGGTTCCTCCGCGGTGAAGATGACTAGCTCGATGGAACGCCGCGGCTTGAATCCAAGTTTTTGCAGAGCGCGAATCGCTTCCAGTCCTCCGAGCACGCCGACACATCCGTCATAGAGTCCAGCGTTGGGAATTGCGTCGATGTGTGAGCCAGTACCTATCGGTGGAAGCGCAGCCTCGCTGCCTTGCCATCGTGCAAAGGTGTTGCCGATTGCGTCCTCGGATATCGAAAGCCCCGCATCCGTGCAAAGTCCCATCACGTAGGCGCGTGCACGCAAGTCTGCTTCGCTGAACACGACACGGGTGACCACCGGAGGCTCTGCTTCCGAAATCGTCGCAAGAGTTTTCAACTCCGCGAGAAGCCCGTCGATGGTGAGTGCAGGGCGAGTAGTGGTCATGGCTTACGCTCCCAATGGATGTCTGCGCCAGTCCTTGTAGATCAGGTATTTCGCGGGCCGCTTGCCCAGCGCGCCAAACCACTGGGGACAGTAGGGTGCCATCCAGATGAAATCTCCGGCTTCGACGGGATACCATGAGTCACCCAGTTTGTAGATTCCGCCACCTTCGAGCATCAGCAGGCCGTGCTCCATCACGTGGATTTCGACCATGCTCAGCGCCGCTCCGGGATCGTAGGTCATGGTGTTCACGGCGAAATCGTAAGCTGGTCCGTCGGGCATCAGCGAACGCACGCGCAATGATTCGTCGCCCATAAGCGGCACGGGTGCGATGGATGCTTCGTTGCCTACCACGAATTGCGGCTCTGCTGCACTGGGTCCCGCGGAACCTGCCTCCGCTGCATAAGGCTTCTCAATAACCGCGGCGCTGGCTTTGCCAAGCGAGCGCGCCGTGTGCTGTGTGCCTTGCGGCAGATAGGCGAAACCTCCTGCGGCGAGAACATGCTTGCGTCCGCTTGTAGCCAATTCCAATTCGCCCTCAATCACATAAAGAAATCGCTGTGCCGGTGTAGGCCCGAGCGCGCCGCCTGCCGCGAACTCTGCGGTCATCTGCGTAAACCGCGCGGCAAGCTGCGGCGCCACGTGAACAATGAATTCCACATTCTCCGCGCCGGGCAGTGGCGTGCGAATGAACGTGTCAGGCGTTTGAAGCAGATGGTCTGCTTTCAAGCTGCTTCGGGTTGCTCCCAAATGGTGCAAGGTCGACCTCTGACAGGAAGTATTGCGGACTGTGTTGTTCGATTCTAGCGAACCTCGCCCGCGACACGTTGCAGAAAGACACTCATCACTTCCAGCGCAGCTTCCACATCTTCGGTGCGTACGGCCTCTGCCGGGTTGTGGCTGATGCCCCCGGGACTGCGCAGGAAGAGCATCGCCGTGGGCATGCGGCTGGCCATCACCATTGCGTCATGACCGGCCCCGCTGTGCATCCGCTTCGGCGGAAATCCCGCCGCTTCGATAGCGTCTGCAAGGTAGGCAGTTAATCGCTCATCCATTGAGACTGCGGGTTGGTCCATCGGTCGTGTGCATTGCATTGCCAGGCTGCGGCGCTCGGCAATCGAATTGGCCATTTCGATCAGCTCGTTCACCGAGCCAAGCCGGACTGCGTCATGCGGATGTCGCGCATCTAACGTCAGCAAGGCAATTCCGGCAACCACGTTGGTAGCGTTGGGCGACGCTTCGATCTTGCCAACTGTTGCCACGAGACCCTCAGTTCGTTTGGCAAGTTTTTCCACGGCTGCGATCCATTCGGCGGCGCCGGCAAGCGCGTCACGGCGGAGGTTCATCGGAGTGGTGCCCGCATGATTTGCTTGGCCGGCCAATTCGAGCGTCAACCGCGTCTGGCCAACGATTCCAGTAACCGCTGCAACCTTCAGATTCTCGGCTTCCAGTACTGGCCCCTGCTCGATATGGATTTCGACAAAACCGAGCGTGTCGTCATCGACGACAGACCCGGCGATGCGGGTCGGGTCGAGGCCGTAGGCACGGATTGCGCTTTCAAGGGTCGCGCCGTCCGCATTCTTGAGCGCGAGCAAGGCCGGATCGAAGCGCCCCGCAACCGCGCGGCTGCCCAGGAACGGCACGCCAAAGCGCACCCCTTCTTCCTCAGAAAATGCGATGACTTCCATCGCCAACGGTAGCCCGTTTTCGCGCGCAAGATCGACGCATTCGATCGCCAGCATCACGCCGAGAACGCCGTCAAAAGCGCCGGCATCGGGGACCGTGTCGATATGCGACCCGAGAATCAGCCGCTTTTCGCCCGCGCCATCGGGATGTGAAAGCCCGCGCAGGTTTCCGGCATCATCCACATGGACCGTCATACCCAGAGACTCCATGCGCCCACGCAAGTGTGCATGCACATCATGGGTTGGAGGCGTCAAGAAGCGGCGCGTGATGCGGCCCGGCTCCTCGGTCATGGCAGCGACGCGTTGGCATTCCGCGATGGCACGGAGCGCGCGATCTTTCATGGACGCACCAGTTCCCGGCCGCGCGGCTCCCCAATGTACTCGCCATTTCGGAAAACAGATTCGCCGCGCAGCCACGTTTCGCGGACGCACCCGCGCAATTCGACTCATATGTACGGGGAAATTTTGTGGCGAAAGTGCAAATCCTCTGGCGCCACTTTCCATTTGGAGTCAGGATCAAACACGACAAAATCTGCATCGGCACCGGGAACCAGCGCGCCTTTTTTCCCTTCGAGACCTGATAGCCGTGCCGGTCCAGCCGCCATCCATTCGGCAATTCTTTCCAGGGGCAGCCCGCGCTCGTTCATTCCGGTCCAGAGAACGGGCAGCGCGAGACCGAGGCTAGCAATGCCGCCCCAAGCGAGATCCCAGCGGCCTTCTGGGCGACGTTTCATCGCGGGCGGGCAAGGGGAGTGGTCGGTCACCACGAAGTCAAGGACGCCTTCCGCGAGCGCCTTCCACAAGGCCTCGCAATTTGCCCGATCACGAATCGGCGGCGCGCACTTGAACTCCGTCGCACCATCGGGAATCTCCTCTGCGCAAAAGTGCAGGTATTGCGTGCAAGTTTCGACGGTGATGGGCACGCCGCGCTTCCGCGCATCGGCCAGCAGCGGCAATGCCTTTGCACTTGACAGATGCACGATGTGAATGTGCGCATGGAATTCCTCGGCGAGCCGAATGAGCAGAGCGATGGCTTCCACTTCCGCCTCGTCCGGACGTGACGCAAGGTAATTGGCGTACTTGCGCCAATCCACATTCGAAGCGTTCAACCTTTCAGTCGCAACATTCACCGGCCCGGACAACTCCGCATGAGCCAAAAGCGGCAATCCGGTCCCACGTAGCTTTGCAAGCGCCGCCCGAAGTTCGTCCTCATCCACCCACGCAAAGCCATCAATCCCTGAGTGAATCAGGAAGCATTTGAATCCCGGCACACCAGCATGCACTAGGGGCTTGAGCGACTCCGCATTCCCGCGAACAACCCCACCCCACGCGGCCCAATCCACCCACGTCTTTCCCTGTGCCGCAGTTCGCTTAGCTTCGAGCGCTTCAACGTTGACTGTCTCTGGCACGCAATTCAGCGGCATATCAACCAGCGTCGTCATACCGCCCGCCGCTGCGGCCCGTGTGGCAGTCCAGAATCCCTCCCACTCGGTGCGCCCGGGTTCGTTGATGTGCACGTGCGAATCGACCAGCCCCGGAAGCAGCACGGCATCGCCAAAATCATGAAGGCCGGCGGCCGGAAGACCGTCAGCACCGTTCCGGATTTCCGCAATGCGTCCCTCTTCAACCACGAGTGTCGCGGGCATCAGTCCCTGCTCTGTCAGTACTCGGGTTGACCGAAAGGCCTGTGCCATACTGTCTTTAACTTTCGTGATTCAGGAACAGGGAAGAGCCAATTCTTCATGTCCAGCCTACCAAATCCAGAGTTCCTGCGGCGCGCCATCGCGCTCGCCACGGAGAATGTCCTGACCGGCAAAGGCGGCCCTTTCGCTGCAGTCATCGTACGCGGAGGGCAGGTGGTCGGCGAAGGCGCAAACTCCGTGACGGCAGCGAACGATCCCACCGCTCATGGCGAGGTCAATGCCATCCGCGCCGCGTGCAGCGCTCTGGGCACTTTTACGCTCGCCGGCTGCGCGCTCTATACAAGCTGCGAACCCTGTCCCATGTGTCTCGCCGCCGCGTACTGGGCGCGCCTCGACGCTATTTATTTCGGTTGCAGTGCCGCCGATGCCGCCCGTGCCGGGTTCGACGATGCCTTTCTCTACGCGGAACTCCGCAAAGATACCCCCGAGCGCCGATTGCCTTCCATGCAACTGCTCAGCGACGAAGCATGGGCCAGCTTTGCCGCTTGGATTGAATCCTCGAACAAGATCGAGTACTGAGAAGCGGCGATTCGCCCACGATGGCTGACACGAGAGTCAAGAACCAACTCAGTGTGCGAGTGTTGCCGCTGACCGCCGATTCACTTCGGCCTGAATTTTCACCATGTCCTGCATTAGCACCTTGCCACGATCCACCATCAATTCGCCGCCCACGTAAACGCGGTCGATGTCTCGCTCCGCAGTCACCAGCACGAGATTGGCATACGGATCAGAGATCGTTCCCAGCCGCGTGGGGTCGATCACGACAAAGTCGGCAAATTTGCCTGTTTCCAGGCTGCCCAGCTTGTCCTTTGCCCCCATCACGTCGGCTGACCCCATAGTGTGCAGGTACAGCACCTCATAAGGGCTCATGATCGTAGCGTCTTCATACTTGTCACGGATTGCATACAGGCCGGTGCGCATGTTCTCAAACGGATCGGCAAGGTCGGCGCTCGCTTCACCGTCTACCCCCATCCCCACGCGAATACCCTTCTTCAGATACTTCGGAATATCAGCTACACCAGAAGCCAGCCGCCCGTTCGACAGAGGGTTCCAGCTCATGCCGCCGTGCGCCGCAGCTACCTGATCGAGGATGAAATCGTTCGTGTGGATGAAATGGCCGAAATACAAAGTCGGTCCCAGCAGTCCGCTCTCCATGAACCAGCGGAATTTCGATTGCTCAATGCCAACAGTATCCGGCGGCTCAAGGTAATGGCTCTGGTTGCCAAGGTGGAATTCATCCATCTGCGCTTTCTCTGAGACCGACTGCTGGTACGTGTCGTTGAAGGAAGTCGCGCCGTTCAGCATCACGCTGAGGAAACGGGTGTTTTTTGGTTGGCTGCCGATCCAGTCGATGAAGCTTTTCAGTCGCTCCCGCGCCATTGGGGGTGTATCGTTCGCCGTGATCGTGTCCGGCTGATAGCCGTGCACAAAGCGGATGCCCGAATCGATTTCGCCCTTGAACGAAGCCTCGTCGCAGTCATTTCCTTTGCACATACCCCATTTCGTGCCGCCGTAGGAGAAGTCATACGCCGCCGTGATCCCGTGCTCTAGGTGATCAAGAGCGCCATGCAGCGTGAACCAATAGAAATCCTCGGCTTTCGCGAATCGCGCACGTTGATCGTAGAGACCGTCAATCCAACCTGGCAGAGTCTTGTCGGCCGCAATCCCGCGAAACGCACTCTGCCACAGATGGCTATGCGCCGAAAGAAATCCGGGAATGATCCACTCTCCGTGAGCGTCCCAGGTCTTATTGGCCGCGAGATTTTTGGGCGGTTCGCCCGAACCCACTTCCGCGAGCTTTCCCCCGGCATCGACAACCAGATAGCCAGTGAAGGGCTGCATCTGCTGAGGTGCCATCGTAACCAGGAAGGCATTTTTGACGAGCAGCTTTGGCGGTTCGGCACCGTTTGGAGATTGCGCCGGGACCGAAGACACGAAGGCAAAAGACAGAAACCAGGCCAAGGTTGTTCTGGGCATTTCTCTTGATAGCGCGTCTGTGACGAGAGCGCAACTTCAAAATCGCCGGATTCATGAGCTGAATCGAGAGGAAGCCACGCTAACGGCAACAAACCAATTGCCCATCCTGCGTTGCATGCATTAACGTCAAAGACTCATAAGTTCCTATGGGAGTTGGCGCTCAATGCCCCGTGTAGTTCGTTGTTCCATCATCCAGGCCTCGAACGCCCTGCCGGCAACAGAGCCCCTGGCGGCGCAGAAAAGGGCCATGATCGAGAAGCACCTCGGTCTGATTCGCCAGGCCGCCGCGGCCGGCGCGCAAATCGTCTGTCTCCAGGAGATCTTCAACGGCCCGTACTTTTGCGCGGAGCAATCCGTCAAATGGTATGAGACGACAGAGCGGGTTCCCGATGGTCCCACCGTCACCCTCATGCGATCGCTGGCCAAGGAACTCGGCATCGCAATGGTTGTGCCCGTGTACGAAGTCGAACAGGAAGGAATTTTCTACAACACAGCAGCTGTGATCCAGAACGATGGCACCTATTTGGGGAAATATCGCAAGACCCATATTCCACATGTGGCGCCGGGTTTCTGGGAAAAGTTTTATTTCCGGCCGGGCAATCTTGGTTATCCCGTCTTCGATCTGGGCTTCGCCAAAATCGGCGTGTACATCTGCTACGACCGCCATTTTCCCGAAGGTGCACGCTGCCTTGGATTGAATGGAGCGGAAATCGTGTTTAACCCTTCGGCCACGGTCGCGGGGCTCAGCGAGTACCTGTGGAAGCTGGAGCAACCTGCACATGCGGCAGCGAACGGATACTTCATCGCGGCTATCAATCGCGTCGGCACAGAGCCGCCGTGGAACATCGGCGAGTTTTACGGCTCGAGTTACTTCGCCAATCCGCGCGGCCAGATTGTTGCCCAGGCCTCACGGGACAAAGACGAAGTGCTGACGACCGACCTGGATCTCGACCAAATCGCCGAAGTGCGGCGTACCTGGCAATTCTTCCGCGACCGCAGACCTGATCAATATGGACCGCTGGTCGCTTCTTAAGGCAGCGAGGAAAGTTCTGAGGAAATCGACGTTTTGAAAGGGCACGGCTTTAGCCGTGCCGCAAATGGAGCAAAATAGGCGCGGGCTTTAGCCCCTGAGGAAACGCGAGTTGTTTGGTCGGAGCCTCCTTGGAGTGCGAGAACATCGGCTCTTGAGGGACATAATGAGGATGAGATTGCAGAGGAACGGATGAGCGTAACGACCTTACCGGACGACCCACAACTGCGCGAGCGCTTCACCGAACTGAAGCCGCCGCTGACGCCGCAAGCCGCGACGATCGAGGCCAATCGATGCCTCTATTGTTTTGACGCGCCTTGCACCGTTGCGTGCCCCACGCACATCGACGTCCCCGGATTCATCAAGCGGATCGCCTCAGGCAATCTGCGCGGCTCGGCCATGCGCATTCTCGACGCGAATATTCTAGGCGGGAGTTGCTCTCGCGCGTGTCCCGTCGACATACTCTGCGAAGGCGCCTGCGTGATGCATAAGCAAGGACGCCACCCCATCCGAATTGGTCAGTTGCAACGCCATGCCATCGATGCCTTTCACGATGCGGGTGGAGATGTGCAGACTGCGCCGCGTGGATCCCGGCATGTGCGCGTCGCCTGCATCGGCGCTGGCCCCGCATCTCTGGCGTGCGCCGCGGAGTCGTGCCGCCAGGGCGCAATGGCGACAGTCGTCGAGCGCCGTGCCTTGCCCGGTGGCCTCAACACCTATGGCGTAGCCGAGTACAAGCTTCGTGCCTCGGAGAGCCTGCGCGAAATTGAAATGATCCGCCGCATGGGCGTCGAGTTTCGCTTCGGAGCGGGCATTGAGACTGCCGAAGATCTCAAAGAACTGGAGTCGGAATTTGACTTCATCTTTCTCGGTCTCGGTCTTGGCGCGATGCAGCAGTTGAATATTCCCGGCGAAGAGTCTGAGGGCGTGATGAATGCGCTCGAGTTGATTGCCGGATACAAAACCGGACGCATCCGCGAACTGGCCGGAACCGTAGTCGTGGTTGGTGCAGGAAATACCGCGATCGATGCCGCCAACGCGGCGCGCCGCCTCGGCGCTGAAACCGTCTATTTGCTTTACCGCCGTGGAGAGCGAGACATTCCCGCGTTTGAGTCTGAGTACGAACACTCCAAAGTGGAAGGCGTGCAGTTTCTATGGCACCGTCAGCCCATGGGCATTCGTGCCGACGCGCACGGTGTTCTGCTGCTCGATACCGTTCAAGTTCGCGAGGTCAACAACGAACTGGTGCCGGTTCCTGATTCTAAATTCACCATCGCGTGCCATCTCGTGGTGCCGGCCATTGGCCAGTCGCCAATCACAGACTTGATGCGCGATTTCTGCCGGATCGAAGTACACGACGGCCAGATCGTAACCAACCGCGCGACAGGGCAAACTGGCAATCCGCGTTATTTTGCCGGCGGAGATTGCATCAACGGCGGCAGGGAAGTTGTGGACGCGGTGGCCGACGGAAAACGATCCGCGCTGGCAATGTTGAAGATCGCGGAGGCTATGTATGCCTGACATTCGCGTGCGAGGATTTGCAGGCAGAATCAACTCGCCGAACCCCTTCTGGCTTGCCTCCGCACCGCCGACCAACTGCGGGGAGCAGATCATGCGCGCCTTTGACGCGGGCTGGGGCGGCGCCGTGTGGAAGACCATCGGAGAGCCTGTCACCAACGTCAGCTCGCGCTACTCAGCCACCGATTGGAATGGCATGCGCATCATGGGCTTCAACAACATTGAGCTCATCAGCGATCGCACCGTCGAAACAAATCTTCGCGAGATGGCCGAGGTGAAGAAGCGCTATCCCCATCACGCGGTCATTGCATCATTGATGGTCGCATCGACGCGCGAAGCATGGCACGAAATCGTGGCGCGCGCGGAAGATGCAGGCGCCGACGGTCTCGAGTTGAATTTTGGCTGCCCGCATGGAATGAGCGAGCGCGGGATGGGTTCGGCAGTTGGTCAGGTTCCCGAATATGCCGAGATGATCACCGCGTGGGTCAAGGAAAAAGCGCGCACCCCGGTGCTCGTCAAGCTGACTCCGAACATCACGGATATTCGCGCCGTAGCGCGCGCAGCCAAGCGCGGCGGCGCAGACGGTCTTGCGGCGATCAACACCATCAATTCGATCACCGGCGTCGATTTGGACACCTTGGTGCCGCGCCCGAATGTCGATGGCAAGACCTCGCACGGCGGCTATTGCGGCCCGGCTGTGAAGCCGATCGCGCTGAACATGGTGCAACAGGTGATCGCCGATCCCGAGTCGGCCCTTCCGCTCTCCGGCATCGGCGGGATTGAGACGTGGCGCGACGCGGCGGAGTTCATGCTGCTCGGCTGCGGAACCGTGCAGGTATGCACTGCTGTGATGCATTACGGCTATCGCATCGTCGAGGATATGGCCGAGGGGCTCGAGAGCTGGATGCGCTCCAAGAAGTTCGACCGCATCGAGGATTTTCGCGGGCTTTCGCTCAATCGCGTCACGGATTGGAAGCACCTCAATCTCAATTACAAGATTGTCGCGCGCATCGTCGAATCGAAATGCATTGGCTGCGATCTTTGCCACATTGCCTGCTGGGACGGCGCGCACCAGTGCATCCATCTCGATCGCGTAACCGGGCCAGTGAATGGGCATGTCGAATTGCATCCCACTCCGGCGCAAAACGAAGGCCAAAGCCGCGAATCAATCACCGTAACCCCGGTGACGCGCAAGGAGCGGGCGACCGCCAGTGCCACGCACGGGCCTTACATGACAGCCATCGAGCGAATTCCGCGGGTGGACGAAACCGAATGCGTGGGCTGCAATCTTTGCTCGCTCGTTTGTCCGGTTGACCAGTGCATCACAATGGTCCGTGTCGATTCTGGAGTTCCTTCCGAAACATGGGAAGAGCGCACACGCGGAGCAAGCTGTGCCCCTGAGCCGCAGCGCTCGTGAATTAGAACGAACGTTCGATCTGCTTGGTACGATATATGCCCACCGTCCTCATCCAAAACGGAACCGTGGTCAACGCCGATTCCACGGCACGCGCTGACGTTCTCATCGACGGCGGAGTCATCAAGGAAGTCCGCCCCGGCATTCCAGCGAACTCAGTGCAGACTGTCGTTGACGCCACGGGTCTACTACTTTTGCCCGGCGGCATCGATGCGCATACGCATCTCGACATGCCCTTCGGCGGCACGAATTCGGCAGATGATTTTCTGACCGGCACACGGGCCGCAGCCATCGGCGGGACGACGACGATTGTCGATTTCGCCATTCAGGCACGCGGAACGAAGATGCGCACCGCGCTCGACACGTGGTGGAAGAAGGCCGAAGGCAAAGCCTGCATCGATTACGGCCTGCACATGATCGTCACGGATCTGGGCGACGCTGGTCTCGAAGATATGGACGACATGGTGCGCGAGGGCGTAGCCAGTTTCAAGTTGTTCATGGCCTACCCCAATGTGCTCATGGTCGATGACGCGACGATCTTCAAGGCCATGCGCCAGACGGCAAAGAATGGCGCGCTCATCTGCATGCACGCGGAAAACGGATCGGTCATCGACGTGATCGTGCAGCAGGCGCTAGCTGAAGGGAAAACCGCGCCCATTTACCACGCGTTGACGCGGCCAACACGCGCCGAGGCTGAGGCCGTGCATCGTGCGATTGCGCTTGCCGAGATGGCCGGAGTTCCTGTCTACATTGTGCATCTCTCCAGTGAAGACGCGCTGAATCAGGTGCGCGAAGCACGCGATCGCGGCCTGCCCGCCTTCGCAGAAACCTGCCCGCAGTATCTGCTGCTCTCGCTCGAAGATGTGGCCGACAAAGGCTGGGAAGGCGCGAAGTATGTCTTTACGCCGCCGCTGCGTGAGAAGAAGAATCAGCCCAAACTGTGGGAGGGCTTGCGCAAGGATAATCTGCAGGTTGTTTCAACCGATCATTGTCCGTTCTGTTTCGAAGATCAGAAGGCGCTGGGCAAGGATGACTTCACCAAAATCCCCAATGGTGGCCCGGGCATCGAGAACCGCCTGCAGCTGCTGCATCATCACGGCGTCGGTCTCGGCAATCTCACTCTCCAGCGTTTCGTCGAGTTAGTTTCGACCGCGCCGGCACGCATCTTCGGCATGTATCCCAAGAAGGGCGTGCTCGCGGCGGGCAGCGATGCGGACATTGTTCTATGGGATCCGACAGCTGCGTACACCATCAGCGCTGCCACCCACCACATGCGCGTCGACTACTCCATGTTCGAAGGCTTCAAGGTGCGCGGCAATGCACGCGATGTGTATTCGCGCGGCGAGTTAATCGTTTCCAAAGGCGAGTTCATCGGCAAGCCCGGCCGCGGCCAGTACCTGCGTCGCGAAGCGCGGGGCGGTGCCTGGAAATAATCATTCAATCTTTGTGCGCTGGCTTTTAGATTAAGAAACGGGATTGTCATCCTGAGCGGAGCGGTTTTCTTCAGCGGAGCGAAAGCCTGCCCTGAGCGAAGCCGAAGGGGATCCGCTTCTCACGTTTTCGCATTGAGCAATCGTCTTCTCCAAAGGAGCAGGTTTGAGCGTCAACGATCCATCCCTATCCAATCAGGACCTTCGCCCCACGACGCCCGCACAGCGCACTTGGACCATGTACAACTACATCGCGCTGTGGTTCTCCATGTCTATGGAGATCACTACATACCAGCTCGCGTCATCGCTCATTGCCAAAGGCATGGATTGGAAACAAGCAGTAGGCACGGTGCTCCTGGGCAATCTCATCGTGCTCGTCCCCATGCTGCTGAATGCGCACGCAGGCGCGAAGTATGGCATTCCGTTTCCGGTTTTTATTCGTGCGCCGTTCGGCGTGCGCGGCGCGAATCTCCCTGCGATTCTCCGCGCCATTGTGGCCTGCGGCTGGTTCGGCATTCAGTCGTGGATCGGCGGCACGGCAATTCACTCCATGCTCGCGGTCATCTGGCCGTCAGCCGCTGACGCGCCGGGCGTCCTCTGGGCCTGCTTCCTGGGCTTCTGGCTGCTCAACATGATCGTTGTCTGGCGCGGCGTCGAATCGATCCGACATCTACAGGCATTCGGCGCACCCTTCATGTTCATCATGGCTGCGGCTCTGCTGATCTGGGTGCGCGCGAAAGCCGGCAGCTTCGGCACCATGCTTTCAACGCCTAGCCAGTTCCACTCGAACCGCGAATTTATCGCCGTCTTTTTCCCTTCGCTCACGGCGATGGTTGGCTACTGGGCGACGCTTGCGCTGAATATTCCCGACTTCACGCGCTACTCCAAATCGCAATCCGCGCAGTCGTGGGGACAGGCCTTTGGATTGCCCGTCGCGATGACGCTCTACACGTTTGTCGGCATCTCAGTCACCTCTGCTTCAACGGTGCTATTCGGGCATCCCATATGGAATCCGATCCTGCTGATCGGCGCGTTTCATCAGCCTGTTGTCGCTTTTGTTGCGCTCATTGCAATTCTGATCGCGACGCTGAATGTGAATATCGGCGCCAACGTTGTGTCGCCTTCCAATGACTTCTCAAACCTCTATCCGCGGCTCATCAGCTTCCGCACCGGCGGACTCATCACCGGATTTCTCGGATTGGCGATGTGCCCGTGGAAGCTGCTCGCCACGCCGGACGCTTACATTTTCGGCTGGCTCGTCGGCTACTCGGGATTGCTCGGGCCAGTCGCTGGCATCATGGTTTGCGATTACTTCCTCATTCGCAAAACGGAGCTCAATGTGAACTCTCTCTACCATCGCGAAGGCATTTATTACTACACGAAGGGCATCAATCCGCGCGCGGTTGTGGCGCTGGTGCTGGGCGTGACGATTGCTCTTGTTGGCCTTGTGGTCAAGCCGCTGCATTTCCTCTACGACTACGCATGGTTCGTCGGTTTCTTCACGGCGGGAATCGTCTATGTTGCATTGATGCGGATCGCCGCGCCGGTAAACGCAGATTCCATCGATCGGGTTGTTGCGGAGTCGGAAGCGAGCTAGGGACTGGCCGTCGAGGCGAGTGCTTCGCGTGGCTCCTCAAACAGCATCGGAGCGCGAAAATTGTTCCACGTGGAACAATTTCAGCGACGCCACGCGAAGCATCTGCATGGACGGCGAGTCCAAATTGTTCCACGTGGAACAATTGTGACAATTGCCACCGATGTTGACCTGGATTTGCGAAGAATTACGGTCTTGCATGCGACAGGATTGGTTAGGCATTGGGGCGAAGTTCTGGCGAGGACAACGCGTAGCTAGGCGTATTTTCCGCGCCAGAGGACTTTTTCAGAGGTTCTGTGCCGATCCAGCAGAGAGCTGTGGCCAATGGAATCGCAAGGAAGGCGAGGGGCACCTCGACCATCACCATCGCCATGGTAGTGGCGATAACAGGAATTACAAAGGCGGGCACCCGGTGGCGCGGAAGAATTCCTGCCTTGATGCATAAGTAGAAGGGGACAAGCGCGAGCGAGATATCCTGCGGAGTTAGATGAAGGCTGACCAGCATGGCTGCTAGAGTCGCAGCCGCGAATCCGCGATCGAGATCCTTCCAGGCCCATGCTGCCCAGGCGATTGTTCCCAGGGACAACCCAACAAGCAATGCCGGATGGTTCATCCCATTAATGGTCAGCAAACCCTCCCAGTTTGCCATGTGGGGCAGTTCAGAGATGGGCAGGTCGCCGTGCAACACGAACGCCGGATAACTCAGTAGCGACGGCACACCGACCATCCAGATCGAAATCAGGAGCAACACAGCGCTTCCGCACGCAAACCCGGCCAATTCGCGTCCTCTGCGCCGCAACATCAGCACCGCAATAAAACCGATCACGAGTTGGAACTTGATTGTCGCGATTGCCAATACAGCTCCGCCCAAAGCCAGGCGTCCACGCCGCCATAGAGCGTAAGCGACGGAATAGGAGGCAACGACCACGAGTGAGAACTGGCCATGCAAGAAAACGGCGAGAACGGGGGCAAAGGCCAGTGACAGCAGAATTGGCCAGTTCCCGTAGAAGATATTTGTTTCGTCCTGGAGAACCTTCAGACTCGCAAATAGAAGTGCGAAGGAAACGGCGGTCCAGAGGGAAAATGCAACGGCCATGGGTAGCTTGGCCAAAGGCAGAAGCGGAAGGAGGGCGAATGGAGGATTGCGGAAGACCATGTCCTGCGGTCGGTGATATCGGATCTGAAATGCGCTCTGGACGCCCCGATCGTAGAGGGCGTGGCGGGAGCCATCGATGACCATATGCGCTGCGTAGTAGAAGGTCCCAAAATCGTAGTGCGCGTCGAGGCGTAGGTGAATGGCGAGGAAGATTGCGAGGAGCAAAGCGAGAGAAATGATAAGAGAGCCGTTGAGCTGGAGCCGGCTAGCTGAAGACCGAGTAGACTCTGTTTCCTCCTCACCAACTTTCGCCACTTGCATGTGCAGGTTCCCTCGCTATGATGGAGACTAACTGCTTTCGTTTCTGAAAACTACGAATCTTAGGTACCTGAGAAAAGGATAGAAAGAGATAACGGACGCGATCCTTAGGTGGGTAACTTCGGTTGTATCTCAGCGGGTAGAGACTCTGTAATTGACCGAATCAAATTCACCGCTTCATGAGCAAGTAACTATCGGGATCGCAGGTAATCTATGAATAGGTTGTGAGTAACTTTGGGATATTACCTGCTATTGGAACTAACCTGTCGAGTTATCCGAAAGCGCAGTCCATTCTTGTCGCCGTTCGTGCTTTCAATGAGTCGACTGCTGCGCAGCGCGCCCAGGCGGACTAGAAGAGGATGCGGACCTCCGAGATCAGGTTGTGGTTGTAGAGGTGGAAGCTGGATGTGGCAATCTGCACGCCCGCGTCGAAGACAAATACGGAGTGCGTGGGTCCCCACTCCTTGCGACGCACCATGAAGAAGGCGGCTGGCGTGATGAAGTTTTGCGTCTTTCCGTCGTTGGGGCCGCCGAAGTTGAAGGTCGCATTGTTCTCGACGTCGAGCCATGTGTGCAACGTGGAATGTATTTGTCCCGTCACGTTCCACTCAATTGCTTGGCCCTGCGCGGCAACTTTGGCCGCTGGCAGCAGGCCTCCCAACGTCGATTGCATATTGAAGCGGTCGCGCGCGATGCCTGCCGCGATCTTCGGACAATCGTAGGCCGAGAACATCCCGTTCTGAGCGGCGCGTGGTGCGAAGCCGTGAAAATCGATCGCCGTGACAGCGAAGTTGCGGTGCTCCGAATTGCTTGAGGCGATGAGGTACTTGATCTGAGCTCCGGCGTTGCCGAATCCGCCGGGGTACGCGGCGGAGTGGTTGCGGAAGAACGAAGGCGGATCGAATTCGAGCTGAAACCGCCGTTCGGCGATCACGCTCACGCCGTGATTGTTGCCGTAGCTGACGATCTGCTCGCCAGGCGCGTTGGCATCGGAGACCGAGAGCCGGATGGCTTGCGAAAGGCGCGGGTCCGACTGAATCAGCGGCCCCATCCATGTGGGCTGGAGATCTGCCATCTGGGCGTTGTGCGCCCGGAACTGCTCGTAATCAGAAGGCTGCGCGACAGCGCATTGCGCGCAATAGAGAAGTGCCGCGAGTTGCACGACGGACAAGATGAGCCGATGAGTTCGCACGAAGGAATGTCTTCTTGATAACAATTCTTCTTTCGAATCAAAGTGATGGGCGATACAGATGTGGCTCGGGTATGCATCATCCCTCTATACTGCGTGCCATGCAAGGGAATCGATTCGTGCAGATCGCGGCAATTAGTTTGCTGGTCATGGGGAGTTGCGGTGCTCAGTCCGATGTGGCGTGGCAGATGCAAGAGTCGGGAACGACCGCGGGCCTGCGCGGCATTGATTCGGTGGATGGCACGGTGGCCTGGGCTAGTGGGACGGGCGGGACGGTGCTCAAGACTATCGACGGCGGTGCGCATTGGGAGAAGTGCGCTGTACCGGATGCGGAGAAGGATGGCGCCGCGCTGGATTTTCGCGGCGTGCAGGCGTGGGATGCCAAGACGGCGATTGTGATGGCTTCGGGTCCGGGAGAGAAGAGCCGGTTGTACAAGACTGCGGATGGGTGCAGGACCTGGCGGCTTGTGTTTGCCAATCCGGACAAGGCAGGATTCTGGGATGCGTTCCAAATCACCGGCCTAAGGACCGGACTGCTGATCGGGGACCCGCTGCCAAAGAAGGAATTAGAACGATTCAAAGTGAAAACGTATTTTCACTTTCCCCTCTACGGGACTATCGACGCGGGTGAGACTTGGGCGAGAGTGGATTCTGACAACCTGTTTGCTATGTCCGACGGCGAGGAAAAGCCATCGCAGTCTATCTTCGCAGCCAGCAACTCTTCGTTGTTGGAAATGAAAAGGCATTCTCTGATCGTTTTTGCGACCGGAGGACAACGGGTCAACTTGGGCCTATTAGAGACAATCGATCATCCTGTTGCACTAATCTGTAAGAAGGCTTGCAGCATGGCTTCGACTTCAAATGTTCCATTAGCGTCGGGGGCGACGGCTGGAGGCTTCTCAGTTGCGGTTCGCGACGGTGATTCCACCGATCCCAAGCTAGTGTCTTGTCTCTGAAATAAGTTGAATAATTATCGAGGACAGTTCAATCGGATAGAGTGGGAGGAACTGCAATGGGGCGCCCGCTTATTCCGTTAACCGTAACCGGCGAAGAG
>Ga0302325_10002945_pt1 | contig 40771 bp, 31 predicted proteins | sample Palsa_T0_2_FD_201948 | JGI IMG/M metagenome (GOLD analysis project Ga0302325, IMG submission 201948) | Peat permafrost microbial communities from Stordalen Mire near Abisko, Sweden - Palsa_T0_2 | ecosystem: Environmental > Terrestrial > Soil > Palsa > Peat permafrost | place: Sweden: Abisko...
AGATTCGAGCCGTCTCCCAACGACGCGTAGACCCCGACACGACGACAATTAAAAACCGACATTAGTCGTCGGTATTTTGCGGTCGTTGGTCTGCGAGAGCGGTATGCTCGGGCCTTTTCGCAGGCCCATGATCACCGAGCACCAATACAAACGACTAATGAACGAGTTCCAAAAGTGCGGTGTGGTTGACCACGCGGCAATGAAAGCAGGCATGCATCGGGAGACGGCAACGCGGTATCTGGCGGCTCACGCCGGTCCGGAAGCCTCCAAGAGACCGCATACGTGGCGGACGCGAAGCGATCCCTTGGCGGCTATCTGGCCGGAGACCGAGCGTTGGCTCGATGAGAGTCCGGAAGTGGAAGCCAAGGCGCTTTTCGAGCATTTGCTGGCGACCCATCCGGGCAAGGCAGACGGTCGGGCATTGCGCACTTTCCAGCGGCGGGTGGCGGACTGGTTGCGGCGACATGGGCCGCCAAAGGAGGTTTACTTTCCCCAGGTACACGAGCCGGGCGAGTGCATTCAAACCGACTGGACTAATGCGAACGAGCTCAAGGTGACGATCAATGGGGAGCCATTCGATCACTTGCTCTGCCAGTCCGTGCTGCCCTTTTGCAACTGGGAGTGGGCCATCCCGTGTCTGTCCGAATCAGGTCTCTCGCTGCGGCGCGGTCTGCAGGACGCTCTCGGCGAGTTGGGCGGCGTCCCTCGTTTCTCGCAAACCGACCAGAGTTCCACCGCGACCCACCAGCTAAAGCGCGGCGAGAGCCGGCGCGTCTTCAACGACGATTACGTGGCCTTGCTCGATCATCTGAAGATGAAGCCGCGCACGATTGCGGTCGCATGCCCGAACCAGAACGGGGACGTCGAGGCATTTCAGGGCGTCTTGAAGCGCCGCCTTAAAAATCAGTTGATACTGCGCCGCAGCCGCGACTTTGCCTCGATCGCAGCATATGCCGCCTTCGTTGCGACCGTGTGCCGCGGCGTCAACGCGCTGCGCGGGCCCAAACTCGCCGAGGAGCGCGCCCTCCTTCGGCCGCTGCCCCACGCTCGGTACCCGGACACCGACGAAGCGACAGTTCGGGTGTCGAGCTACTCGACGGCCAGGGTGCGCGGCTGCGCGTACTCGGTGCCTGCGCGACTCATTGGGGCGCGGATCCAAGCTCATCTGAGCGAGGATACGGTGCGGTTTGCCTACCTCGGGGAAGAGGTCGCGGTTTGCCCGCGTTCCCGGAGTCAAACCCCGTGCATTGATTATCGCCACATCATCGCCTCTCTCGTCCGCAAGCCGGGCGCCTTCGCCCACTACATCTACCGCGAGGAGCTATTCCCGCGTCCGGTCTTCCGTCAGGCCTACGACCGGCTCAAGGCCGTCGAGGAGCGCAAGGCCAATGAGCGCTATCTGCGCCTGCTGCAACTCGCCGCTGAGTTCGGAGAGGACCGGGTCGCCGACGGCCTTGGCGCCGTGCTTCGCCAGGGAGAGCTGCCGCTCGCCGATGTGATCGAAGTCGGGCTGCGTGATCCGGCCCCGCTCCAGCCGCAGTCAATCGAACCATTCATCCCAGATCTCAGCTCCTATGACGCCCTGATCTCGGAGGTGGCCGTATGAGCGCCGACGCCCTCGCCGGCCTCATGCGCTCCATGCGTCTATCGACCGTCGCCCGCGAGTACGAAGGCGCTATCCAGCGGGCCGAGGCGGAGAACTGGGGCTATCGGCGCTTCCTGGGGTTTCTCTTCGAGGCCGAGGGCAACGACCGGCTTCAGCGCAAGATCGAACGCCAGCTCAAGGAATCGAACCTACCCAAGAGCAAAACGCTCGAGTCGCTCGACCAGGCGAGGCTGCCGGAGAAGATCCGCCGCCAGATCCCAACGCTGCTGGAGCCCGACTTCGTGCGCCGCGGCGACAACCTGCTGTGCTTTGGCCTGGCCGGCCGCGGCAAGACCCATCTCGCCGCGGCCCTCGGCCGCGAGTGGATCCGCCGCCATCAATTCCAGGTCCTCTTCGTGCCGGCCTTCAAACTGGTCAACCAGCTCCTGGCCGCCAAGCGCGACCTCAAGCTTCCCCATGTCATTGCCCGGCTTCACCGCTTCGACGCCATCGTGATCGACGACATCGGCTACGTTCAACACTCCCGCGACGAGATGGAAGTCCTCTTCCAGTTTCTAGCCGAGCGCTATGAAAACAAGTCCGTCGTCATCACCTCCAACCTGGTCTTCTCCCAATGGGATAAGATCTTCAAGGACCCCATGACGACCATGGCCGCCGTCGATCGGCTCGTCCACCACGCCACCATCCTCGAGTTCACCGGCGACACCCAGCGCACCCCAAAGAAAAACCAGGCGTAAACTCCGGAGGTGGGGGGAGGCGGGGCTGTCGCCCCGCCTCCCCCCACACCCCTCTCCACCCCGATCCTTATGGATCTCTTTTCCGGAGGGGAGTGAGCTCCGCTCCCTCCCCTTGGACCCCTCCCTCGGTAACATTCTTACGTGAGGCAACACCCTTCCTCATTGCTGGTTTCTAATTGTCGTCGCTTTGGGAAACAATCGTCGTTGACGACGCCGACCCTGCGGCATGCCGACTTGAGGGCGCCCAGGCATTCCTTGACGCGGAGAATGCGTGAATCTGCCGGCTCCGGCCCGCGCCGTCCCTGCATTTCGGCGACGAGGGCAGCCAGCGGTGGGAATATCGGGACGGTTCGGTAGCTGGACGTCGTCTTCGTGCCGGCGATCGTGAGCCGGTTCCTGGCAGAATCGAAGTCGCTCCATCGGAGGGCGGTGGCCTCCCTCAGCCTAGCGCCGGAAAATGCCAGAAAGCGCACCATGTCGGCGCAGTCCTTCGACCGCCGGGCCCTAATTGTCGAGACGCTCCTGACGATGGCCTGGAACTGTTCAGACGTGGGCAGGTCGAGCCGCTTTCTCCTCAACGTCCGTTTTGTAAGGGACGAGGCGGGGTTCTTGGTCACCACACCCTCCTCCCGGGCGATCTCGAAGATCGCCTTAAGGGTGTCGACGCACTTGTTGTGCGCCGAGACGGACATGCCACTGCGGACGGTCTTCGCGTTCGGGGCCACGAAGCCGGTCCCTTCCGTGGCGGCCCTGGCGGCCCAGGACCTGCAATCGGCAGGGGTCACGCGCCGCGCATCCCGAGAGGGTAGGTCGGCCCAGGTTTTGAGGATGGCCTTAACGGTGATTTCCCGGCGGAGCTTGCTGTTGGGGGCAAGGGACGGGTCGAGGCTCGTGAGTTCGAGATAGGCTCCTATGAACCGACCGATGTTGGCCCTCTGCTGTGCCTTGTCTGTCTTGGCTGCGCCCACTCGCTGGATGCAATGGATTGCTCTTGAAGACGCGAGAGTTAAGTATCCATATTGGACAAGTTGAATATGTGAGACTCATCGCAAAGACACCGAAATGGAGCGGAAAAATAAGAAGCTCATTGCGTCCGACCTGCTCTCGACAGAATATATGTCGATTGCGGTTGCTGCTAGCCTTCTAGCAAAGGAGCCTGGAAGCCCGGTAACCAAAGCAGTTAAGCTTTGGGGCGACGATGAGGATCCATTCAGGAATCTCATTGTTGCGGATTCGGCCTCGGCGAAGGCATGGCGCCATGCCATGAAGACGATTATCGGGAATCTTAGGCCCGATCGCTCTGGTAGGACTGTTTATCGCGGTTGGTATTTCTCGAGTGCTAGGCAACGAACCGAGTTCATGGCGGCAATTGAAAGGACCGGGTATTTTATCAATGAGCGTGTTGGTATGAGTGCTAGTCGGAAGCTGGAGGTCGCGTCTGGAGATCCGTTTTTGAACAAGTTCGGAATCATATGGGAGATTCGGAAGCCCCGAAGCGCGAGAAATATGGCCCCCATCTTTACGGAGATAGGTGCCAAGTTTTCATCGCAGCGCGAAGTCATTTTCCCGATCGGTGCCCGACTTACACTGCTCTCGAGGGCCGGGCCGCTACGACTTAATCCTCTTGGAAAGGAACTGAATGTGCCGTACTATGTTTTTCAAGAAGATGCCTAGCGAACTCCAAAAGCTTAAGCGCGCAATGGGCGAGATCTGCCGAGCCCGTCCTTCATCTGGCGGGAGATACAATACCGTTGTAGAGGATCCATTTAAGTCGGGCTATATCTCTTCAAGCATGAGTAAAGAACGAAGACTTCGCCTCGAGGCTGCCGGATTTAGGGTGGGTTCGACCGAGAATTTCCTGAAGCTTCTAGCGATCGGACATAGAGGACGTTCACCCGGAGTTTCGACAGGTTCGATAAAAAAGTCTAAGGCAAAGCTTTGAGCTAAATTCGTCCGGGATTTTAGCTTGCCGCCCCGTGAGGCCCGGGCGTAATCCTCATCTTCCGTCGGCACGCCCAGGTGGTGGAATTGGTAGACACGCAGGTCTCAGAACTCTAAAACGCGACTCTACCCATTTTCCTCCATATCCCTCGATACCTTTTCTCATAGGTAAATTGCGCTAAAATGAAGGAGCCGACTTTAGCCAAATTTCCTAAAAACGGCTCATATTTTGCGAAAAGTGTAGAACGAAAGGTGTAGAAAAATTCAGAGGTCAGTTGAACCTGTGCGGCATGCCGTCTGACAAAGGAAAAAAGATGCGGCATAAGGTCCAAGACCTCTGCCTTTTCCCTCGTAGAATTTCTACACCTTTCTACACCGAATTTTCCGGGCTCTGTGCTGCCTCGAAATTGGGGCCGTAAAAGGGGATGCCCGATCAAATTATTTTCAGTTGCACGCTGCTCTCGATGAGACCCCGCGCAATGGCATAGTGGGTGAGGTCCGCTGTCTCGTGGATGTTGAGCTTGTCCATAGCGCTCTGCCGGTGCTTACCAACCGTTTTGAGAGTGATGCGGAGGGTCGCGGCGACTTGCTTGTTCGCCTGTCCTTCCGCAACGAGTCGAACCACCTCCGTTTCTCGTGCCGTGAGGCGCACGCCGTTGGGCTTGAGCATGCCGTCATGATTGCGCGCCCAGTGTTTGCCGTTGGTCATGCGCTTGGCGATGGACGGGCTAAAGAACCGATGCCCATTGACGACTTCGCTGATCGCTTTGGTGAGATATTCTGCCGACGATTGTTTCTCCAGAAATCCCACCGCGCCGACTGTGGTCATGCACTCGATATACTCGTCATCGCTGTGCGCCGAGAGAATGAGCACTTTAGCCGCTGGGTTGGCGGCGAGAATTTGTCGTGTCGCCTGAAGGCCGTTGAGCACTGGCATCGCGATGTCCATGAGGATCACATCGGGCTGAAGGGTCCTGGCCATCTTTACCGCCTCACGGCCATTTTTCGCCTGCCCGATCACCTTGATATGACCGTCTGCCTCCAACAACGTGCACAGACCCCGGAGCACGACTGCGTGGTCATCAACCAGCAGCACTGTGATCTTTTTTAACCGGCTCATGGAGCGCGACGCGGGCAAAACGGATGTGTCCACGCTGGCTTCGGGCTTCGGGCTTCGGGCTTCGGGCTTCGGGCTTCGGGCTTCGGGCTTCGGGCTTCGGGCTTCGGGGTGTTAGCACTTGGGGAAAATTGATCTGGGCGCGATTAAAGGGCTATTCCCCGGAAATAGCTATGGGGTAAACCACTACTGCCCGGCGCACCGTCCTTGGCGCTATCCGTGCTTCCGCTGCCCATACCGATATTGCGGACAAATCGCGCTCCACGCTTAGGGCCTATCCGGTTTCGCAGTTGTCCGCCATAGTGTGCGCATGAACTCTGAAACTTCATCCTCTGCTCCCATCGCAGCGGTCGTCGATCTAACTCGGCCTCCGCTTGAAACCCTCACCTACTCAGTCACCGAAACGGCCCGCGTGCTGGGTGTCTCCCTGCCGACGGTTTACCGGCTGATCGCACGGCGGCTGCTCAAGCCGTTGCCGAGCCTCCGGCACAAACGAGTCTCGAAACGGCAAGTGCTCGCCTATTCGCTTGCGCCGTCGCTTACCGTTGGCGTGCCGTCGGGGCAAAGGCCACATGGCCGAACCTCGTAATCTCCAAATGGCGGGTTTTGGCGTACTCCCGTGCTTCGTCTGGTGTTGGGAATTGGCGCTGTTCTCGGGTCGTTCCTGTGATGGTTGCTGCGATGTCCACCCGATAGGCTTTACTTCCCGATGGGTTGGATTTGGCGGTGAGCTCCGCGCGCCGTTCCCTGCGGCGCTTTGGCCCGGCGCGCCTATTCGCTGGAAGCCCCCCAAAGAGCAACGTCCGAGCAGTGGGGTAATACCCCATACTTCGCGCTCAGGCACCCACTTATACTTGATGCGCATGCTCAACCGAGCGTTTCCGGCTTTTGCACCGGCTGATATTTACCATGTGCGATAAACTAATCTGGCCGATTAATAAAGGCGGTCCGCTCATCAGATCCCGAGACATCGAGTTAGGCGTTAGTCGGGTCGTTGAGCCCTTGGATTGCGCCGGCGTGCGCGGATTCGAATGAACCGGGCCACACCACAAATGCGGGCTTTCGCCAGGCGTCTCATTGCGCGCGAGATCGGCGGAAATATATCTTCCGAGACAAATCTCCCGGCCGCCTTTCCGGTCTCCGATAAGCTGTGTTCGCAATTGACGACGTTGATCGGCAGCAGTGGCTTCCGGGCGCTCTTTTCGCGCGCTCTCGCGCTGGCCAGTGCGGAGCTTCCTTGGTTGCGGGCAGTGCGCGTGAAAGTGGACGGGGCCTTGGAAGGGTTTGAAAAAATTCAACCGCAACCCACCCCAGGCGAATTTCTCGAAGGCCGCGAGGTCCTGTTGGCCCAATTGCTGGGGTTGCTGGTGACCTTCATCGGGCCGGCTTTGACGTCGCGTGTGGTGACGGAGATCTGGCCGAAAATTCTGATCAGCGATTTGGATCTGGGCAACGGAGATAAAAATGAAAAAACAAAATAAGAGAGCCACGCCCGCTGTCGCGGGACGCGCCGCGAGCAAACCCGGCAAAGTCGCGATCCGCAAACTTCCGACCGGCGTGCGCGGCCTCGACGAAATCCTGGGCGGCGGCATTCCGGAATTTTCCTTCAACATCATCGCAGGCACGCCGGGCTGCGGCAAAACCACGCTGGCCCACCAGATCGCTTTCGCCAACGCCACAGCGAAGCGGCCCGCGCTTTATTTCACCGTCCTCGGCGAACCCGCCCTGAAAATGCTGCGCTATCAGCAGCAATACTCATTCTTCGACGAAGCGAAGCTGGGCAAAGCCGTCCGCTTTATCAACCTGAGCGAAGTGGTCATGCGGCAGGATTTGAATGCGGTGCTGGAGGAAATCATCAAGCAAGTGACGGCGGTCCATCCCAGCATTGTGGTGGTGGACTCGTTTCGCACCGTGGTGCGCAAGGCGGTGGCCGACCCGCTCGAAGGGGAGATGCAAACGTTTATCCAGCAGCTCGCCCAGTTTCTCACCAGTTGGGAAGCCACGACGTTTCTGGTCGGCGAATATGTCCCGGAAGAAGTGCGCGACAATCCGGTGTTCACCGTCGCCGATGGCCTCCTCTGGCTCTCGCAGGTGTCGGCGCGAAATTCCGTCGGGCGAAAACTGCAAATCTTCAAAGTGCGCGGGCAGGCCTCGGTGCCGGGCTTGCACACCGTCCGCATCACCGACGACGGGTTGCAGGCCTTCTCGCGCACCTTGGGCCTGGGCATCGGAAATATGAACCCGTTGCGAGAGCGGCGGCGGCTGTCCATGGGCATTGCCGAGTTGGACGAGATGATGTGCGGAGGGCTGCTTGAGGGCGACAGTCTCCTCGTGGCGGGCCCGTCGGGGACGGGCAAGTCGGCGCTGGCCACACAATTTATTGCAGCCGGACTGCGCCGGGGGGAACGGGCCATCATGGCGCTCTTCGAAGAACGCCCGCAGGGCTACACGGATCGCGCCGACAGTCTGGGCTTGCATTTCAAATCGCCGTTGCGAAAGGGAATACTGGAACTGCTTTACCTTCGCCCGCTCGATCTTTCTGTGGACGAAATCACGCAGGCGATTCTCGATGCCGTCAAACGGGTCGGTGCGAAACGACTGGTGATCGATTCGCTGGTCGGTTTCGAGATGGCGCTGGCGCCCGGTTTCCGCGAGGACTTTCGCGAGTCGCTCTACCGGATGATCGTGGCGCTGACCGGGGCCGGGGTCACGATTCTCACCACGGTCGAGGTGGAGGACAATTTCACCGCGCTGCAGTTCAGCCACTACGCGATTTCGTTTCTCACCGATGACATCATTCGGCTGCGCTACGTGGAGATCGACGGCCAGCTGCGAAAGGTGATGGTCGTGATCAAAATGCGCGGCGGCAATCACAGCAAAGACATCCGCGAATATGTCATCACCGACAAGGGAGTTGTGGTCATTCATCCGCGGTCGACGGACTACGAGGGGCTGGTCACCGGCATCCCCCGCCGCACCGGTCCGCGGCAGGTCCAGAAAAACGAATCCCCGCCGGAACCGAAGGCAACGACGTAGGGCTTCCTCTGGCCGATGATCGCACATCCACCCGCAGCCGAGATGCTGTCCGACCGAACGAGCCTTCGCCTTGAGAACGCGCCCCCGGCCGGAGGCGAGCGATGAATCCCGCGACCGAGCACGCCAAACTTGGCGTGAAGATGGTAGCGATGAACGAGGCATTGCTGCTTAGTTCACTCAAGCAACACGAACTCACCGCCGCCGCCGCGTCGGCAAACGTCCGACTGCAAAAAGAAATCGTCGAACGCAAACGGACAGAGAAAGCGTTGCATCGCGCGCAGACACAATTGTTGGATCGCGCCGGACAACTCGAAGAGTTGGTGGTGAAACGCACGACAGAGTTGACGGCGACGAACAAGCGATTGGAAGCCTCGGTCGAGTCAATCCGAAGGGGCAAGGAGGAGTCGCAGATCATGCAGGGGAAACTCAGCCAGCTGACGCGTCAGCTCCTGACGGCGCAGGAGGAAGAGCGAAAGCAAATCAGCCGTGAGCTGCATGACGAAGTGGTGCAAACCCTGGTCGGCATTAACGTCGAGTTGACGGCTCTCGGCAAGGTCTCCTCCGCCGGCGTGCTCCAGATGAAGCGGAAAATCGCCCGCAGCCAACGGTTGGTGGAAAAATCCGTGGATGCGGTGCACCGGTTCGCCCGCGGACTACGGCCGGCGGTGCTGGATGACCTCGGGCTGATCCCGGCGCTCCTGGCTTACAGCAAAAGCCTGGCGGCCCGGAAAAAATTCAAAATCCGAATAACGGCCTTCGCCGCGGTCGAGGCGCTGGGCGGTGCCGAGCGCACGGTGCTGTTCCGTGTCGCACAGGAAGCCCTCACCAATGTCGCCCGCCATGCGCACGCCACGCAAGTGAAGCTGATCATCAGCCGGATTCCGGGTGCGATCCGGATGGAGATCAGCGACAACGGGCAGTCGTTTCCCGTCGAGAAAATCCTGCTCGCCAGAAACAACAAGCGCTTGGGGCTGGTCGGGATGAGGGAACGGATTGCCATGGTCGGGGGCACCCTGACCATCGAATCCACGCCCGGCCAAGGCACGACCGTGCGCGCCGAAATTCCATTTGTCCCCGATGAAACCAAAAAATGACCGGGGTCGCTCCTTGCCGGGGCCTCTTTGCGGACGGCTCGACCTCACCTCAGCATGAAGGCGGAACCAATCTCCAGCGCACTCCCGCGCGCCGGTCTTCCGGGCGTTGGCCTAAAGATACCCGAGACCGCCGAACTCCGGGAGGATACGGTCGCGATGAATGCGGCGTTGATGCACGCCGCGATGCGCCAGCATGAACTGACGGAAGCCGCGGAAGACCTAAACGCGCAGCTCCGCGTGGAAATCACCGCGCACCAGAAAACGGCGCACGAGCTTTCGGAAAAGGCGCGCTTGCTCGACCTGACGACCGACGCGATCCTCGTGCGCGATTGCGGGGGCCGGATCCTTTATTGGAGTCACGGCGCCGAAGAGCTTTACGGTTGGCCGCGCGAGGAGGCACTGGGAAAAATCAGTCACCTGCTGCTCCAGACCGGGTTCCCCACGCCGATCGAGGAAATCACCGCGGCGCTGTACCGCGACAACCATTGGACGGGCGAGCTGGTGCACAGCAAACGCGATGGCCAGCGCATCACGGTGCTGGTGCGCAAGACTCTTGACCGCGACGCCGGGGGCAATCCCATCGCAGTGCTGCAAAACATCACGGACATCACCGAACGCAAAAAGATGGAGGATGAGTTGCGCCAGGCCCGCCTCCGCGCGGTGGGTCACGCCAAAGAACTTGACAAGCTGGTCACCGTCCGCACCAGGAAATTGGCAGCGGCGAACCGGCAGTTGGAAGCCTTCGTCTATTCCATCGCGCACGACTTGCGCGGGCCGCTGCGGTCAATGCAGGGTTTTTCTCAACTGTTGGTAGAGGAGGCGCGCACAGTGTTGAGCGAGACCGGGCGAGACTATGCAGAACGCATCAATAAGTCGGCGCAATTCATGGACGCTCTGTTGGTTGATATGCTCGCCTTTAGTCGCATCAACTATGAGGACGTTGAACTCACGGCGGTGGAGTTAAAGAGCGTTGTCGAGTCGACACTAGCGCGGTTACAACCAGATATCATGCAAAAGCACGCCTGCGTGGAAAACTCCGGCGCGTGGCCGGCGGTGCTGGCACATGAACCCACCTTGATCCAAGTCCTGTTCAATCTGGTGAGCAACGCTCTGAAATTTATCCGACCAGGCGTGCCACCGCTGGTGCGGTTGTCCTCGGAAAAACGCGCCGACAAGATTCGCGTTTGGGTAGAAGACAACGGCATCGGGATTGCGCCCGACCACCAAGACCAAATCTTCCGGCCCTTCATTCGCCTCGAAGGCGAAAAATATGGGGGCACAGGAATTGGCCTGAGCATTGTCCAAAAAGGAGTCGAACGCATGGGCGGACGTGTCGGCGTGGAATCGAGCCTTGGCCAGGGCAGTCGCTTTTGGTTTGAGTTACAAACGGTTTAAGAGAGGCGTATCCTACGGCTTCCCGAACCAGTGATCGTTGTCGGCACGGCGATGCTCGGTCTCGCGGTGCGTGCTTGGCACGGATATCTGAGATTCTGCAAAAGCGGGTAACCGCTGACGGTATTAGTGCTCATGTGCTCGGGTTTCCTCTACGCCGAAATTGCGGACAAATCGCGCTCCACGCTTAGGGCCTATTCGGTTTTGCAGTTGTCCGCCATAGTGTGCGCATGAACTCTGAAACTTCATCCTCTGCTCCCATCGCAGCGGTCGTCGATCTCACTCGGCCTCCGCTTGAAACCCTCACCTACTCAGTCAGCGAAACGGCCCGCGTGCTGGGTGTCTCCCTGCCGACGGTTTACCGGCTGATCGCACGCCGGCTGCTCAAGCCCTTGCCGGGCCTCCGGCACAAGCGGGTCTCAAAACGGCAAGTGCTCGCCTACATCAACAGCGGACAACTGCTCCCGGCCTAACGCGGACCGAACAAATCCTGTTCGCCATGTTCCAACTCTATTGCCGCCCATGAGCACTCCCGACAAAGATCGCGTTAACCGGCTCGTCCTCGAACTGCTGGCCGAAAACCCCGACGATGCCGCGGTCGGTCTGTTTACCCGGTTGTGCCGGCAGTCGCCAAAATTGCGCGCGTGGTTGTGGGATGAATTCGCCGGCTCCGCGAAAACGCGGGCCGAGTTCGCCCGCATCCTCGCCCGGACCGGCAAAGCCGACAACCTCACGCTCGCGCACGCGGCCGGCGAGGATCGCGCCCGAGACCTGGAAAACGTGCGGCTGCGTGGCCAGTGGGCCACAGAATCGACGCTTCGACCCTATGGCGGCCTCAGCCGGCCGGAAGTGGAAGGCTGGATTCGGCGCTATCAGTCCGGGTCGCTGCATCCCGCCACGTTCCAACTCGTGCTCGCCTGGCGTCACACGGCGGGAACGCAGCCGGCGAGTCCTGCGCTGATCCGCGCGAGCGCAGCCTTCCTGGCCGAGGCGCTGGGTCGCGACAATCGCGGCCTGCTGCGCCAGCTCGTCCGCATCGAACGATTCTTTCGCGCCCGCAAGAAATTGGGCCGGGCGGCTTACGGGCACCTGCACCGTTGGAAAGTCCACGTGCTGCTCTATATGCTCAATCACCCGAAACGGAGCTACCGCACCGGCGAACTCACGGCGCATCTCCTGGCCAAGAAAATCGGTATTTCCGGCAAGCTCATCCGGCGCTTTTGCGCGCGCCACGGCATCGCCCGCGATACCCGTCCCGGTCGTCCGCGCCTGCGCAGTTGAACCGCCCGCTTCCGCCGACTCAGGGCCGCGCTTGCCGGACGGGCGAGCAACGCGGTCGCTCGTCAGAAAACCCACGCCCACCGAATACCATGCGGCCTCTTTCCATCAACCGTCAGTCCTCAGCGCGCCCCATAACCAGCCGAAAAAAGGGTCTGTCAAGGTGGAGCCGACGAAGGAGGACTACCTTGATAGACCCGAACATAATCGAAGGGCCGGGCGCGCTGATACTGGTCGCATCATGCGTGACGATTCTGGCCGTCGTCCGCCAGTCGCTCGCGGCCCGGTGTTTCGCTTTTACAATCGTGAAACCGCACCTCTCGGCGCGAGGTGAAGCAACAAGTGTCCGCATTTCATGGGCGTTGTCCGTTGCTTCGCCCATGCGTTCGGCCCCGGCCCGCGCGGAGTCTCGGGACGCGACCGAGCGAAGCCGAGCCGGGAGCCGAAGCCCGGCCGCCAGGTGGCGACCGGCGCAGGCGGACGGCGGGCGGAGCGAAGGAGCGCGCCCGTGTCTCCGCGCCCGTGCCGCATCCGCCCGCCACTCCACGAGGCCGCGCCGATCCAGCGCAGCGCGGCGCGGTTTCGTGACGGTCGGCGGTCCCGGCCGGGTGGCTGCCCGGACGAGACTGGCCGGGGTGTGCTGGCTGGCGGATGCCAGTCGCCGGGGTGCGAGTGTGGCGTCACTTACGCTCGTCCAAACCTTACCCTTTTGGGGTAAGGAGAACAGCGTCCCCCTGAAAGAAAACGAGGATTCGTTTTCCTAAGTTGAGCCGCGTAGTCGGCAATTATTTCCATGCTGAGTCCCAAACCACAGATGAATTTGCAGAGCGCGAAGGAATACTTTCGCGAGCATCTTTGCGTGGGCGACTACTACGCGGAAGGGCAGACGATTTCGGGTGAGTGGTTCGGTGAGGCTGCCGAGAAAATGGGACTCAAAGGCCGCGTGGGTGAAAAGGAGTTCCTGGCGTTGTGCGAAGGACTGAATCCGACGACAGGTGAATGGCTGACGGTGCGTAAGAATTCGACCCGCATTGAGGATGGCAAGGTGGCTCCGAACCGGAGGGTGTTTTACGACTTCACATTCAGTCCACCAAAGAGCGTTTCAGTCGTCGCGTTGTATCAGGATGTCCGCATTGTCGAACTGCATGATCGTGCGGTGCGGATGGCGATGCTGGAGCTGGAGAAAATTGCCAGGACGCGGGTGCGGAGGGCCGGCGAATTCAGTGATCGCGATACCGGGAATCTGATCGGCGCATCGTTTCAACATGACACGAGCCGCGAACTCGATCCGCACTTGCACACCCATTGCGTGGTGATGAACGCGACGTTCGATTCCGCCGAGAATCGTTGGAAGGCGCTCGAAGCATCGGGCATGTATCGGGCGCAGAAATTTGCCGAGAATTTCTATTATCATGAACTCGCCAAGGGTCTCCGCTTGCTCGGCTATGAACTCGAAAACAACGCGCGGGATTTCGAAATCAAGGGTGTGCCGGCGTCCGTGATTGGGCGGTTCTCCAAGCGGCATCAGCAGATTGACGAGGAGACGAAAAAGCGGATCGAAAAGGAGGGGCTGCGCGGGAACGTGAAGGCACTGCGGAAGCAGGTGGCGCATGACGAGCGGAAGCGAAAGATCAAGGATTCGACCGCCGGCCGGCTGCGCCCGTCCTGGGCCAAGCAAATGACGCCAAGTGAGCAGGCGGCGTTGAATGCGTTGCGCGACCTCAAGCCGCAGCGACCGCAACCGGCGGATGCCGCCGGCATCGTGGCTTGGGCTGACCAACACCTGTTTGAACGGCGGTCGGTCGTTCAAGAACACGAATTACTCTCGACCGCATTTGCGCACGGTCGAGGCCAAGCCTTCGATCTCGCAGCACTCAAACAGGCCATTGAGGCGTGCAACTACGTCCGCGAAGAAGGCTCGGCCGCCCTGACCTCGCGTGACGTGCTGCGCTGCGAGTTGGACATCGTGTTGGCCGCGCGTGATGGCCGCCGTTGCCATGCGCCACTGAATTCCGATTATGTGTGCTCGCCCGCCTTGTCGGCGGAGCAAAAGGCGGCGGTGAATCAGATTCTCGGCAGCCGGGATTTGATCACGCTCTTTCGCGGCGGGGCTGGCACCGGAAAGAGCTTCGCTCTGAAGGAAGTCGAGCGTGGGTTACTGGCGGCTGGGCGTCCGGTCGTTGTCCTGGCTCCGCAGCGGCAACAGGTGAGCGACCTGAAAAAGGACGGACTGCCAGCGCAAACGGTGGCGCAGGTGCTGGCGACGAAGCAGATCCCGCGCAACGCGGTCGTGATAGTGGATGAAGCGGGGCAAATTGGCGGGCGGCAGATGCGCGAGCTGGTGCGTCTCGTGGAGTCCCAGAACGGGCGGCTGATCCTTTCCGGCGACACCCGCCAGCATGGCGCGGTGGCGGCGTCGGATGCGTTGCGGGCCATCGAGCAATACGGGCGACTGAAGCCGGCGGAGATCCAGGAAATCCGCCGCCAAAATCCCGCCCTTGGCGTGTCACGCGCGGAGCGTGACGCCATCCGGGAGTATCGTGCGGCGGTCAAAGCTGCTGCGGCAGGCGACGTGTGCGAATCTTTCGACCGGCTCGACCGGCTGGGCTGGGTCCGTGAATTGAGCGAAGACCAGCGGCGTGACGTGCTCGCCAAGGAATATGTCGAGGCCGTCGCTCGAAACGAGAAGCCGCTGGTCGTGGCACAAACCTGGCGCGAGGTGCGCGGCGTCAACGAAGCGATTCGCGAACAATTGAACGCCACGGGGAAACTTGGCCCCGGCACAATGCTGACGGCGTATCAGACCGTGGATGGCACCGATGCGCAGAAGCGAGAGGCCCGGTTTTACACTGCCGGTCAGCACGCCTTGTTTTTGAAACGCTACGGTCGCTTCGCGAAGGGCGAATTCTGCGAAATCGCGGGAGCGAACGAGCGCGGCGTGGTGCTGGTGAAGGATGGCCGGCGCTCGACCTTAAGCTATCGTTACACGGACCGGATCACCGTGGCCGCGCCGTCGAACCTCGAAGTCGCCCGCGGCGACCGGCTCCAACTCAAGTTCAACGGCAAGTCGTCGGAAGGCGACCCGCTCAACAATGGCGAATTGGTTACGGTGTGGGGCGTGCGGAAGAACGGCGCACTGGTCGTCGAGGACGAAGCCGGAAAGCGCAAGACCCTCGCGCCGTCGCAGCGGCTGTTTAATCGCGGCTACGCGGTCACGTCCTATGCTGCCCAGGGCAAGACGGTGGACACGGTGCTGTTGGCCGATGCGGCGAATCCTGGAGCGACCAACCGCAACCAGTGGTATGTGGCGATCTCGCGCGGACGAAAACGCGCAGTCGTGTTCACGTCGGACAAGGATGAATTGCGCGCCAACGTGCAACGCACGGGTGACCGGAAGCTCGCGTTGGACCTGAAAACGAGACCGGGGGCACCGGTGGAGCCGCCGCGCCAGCAGGTCGCGCTGCGGCTGCCGGCATGGACCCGTCGTGCGTGGGCCACGGTTCGTCGTATTCAGCGCCAACGGTTCGTTGAAAACCACCGATCACGAGTGCAACGGGCACCCAAAATGAGGATTGTCCCATGACACTAAAAGAAGAGATCGCGAGCCGACGTGTCGCGGAATCGGAGGGGCTGAATCCGCCTCACTCATCGAAAGAGCACGCCACCTCGCTGCTCGTCGAGACCCCCGACGGAGAGACCTGGCTTCTGCCGTGGAGCCATTTTGTCTTTGGCCGCCATAAAGAGGTGGGTGACCGCGAACGACTGGTGCTCACATTTGTGGCCCACGAGGTTGCCCTGAACGGGTTAAATCTCGGGGCCATAATCCCGGAAGTCGTTCATCAGCGGCTCGAAAGGTTGCGCGCTGCGCCGGGGAAATACCTGAAATCGTCAGGGAACGAGGCTTTCATCGAACAGATTCAGGTGCGGTCGCTCGCCGAGCAAAAGGTGCTCGGGTAAAGGTGGAAACGTCCTTAAAAAACCCGGATTCATCCAAGAAAAAGACGGGTTTGTTATGATACACTGTAGGCAAGAAAATGAACTTGGACACGAAAACGCTAGTCGAGATCGACGCTTCGCTGCTGCCGCTGCACCTGCTGAAAAATTTCGAAAAGGCGGAGCGCAGCATCCGCGAAACTTACGGTGAGAGTCCGTCGGTGTCGGACCTGCTTCGCTTGTGGCTCGCGACGGCGACCTCTTGGGAGATCCAAAGCGAATTCGAAAGGGCAGTGATGAGTCTCAAACGCGGCACGGCACAACCGAACAAGGAGGGAATCTTCGATGAAGACAGTTTTGAATTCTAACCATCGTTCGTCTCAACACGGAGGGCACCATGTCACTTGCTAATGAAATCACCCAGCGAAAGGCGCAGGAACGCGCGGACGCCGCTCGTCGTGTCGATCCGGAACTTGAAGCCAGCCGGATTCGTTTGATCGCGGAGAATCCGATGCTCCGGGAGTATTACAACGCGATGAGCAAGGAGGACATGGCCGAAGAGCTGGCGCTCGCGAAGAGGGAGCACGCCGAGATGGTGCTGTGCCGCAATCGGGAAGTGGAGCAGTGGGTAAAGGAAAACCCCGAGATCATCGCCAAGGTCGCCCAGCGTCTCAAAAAGACGGTGCCTGGAAACCCGTCGTTATCACCGGGCGTTATTTCGGCATCAGCGCCGTAAAAGCCGAATCGGTGGCGGTTGCACTGCTGGAATAGTGTTCGATCCAAGATGGCTGGCGGGCTCCATCAGGAATCTTCGGCGAAACCGTCCGCATATGCCCGCTCCACGTCGGCAATTTCGACGTCGGTCAATTCCGCAAACTGCTTCCGCTTGTTGTTGGACAATTTCCCGCCGCCGTCGTCGAGCCACTTCATCAGGGAGTTGAGCCGCTGGTCGGGGAGATCAACAACGCCGCGGACTTCCGCCCGCGCTCGGTCGTAACGGCGCAAATAGCCCAGCTCTTTCGGCAAGGCCTCGATGGCGCGTGACATGACGGTCATCAGGTATTCGACCTGACGGGTCAGATCGGGAAACCGCCAGAGGGGTTCGACCTCCGCGGGATTGGTCAGCGTGACGGCCCCCGCGTCGTTCGTCGTATAGACTGACTTGCCCATGGTGCGGAGCGAGAAATCCTCCAGCGCCTCGTCGTATGCGTGCATGTTGTCCAGAATCGCCGCCGAGATGGGCAGCGCCGCGCCCATCGGGGTCACACCGCGCCGGGCCAGCACGTCCTGAAACAGGAAGCGGTGCAGCCGGCCGTTGCCGTCTTCAAACGGATGGATGAACACGAACTGGAAACCGGTCACCGCGGCCTGCACGACGGGGGAAACCGACTCCAGGCGGTTCGCCGCTTCGGCGAGACCGGACATGAGCGAAGGGACCAGGGCTGGAGGAACCGTGATGTAATGAATCTGCTCTCTCACTCCCGGCAGGGTTGCGCCCACGTAGTTCTGGATTTGCCGGTAGGCCTTCTCGGCGTAGCGCGGATCGACGATCGTGTTCTGCAAGGCGACCAGTCTTTCTAGCGTGAGGGCCTGCTCGATTGGGACCTTGCCCGCATCCCGCAGGACGGCGATGAAGCGTTCCTCGCGGGCCCGCCCCGGTTCCTCCCGCTCGATCAGAAAGGAAGACCTCGTTTCCTTGGCATACAGGTAGCTCAGGGCCCGGTAGAGGAGGGAGGGCGGCGTATCCGCGAGCACCGCCGCAATCTGGCCTTTCCAATCCCGAGCGAGCCCCGCCTTGATCTCGTTGGTCAGCCGGACGGTCGGACTGAAGGCCGGGGTCCCCAGAAGATTGTGGTCCACCCGCCAGCGGGGATTCTTGACCGTCTCGGCTGTTACATACTCCTCGGGGTCGAGCGCGTGGACATAGTTGCCGGCCAGTCCGCCCATGGGCAGTTCGCGTCCGGTCAGGAACTCGTAGAAGAAGCCGGTCTGCTTCGCATATTTTCCGGTCGGGCTTTTCTGGATGTAGGCGACCACGCTTTCGGGCGTGAGCTGGGCAAATACCTCCCGCAGAAACGCCAGCTCCACCCCGTCGTATTTCAACCCGAATTCGACGTGCTCTAAGGGATCATCAAATGACTTGGGTGCGTATTGGCGGAGGTATGTCTCGGTTTTCCGACCATCCTTTTGGTGGATGACGGAAGCCCGGCTGCCCAGGTAGGATTCGTGCTCCAGCCTTGATTTGAGGAGGCTGAATTTCTGCCTGAGCCAAGTGTTTCCAACGGGATCCATGTCCGCATAAAATCATTATGCGGCGTTTAAAACAATTAAAAATAGACGTTCTATGATTAAAATGATTATCGCTAGCGCTCCAAAACGATTATGAGTCGTATAAAATCGATAATAAGTTCAACAAGATGATTAAAAGGGTTAAATTAGCCTAGTTTCGGCCAAATTTCAAACGGGGCCGGGGCGGAGCGCCGGTTAGGCTCGCCCGAGCCCGCCGTAGGACGGGCCGTGGCAAGCTTCTCAAGGAGTGACGCGCGGACCCGTCTACGCATATTTCACGCGCCTGAGAGCTTGTTCATGGCGTTCGTGAAGGTATTGCTCGCGTTCCCGGAGCAGTTCTAATTCCGGCCCGAAGCTGCACTCGCCAAGCCCAAGCAACCCCGGTATTTCGGCGGCATCATGACCTTGGATATTGTCGGACAACATGAGGAAAGGCTGGCCGCTCAGATTGCCCAGATGCAGCCGAACCGGCAGCCCACCCCGAACGAAGTAGAGGCCATCGCCAAGTATGCCGTAGTCGCTGATGAGCTAGAGCACGAACCGTTCATGTCCCCCGACAGCCACGACGGACTCGTGTTTGTCGGCGCCGAAAAAAAGATGCACGCCCGGTTCGGGCACCCGGCGTTTCTTAAGTCGGCGCTCATGCCATTTCGCAAACTTTGGATGCGCAGTGAACCCTGCCATTTCGCCACTGTCCGAGATCTGCTGTTCGAGTTGTTTGGCGAGAAAACCCGCCCCGCGGATTTTCTCACCCCGCAAGTGAGCGCCTACCGGCTGTTCTATGAGGGTCCCCACGAACGTTCGCTGGCAGAGCCGCTGGAACCGTTGCTCGCCACGCAGAAGGTGAAGACCGTCGAGGACCTCATCAACGTCTGGCTGAATACCCACGTGGTGCACACCGGGAAGACCGAGCGGCTCGGCCGGTTCGAGCTGAAGGATTTTGACGAGGTGCTGGCCCAGGCCGGGCGCGCCCGCTTCGAGGCCAAGTTCCGGACCTCGCTCCATCTGATCGGATACAATTCCTATCTCAGTCTCAACCGGGTGCTGGTCCGGCCGATCTTTTCCCGGTTGCTCCAGCTCGGCTATACACCGAGTTTCGAGACGCGCGCCGCTTTGAAGTTCGGGCCTTACCCCAAGCAGGAGGACGAAATCCGGTTGGACGATCCCTTCTGGCACCTCGACAAGGAATCCGAAGAGGAGACCTTTGATCGCCTGTTGAAACGCGATCAGTTTTCCAATTTTGGAACGTTTTTCAGCGGGTATTTCGGCTCGCGTCGGACCGCCTTGGACGCGCTCAAGGTCTACGCCTCGCTCGATTTTCTGCTGCAAGCAACCGATGCGGTTCTGCTGGAAGCGCCCGATGCCGGGCGCGAACTGCGGAGTAATTTCCACGCCAAGGGCGACATGAACAACAACGCCGGCCAGGTGAAGGTTTACCAAAGCCATGCGGTGCATTTCGGCGACAGATCCCGCCTGTTCCTCAACCACTATTACCGCCAACTGCGGGAAACATTACTCGCGCATCGGGAGACCATACCCTCTCGGATGAACTACTGGGACGGCAATTGGTGGGGCAATTGATGCCGCACATCGATTAAGTGACGGTGGTTTCCGAATCGCGGGCGTTCACTGAAAACCCCGCCGCCTTCAAGTCGGACCGAACCTGCGCTTTGAAGACCATGGTTGCCCGGGGGTGAAAGCGAATCTCCTGCACCAGCTTCGCCGGATCGGCCGGCAAGGTCCGGCCAAAATCCTGTGCTTGATCGAGGTAAATCGATTCCTCTTGGGGCAGCATGTAAGCCAAGCGGAATTCCTGCTCGAAGGCGAACGGCTCGCTCCTCTTGTAGGCGAAGACCGCGAGGGAATGCAATTCGGGCAACGCCTCGTCCTCCGAGATGTATTGCACGTCGAAGGCCTGGCAGCGGCCGGCCATTTCGGTGAGCAGATTTTGCGTGCGAACGGCGATGACGATGGATTCCGGGGTCTCCGTGTAGGCCGGCCACATGCGCGGATTTTCCTGCGGGTTCTTGTGCCAACAGCTCAGGAAGGTCCGGACCCGATGGGATTCCTGAATCTTCAGGATTTGCGCTGGGTCGCCCAGCTTCAGATCCGCAAACGCTCCGGCAAAGAGTCGGCTGGGACCGGCGCGGTTCGCCTCGGTGAAGCGTCCCTCTTTAATGTCTTCCAGTTTGTCCGCCCGGCGGAAGTATAGTTGCCGGGATTCAAGCAGCGCCTTGAATTTCCAATAGTCCCCATAGCGCCAGAGCAATCCATCCGGTTCAGAGATCTTGAACGGCCACTCAGCCAACGGCAGCGGTCGTGATAGCGCCACAATCTTACCTGTGCGGAGGTCGCGGATTCCCTGATAGAAGACCTCACTCACGGGTTTACAGCCGCTCCGCAGTTAATTGAAGCGCGCCTGCTCATTCTGCTCTTCCCGCCGTATATGCTCGATCATCACTGCAATGCGGTCCGCCAGCATACGCCCAATCCGCCGCAATTTCGCGTTATCGGAGGCGCTCAAGGTTTGGGCGAGAGCCAGCCGACGTTCCCAATAAGGAATCCGTGATCCGGTAGAGCCGAACGAGAAAAGATTGCCGTAAAGCTCGTTGAGCAACGTTTCCTCGTCCTGTCCCTGTTGAAGCAGTTCAAGCGAGAAGGGATGCCACTGGTAGCTTTGCACGTTTGGTCCATCCTGAACCACGGTGAAAAGTTGAATCTGATCGAGCAATCGGGGGATGAGCTGTGGATGCGCGGCGATCCACGCCCGGAAGAACGGCAGCGGCAATTGCCACACCACGGGTTCCGCCCTGGCTTCATCGAATCCCACGTCGGCCTTCGTCAGGAAATTAAATAGGGTATATTTGGCCAGGTCGTCCTCACCTTCCAACCGTGCGGCAAAGATGCCCCAAATCGCTTCGGGGGCTTTTCGCACGAGTTGTCGGGAAAGTTCCCGGAGATAATCGTTGCCGAACCACCTCGGATGCTCGCCCAAGGCGGTGCAAATGTAGCCCGTGATTTCCTTGAGCCATGCGGTGTCGTTGGTGGTTGCAACCAACCGTTTGGCCGCCTCGTGCCATTCCCAACTGAAATGACCGTCCATGATCGGCAGGCCCGGCGTGAGCAGGAGGCGACGGAAGGTGGAGGCGAATGCGTCAAACTTGGCGGGGTTACCGTGACAATGGAGCGAGAGAACTTCAAACAAGGGCAAAACCGTGGTCGGTTTGGCCTGCGCCAATTCCTCGATCTGCGTCCGCACAAATTCATCAGGCAATTGCCGGAGCGGTTGTCCGGCGATTAAGGTGCGAAGTGCCACAGGAGGCAATCGGTCGGCTTCAATGGCGCGGCGAATCCGGAGGAATTGCTCTTTTATCATGGCCGACGTGGCGGCGGTCAGTGGCACGAGGAGTTCGATCAGCGCATCATCCTGCACTATTTTCTCCAGAATCGCATCGCGGAATCCCGCATCCGACAGGCCATACATCATGCCGCGCAGGAACGAATCGTTGCGCTGTTCAGGCTTCAGTTTGGGCCACAGCGTCAAGGCGACCTCCATCAAGACATGAGCCGAGGGATGGCCCTTGGCGATCTCGGCGCCAAAGGTCGCGCCCTGTTGCTGCTCCCCGGTGAGCAGGGCCTCCAGATAAGGGCGCAGGTCGGTTTGGTTGGCTATGGTTTCAGTGGCAAAAGCCACGGCGTCCGCCTGCGAAAGATCCGTGAAGTCGCCGTTCGCTTCCTTGCGGTGATGCCAACCGGGCATGGCGACGATGTCGCGCAGGCGGTCGGACAGCGCAACAGCAGGAGGCGTGAGATAACCTTTCCACCGTTCCAAGGCCGCGCGATGACTCGCCGACAAGTTTTCGCGATATTCCAGGGTATTGCGGATGAGTCCTTTCACCTCCGGCCAGAGCCCGTTGAAGTAAGCAGCCAACTCCATAAACTCCGCATCCAATTCCTCCAGGAGGCGGGTATCCAGCAGCGCACCGATATTCTTGCTCAACGCCTCCTTGGCGGGCGCGGCATCCGGTCCAGCGTCCATGATGAGCCCCTTCAACAGCAGAAAACACTCCCGCCAATAGCTATTGATTTCCTCATGGGTGGATGGCTTCCAGTCCCGGTTGGCGTCGAGCTTGCCGCCCATGGTGGCCCCGCTCATGCGAGTGAAGGTGCCGTGATGCAACGCGGCTCCCAGCGCCGCGATGGCAGTGCGCCGAATGGATGGCTCGGGAGCGTCCAGCGCCTCGCGGATCACCATGAGGCGATCCATCGCGGGAACCATGGTGCCGGAAAGATATAACGCAAAGAGCTGCCCAAACTCCCCGCTGGCATTGTTCGCCCAAGTCTCGTTTTCCGATGCGGCCAGTTTGAGCAACAGAGGGGCGGCGTCGAAGAAGGTGGTTTTTTCCCAGACCATGATTTCCAGTGCGCGGACCAAGTTGCGGCGGGCCTCCTTGGCTTCCTGCAAACGCTCCATGGTGGCTTCTCCGATGATCCGCTTGGCGATCTTAGTGGCGGCGGACGGGTTCAAGACGCTCAGCACGCGGAATATCTGGGAACCCGTCTTACCACTGAGAAGATATTCCGCATCGTTGAAAGGGAGTTTTTCCTCCAGCAACAGGCGCCCGATTTCCTCGGATTTATCGGAGAACTCCAATTCTTCGAGCCGGCGGATGAATTCGGAAACCAACTTGGCCTCGGCCAGGCTCGCGATATGGTCCTTCCAGTTTCCCGGGCAGACCTCGATGAAACCGGCGGTCAGGGCCACCGCCAGCGGGCGCGGGGCGACGGTCAGCGTGTCGGCCGTCTGTTGCACAATGCGTCGGCCTTTCTGTTCAGCAATGACGCGTTTGAACGCCAGTGCGGGAATGTGGGGGCAGAATAGCTCGCGGACGGTCTCCAGATCGGACTCCAGCTTTTGCTTGGATCCGCCGAGCGTGCGGAAAAGCGCGAGGCTTTGCACGGTGCCGAGCGTGGGATCGTCCGGCGGCGCGCCGCCGGACAGCAGCTTGCGGAAAAGCCCCGCCCGGTCGGCCAGTTCCGCCATGCTCGGAGCGCGCCGGAACTCAGCCATCAGTTTGGCGATCTGCGGGAAACCTTGGGTGAAGGCCGCCACCGCCTTGATTGACTCTTCGCCTCGTTGCTGGAGGTAGGGATCGGCGCGGAGAATTTTTTCGACGACATCGAACAAGTCTTCGGGCTCCAGACTCAGCGGCAGGGTGTCCTGGCGCTGCTCCTGTGGCTCGTGGAAGATGGTGACGACCGAGAGTGCCGACGGGGCGATAATCTGCACGATGCGATCGTGCACCAGCGGGGGACAGTCATCGACAATCAGCACGGCGGAATAGCCGCCCCCGGCCAGATGATTGAGGAAATTGAAGAATTCATGCTCCACATCGCCGAACGCCAGATAGATGGCCGACGCGCTGAGCGCGTTCGCGGCCACTGGGGCGTGCGGGTCGGGCTTCAGCGCTTCGTAAATCAACCGGCTTTTCCCGAGCCCGGAGAGCCCGGTGAGGCGAATGATCCGCTGCTTGCCTTCGGCAAGCGTATCCCGGACGGCCGCGATGCGGGATTTCAGGGTCGCGTTTTCGAAATATTCTCCCTCGGACAAAACCTGTCGGCCCCAAGATTCCAAGGTGTGGTAGTGGACCCCTCCGAGGTCCTTGGTGATTTCGCGAACGAAGCGGACGGCACTGGGGAAGCGGTTCGCCCAATCGGCGATCTGGTTGCATCCGAAAAAGGCGATCTTGGCGTCCGCGTGTGGTTGAAAGCCCGCGGCCTGCAGTTGATCCCGGACGACCTTATCCAAATCCGTCTGCTCCGACGGTTTGATTTCGTGGTTAGTGCTGAAGAAAGCATAGCAGCCACCCTGACTCAGGACCTCCCGGACGCGCGGCTTGACCGTCCACACCGAAGGCGCGCCCTTCTCTCCTTTTTTCTCGGTCGCTACTTCATCCCGACATATCGGGGCGGTGACATGCTCGGCTTTGCATTGGTAGAAGGTAGCGGGACGAGGAATATAGTCATGCTGCCCAATATCCGCATTCCATGATCCATCCCGGCCTCCATCCGGCACGGTGATCTGAAACGGCACGAGAATGCCGGCCTTCGACAACTGGTAGTGACGCGCCTCGCAGTGCAGCAAGCGGTGAAGAAGCCTCACGAGATCGTCGGCGGTCAGCTGATAAAGTTCCTTGGGATCGAGGTGATTGAAGGCTTGGGACATGGGGGGAACTCCTTGCGGTGGGGGCGAAGCGGGCAGATGATGAACCGCTTGAATCTGGGCGCGTCGCCGGCCGGGTAAAGCTGATATGCCGGCCGGACCGACGTCGGCGAGTGCCTCGACCCAATTCAGCTCCCGGTGGTGCCGGGGGACACCGATTGGGCGCTCCGGGCGAGAGCGATGAAGTCCTCGACCACCGCGGTAGCCTCCTTGGCGGACGGTTCTTCATCCGAGTGCACGACCTTATGCCGTAGTCGGTCCCGGTGACCGACCACCCGCTCCCATAGGATAGGTTCGTGCGCCGCCAGCGAGATACCGATAACGGATTGAAACAGCGTTTTGCAGCGATCCGAGAAACGCTGGTTTTCGTGCAGGTAAGCGATGGCTTCGTCCTGGGTGCGGCCTTGCGCGATCAAGCCGATCATAAGGCGACGGACGATGGCTGTTTCCAAGGCCGCCGCCGCCTCGACGATGGCAGAACGATAGGCTCCGCGTTCCAAGAGGCCGCGTGCGCGAATGGCGAGCAACGCAATTGCATCGGTCGGTTGCCCTGACTTCAGGGCGTTACGGAAGGATTCAACCTTCGCGGATTCGTGTTCAAACCACGGCTGTCGCATGATGGGCGGCAGCTTTCCCACGGTGGTGACGGAGTCGATCAAGAGGTCGTCGCAATGGGTCACTTCATGGATGCCGCCCAAGGTGGTGCTGGCGACATGATGCAATGCCAGTTTCTCGGCAAAAAAATCATCCACAGTCACCATGTAGTGCCGAACCAGCGAGTTGAGGATGAGAAGAAAATGCTCGGAGGTTTGGGCGCGGAAAACCTCCCGGGCCGTCAAACGCAAGGCGGTGCGGTGGCTCAGAGCCTCACGGTCCGCCACGGACATTTGGGCGAGACGGTCGGCTGCTTCTGCCTTAAGTTCATTCCCCGCCTTGATGTGGTCGCGGCCGCGAATGAGGTCGCGGCTCACCTCATCTAATAAATCAGAGTCCTTGGGTAAAAGGAGGGAGGCCATTTCGGCGGTCACGACGCGCTCGACGACCGTTCGCAGTTGGTGGAGCGACACTGCCGCAGGATCAGGGAAGGAGTCGCGGACAATCTTCTCGGTCGCGACGGCGAGCGACGAACCGTATTCAAATGCCGATGCCGATGCCGCGTAAAGCCCATGATGCACTCGCAAAATACGGAGCCCTTCCGGCATCTTCACCTCGTAGTTACCCTTGGGAAGATTCAGGATAAAAGGTAGCTCGACAATCTGTTTACGGACAAATCGCATACTCGGCACACTGACGTTATCGGCGAAGCTGGGGCTTGCAAAGCCCCATCAACTCCTAGCTTGGCGCCATGATATTCTATGAATCTGAGCGGGTCGGTGTCGCCCGAACGCCCCAGCGTATAGCGTAGGGAGGCATGATAGATTTGCATAATGCCTCTTCACAAAATTCCCGCCTGCCTAAAGCTGTAGTAACCGCAGCCTTGGGGATCGTTGATTTTTTCACCCACCACCACGTGGTCGAGGAGTTCAATATCAACGGTCTTTGCTGCCTCCCGGAGTTGGCGGGTCACCTGCACGTCGGCCGCGCTCGGTGCTGGGTCACCGGATGGGTGATTGTGGACACAGGCGATAGCGGTTGCTCCATGCTGGACTGCACTCCTGAACACCTCCCGTGGATGTGCCAAGGCTGAGGTCGCCGTGCCGGACGTGACCTCGACCAGCTTCTTGAGTCGGTTCTTCCGGTTGAGACATAACACCCAGAACTTTTCTACCTCCAGACCCCGGACATAGGGGGCCATGTGAGCCGCGATCAATTCGGGCCGGTTGAGCATCGGGGCTTCTCCCGCTGGCTGCTTGATCATGCGCCGACCGATTTCGATGAGTGCTGCCAGTTGCCGGCCCTTGGCTTGGCCGATGCCCTTCAGTCGCCGGAAGTCCTCCGGCTGCCAACTGGCGAGTCCGGCGATGGACCCGGCCTGGGAGATCAGTTGCGAGGCGAGTCCAAGAACGGAATGGCCGTGGATTCCAGTGTGGAGCATGATGGCGATCAGTTCGGTATCGCTGAGGGCTCCTGCCCCATACGTTTCAAATCGCTGCTGCGGTTGTTCGCCTGCGGCTATCGTGAACCCGTTCTCGGGTGCGTAGTCGCCAAGGTTTAATGTGGATTGATTCATTGTGCCGAACGCACGTGCGCTGCACCGGGCCGGATGAAATATCCAGTTGTCGGGCTCGCCCGCGCGTTGGCCCTTTGGGGCACGCCCAGTCACGACGCCGGCCGCCGAGCGCGGAGCCGTGGTGCTCCGCGCGAGGGGGAAGGCCGAAGGAGGGAAGGTGGAGTCGAGCGCAGCGAGCGATACCTTGACGGGCGTGGCACAATGGGAAAACGCGCGGAAGTAGAACACCCCCTCATGCCGCGTGTCGGTCTCAGTCCCTTTTAAACCCGGCTTTAAAAGCCCATGGCTGCTTTTAAAATAACAGGGCTAATTGTTAATTTACTCTTTGGGGAGACTACCCTGCGTCTTTGTAGATTCCCGCGCCCTCGCCGTAATAGTTCTCGTAGACGTGCTCGAATAGGGCCGCGCACTTATCTTGGTAGAGCTCCGGCGTGTAGGCGCCCGGTAGACCGTGGTCCAGTTCATCCTCAATCGCTATGCGAACTTGGGCACGCGCCTGAGTGTGGCGCCGCCAATCAAGCGCCAAGACCGTTTTAAGTCTCTCCAGGACCCGCTTGGCGACCTTCTTGACTACCTCCCTCTCCTCCGGTGCCAATTCGGGGCCTGGGCGGGTCAAGATATCGAATACAGCCAACTCGTCCTCCCCTAAGTTTTCCCGGACATGTCGCTGCTGCTCGTCATTTAGGGCCCGGCTTAGGGAAACCAGCTCGTTGAATAGGTCCTCGATGTTCCGGCTGCCTTGATTGTAGGACTCGATCAGCTCCTCGAATTTGTCTGCGTAGTCGGCGCGCGACTTGTTCAAACGGATCAGCTTCTCCAATTGGGCTCGAATAGCCGCCTTCAGGACCTCGAGATCGGTGTTTTTCGTTTTCGACTGCTTGAACCGCTTCGCCAGCGCCTCGAAGTCGATCTTTGACAAATCCAGGGCTGCTCCGGGTTTGCCCGGAATCGCCATTCCGGCAATCGACGCATCCAGCACCTTGTTGATGTCTTCCATGACCCCGGATACGTCGACTGGCTCAGGATTGAGCTTCGCTTGGATCGCCGCGGCAATGGCCGACAAACAGGCGACCAGTCCGACAAATTCAAGCGCTGCCGGGTCTGGCTTCACGGCGCGGTACAGGGTCCCAACCAATCTTTCATGGCCAAGAAACTCGCGGCGTAGAGGATCCGGTGAAATCAGTGCGTTTACCGCCGCATCCATCTGATTGAGACGTTCCAAGGTCCTTGGCGGCAATTGCTCCATTGCCCGCAAATCGACCCCGCAAGCGGTGCAAAATGCGGTGGCTGCCTCAAGCGCCTTACGCATCTGCTCAACTAACGCCTTCTTATCCTGCACAGGATTCGCCCCGCCCCTGCCTGCTCCGTAAATGGCCAGGGCCTTCTCCAGCGAGGCAAAGACATTGGCGTAGTCCACGATAACACCGCTGTGCTTGCCGGGAAACACGCGATTCGCCCGCGCTATGGTCTGCATGAGCGTGTGGTTCCGCATCGGCTTGTCCACATAGACGGTCGAGCAGCTCGGAGCATCGAACCCGGTCAGCCACATGGCACAAACGAAGACCAACCGCAGCGGATCTTCGGTGTCCTTGAATTTCTCGTCCAGGGCTGCGTCGTTCATCCGCCTCCGGTGCGGCTCGATCTCTAGCCCGAGCTTCCGCATCTGCGGAATCTCGTTCTGACCGGGAGAAACAATCAGCGCCATGTCGGTGCTGGTGAGAATCGCAAGCCGGGCGGTTAGCTCGGCCCGCTGTGCAAGTTGTACATCGGTCCGGTTGCCTTTCACCGCGTCGAGCTTGGCGATGGCCTTTTCAACCCGTCCTCGCTCTGTCGCCCAGTGTTTCCGCACTTTGTCGTGCATCTTGAGCGCTGTGGCTTTGTCGATGGACACGACCATCGCCTTGCCGACGAAACCGCGTCCGAGGAAGTGGCGCACAATATCCTGGGCGACTGTTTCCAACCGATCATCTCGTGTGAGGATGTGGTATTGCTTGCTCAACTCCCGTTCGAGCTTCGCTTCCTGTTCCGGGTCGAGTTCCGCCGCCTCGATGAGGTTATAGATGTCCTCGTTCAGGTCCGGGTTTACGAGCTGAAGCTCCGGCGTGCGATTCTCGTAGAAGAGCGGCACGGTCGCGCCGTCCTCAACCGATTGCTGAAAGTCGTAAATTGAGACGTAGTCGCCAAAAACGTCTTTTGTCCGCTCTTCACCCGCGATGAGCGGCGTGCCGGTAAAGGCGAGGAACATGGCCTTGGGCAAAGCCGCGCGCATGTTCAAGGCGAGAGTGTCGTATTGGCTGCGGTGCGCCTCGTCGGTAAGCACAATCACGTCGGACCGATCGCAGAGCAACTCCGGGGTCTGAAATTTATGGATGAGCGTAAAAACGTAGCGGTGATTACCCCGCAGCAGCTCCCGCAGGTGCGCACCACTGCCGGCGTGGCACTCGTCGCCCTCGGCCTCACTTACCGCGCCGGTGGCCTTGAAAGTTTTGGCTATCTGGTCGTCCAGTTCCACACGGTCAGTCACGACCACAAACGTCCAGTTCCCCGCCGTCTTTCGCAGAACTTTCTGCGCGAAGAACACCATTGAAAAGCTCTTGCCGCTGCCCTGCGTCTGCCAGAATACGCCACCACGACCGTGGTCCAGCTTTCGCGCGGCAAGCATCGAGGCGATAGCGTTGTTCACGCCAAGGAATTGGTGATTCTGCCCGATGATTTTCACCAGGGCTGCCTTGTGCTCCGAAAACAAGGTGAAATTCTCTGCCAGGTCGAGCAGGCGCGACTTGTCGCATGTCCCACGAATCATCACCTCCAGCGACACCCGGCGAGTCTCGTCCTCGCGCTCGATCCTCTTCCACTCAAAGAATCGCTCCCAATCCGCTGTAAGTGAGCCGACACGGCTGTCCGTGCCGTTGGAGGCGATCAGCAGTGCGTTGAACCAGAATAGCGACGGGATCTGTTGCTTGTAGTGCGTCAGGTTCTCATCAAAGGCAGCACGCGCGGGCACGCCGGGCTTCTTCAGCTCGATGACCACCAGCGGCAGGCCATTGACGAAGCCGACCAAATCCGGCCGGCAGGTATAAAGCGCGCCGGTGACGCTAAACTGGCTGACCAGCAGGAAATCATTGTTCGCCGGATGCTCCCAATCCACGACGCGCAACCGCTCCGCCTTCTGCCCGCCTTGCGCCTTGTCGGCCATCGAAACCTTTATGCCCTCCTTCAGGAGCATATACACCTCGCGATTCGCCGCCTCCAGGCTCATCGCTGAGCGGTCACGGGTCAGTTCGTCTACGGCCGTGGTGATCGCGTCGGAGGGTAATGCGGGATTCAACCGCTCCAAAGCTGCGCGCAGCCGAGGGCTCAAGACTACTTCGCCCTTTGTCTCGCGCTGCAGTGTGCCAGCGGGGCCAAAGGTTTCTTCCATCGCCGACACCGTGGTCCAGCCGAGCTCCGCAAACAGCCCGATGGCGGGTTGCTCGACAAGCTGGTCTTCGGTGTAGGCGTGAGGACTCATTCAAGAAACAATTACGGCAACCATTGCTGCCATGTTTTCAGAACCGTCTTCGATAACTTCGCCAACACGATATTCCCGCGACCATCCATTATCTTCTTAGATTGGATATTGTCTGAGCCTACCACGTGCCTAAAGGCATCGATGTTCCACTTGCCATCATCATTAATAAATAATCCTAAGCCCAACGACTTCGTTTTGCCGTGAGGCTTTGGAAACCAAATCTGCCAATGCAAGCCAATCCAAGGATGTGTCTTCATGGCGCCGTCGCCATCAGACCAATGAGAGATGCAAGAGTTGAATCGGTATTTCTTCTTGGCCGCCTTTCGTAATTTCGGGACCAGCCGACTTTCATCGAAGATCGATTCCATCATGCGGGTCCAATCTGCCGCGGTCTCGAAGACCGAGCTTTTTGGATAGATCCACTTGAATTTCGTCTCACTTGCATAGCGAAGCCCGTGAAGTGTCCGGGCCAAGTCGTTCATATCAGCCTTAGAGATTATCGTCGGTGTGTGCATATTGGCGGCCTCCAAGTATTTGATGAAATTGACTATGATGAATCCGTCTATCGCTGGGTTTGTCTTTCCCTTCCCGAGCCATCTTTGGAGGGCCATATATAAATCACGCCAATGTAGCACCCTCCAATCCCTGCCGACCCCATTTAACTCGAAGTAATGTCTAACGAGAGCTACCTTCCTCGCGGATTTTAGCTCAGTAACACTACTATAAAACCTGAGCTGCTTGGCGTAGAGCGGAGAATCTACCTTGTTCTCGATTATCGCGACGACCCGTCCGTTGCGAAGAAGCACCAAATCCAAGCGGCCCCGTTCTTCATTGTTACGCCAGACTGGCCATTGGGTTTGGGCCACCATGTTGGTTACTTTCTTGTATCCACGAACACCCAGATACTCCAAAAAGCATCTTCGAAATCCAGCCGAGTGATTAAAACTCGCTGCTGCAAACTGAGTAAGCCGATCTTCACTAAACGAACGATAGTCACCAGTCAGCATCTGTGTGACAAAGGCTTCATCCTTGTGAGTGTTCCCCGACATCAGCAGCACCCCTTCTTGCGTGTCTGCCGGACAGCGGCTGTCTTCAGCTCTCGTATTTGCCTCTGATAATCCTCGCGTCGCTCTCCCGCCGACCTGGGGCAGTCGCACCAAGGCAAGGCTTCTTCATAGCGACTAATGAAGTCGGTATTCTTTGCGCTATTCACGGCAGCATTAAATCCTGCTACCAGTTCGTTGGCGAGTTCTGGCTCTACGGGGCTGGCGCGAGCGCGGAAACGACTGGCGAGCTTCGCATCAATCGTAGAACGATTCGTGCGAGCGAGACTATCTGCCAGGCGCGGAAACAACCCGGTTCTGCCAGGCGCGGGTGCCTCGAAGAGCGAAGGAGCCCGGTCATAGCGAAGGGGCTTGCACCTTGCATCCCACCTTAGTTCTACCCGGCCTTTGGGACTGCCACCAGCATGGTCAACACGCTCGACTGGCGGCGTTACGATCAACAGCCGGGAACCCAAATGTCCCCCTTGGACAAATGCCAGGCGGTCGCCATCAGCGATCTTGCAGTTTTTTGGATGCAGCAAGTTTTTCCCATGACAACCCGTGCAACCGAAACTGCCGAACTCCCAGAATGGATCGCTACGCGGGTCGTTTCTGCGCGGTCGCCTCAGCATTACCATGAACAGGCGGTCGCTCATACGGGGTTATTCGCAGCTACGACCTCCGGTTTCTGGGCAAGAAACCAGCGATAGAACTGCGCTGGATCACTGAACCCTGGCAGACGGACACTCCGCTGGATGTAACCATCCTTGATGTCCAAGCCACCCCACGCATCGAGCAGTTCTTGGCGCACTCGATAATGCCCACCACGTAGTTCACCGATTGGGATACATTGACGCAATCGTCCGGAGACTCCGGCCTTGGCACGAACCACAATGTCGTCCGGCACAGGCACCCGCCTTGTATGCGCATTCTTGGCCCAATGCTGCTTAAGCACTTTATGCGCCGCAACGATCTCATCGATCACATACAGTCCGATAAGCGCGTAGCACAGCGGGCGCGGAGGAGCGTCAATCGGGCAAAGCGCCGCGAAAAAAGCCAGAAAGTCTCCAGGTCCAAGGGTCGAGACCCGCGCACCGCGCTGGCCCCTATCCCCGTAAGTGAGGTGGTCAAAGTCGGGATCAAGATGCGTTGGCTTCCCCCGCAGCATGAAAGGAAGCGACTGCTCGAAGCGCTGCACCACTGGCACGAACTGATCGTAGAGCGTGGCCATACCTGGTCGAAGCGGCGCTTCTTCGGTGATCGTGACGTATCCGAATTCGCCAGTCTTGGTTCTAACCGGTCCGTTCCATTCGCCATCGGTTGAATCGATGCCGACCCTGACAAGTAGTCCTTTCATGCCTGTCCTCCATTCCAAACAAGCAACTCGAACAACCCCATGTCAGTCTGCTCGGCGAGAAGGTCTTCGGTGTGGGTATGAGAAATCACAAATTCAGTGCTAAAGATTCTCGAGAATCTGTTTCAGCGCGGCAACACTTCCACTGGTAAGCTGTATCGGATTTCGCCTCTGGCACTCCCTGGCGTTTTCCGCCGCGGTTCTTGCCTCGCGGCGATACATCGGTAGCTCGCTCAGTATGACCGCCATTGTAAGCCATAACGATGCATTGTTCTCGTTCCCTTCGAGACGCTTTTTGAGCAGCGCATAGCCAGCCAGCGGGTTTCCTTTGGCTGCATGTATTTGGGCCGCCTTGCACGTCCCGATAATTTCCCATCCCGGAACCCGCTGAAGCTGCTCGCAAATCGTTAGGGCCTCCTCGAATCGAGAAGCTGAAGTGTGCGCCTGGATGAGGAAATTCAAGGCCTCGGGATCATTCGGACTTATGCTAAGCACTCGGTTAAGTGCGCTGATATGTTTTTCCGGTTTGCGATTTACTTGGTAGCACAGGGCCAAATTAAACCAGTCTCGCGCATCGGACCCGTCAATCGATACGAGTTTTTCGTAGATTGCTTCTGCCACCACTGATTCCCCTGATTTAACAGTGCAGAGACCGGCCACCTTTAGAACATTCGTCTTTTCCGGGCGCCAAAACAGAGCCAGATCAGTAAGTTTCTTTGCTTCGCTGATAATACCTTCCTCGATGAGTAGGTGAGCCCATCCAATCATTGCGCCGGTGTTTTCGGGATCGGTCAGTAGTGCCTTGGCGAAAGCTTCTCTGGCTTCGGGAAAACGATTCATGCGGGTGAGAATGACCCCGAGATTATTCCAGGCCGCCGTTCTTGATCCATCGATCCGCAACGACCGTTCCGTCGCATCCAGTGCCTCGGGAAGCATTCCGAGAGCCAAAGCGGCCCTTCCCATTTCCGTGTGTATCTTCGCTACCTCTGGCCAAACTCGAACCATGGGCCGAAGATCCTCGAGCGCCTTGCTGGGCTTCCCCGCGTCGTTCAGGGCCATGGCCCGGGTGAACGCTCCTTCCATCTTGGCATCCTCGCCTTGGTGCTCACGCGGCATTTCCAGCCGATGTCTGCGACATGCAGCGCCAAGTTCTTCAAGCAACTCATCGTAACTTTGGTATCGACGTTTCGCATCCTTCTCTAGGCAGCGACCGCAAATATCCATCAAGGGGGAGACGATTCGCTCGATCGGTTGCTGGATATGTGCCAATGCCCAAGCCTCCAAAAGGCCCAGACTCCGCACCAGTTCCAGCTTCGGAGAGATCGGGGCCTTGCCCCCTCCGATCATCAAGTAAAGGACAACGCCAAAGCTGTAGATATCCGCTCGGCAGTCTGCGGCTTGGGAATCGAAAAACTGCTCTGGGGACATAAACGGTGGCGTGCCGCACGCCGATCCTCGCTGAGTCAACCCTAAGTCACTTAAGCCCCCCCGTAGATCATTGGACAACACTACATCGTTCTCGGACAACTTTACCAAACCGAAGTCAGTCACCTTTAGAACTCCGCTGCCGTTGATCATCAGGTTGTCTGGCTTGATATCACGGTGCGCCTTCACCCCGCAGCGAAAAGCGTGTCGCATGCCGAAACAGAACTGGCCAACCCAATTTACCTGTTGCTGGAGGGAAGACCGCTCGGTTGCCAGGCGTAAAGCGAGGGTGTTTTTTCCCTGTGGATCTGGGGCAACGTATTCGGCTGCCACAAAGAGTTGGCCGCGTAATTCTTTCACCCAAAAGCAGCGCACAACGTTGGAGTGCATTCCCAGCATTACCCACGCCTCAGCTTCTTGGCGAAACCGCGCCACAATACTGGACTGAACTTTATCGCGCTGAAACGTCTTCAAAATGAACGGCTCGTCTGAAGTTCGATCTTCGACAAGATATACCACCCCCATGCCGGACTTCCCCTCGCCACCGAATATACGGCGGATGCGGTATTCACCCCCGATCCAATCGCCGGGCTTCAGGTCAGCCATGAGGAATCTCCACCAAAGCCGATACCGCGGTCCAGCCTAGCTCCGCAAACAACCCGATGGCGGGCTGCTCAACAAGCTGGTCTTCGGTGTAGGCGTGGGCGCTCACTTGCTCTTGTTCGTTTGAATTGATTTTGGGGAATCTGGTGCGATCCAGATGCGGCGCTTGCCCTTGCGGCGACATCGAAAGCCCAAAAGTTTTAGCAACGGTTCAACCTTGTCCGCATCTGCATCTAAAGCTTCGCAGATTTCAGTCATGCCGGCTTGGCTGCGCTTCTCGAAGAACTTCGTTAAACGGTCGGCGTTCTTTTGGATCTCCTTAAAGCCATCGTGGGTTCGCTTGATTGGCTTCGATTTGCTGACGAGCCGAGTCAACAAGTGCTTCAGAACGTCATAGGCTGCATTCCCAACAACTCCTCCCGCCACCGCACCACCCAGGAAAACCGCGGCAGGGATTGAGGCGACGGTATCAACCAATGACGAGATAAGCTGGAGTTCAAACTCGTGACGTTTCGGAGGAAAGTAGCTGTCGTAGAGCTGAAAGGTTACAAGTTTGCGGTACTCGAAGCTCGCAAGCAAAGCGCCGTAGTCGTCAGTGGACGACGGCTTCTCGTCATAGCCCCTTTCGACCACTGCATCAATAACGTGGTCAAGCGTTCTGGTGGCTTTTTCGAGGAGTGCGATTTGTTTTGGTGAACTCATATTGTTTCTTCCGGTGAAGTTTGCCCAACAGACTTTCTCCGGCCAACGTCAGTTTGCGGTTACGAATAAGCCCAAGTTCGTAGCAGAGCGGCAGAGCAGAAGTGTCGACGGATTTCTTGGACGCCCACGCCGCGAGCGCATTTGCCATTTCGCCATGCGTCGTGCCGTTCTGGTCGAAAATCCTCCACCCATATTCTCTGCGGCGTAGTGATTCGTAAAGCAGAGGAACATCGGCGTGCTGCACCTCCGCATCATTGATGAGCAAGCAATAGGACCGGACCGATTCCGAACCACCAACTAAGCTTTCCCCCGCAGGATTTGTGAAGTCCAAGAACCACTCGCTGCCCTCTCCCCGCACATCAAGTTCTAGGAGGATGGTGATCGTCGCCACATCAACAAGGTGCGGAATATGACGGTTGAGGCCGAAGAACTCCATGCCGACGAGCTGTGTTCCTTCATCCTCATTCTTTCGGTGGACGCTCTGCTTGGGATTCCACAGCGGACGGAAGTATTGCGGATGATTGCCGACACCAAGCGCCGACGAGAGGATTCTGAACTGCGAATCCATGACTGAAAGAAGAACCTCACTATAGTTTCTGCGTTCTCCGGGCGCAAGAGGCGTCAGGCTTTGTTGGACACGCTCCAGGCTGTCGGTAGTTGGCGGTTCAAAGGAGGTGAATGACTGTCTGGAGACTGCTTTTTTTCCGATTGAGCCGCGCGCAAGCGGAGCTTCGTGAAGAAAGAAATCGCTCATCCTCCATACTTGGCCGACCGCATCGCGAGGGGCGTTGCCCGTTGAAATCGCTCGCGCGACGATTTCCGCCAGAGCCACAAGTTCCGGATAGTCGCGCCAGCTTAGAGTTTTGCATCTGGCTCTTCCTTCAAACACTTCGCCGGTAAGACCATTGATTGTAATCCAACTGCCGGCCTGGAATAGCGACCGAACGTCTCCGTCATTCTCGACCAACGCGTGCTTTGGGCTGTATCCGCAGACGCACGGCTTCCCCAATTGCCGACATGCCAGCGCGGCGTGCGAACTGACACCCCCTCTTGTCGTCAAGACGCCTTCAGATTGCAGAATTCCCAGAAGATCCTCCGGGGACACCTCGCTACTCACTAAGATTACGGGAGTCTTCGTGTGCGCACAATCAAGTGCATCCGATGACCGAAAAACAACCTTTCCTGTCGCAACCCCTGCACAGGCTGGCAAACCATTTCCTAGGCAATGCAGCGCGCTTCCGTTGGTGATGACTGGCGTCAACCAAGCGGCAATATCAGTCGGAGAGATTCGGCGGAGCACGTCCTGCGGACCAATCTTACCTTCCACCAGAAACTGAAGTGCAAAGCGAAGGTTTGCGATTGAGGTGCGGTTGGCACGGCGTGCTTGAAGGACATAAAGCTGACCGTCCTGAACTGAAAATTCCAGGTCACAGACATCCTGAAAGTGTCGCTCGGCAATCTCCCGCGCTTCGGCCAATTGCCGAAACGCCGATGGCATCCGCTGCTCGAACGACAATTTTGCATCTGCGCCTGACATACTTTATTTGGTTGCCAGTTCCACCTGCCCCGACAGCAGACGCGGCAGCAGCAGGTCACGCGTGCGGCGGAGGTTTTGGATTTGGCGAAGCAGAACCTCACGCTGCTTGTGGATGCCACGCGCGATGGCGTCGTAGCGTTTCATCAGCGGACGAGGCGGTAGGACAATTTCAAAACTGCTGACGGTATCTTTGGTGAGCGCCTCGCGCGTCGCGCCACCTTGGGCAAGAGCCAACAACTGCTGCTTGCGCTGGTCGCTATTGACGGCGTCGAGAACGTAGAAGGGACTGGCCTTCGTGGGGTCGGTGCGAACAATGGCGACGTGCTGATTAACTCGCGCCGGTAGCAGATAAGAGAGCATGAGAGCGCAGCGGGCGACGGATGCGCCGGTGATGTTCAGGAGGATGTCGTTTTCTTGGACCGTCACATTGTCGAGTTCGGCGGCTTGCTGCTCGTCAATGAACGCGAGGTTATCGAACTCAAAGCTGTAGTCGTAAATGTTCAGGCTGCGGATGAGATGGATGCCCTCCGACTTGTAAGCGTCCTTGCCGCCTCGGGGAGTCGCCCCGCTACCAATCTTCGTCGTGACTGCTCTGAGTGTTGTCACCTCCCAGCCTTGGGGGATGTCGCCGAGAGGGGAGGCGACGCGCGAGAGCTTTTCGTGGCCGGGGAAACGGAAGTGGACGAACCACTCGCGGTAGAGGGCGCGGGCCATCTCCTCCAAAATTTGGATGCGCCGCTGGTTGTTCTCCATCAGCTCGTCGTAGGCCGAAAGGATCGCCCCGATACGGCGTTGCACTGGCAGTGGGGGAAGCGGGATTGCAAATTGGCGAACCAAATCCTGATTCAGGTTCTGCTGCGCAGCGCCCTGCGCCTGAATCGTCAGGTTACCCCGCGTTTGAAGGAGCGAGTAGAAAACGAAACGCCAATCCGCCTTTTTGTCGTCAACCACGAGCCCACTTATAGCTTGATTCACGGTGGCCGGCCTCCGCAGCCATGCGAGTTGGCCAACATTCGCGCCATACATCGCGACTAGGATGGAGTGTTCGGGAAAATACTTTGCAGCGGAGTTCTTGAATCCCTCCTCTGAGATTTTCTCCTCCGTATCGCTGATGGAGCAGTCGAGAAGTTCCTTCGACTTAACCCAAAGGTGACCGGCTGGGTCGGGCGTGAAATAGTCCGCGTTCTTTCGGGAAGGAGTTCCCCCGCTTGAAATGCGAGCACAAATCGAATCGAGAGTAGCCGTTGCCATCGTCACGCCTCCAGAATCTCCGCCACGTTGCCGGCGATAGTTCTTTCGAGATCGCGCGCCTGACCGTTGAGGGTTTCGAGTTCCTCGTTCAGCGTTTCGAGTTGTTCATTGAAGTCCTCGTCGCTCACGGCTTCACCGGCAGCCACGCCGACGTAACGACCGGGGTTGAGCGACCAGCCTTGCGCTTCTATTTCCTTGAGTGAAGCGCCACGGCACAAGCCGGGCACGTCGGCGAATCTCGGTTTCTTGCCAAACACTTCCTCAATCTTCGCGCGGGGTTCGTCGCCACCGAGGGTGAAATCGAGGGCTTCGCCGCGATAAAGGCGAACGAGGTTGGCCATGAAACCAATCTGCGCGGGCGTCCATTCGCGGTGCGCGCGGTCCACCTGCCGGTAGATGTGGCGGGCGTCGATGAAGAGAACGGTGTCGGCGCGGGACGTCTTGGCTTTGCTCTTGTCGAAGAACCAGAGCGTGCAAGGGAGCGTGACCGTGTAGAATAGGTTTGGGCCGACGGCGACCATCACATCCACAGCGCGGCTCTCGATGAGCTGGCGGCGGAGTTCCTGTTCGGAGGCGCGGGCGTCGGAGGCGGAGTTGGCCATGACGAATCCGGCGCGGCCTTTCGCATTGAGCGCGGAGTGGAAAAGTTGAATCCAAAGGTAATTGGCGTTGTCGGTGCGAGGGAGGCCGAAAGGAAAGCGGCGGCCCGGTCCGACGGAGTCTTTTATCCGCTCCTTGTCCACGGCGTTCACGTTGAACGGCGGATTGGCGAGGACGAAGTCGAAGCGGCCGGTGGCACCGTGCGGATCGTCGTAATAGCTGTTGATGTTGCCGCCGTGTTTGATGTCGCCTTCGAGGCCGTGGACGGCGAGATTGAGGCGACAGAGGCGTCCGGTCTCGTCGGTCTTCTCGACGCCGTGAATGGAAAGTTCAGCGGCAGGGTTCTTTTTGTGTTCCGCCACGAACCGGGCCGACTGGACAAACATGCCGCCGGAACCGCACGCGGGGTCGAGGATGCGCCCGTGATAGGGCTCGATGACCTCGGTGAGGAGGCGGACGATGCTGCTGGGCGTGTAGAATTCGCCGCCGCCCTGGCCCTCGCTCATGGCAAACTCGCCGAGGAAGTATTCGTAGATGCGCCCGAAGGTGTCGTAGTCCATCGAAGCGGGAATCTCGGAGACTTTTTTGAGCAGTTCCTTGAGTAGGGTGCTGGTGAAAAGATTGTAGGTTTTCGGGAGGACGCCCGCGAGCTGCGGGTTGTGCTTCTCGATGTCGCGCATCGCGGCATTGACCTTCGCGCCGATATTCTCGGCTTCCGGGCGATTGAGCAGGTAATCGAAACGCGCCTCCGGCGGCAGGTAGAGAATCCCCTCGGCGTGATAGGCGGCGGGTTCATCGAGGCGTGAACCGCGACGGGATGAGGCACCGGCCTCTTCCAATTTGGCGCGTTGGGCAGCAAAACGGACTTCGGCGAAGCGCAGGAAGATGAGACCAAGGACAGGCGCGGAGTATTCCTGGGATTTCAGTCCGGAATTGGCGCGGAACTGATCGGCGGCATCCCAGAGCCGCTTTTCAAGTGCAGCGCTGTCGGTGTCTTTTTCAGATGGGGCGATCCAGAGCATAGACAGGTTATGTCATCAGGACAGCGTAGCCAAGGCTGGGCGGCAAGAGCTTACCCGGCACACTTAGAAATGGACCTTCGCAGCCTGGGCGGCGCTGTGCTCCTGCCGGAGGTGCCCGTAGGTCAGCATTGCGAGTGCGCCGCCGTCGGAGTGGCCGAGCCATCGCGAGACGGTTGGGATATCCACTCCGGATTCGATGCAGCGGGTTGCGAAGAGGTGGCGGAGATCATGGTGGGTCATTGGTTTAATCCCAATGGTTTTGCAGGCTGACTTGAGAGCCTTCATGCTGGTGGCTACCCGCGCGATGGGAGCATCGGCTGACTCCTTGCCGCGTCGGGCTTGGATTTCGGCGAAGAGGGCGCCAAGGGCGGGGAAGATGGGCACGATGCGGTAGCTAGTGGTCGACTTGCTGCCGGGGATGGTGAGTTGGTTCTTCGCGGCGTTGATATGGCTCCATTGAAGGGCAGTCGCTTCCCGGAGGCGGGCTCCGGAGTAGGTGAGCAGGCGAATAAGGTCGGCGCAATCGGGGGACCAGCGTGCACCCGCAGTGGCGATCCGTTTGATGATTGCTTGGAACTGGTCCGGGGATGGCAACTCCAGTCGCTTCCGCCGTTTTGGGGCCTTGGCGATGTCGGACGCTGGGTTTTGGTAGAGCATGCCCTGCTCCCGGGCGATTTCGAGAATCGAGCGGAGGGTGTCCACGCATTTGTTGAACGCGGAGGGCGACATCCCTTTCCGCACCGTTTTGGCATTCGGGGCAATAAAGCCGGTGCCGACGCGAAGCGCTTTAGCTGCCCATTGGGGCGCGGATCCAAGCTCATCTGAGCGAGGATACGGTGCGGTTTGCCTACCTCGGGGAAGAGGTCGCGGTTTGCCCGCGTTCCCGGAGTCAAACCCCGTGAACGCG
>Ga0302325_10002946_pt1 | contig 40761 bp, 41 predicted proteins | sample Palsa_T0_2_FD_201948 | JGI IMG/M metagenome (GOLD analysis project Ga0302325, IMG submission 201948) | Peat permafrost microbial communities from Stordalen Mire near Abisko, Sweden - Palsa_T0_2 | ecosystem: Environmental > Terrestrial > Soil > Palsa > Peat permafrost | place: Sweden: Abisko...
AAAAACATCCTCAGGCTGGCACGGAGTGATGAGGAATGCACCGCCGCGTAACCGATTTTGGGAAACGGTAGAAGTGGCCATCGGATGCTCTCCTTCAGTTCGTGCCGGGTCGGTAGGATCGGATGAACGCCATGAAGCACAATCCTACAGCGAAGCGAAGTTGCGGGCAATCGCCCGAAAGGACAGTATGTGGCGGCGGCCGGTGAAGCGCCGCGCAGCTAGCTCGTGACTTCTCTGCAGTTTTCGCCTACAACTCGGACATGAAGTGGATTATCCGCGTCGCACTCGTGACCGTCGGCATCCCCTCGCTCGCGATCGGACTCCTCATGCTCGCAAGATTTCGGCCCGGTCGCGGCCATGTTTCGAGCGCAATTGATATTCGTCGTCCAGCCGCCGAAGTGTTTCGGTGGATATCACGACCGGAATTGATGGAGCAATGGTTTGGAGGAATCAGCAAAATTACTCGAATCGCGCCCACGGGCGATGCCGTACAGGTAGGCGATCGCTTTCGAGCAGTCGATATCGGCAGAGATCAGACCTCGCCGGCAAATCTACAGATTACAGTGACGGAAATTGTGCCCGGCCGGAACTTCGGACTTGAGATCGAATCGTCCGGAGATCCTGAGACCAGTTTCACAGAAGAAGCTGAGTACCAGCTGTCAGAAATGAACGGGACAACGCATGTCGTCTTCGAGGGGCAAACGACGTTTCACGGGAAATTGTCGCAGTCTTTCGAACCATTCATTACATCGGCGGCAAAAAAGAAATTTCAACACGATTTGGAGCGGCTTAAGGCGCTCGTCGAAGCCGCGCCAGCCGCAAGCAGCCACTAGGGACGACTGGCAGCGCGCGAGCACTCAGCCGACACGTTCAATAATTCCCGCAGCGCCCATGCCGCCTCCGACGCACATGGTAACCAAGCCGTATCGCTCCTTGCGGCGCTCAAGCTCGCGCAACATTGACGCCGTCAGCTTCGCGCCCGTGCAACCGAGCGGATGGCCGAGCGCAATCGCTCCGCCATTCGGATTCACGCGGCTCGGATCGAGGCCCGCCAATTTCACGACGGCCAACGCCTGTGCGGCGAATGCTTCGTTCAATTCGATCACGTCAATATCTCGAAGCTGAAGCCCCGCCTGTTTGAGCGCCTTGGGAATCGCAAATGCCGGGCCAACGCCCATTTCCTCCGGCGGACACCCGGCGGTGGCAAACGCACGAAACCGCGCGATCGGCTCGATTTTCAGCGCGCGAGCGCGCTCCGCGCTCATCACAACGGTCGCGGCGGCGCCGTCGCTCATCTGCGAGCTATTCCCTGCCGTGACGACGCCATGCGCGTGAAACGCAGGCTTTAATTTCGCAAGCGCTTCGAGCGACGTGTCCGAACGAGGGCCTTCGTCGGTTTCGAATAAAACTTTCGTCGTCTTCGGACGGTTTCCATTCCCGGAGGGAACTTCGGTGAAGGTCACGTCAACAGGGACGACCTCATCTTTGAATTTTCCGGCGGCGATGGCGGCGAGAGCCTTCTTATGGCTCGCTAGCGAGAACTGGTCCGCTTGCTCGCGTGTGATTTCGTACTTCTTCGAAATATTTTCGGCCGTCAGTCCCATCCCGAGATACGCGTCGGGGTAGTGATCCATTAACCACGGATTCGGCGAGATTTTGTTCCCGCCCATCGGAACCAGACTCATGGATTCGACGCCGCCCGCGACGATTACATCGGCGTGGCCCGCCATGATTCTTTCGGCGGCGATGGCAATTGCCTGCAAGCCTGACGAGCAAAATCGATTGATCGTCATGGCAGACGTTTCGACAGGAAGCCCCGCGCGCAACGACGCAATTCGAGCGATGTTCATTCCCTGCTCGGCTTCTGGCATCGCGCAGCCGAGGATGACATCTTCGACTTCCTGCGGATCAAGTCCGTTCGCGCGCCGGATCGCTTCTTTAATTACCAGCGCCGCCAAATCATCTGGCCGAGTGGAACGAAGAGTGCCTTTGGGGGCCTTGCCGACCGCCGTGCGGACTGAACTTACGAGCACCGCTTCTCGCATGATTCACCTTTAAACGTGATTACGTACTGTCCTTCGCATATTGCCCTTGTTCATATTGGATGCCTCTCGGGAGAAAAAGCAACAGTGTCTGGAATTGGCACGCCCATGCGAATGAGCTCTCGCGAGTCGCCGGCCGCAAGCTGCGCGCAAATTACTTTCGCGGAATGAATACACGCACTGGCGGCGTGATCTTATACGCTTTAGAAAAGTCCCGTTCATTGAGCGCGAAGCCGATGCGCTCGCGCGAAGTCACATACAGCAACATCTGGCCCACCGGCACATCCATAAACGTTTTCGCATACGGCATGGTGTAGGGCTTGCCGTCGATTTTAACCGTCACTTTGTCCCCGACCTTGTAGCCCAATTGTTTAAAATCATCGCTTGGAATGTCCGTAAGGAGATTCCCGAAGGGATCGTCAAGAGCGACCACTTGACCCGTGATTCCTTTCGCGTCAATCGTTGAGACGGCGATATTCAGTCGAACGAGAGATTTGACGTCAACTTCCGGTCCGATGAGCGTCCAATCCTCCCCGGCAGCGAGGTGTGCTCCGGACGGCGAAAAAATATCGCGGCCGTGGAACGTAGACGAAATTCCCGCGCCAATCATCCACGCGCGATTTGTGATCTCGCGCGCGGCTTCGAGCCCATCGCGATCCGCAACCGGAGTGATTAGCCCATTGTCAGGAAGATCGAAATACTGGCCCTTTTTCGATTTCGCGATGATGGCTTTCCGCGAAGTCCCGACGCCCGGATCTACGACCGCAACAAAAACCGTATTTTCCGGGTAATAAGGCGTAACGGCAGCGAGGAACCGCGCGCCGTCTTCAATTGAAAACGGCGTGACCTGATGCGTGATGTCCATGATTCGGACGTCCGGCACAATCTGAAGCATCACCGCCTTGCAGATCGCGACGGCGTCATTCGCCGTTCCGAAGTCCGTCATAAACACGATCGTTGGACGAGAAGGCGCAGATTGCGAGCGCGCTTCTGACTGTGGCTTGGTTCCACAACCCGCGGCAAGGGCGGATACGAATAGAATCGCGACTGCGAAAATAGATTTCAACTCGTCCCCCATCAATTTCTAACCGATACCACAAATTATTAGAAACGCCCTCGAGCGGCGACTGGTCTAGATTAATTGCGTAGCGGTTTGCCGGTCTTCAACGTATGCGCGATGCGCTCCTGCGTCTTCCGCTCCCCGCACAAGCTCACGAACGCCTCACGCTCGAGATCGAGAACGTATTGTTCGGAAACTATTTGCGGCGACGAGAGCGCGCCCCCGGCGAGAACATTGGCAAGTTTGCGGGCGACGACGGCATCGTAATCAGTGATGTAATCCCCGCGAAGCATCATGTGAATCGCCAACTTCGCAGCGGCCAGCATTTCCTCGCCAAGCACCCGAATCTGCGCCGGCGCAGGCGGATGATAGCCCGTGCGTGCGAGCCCGAGCGCCGTCTCTTTCGCATCGGCAACGAGACGATCCCGATTCAGCGCGATGAGATCCGAACGGCGCAGGTAGCCCAACAACTTGGCTTCCTCGCCGCTCGTCGACACTTTTGCCATCGCGATATTTTCAAACACCGGCTTGAACGCGTGAAAAAGATCGAGACTTTCGCCGCCCGCTGAATTCTCATTCGCACGAATCATCATTTCCTTGGTGCCGCCGCCCCCAGGGATCAAGCCGACGCCCGTTTCAACCAGACCGATGTACGCCTCCGCGGCGGCGTGGATCTTTGCTCCATGCAAACTAATCTCGCAGCCGCCGCCAAGCGCCATTCCCTGCGGCGCCACAACGACTGGCCGCGGCGCGTACTTGATCGCCATGTTGACGCGCTGAAACTGGCGCACGGCTAAGTGAATGTCGTCCCACTCCTCTTCCTGCGCGCTGATGAGCAACAGCATGAGATTCGCGCCGACGGAAAAATTCGCCGCCTGATTGGCGATCACCATCGCGTCGAATTCGCCTTCGAGGCGCTTAAGCCCGGCGTGAATCATCGCAACGATATCGCCGCCGATGGAGTTCATCTTCGCGTGAAATTCGCAGCACACCACACCGTCGCCGAGATCGATCAGACTCGCACCTGCATTCGTCTGCACAGTCTTCGATCGCTCTTTGAGAGATTTCAGAATGATTACGCCGGGTATCTCGTCAACCGGCTTCGTCGCGATCGTGGATTGATCGAAATACTTCGTGGCGCCGTTCTCGGATTGATAGAACGATTTCTTGCCGGAGGCAAGCACACGCTCGGCAAGAAGCGGCACAAGCTTGCCATCGCGCTCGAGAGCGTTGGCCATCCGCTCGACGCCGATCGCATCCCAAATCTCGAACGGCCCAAGCTCCCACGCGAATCCCCAGCGCATCGCGCGATCCACATCCACGATACTATCGGCAATCTCCGGAACACGCCGCGCAGCGTACGAACACATCTCACTGAGGCTGCCCCACAGAAATCTCGAAGCTTTATCGCCGCCCTGACCATCGATCACGGGCGCCACGAGCGCGCGCAACCGTTCGCGCGTATCTTCAATCGCCTTTCCTGCTTCAATCGACGCGAACCGCACTTTCTGCTTCGGCCGGTACTCCATCTTTTGCCAATCGAGCGTCAGAATTTCGCGTTCGTCGCCTTTTCTCATGGCCTGGTAGAAGCCTTTGCCCGTTTTCTCGCCAAGCCATCCGCGCGAGATCATGTCTTCAATGAGGGCGGGAACTTTGTACGCCTCGCGCGATTCGTCATTCTTCGCGTTTTCATAAATATTTCGAACCACGTGGACCAGAATGTCGAGGCCTACGATGTCCGCCGTTCGAAACGTCGCTGATTTCGGCCAGCCCACTGCCGGGCCCGTGCACGCATCCACTTCTTCGATCGTCATTCCGAGTTCGATCATCAGCCGCACGGCGTTGAGCATCGAGTACGTGCCGATTCGATTCGCGATGAAATTCGGTGTGTCCTTCGCGATTACCACGCCCTTCCCAAGCCGGCGATCGCAAACGTCATCGAGCGTTTCCACAACCCCTGAATCCGTCTTCGGCCCCGGGATCAACTCGACGAGCTTCATGTAGCGCGGCGGATTGAAAAAATGCGTTCCCGCCCAATGCCGCTGGAATTCATCCGAACGTCCATTGGCCACGAGATGAATCGGCAAACCGGACGTATTTGTCGAAACGATTGTTCCGGGCTTGCGGTGCTGCTCCACGCGCTCGAGAAGATTTCGTTTGATCTCGAGATTCTCGGCAACGGCTTCGATAATCCAATCCATTTCTCCACACCAGGCCAGATTGTCGTCGAAATTTCCGATGGTGATGAGGCGGGCCGTGTCAGCAGTGAAAAACGCCGCCGGGCGCGCCTTTTTCGCCGCTTCCAATCCGGCGCGCACAATCCGGTTTCGCACGGCAGGCTGTTCGAGCGTCTGGCCCCTCGCCTGTTCCTCGGGGGTGAGTTCGCGCGGAACGATATCGAGCAGGTAGCACGAAATTCCCGCATTCGCGAGATGCGCCGCGATGCGCGAGCCCATAGTTCCGGCGCCCAGAACCGCGGCTTTTTCGATGCGTTTTTTCATTTTTCCCGTCCGATTTTCCATCTGGGGCAACGCTGGAGGTTACAAAACGGGTACCGCGCGGTCAACCGCAAATCCAAGCATCCCCGGTTTGAGTTACAGTGTCAAATAAAGCAGAAATCACTATGCCCAGAACAAGAAAATGGCTTGGCTCCGCTGTACGCGGCCTGCGCTCATTCGCGTACGGCGGCGCGAACGAGAGGCCGCGCATCGGACTGGCGCTCGGCGGCGGATTTGCGCGCGGAATCGCGCACATTGGCGTCCTTCGCGTCTTCGAGGAAGAAGGAATTCAGATTGATTGCCTTGCCGGGACGAGCGTTGGCGCGCTAATCGGCGCAGCCTACGCGAGCGGCGCCACTCTCGACGACATGGAGCGCCAAGGCTCCGAAACGCGCTTCCGCGATTTCGGGCGCTGGACGCTCTCCCGCATGGGAATGGCCTCGAACGAGCGCCTTGAAGATTTCCTGCGCAAATTCACCACCGCGCGTTACTTCGAGGAATTGAGGCTGCCGTTTGCAATCGTCGCCACAGACATCGTGCGCGGCGAATCTGTTTATTTCACCACCGGCGAAATCGGAATCGCCTTGCGCGCATCGTGCGCATATCCCGGCTTGTTCTTGCCGGTCGAGTATCGCGGCCGCTTCCTCGTTGACGGATTCTTGACTGACGCTGTGCCTACTCGGGCCGTGCGCGCGCTCGGAGCGAATATCGCCATCGGTATTTATCTCGAGCCCGGCGAATTGAAGGACAAGCCTCGAAATACGATCGAGGTGATCGGCCGCGCATTTTCAATTATTCAGGAGACCCAGGACCCGCCGTGGCGGCACGCTGCGGACGTTGTGATCGAGCCAGACGTTCACGATGTTCTATGGGATGGCTTCATCGAGACGCCACGTCTCATCGCGGCCGGCGCAGCCGCGACGCGCGCCGCTTTGCCTAAGATTCGCGCCGCGATTGCGCGGCACATACCGCCCCCAAGCTCAGACTCCGAACCCGTTCGCACTCGATAATCCATGCCGCTCCAAGAGCACGCCGCCAGTCCGTTTCAGTAACCACCCGCGCGATTGCTTACCGTTTCCACTGCATTGCGTCAAAACAAAAGTGAGGGGTCGAACCTGTTTCGCGATGACCGCTGCAACGCCCCAGTCTTCGCAAAATTCGATTCGGCTCCTCTTTTTTGAAAATATCTTCATTCAGACGATCTCAACAGCGCTACCGCGCGATAGTCATGATTGCGTTCTGTCTTTGTGACAAATATCGCTGCGTTCGCGAGAAAAGTCTGAACGGAAATCTGTGACGGATTGGACACGGTACGTGGCGGTGGTCGCGCCGACATCTTGCCGGCGGTTTTACGCCCAGTCACGCCGCACAAAAACGCCGGCAAGATGCCGGCGCGACGATTAGGGCCTAAACTTCGCGAACCTCAACGCGAACAGTTTTTCCCTTGCTGATCCCACGGCTGTTGAACCATTCCTCCAGCGCCTCGCCGAGCCGCTTCGGATCCACTCGTAATCCAGCTTCCATCCGCCCGTCTCCCGTCGGAAGCGTATCGTCGAAATCCGCCGCTCGCGTGAAGTTTCGCATGGCAAAGCTATCGAGCCACTCGAGCGGACACGGCCGCGTCTCGCCGTCCATAACGATATCAATCTGCAGCTTGCGGGCAAACATTCCAAAAAAGTATAGCATCGGGACCGTTGCGCTTTGGCAATCGCGCCCTTACTTGCAATCCATATATTGCTGACCTAGACTGCCCTCCTTCGCTAAAATGGAGGTCTGCTTTGTCGAGCGCAGAGCAGATTGCCGGCTAGCTGTCCCCGGCTTATTGCGACGCATGCTCAGGAGACCCCTTGTCCACTCCCGTTGAGAGCTGGGTTGAAGAATCAGCTCGCCTCACGAAACCCGCAGAAATCGTCTGGTGCGATGGCTCGGCGGAAGAATACGTGCGTCTAGTGGACGAGATGCTCCGGGCCGGGACGTTTTTCGCGCTCAATCAGAAAACTTACCCAGGTTCCTACCTGCATCGAAGCGATCCGACCGACGTAGCTCGCACCGAGCACCTCACCTACATCTGCTCGAGCGAAAAATCCGACGCCGGACCAACAAATAATTGGATGGCGCCGGAAGAAGCGAAAAACATGCTCCGCCCGCTCTTCGATGGCGCGATGAAGGACCGCACGATGTACGTCGTTCCGTACATTCTCGGTCCGGTGTCGTCTCCGTATAGCCGGATCGGCGTCGAAATTACGGACAGCGCCTACGTGGTCGCGAGCATGCGTGTAATGTCGCGCATGGGCAAAGTTGCGCTCGATCGCCTCGGCAGCTCCGACGATTTCGTTCCCGGCCTGCATTCCCTGGGCGATCTGAAGCCGGACCGTCGCTTCGTCATGCATTTCCCGGAAGAAAAACTAATTTGGAGCGTCGGCTCCGGCTACGGCGGAAATGCGCTCCTGGGCAAAAAATGTTTCGCGCTAAGAATCGCAAGCTGTATCGCGCGCGACGAGGGATGGATGGCCGAACACATGCTGATCCTCGGCCTAGAAGATCCCACGGGCAAAGTCAGCTATATGAGCGCGGCATTTCCAAGCGCCTGCGGCAAGACGAATCTCGCCATGATGGTGTCGGCGCTCGAAAGCCAGGGCTATCGCGTCTGGACTCTCGGCGACGACATCGCCTGGATTCATATTGGCTCGGATGGGCGGCTTCGCGCCGTAAATCCTGAGGCGGGATTTTTTGGGGTCGCGCCAGGAACCAATGCAAGAACGAATCCGAACGTGATGACGGCGATTCACAGAAACACGATTTTCACAAACGTCGCGATGACGCCGAATGATGAGCCGTGGTGGGAAGGCATTGATGGCTCAGCGCCAGCAGGCCTGATCAACTGGAAGGGGCAACCCTACATCGGCGGCAAAGATCCCGCGGCGCACCCGAACGCCCGTTACACCGTTCCCGCATCGCAATCGCCCTCGATTTCGAAAGAATGGGAAAATCCGGAAGGCGTGCCGATTTCAGCGATGATTTTTGGCGGGCGCCGCGCACGCGTTGCTCCGCTCGTCTATGAATCCCGCAATTGGCAGCATGGCGTCTACGTTGGCGCGACGATGGCCTCGGAAACCACGGCAGCTGCGACCGGCGCCGTTGGCGTCACGCGGCGCGATCCGATGGCCATGCTCCCGTTCTGCGGCTACAACATGGCCGATTACTTCGGTCACTGGCTCGAAATGGGGCGTCGCGTCAAAAATCCGCCCAGAATTTTCCATGTGAACTGGTTCCGGCGCGACGCCAGCGGCAAATTCCTCTGGCCGGGCTATGGAGAAAATGTTCGCGTGTTGAAATGGATGCTCGATCGAATCGAAGGCCGCGCCGATGCCGACGAAACCCCGATCGGCTACGTGCCCGCTCCCGGCTCGCTCACTCTCGAAGGCTTGAATATTTCGCGCGAATCGCTGAACGAACTGCTTCATGTCGATCCCGTTGACTGGGCCATGGAAACCGAATCGTCCGGTGCGTTCTTCGCCAAGTTTGGCGATCGGCTCCCCGCCGAATTGCGCCAGGAACACGAAAAGCTTGTCCACGCAACACAGAAAGCCGCCGTTGTCCGCGAATAAGCGCGCTCGGATTTCCGTCAAAATCGAAATCCGAACACCGCCGGACTAAAGCGTGGATTGAATCTCCGCGTCTACCGAGAAGTGCGTCTGCGGAAAGCCATTGATGTCAAACGCCTCGCCGGCCTCATTTGAAAAGTGGAAGTAGCGGCTGATGTGGTAATCCTCGTCGAACGCCCCGAACAATTTCTCCGCGTCCGCCCGCGACAGGCCGAATTGCACGATGGCAACCGGCCGCCCGTAGGCGCCGGCCAGTGCCAGGTATTTTTCCACCGCTTCCCGCAATCTCATCGTCAAATCCATACGTATGCGCCTGCCTCACCATAAGGCAGATTCACGTAATAAAGATTCGCCTCGTGAATTTCTTCGAACGCATCGCAAATTTTCCGCGCTGCGTGCATCGCGCAAAGTTTGGTGCCATGCGCGTTCGCGATGGCGTCTGCATCACCAAGATCGGCGACCTCTTCGCGCGAAATCCAGTCCCAAGTCGCCGGATAGGAACAGGTGGCGCAAGCGCCAGGATCGCCTGCAAGCCGCTTATCGACGGCAGCTCGAACTTCCGGCAACAGCCCGGCAGCCGTGAAATCCGGCGATGAAACGAAAAAATATTGCGAGAACGATTCGCCGTCGGGTTCGAACCCAATCCCGCGGCCGGTGAATTCCTCAAATTCGCGCCGAAACACACCGAGAAAACAATCGCGGCAAAGCGACACCTCGGGCCGAACCGGCTCGCGGCGCCTCGCGGCCTTGCCTCTCAAATACAAAGTGTCGGGCACCAGCGACGCCATCCACGGACGCTCTTCTTCGAGATGAACGCACTCGGCCGGCACACCCTTCAATCGAGCCCAGCAATTTCGGCTGCTCGGCAGAAAACGAATTCCCGGATAGGCCTGTTCGTGACTGATGCGCGTTTCCCACATCGCCGTCCGTATAGTAGCAGAAGCAGGCCGCGCGAACGCCACGCCGGAGATCTGCGGCGCCGCTCGCGTTTGTCACGCGCGCCAGCTTCGGATATCATCAATGCCTTCGCGGTTCAATCGCTCTTTGCACCGGGAAACTCGCGAGACTCCAGGAGGAATCATGGCCATTGCGGTGGGCGCGGCAGCGCCGGATTTCGTTTTAAAGGATCAAAGCCAGAAAGAAGTTAAGCTCGCGGACTTCCGCGGGAAGCGTGTCGTACTTGTTTTCTATCCGCTGGATTGGAGCCCAGTCTGCACGAATGAACACGTATGCCTCGTAAACGACCTAAAGCGATTCGAGCAACTCGACGCGCAAGTGCTCGGTCTCTCGGTGGACAGCGTGTGGTCGCACAAAGCTTTCGCCGAGAAAATGGGAATTCATTACCCGCTGCTCGCGGACTTTCAGCCGCGCGGAGCCGTCGCCGACAAATTCGGTGTCTACCTGAGCGATAAAGGCATCACGGGCCGCGCCATCGCCATCATCGATCGCGCCGGAAACATCGCCTGGTTCAAGCAATACGACATTCCCACGGTCCCGGACGTGAACGAAGTCGCCGAAGCCCTCGCCAAGGCGAATTAATCGGGGAATTTCGAGGAAAGCCGATCGGCCGGGCGCGTTTCGCTCTATTTCAAATCCGCCGGCGCGCCCGGCCGCGAAAACGTCCGGATATAATCGACCAGCATCCAGCGTTCATCTTCCGATAGCTTCGTTTCAAAGCTCGGCATCGGCTTTCGGCCGGCGGTGATCTTCCAAAAAAGTTCACCGTCGGTCATTTTATTCATCGCGCTCGCGTCGGTGAAATCCGCGGGCTTTGCCCAATATTTCCACGAATCGTTTCCCTTCCCATTGCCCGAGTCGCCGTGGCAGTTCGCGCATTTCTCCTGATAGACCGCTTTGCCGGCGGCAATCAAGCCTGGATCCTGCGGCAGCGGATTTGTAAGCATCTTCGCTTCGGGCGGCGCGTTCCAATCCGATACATTGTTCGCAAAAATAAATGCGGTGAGAGCTGCAATGAGAAGGATGCCGATGACGGCGAGGAGAATTCGCGCGCGTTTTTGCCGGTGTCTGGTGGCGTTGGGGTCAGCGGGATTCATCGTCCGCGGATTGCATCACAGCCATTGTGTTATTAGTTTCGCGCGTCACTTGCGCATGACGCGCAATCTGAATCTTCCCACACTCACGCTTGCCCAGAGAAGATCGAATAAAGAAGCCACGCGTTCATCGCGAGGATGACGAAGGTGGTGATATACGAGAGAAAGTTGGTAAGCGGCCGGTTAGCGTGCGTGCCCATCAGTTCATGGCGCCGGGTTAGAATCAACAGCGGAATCATCGCAAATGGCAGGCAGAAGCTCAATATTGCCTGGCTCAGTATGAGCGTTTTCAGCGGATCGAGGCCCCACGCGATGACGAGAATCGCGGGAATCATCGTCACCACGCGCCGAAGGAAGATGCTGATTCGAATGTTCAGGAAGCCCTGCAGAATCACCTGGCCCGCCATGGTGCCCACGCTCGACGACGAAAGCCCCGAAGCAAGCAACGCAACGGCGAACGCAATTCCCGCAAAACGGCCGAGCAGCGGCGCAAGCGTTCCGTGCGCCGCCTCAATGGAATATACCGCCATGCCGTGACCGAAAAATACCGCCGCGGCCATGATCAGCATCGCCGTGTTGATCAGCCACGCGCCATTCATTGCCAAAAGAACGTCCAGTAATTCCATTTTCCGGTGATGATGCTCTTCGCGGTCGGCTGGCTCGCGGCGCGGCAACACCAGCGCGGAATGCAGATAAATAACGTGCGGCATCACGGTGGCGCCCAGCATGGAAACGGCGATGTAGATCGAAGACGATTGCACGTGCGGAACGATGATGCCCTGCGCGATTTCGCCCCAGTGCGGCTTGCTCAAGAACACTTCGTAGGCATACGCGAGGCCGATCACGGCGACGAAGCCCATGATGACGCGTTCCAGCCACTGAAAACCTGCCTGCTCGAACATCAGGATGAGCATCACGACGACGCCGGTCAGTATTGCCGCGGGAAACATTCGAATGCCAAAAAGAAGATTGAACCCCAGTGCCGCGCCCAGGAATTCAGCGAGATCGGTGGCCATCGCGGCAATTTCCGCGGCAAACCACAATCCGAGCGTCATCCGCTTCGAAAACTCTGCTCGGCAATTTTCGGGCAGCGTCCTTCCCGTCGCGATTCCCAGCTTCGCGGCGAGATACTGCACCAGGATCGCCATCGCATTCGACCACAACAACACCCAGAGAAGCTGATAGCCGAAACGCGCGCCGCCTTCGATGTTCGTCGCAAAATTACCGGGGTCCATGTACGCGATGGAAGCGACGAAGGCGGGTCCAACGAACCACCAGGCTTCACGCGGCCGGCTGGAAACACTTCCCTCGGCCCGCACCGCAGCCGGCGAAGAATCCGCGAGAGCCCCTGAAGTGGCCTCTGAAATGCGTCCGAGATTCATGGGTTAACTATGCTGAACTTCGAATATAAACTACACTTAACATATCGGCAAGTCAACGGTACTGCTGCGCCCGGATTGCCAAATGGGACACTTATGACGCGATTCGAGCCGCTGCTTTGTTATAGTGGACTCCGCAAATTCTGGAGGGAAATGATGCCGGACGAACAAAAGCAGGTACAAATCAAAGCGGACGAAAAGGAATTACTGGGCCAATACGCAAACCTGGTGATGATTCACCACAACGCCGAGGAATTCACTCTAAACTTCATTTATCTCTTTCCAAGCGTCCCGCAAGGCAAGCTCGTTTCGAGCTTGATAGTAAGTCCCGGCCACGCCAAGCGCCTGATGCGTGCGCTCCAGGAGAATGTCACGCGCTACGAGGCCCAATTCGGCGCGATCCCGGAAGGCCCCACGCCTACGCCTGCGCCAACCGTTGGATTCGTCCAATAGAGATTTGTCTAAGGCCAAGTCTAAGGATTGTCCAAAAGGAAAGAATTGCAGGGAGTCATCGCGCGCTATCGAGGCTAGGCGCTGGCTCGATGCTCGATAACCCACGCGCCATCCGGCTCAAGAAATTCGACACCGACGGCATAGCCAGCGCTCGCAATCGACTCGCAATAAGCGACCCTGGCCACGCTGTGAAAAGAGCCCGTCATCGTCGCAACGATGAGCCGGTCGTCCGGACGCCATCGGCGCGAAGTGATGATTCGGGCGCCTCGAGCGCTTACGTTGTCCGTGAACGTCGTCTCGATTCCGGGCAAATCCACATGACCTGAGATTCGCACGCCCACTTCCATCGGTACGCGTCTTTCGACACGCGAGACGCTGTAATTCTCTGACCGCCGCAGGCGAAGCCGCATTCCCATCCCAAGCCCCCAAAGTTTTACGTCGTCTGCCCTGCCGCGAAGCGCATGTGACGCACTCCTCTGTGCTCATGCAGCTTCATGTCGTACAAATTGTGATCCGCCACCGAAAGCAATCGCTCGATGGTCGTTCCATCCCGAGGATAGACGGCGACGCCCACGCTGACTGAGATCACCGGCTTCTCGCCGTCGTTGTTCACGCGCTCGCAAATCCGAGCCGCGGCCTGCAAGGCTTCGTCTTCGCCAGCCTCGGGAAGAACAAGCGCAAATTCATCGCCGCCATAGCGCGCTGCCGTATCCGACGCGCGGCAGTAGTTTCGAAGCACGTATCCGACGCGCTGGATCGCGCGGCTGCCGACGAGGTGCCCCAGACGATCATTGATCTTCTTCAGGCCGTCAAGGTCGAGAAGCAGAACGGAAAATCGGCGGCCGGTGCGCCCGGATCGTTGCAGCTCGGCATCGAGCACTTCGATGAGTTTTCGGTGATTCGCAAGACCGGTGAGCGAATCGCTCTTTGCCAGGCGGCTTACTTCGTCGAACAAATGCGCATTCTCGAGCAGCGTCCCGCCAAGAACGATCGCGTAACTCGCCACCATCAGAAAATGAGAAAGAATGTAGGGAGCATCGAGCGGCTGCTGAGACTCGCTGGCAGCGAGGTGGCAGGCCACGTTCAGCACGGCCGCGAAATAGAGAGACCGGTCGAATGCCGATTCAACCCGGTTCAAACGCCAACTGTATCCAAACGCCGACACGAGAAACAGCGCGGCGAGCATCAGGTCCCACGGCCGCGGCAGGATGGAATCCGTGTGGATTCGCATCGGCGGCACAGTGAAGTAAATCACGCTAATCAGATACGCAACGCCACCCACCAGAAGCGTGGCTGCGGCAATTTCGCGGCCGGCGTCGCGCGCAATTGGCTTCTTTCGCTCGACGCCGAGCGCTACGATCAGAAGCACCGCGAGTAGCGTTCGTCCTGCCATCCAGGCGAGCGAGACGTGTAGCGGCCCGGTCGGAGTCTGGTATGCCTCGCGATAGGCCGTCATTGCCGTAGCAGCTTCTATTAGTGCCGCCAGGACGAACCCAAACGCCAAAATCAGGCTGACTCGGTCATGGGTTCCGCGGAATCGCACCAGCGCATTTGCTGCAAAGGTGAAGGCTATGAGCCCGCCGGCCATCTGTAGGTAAGTGTCGAGGAGCAAATCTGAGCGGTACGGGGAGAATCGGAGGGTCCACACAACAAAGAAAAAAGCGCTCGCGCCGAGCACCCAGAGTATGGATACTCGGAATCGGTGAACGGCCCCCCAGAAATTTGACGACGTGCCCACAATGCCCTCGAAGAAGCTTCCAACCCTCATATGCAGGAGCACGCCAGGCACCGTTCGACTAGTACGTATAGTACTGTTGAACGTGCTGAAAATAAGATATATAACTTTCCATGAATCTAGAAAGTGGAACTAAAGTCCTACGAAGAATATGCGATAGGAGTAAAAATGTTACACTGGAGGACCAAATGCGCTTGCGGAACTAGGGTCGCTAGCGCCTACGCACGTCTCGCCACGCGTACCACCTACTTTGGCAGCGTGCCCGGAGCGAGATTGCCCTGCGCATCTTCCTTCTTCACGGCGGCTTCGGCAGCCGCGAAACCGATCTTGCTGTGAGTGCCGTCGCAGAAGGGTTTGTTTATGCTGCCACCACAGCGGCAGAGCGAAAAAGCAGGCTTGCCGGTAATATCGAATTTGTTTCCGTCCGCGTCCACCAGCTCGACGCTGCCTTCGGGCGCTTCCACCCTGAACGGACCATTGTTACGTGCGGTGATCTTCACTTGTGCCATCGGTCTCTCCTGGAAATGTCTTTCTCGAACTGAATCAGTATTTCGGAACGGACGAGTCTACTTCATCCGACCACGCCAAAATTCCGCCCTTTAAATTCCAAATTTTCTTGAATCCGGCCTTGCGCAAGAATTCAGCGGCCTCGGCCGAACGCTTTCCGCTGCGGCAATGCGCGACGATCTCGCGCGCGCTATCCAGCTCATTCACCCGCCGCGAGAGGTCGCCGAGTGGGATGAGATGTCCGCCGATGTTGCAGATCTGATACTCATGCGGCTCGCGCACGTCGAGAATGTAAAGATCGTCGCCGCGATCGAGGCGGGCCTTAAGATCGCGCGGCGTAATTTCCGGAACGGATGTCTGCGGCGCGGGCGCTTCCTCACCGCGTATGCCGCAAAACTCAGCATAATCAATCAATTTAGTAATGCTCGGGTTCGTTCCGCAAACTGGGCAATCTGGGTTCTTGCGAAGTTTCAGCTCGCGGAACTTCATCCCCAGCGCATCGAACAGCAATAGCCGCCCAACCAGCGGCTCGCCGGTTTTCAGGATCAGCTTTAAAGTTTCCATCGCTTGAATCGAGCCAATAATTCCCGGCAGCACTCCAAGCACTCCGCCTTCAGCGCACGACGGCACGAGTCCGGGCGGAGGCGGCTCCGGATAGAGGCATCGGTAGCATGGCCCATCCGGATAACCGAAAATGCTAGCCTGCCCCTCAAATCGAAAAATGGAGCCGTAAACGTTGGGCTTGCCAAGCAGCACGCAAGCGTCATTCACCAGATAGCGCGTCGGGAAATTGTCAGTGCCGTCGACGATGATGTCGTAGTCGCGAAAAATCTCGAGCGCATTCTCGCTGGTCAATTGCGTTTCATAGCTCTTGATCTGAATCTCGGGATTCAAATTTCCAAGCCGCTCGGCCGCCGCCTCGATTTTCGGCCTGCCAACGTCGCTCGTACCGAACGCCACCTGCCGCTGCAAATTCGTGAAATCAACTTTATCGAAATCCACGATACCGAGCGTGCCCACTCCCGCCGCAGCCAAATACAAACCGAGCGGCGCCCCGAGACCTCCCGTTCCGACAAGCAGCACACGCGCGCGCTTCAGCTTGAGCTGCCCCTCCATGCCAACTTCCGGCATGATGAGATGACGGCTATAGCGAAGAATTTCCTCCTTCGAAAGCGTGACCTCGCCCCCCGCCGGCGCACTCACTGGACTCACTGTTTTAGTTGCCATGTTCTGAATCTCCCAGCGCCCCTAGCGCGTCGCGCCGCCCGCAATTGACGGCACGATGCTGATCGTATCGCCGTCATTCACCTGCGTTTTATCTTTCTGCAGATAACGAATATCTTCGTCGTTCAAGTAGACGTTCACAAAACTTCGCAGCCTGCCGTCGTCGGCGTACAGGTGTTTGCGCAGCTCCGCAAATTGCGAGGTCAACGCCGCCAAAGCCTCGCCAACCGTGCCCGCTTGCAACTCAACCGAATCTTTCTTTTCGACGTACGCCCGCAGCGGCGTCGGAATCATGATCTTAACTGCCATTCTTCCTCCCCTTCACCAACGTAAAGTCACGCAAGCCCCGCTCAAACATCGCCGCCGGGCGAAACAGTCTCAATCGTCTCAGCACTGTAACTCGCGCGGTCGTCCGCGAGCCGCCATGAATTCATATCCTTCGGCTCGTGCGATTGCACGCTCACGATCACGTAGCTATACCACGGCCACGCATGTTCACGGTCAAATTCACTCGGCCGCGCCGGAGCGTCAGGATGCGAATGATACCATCCGAGCAGCTCGAGACCCGAACGCTGCGCCGCCGCTTCGGCATCGCGGACGTCCTCGGGCGTGATCGAAAACCGGTTCCGCGGCGAATCGTCCCGCTGATTTTTCAGCGGTAAGATTTCAACCACATCGCGATGGTCATCTTTCTCGGAACCTAGAAGCGCACCGCAACACTCGTTGGGATATGTCTCCACACTGTGGTCGCGTATGCGGGAAGCCACCTGCTCGCGAATGCGTAGCATGCCTCGACTCAGCCTTCGTCCCAAAACCGCTCGCTCAAATATTTATCGCCCGAATCCGGAAACACGGTGACGATGACGGCCTCTTCGCCCGGTGCCAACCGTCGCGCAATTTCGAAGCAGCAGCAAATCGCGGCTCCCGAGCTGATGCCGACCAGCAGCCCCTCTTCACGCGCAAGGCGCTTCACCATCGCGTACGCCGCTTCCGTCGAAATCTGCAAATTCTCATCAGCCACCGACGGGTCATATATCTTCGGCACGATCGACGTCGGCATATACTTCATGCCCTCAAGCCCATGAAACGCGGAGTCCGGCTGAAAACTTATCGCTCGAATCGCCGGATTAAACTCCTTCAATCGCCGCGCGGTCCCAACAAACGTCCCGCTCGTGCCCAGTCCAGCAACAAAATGCGTGACGCGTCCGCCCGTCTGCTCCCAAATTTCAGGCGCCGTCGTCATGATGTGCGCTTCAACGTTTGCAGTATTGCTGTACTGATCGGGATAAAAATATTTAGACGGTTCGCTCGCGTAAATTTCCCGCACGCGCCGAATCGCGCCATCCGATCCTTCATCAGCCGGCGTAATCACCAATTCGGCGCCGTACGCGGCCAAAATTCGCTTCCGCTCAATCGAGGCATTCGCAGGCAAGCAGAGCTTCACGCGATAACCGCGCGCTGCTCCGATCATTGCGTAGGCGATGCCAGTATTTCCGCTTGTGGAATCAAGAATTGTCTTTCCTGCCGAAAGCTCGCCGCGCCGTTCGCCGTCGAGGATCATGCGAAGCGCGGCACGATCCTTCACCGACCCGCCAGGATTGAACCATTCCGCTTTCGCGTGAAATTCAATACCGCGAAACTCGCGGCTCACTCGCCGAATACGCAAAAGCGGCGTATTGCCGATACAATCGACCAAATTCTCGCGTGTCGCGCGCTGGAACACAGACGGCAACTCCGCAATCACCGAATTCTTGATTTCTGCCACCGACACCTCAGAAGCCCACCGAAAGATCTAATCCTTGAAGCCGCGCGCTAAAACAATCAGATGCGCCGCGCAGCGCCTGGATTCAACTCCGCGACCCATCCGTAAGCGTTGCTAGAGTTTAGCAGACGGGCTAGCGAGTGTGCCGCACTCTCAGCCCGTCCAATGTCTCAAGGGCGTACGGTCCCGCCCCGCCATTTTAGTCTTTACAGAGGGGCGTTCGAATTCATATTCTGAGAGCCATGTGGTACGTCAACGCAGCCTTCACCGAAGAAAATGTCGCTAAGCTTACCTCGGCGGGATTTACGCTCAGCAGCACCCGCGGCGTCATGCGAATCGAAAAGTACGGCTGCGGAGCCGAGTTGCGCCGCGGCAGCGACAATGACTACCACATGACCGTGCTGCCGACGATCATGCTCAACGGCCAGTTCACCGTCCTCTGGGATGCCGGCTATCAGAAATTCCTAATCACGCACGAAGAGCATAAATTCCCGGCGCACCGCGCACAGCTCGTAAATATGCGAAAATTTAACGAAGAATTGCGGACCGCTCTCGGAGTCCCCACGTACTACAACGAAGCCATCGGTTCCACCTGCCAGTTTAGCGTCTACGACCGCGTAAAAGGCCGCCCGGGCGACAATCCGGATGAGAGCGTCGGCGTGGTGGAAGTGCCCGAGGAAGACTGAGGGTTACGCGCGCCGCGCCTGCTCGAGCTTGCGGCGAAAATCTTCGGGATCGATCTTGTGGCGCGCCGCTTCGCGCGAACCGATAAAAATCACAGGCACGTCCTCCGTGTAGCGGCGCTGCAAGACAGGATCGCGGTCTACATCAACCTCGCGAAGGCGCGCGCCGAATTCCTTCAGGATCGGCTCCATCGCAATCTTCGCAGAATCGCATAGGTGGCACCCCTCGCGCGTATAGAGCGTCACGTCCTTGGGGCCGGCAACGGCAATTCTCCCGTCTTCCGTCCTCTCGAAAAAATCTCCGCCTTCCGCCGATCGCAGCATCCCGATGCCCACCAATTCGGCGACGGCGTCCAAGATATCTTCATGTTGCTCGGCCGATTTCTCTCCGGCCATCTCGAAGAACGCGTGGAGATCGAGCGAATCGCGCTGCAGTTCGTCATATAGCGAGAGGACCTTCGTGGAAATGTCTTTCATCGTTTACCTCGAACATCGGAGAGGGCGGGGCTGCGATGATTGTATCAGGGTCGAATGGTGTAGTACTGCTGAAAGGGCCCAATATGTGGATGGTAGACGTGCGACCGGAACAGCTCAGCGATCTGCCGGATATGGCCTAGGTCGTGAAACGCCCATTCGTTCATGAGCTGATTGATCGTCACTTTGCCGATCGCCGTGTGAATTCCTGAGCGCGACGCCACGCTAGCCGGAATGTATCGCAGAAACGAAAGGCTGCGATCCCGCTCGTGGCAGAAAAGGTGCAAATTCTCATGAGCCTTTCGCGACGAGTAGCGTCCCGCAGCGTAAGCGGCATTCTGATCGTACGCTTCGAGCTGCGGCCCATCGCTCTCGACCATTTTCTGAATACGCTCGCGAAAGCCAACCACTTCGACCTCGGCGAGATGCGCCAGCACTTCGCTGATGGACCACCTCTCCATGGATGGCTTCCACTGCAATTCCTCGTCGGTGGCGATGTGCACGATTTTTTCGATTATGATTGGAGTCTGCTCAAGAACGGCGATTCCCGGCAGCGCGTCTTCATTGTGTTTGGGAGACATAAGCCCCTCGCGACGATTTCATTCCTCATACCGCACCTTACTCCACCGGCGAGATTTTGTCGAAACGGTCTCATTTGACCCTTGCCGGTTGAGGCCGTATCGTTCGTGCCCGTTTGGCTTGAGCGATGGTTCGCCGCGTGATACACCCTGAACGGACGTAAATTTAGTTCCATTGCGAACCTGCTGAGGGAGGCCTGATTGGTTGACGTTGTCGTTCTCGTAGATGATCTTTTCTTTCAATCTAAGATTGTAGAAACTGCCCGTCTGACCGGCATCACGCTCGCGATTTGCGGCACTGGCGATGCGTTCGTCGCAACCATCGAGCGCGAGAGCCCGAAGCTGGCCATCGTGGACTTGAATTCGCGCGGCGGCGCACTCAACGCTCTCGAACGACTGCGCGCTTCAGGCAACCAGACGCCGCTAATCGGCTATCTCTCCCATGTGCAGACAGACCTCGCCGAAAGCGCAAAAGCCGCAGGTTGCAGGGAGGTGATGCCGCGCTCGAAATTCGCAGCGAATCTCGCCGCGATTTTGTCCGGAGCCAAAACTTGAAGAACGTGATTTTACTCTCGCGATGCGCGCGGCTTTCCTTGCTCGTGTCGCTCATCATATTTCTGCCCGTTTGCGCCTTCGCGCAGGCCTCGCAGGAGGCCGATCCTTCCGCCGCGCTCGTATCCGCCCTCACGGCAGCCTGCAAACGCGACGAAACTCAATTCGCGAGTTTTCTCACCGCCGACAACGCCACCGCCTTTCGCGCGCTTCCGCTCGATCAGCGCTCGGCAATTCTGAAGCGATTTTCGCTCACCGACGATGCGGGCCGCCCGCTCCTCTCAACGGATCAAAACGGGCGCTCGATCCTGCGATGTCAAGTAGCCAGCGCAACGGCTGAATTCCGCTTCGGCGCACCTCGTGCCGGGGAAAATCTTGCGTTCATTCCGCTGCAGACGGTTGACGGAGATATTTCCGACATCGGCATGGTGCGCGAATCGGGCGGATGGAAAATTATCTCTGTCGGCCTGATGCTTTTCGATATCCATCAACTTTCGGGCCGGTGGACGGAGCAAGAAACTGAAAATCGCGAAGACGACGCAATCCATTCGATGCGCGATCTCCAGACCGTGATCGGAACTTATCAACGCGCGTTTGACCAATTGCCCGAATCTCTTCAGCAACTCGGTCCAGCGCCAAAAAATCAAGTGTCTCCGGAACAGGCAAATCTAATCAGCGCGCAATTGGCGTCCGGAACGCAAAACGGATACCGCTTCCGCTACCGGATTGTGACCGGCGCGGACGGCAATCCATCGGGCTTCGAGCTTACTGCGACGCCTGAAACTTACGGCAAGAGCGGAAAGCGCTCATTCTTCCTTGACTCGGCCGGCAAATTCCACGCCGCCGACAAGCATGGCGACAGCGCTACTGTCGACGATCCAGTTTTGCCTGAAGACACTCAGAATTGAAATGAACATCCACTAGGCGAGTGCCAGATTCACATTCTCAATTGCCTCGTCGATCTCCGCAGTGTTCTTGTAGCCGACTGTCACGCAATCGACGCCCGCGTTCTTGAACGCGAATCTCATCGCCGCCTTGCGGTCCTCTCGGTTGAACGAACCCTCCCCCACAAGTTTCATGCTGACCACGCCCATTCCTTCTTTGCGTGCCTGCCCAATGTGGGTGACCACCTCGCTGACGTTCCCCAGTCCAGCGGTGTTGTAATCCTCAGCGTCCATTCTGGTGCCCTTGTGATTCACGCGGATCATGGCGATGTCCAGCCACTTGTTTTTCGGCACTTGGCGCAACGCCGGAAGTCCGTGCACCGACGCGCCGTGACTAACGATAACCTTCTTCGCTTGAGCTTCGAGAATTCCATCCTGCCACTTGCTCGTGTCTGCGGGCCATGTCGCGGTATGTTGCCAGTGCAACAGCATGATATCGAAGTATTCAGTATTCGCGAGTTTGCACAACTCGTCGAATTTTTCTTGCGGATTCACACCCTGCCACGTCGTTACCTTCGACATTAGCTGATAACTATCACGTGGAATGCCGCGTAGGGCCACTCCGAGCATTCTGTGCATGTCGCCGTAAGATTCAGCAGTCTCGAAGAAGCGAATGCCGCGGTCATAGGCGTAGCGCACCAGCCTCGTAAAGCCGTCTTGTCCCAACTCGCGTTGTACCTGGCCGCTGAAGCTGCCTGTGCCGAACGCGAGTCGCGTCACCTTCACTCCCGATTTCCCTAGCGTGACCCAATCTGTTGCGGTCTGGCGCGCCGCGCTCAGCGGAAGGCTTCCCGTGAAGGCAAGGGCGCTGGCGGCGACTCCGGTTTTCAGAAATTCACGTCTGCTGTAGTGAGACACGGATGCACCTCCCTGCCGTGCGAATGATACCGCGGGGGCAATCGAGTGAACAAATTTCTGACGACCACCACCGCGCTCGCCGGGTCGGCGGCGACGACCGCATTGCGGAGTGGTCGATTTTGATACGATTAGAAATGACCGCGGTGTTTTGTTTTCTGTGGGTTACGGCGATTTCTAATCGTTTTGATATTACGATTAGAAATGGAGTGTGTCTCGCTCGATTTGGCGAGGAGAGCGACAGGGTTTGCTGATTGGGTATCGGGGCGGCGCGGGAAAGCCGGCGCTGTGAAAGTCCGGCTAGGATAAGCCGGCTCAACGCGCTCGAAAGGGTAGTGTTTGTGTCCCGGTTAGAAATGACCTCAGTGTTTTGTTTTGTGCGGGTTGCGGCGATTTCTAATTGTTTTGGTGTCCCGGTTAGAAATCGATTTGAGATTGAGTGCTGGACTCCGCAGATTTGCGTAGTCTCCATGGCCCGCGAATCGACCGGTGCCCATTGAAGGTAGTCGCTCGCCGCCTTGTTGTACATTAACTCTAGCATTATCATACTTTTGGAGTAATTATACCACGGTCTGCGGAGCGCGAGCAAATCCACAGGGTGTAAGGATTGGCGGAAGTGCCGGGAAATCAGCAGGGTTCGAGTGCGAAAACATTACGAACTTTTACTTTTGATTTCGGCGAAAACGGGAGACTGCGGCAGCGTGTGTTGTGCTTACTTCTCGCTGATTTTCCTTCGCTGAGTACAGGGCGTTGACGACCACTCATCCGTAAGTATTTTGGAATCTGGTCGTGCGGAGGGGCGGCCGGGTCCGGTTGGGATGGTGGATAGATCCCAGGTGGGCATTGCCAATCGGTGATCGAATAAACGGACGGTGACTCTTGCTACCCGTACCGAAACGCCAGACGTTTTAACCGATGACTTCGTATACAATCCGCGATACACCAATGCCACCCGAGACCGTCCTTGCCGTTCAATCTCCCGATGTAGCGCTGCGCGACGCGAATCGCCGCTATTACGCGGCTTTCGAATCGCTCGACATTACCCAGATGGACGAAATCTGGGCCCACGATGATTGGGTGCAGTGCGTCCATCCCGGCTGGGATTTGCTTCTCGGATGGGCGGAAGTGCGCGAAGGCTGGGTGCGAATTTTTTCGAACACGCGTCGCACGAAAATCGCACTCGGCGCCATTGTGATTCACGTCGAAGGCGACACGGGCTGGGTCGCATGTACCGAGCAGGTGACCAGCGCGTATTCCGACGGAATTGATGATGTACTCGCACAGGCGACGAATATATTTATCTACCGGGACGGACGATGGCGCGTCGTCGCGCACCATGCGTCGCCGCTGCCTTCCGGACCGAAAGCGACCGTGCAGTAACTCTTGCCGGTCATCTGAATGCATGTTGCCGCGTTCATCGCGTTTATAATGTAATCGTGACCCAAGCCCGCCCTCAGTCCGCAGGGACCTGCGCGCGATTCCTTCTAATCGCATTCGTCATTTGCATTCCAGTGGCCTGCATTCCCGAAAACGCAGCCGCGCAAAGTCCCGAGCCTTTGCAAGGCTCGTCCACCAGGGTGCCAAGCCAGGACGATGAACTGGCGGTTCCGCGTCCGGTATTCGAACTTCATAGCGGCTTTTGGCTCAATCTTCACCATTTTCTTTACGAGCAAGCGCGCCTGCGCGACCAGGAATCCACCAGCCGAGGCAAGGTGAGCGGACCCGTGCAGGATTCCGGCGCTGCGGAAAGCCGTGGCGCTGATTCCCGTCCCTGGCAGGCAGCGGTTAACTATTATGCGAAAAATTTGGCGCGCCGCGATCTCCTGATCGATCAGGGAATGGTCCTGACGAATAACCGGCTCGCGGATCTCGAAACCTGCGCCGATTTGTCAGGCCGGGCTTCTCCGACATGCGCTTCGGGCTTGCCGCCAGCGCTCATCGCGGCGCTCGAAGAGGCCGCCCCAGTCTATCGCCAGCGCTGGTGGCCCGACCATGACCGGAAGAATCGGGCGTGGATTTCGAGTGTCGCGCCCCTGATCCGCCGCACCGGCCTCCCGCTCGCGCAGGAACTCTCCGCCGTCTATCGCGCGCAATGGCAGAGCGATCCGATCCGTGTGGATGTCTCCGAGTACGCGGGTCCCTTCGGCGCGTACACGTCTCTCGATCCGACTCATATCACCGTGTCGAGCACCGATCCGCGCAATCAGGGCCTCTCAGGATTCGAAATTCTCTTTCACGAATCGTCCCACGCTCTCGCGACCACCGTGCAGGACGCCATTGACAATGCCTGCCACGACCGCGGCGTCGCCATTCCCCGCGACTTATGGCACGCGCTCCTGTTCTACACAACGGGCGAAGTCGTCCGTCGCGCCGTGGCGGACGGCAAACTCAACTATCCTGAATCCACGCCTCCAAAGTTTCCGGCCTCCTACACGCCGTACGCGTATCGAAACGGCCTCTACACCCGCGGGTGGGAGAATTATCAACGCGTGCTCGAGACCTACTGGCAGCCCTATCTTGACGGCAAAACTGACTTCAACCATTCCATAAACGCAGTTGTTTCCGCGCTGTGACGCAGAGAGAAATCGCCGGCAAGATGTCGGCAATCTAGGCCACGTTGCGGAGGTTGTGGTCTCGGATATCGCGGCGTGGATCTTGGCGAATGCGAAAACAAAGTAAAGTAATGAGGCGTGGCAAACGGAAGAACAAATTGAGAGGCGCGCGCATTGACTGTGCCGAAACGAATCACGTAACTCAGTGGCGCCGATGCGAATCTCGATCGAATCCGCTGCTCTGGTGACCCCCTTTGAATTGTGCTATTCTGCGGTTTGAAGTCGCGGCAGTTCACCGGGCGATCGACTCCCCCGGCGGAAATTCAAATGTACTAGAACTCCGCCGCAGTTGCAGAGACCTCAGCAGGTTGCGCCCTTCGCGCCTCGCGGGAGCCCAAACAAATGTCCACTAAGCCCGCAATGACTCAAACCTCCGAAATTCAGCTCGCACATTCACCGGACAGCGACGATGCCTTTATGTTCTATGCTCTCGCGACCGGCAAAGTGCGCATACCGGGCGTCAAGTTCAATCACGTTCTGTGCGACATCGAATCGCTGAACCGCGCCGCTGAAAAAGAAGTCTACGACGTAACCGCAGTGAGTTTTTACGGCTATTCCTTCATCGCGGACAAGTACGTGCTGCTCGATTGCGGCGCGAGTTTTGGCGAAGGCTACGGGCCGATCGTGGTCGCAGCGCATCCGATCAAAAAAGACGATTTGAAGGGCCGGCGAATCGCGATCCCGGGTGAGCGCACGACCAGCTATTTGGCGCTGAAGCTTTTCGAACCCGAAGTTGACACCGTCACGATGCCATTCGACAAGATTCTCGATGCCGTAGCGGCCAAGGAAGTTGATGCGGGATTGCTGATCCACGAAGGTCAACTCATTTATTCGCAGATGGGATTGAATCGCGTCGTGGATCTCGGCCAATGGTGGCAGGAGGAAACGGGATTGCCGCTGCCGCTCGGCGCAAACGCAATCCGGCGGAGCCTAAATTCCTCGCTCGGGCGCGATGTCGAACGCGTCATTCGTGAAAGCGTTTCCTACGCCCTTGAACATCGCGAGGCGGCGTTGAACTACGCATTGCAATTTGCGCGCGATATGGACCCGGCGATGGCGGATCGCTTCATCGGAATGTACGTGAATCGCTGGACGCTCGACTACGGCGAAGAGGGGCGTCGCGCGGTTCGCGAACTTCTAGGCCGGGGCGCAGCTGTTGGCCTTGTTCCTTCGGCATTCAAGATCGAATTCCTCTCCGAAGCAGCCTAGAGCCCTCAGTTTGGACTGCCTACCACTGACTTGCCATGCGTTGCCGTGCCTTGACCTGATACACGAGCCTGCATAGACTCCATCATCTAAGTCCCCTATGCGAAGAAACCTACTCCTCGTTGCGAGCCTGACTGTAGCGTCCTTGTTTGTGGCAGCCTGCCTCACTTCGGTCGCACAGGAGCGCAGCGCCCGCGCCGAGCAATCGTCTTGGCCCATCGAGGCGGTACGCGCGCCCAAAGCGATGGTGGTGAGCGATGAAGCGCTCGCCGATCGAGCCGGGATCGAAATTCTGAAAGAGGGCGGCAACGCGATTGACGCTGCGGCAGCGGTCGGATTCGCACTTGCCGTCGTCGAGCCCGCGGCCGGCAACATCGGCGGCGGTGGATTCATGCTGATTCGGAAGGCGAACGGCAAGACGGCGTTCGTGGACTATCGCGAGATGGCGCCGAAGCAAGCATCACGCGACATGTACAAGCTCGCGGACGGCTCTTTCGATCCCGATGGCTCTTTGGCAGGTTATCGAGCCGTCGCTGTTCCCGGAACGGTCGCCGGATTGGCGCTCGCCGTACGCACATACGGGAAACTTTCGCTGCAGCAAGTTCTACAGCCGGCGATTCGCCTCGCGGATCAGGGATTTCCCGTAAGTGGTGAACTTGCACGGTCGCTCGAATCGACCGCTTCCACGCTTTCACGTTTCGCTACCAGCAAGCGCATCTTTTTGAATGGCGGCGCAACTTACAAATCGGGCGACTTACTTCGCCAGCCCGAGCTTGCCGCAACGCTGCGCCGCATCGCTGCCAACGGGCCGGACGAGTTTTATCACGGCGAAACCGCTCATCACTTGGCAGACGAAATGGCGAAGAATCGCGGAATTATTTCGGTAGACGATCTCGCTGCGTACGCGCCGAAAGTCCGCGAACCGCTTAACGCGTCGTATCGCTACCGCGATCACGATTGGCAATTGATCACGAGTCCACCGCCGAGTTCGGGCGGCATCGCGATGATCGAAGCTCTAAATATTCTCGATCCGATCGAATTGAAAGGCTGGGACGACGCGCTCTCGGTTCATTGGGTAGCGGAGGCGATGCGGCGTGTGTTCGCGGATCGCGCGGCCTGGCTCGCCGATTCGGATTTCGCGCACGTTCCGGTGCAGGGCTTGACCGATCGTCGATATGCCGCGGCACTGCGAGCAACAATCGATCCCGCGAAAGCAACGCCCAGCAGCGCCGTGAAAGCGGGCGATCCGAAGCCGTTTGACTCGACGCCAGCCGCTGCGGCGGAAGCGCCACTACCGCGCGACGTTGCGTTGGCGCTGCTACGTCGCGAAGCGCAGCGCTCCGGGCACACTACGCATTTTTCTGTCGTGGATGCGGACGGGAACGCAGTCGCCAACACCTACACGCTCAACAATTCGTATGGTTCCGCGGTGACGACGTCCGACGGCTATCTTCTCAACGACGAGATGGACGATTTCTCGGCGCAACCGGGCCAGCCAAACATGTTCGGCCTCATTCAGTCGGAGGCCAACACGATCGGCCCAGGCAAGCGCCCGCTGAGTTCGATGACGCCGACGATTCTCCTTCGCGACGGCCAATTGAGCTTTGTAACAGGCTCTCCTGGCGGACCGACGATCATCTCCGTGACGCTGCTCTCGGTGATCAACTGGATGCGGCTCGGGATGGATGCTCAGCAAGCCATCAACGCGCCGCGCTTTCATCACCAATGGGAGCCGGACAAACTTCTCCTCGATCAAAATTTCCCCGACGCCACGGCGCGAGAGCTGGAGCGGCTCGGCTATGTCCTCGATCCTCGGACTCACATCGGCCAAATCGAAGCGATCGGAATCGATCCGAAAACCGGCGAGCGGCTTGGCGCGCCGGACCCTCGGCGACAGGGCGCGGCGCTCGGCTATTGACGCGAATCTTCTTTCCATTGACCATGGTAATTCTGAATTCACGCATTTATTGCAGCCGGGAATAACGGCGCATTCGAATGTGGCTTGACCGCCATTTGACGAGCGCCCTGGGGACGCATGGAGCGTGTTCTTTCAACTTACCGATTCATCGCGCAGCCGCTGTCGCTTGGGCTGATCGGAGAAGTAGCTGCGGCCGGGATCAAGAGCGTTGAAGTTTTCTGCGTTCACTCACATTTCAACTATCGCTCGCCGCAGTCGATTCGGGACCTCGGTGACTGGCTCAATGCGCATGGCGTCGCCCTGCACTCGCTTCACTCGCCAACCGAGCGCGAGAGTTCCGCAGGCCGCGACAGCGGCAGCCCGATTTCGATTTGCGATCCGGAACGCACGCGCCGGCTTGATGCCGTGGATGAAGTGAAACGAGCGCTCGACGTGGCTGAGCGCCTCCCGTTTCGCTACCTCGTGCAGCATATGGGGCACGGACGCCAGTCTGCCGATGGGCGAAAGCTCGATGCCGCATTCAATTCGCTCGAGCATCTCGCGATTTTTGCAAAGCAGCGCGGCGTGACGATCGCACTCGAAAATACGCCCAGCGAGATGGGGTCACCGGAGACGCTTCAGGCTCTGATTCGGGAGACGCATCTGATCGATCTGCGCTTCTGTTTCGATTTCGGCCACGCGCACATCGAGGAAGGCGTGGCAAAATCGTTCGAGACGATGCGCGATCGCATCGTCACCACGCATTTTCACGATAATCATGGCGATACCGACGAGCACTTACTGCCTTTCGAGGGCACGATTGATTGGGACGGGGCTCTCAAGCTCGTCGCGGCGGCGCCGAATCCGCTGCCGTTCGTGATTGAACTGAAGGAGCAGGCCGCGGGCTCGCCGACGATGAGCCAGATTCGCGCCGCGCTCGATAAACTCGAGCGCGAATTGGAATCCGAGCAAGAGCGTTCAAGCGAGAATTAAATCCGACAGGGATGGATAGATGACTCAGGAAGCCACAGCGCCCGGGCCGATTATCACGATTGACCACGCGGGGGAATATCAGGATCGAGCCGTCAAGCTACAGGGGTGGCTCTACAATTTGCGCGAATCGGGAAAATTGTTATTTCCAATTTTTCGCGATGGCACGGGAATTATTCAAGGCGTCGTCTCGATGAAAGAGCAGCCTGAGGCATTCGATGCTCTGAAAGGGCTGACGCAGGAATCGAGCGTTGAGGTAACGGGAACGATTCATGCCGAGCCGCGCGCTCCGGGCGGCTTCGAGATACGCATCACTGACGTGAATGTGGTTCAGCGTGTCTCCGACAGCGATCCCTATCCGATCCAGCTCAAAGAGCACGGTGTGGATTTTCTTCTCGACAAGCGGCATCTGTGGATTCGCACGCCTCGCCAAGCCGCTATTCTTCGAATTCGCGCACAAGCCATCCGTTCAGCTCGAAATTACATGGACGACCAGGGCTACACGCTGACCGACGCGCCGATCTTCACACCAGCAGCGTGCGAGGGAACCACAACGCTCTTCGAAGTGGATTACATTGACGAGCAAAAGGCTTATCTGACGCAATCGGGCCAGCTCTACGTCGAGGCGACGGCCGCTGCGCTTGGCAAGGTCTACTGTTTTGGCCCGACATTCCGCGCGGAGAAATCAAAAACGCGCCGACATCTCACCGAATTCTGGATGCTCGAGCCGGAAGCGGCATATGCGCATCTCGACGACATGATGGAACTCGGCGAGGGACTCGTAAGCGCCATTGTTCAGGGCGTGGTGAAGAATCGGCGTGGCGATCTCGAAATGTTGAAACGAGATGTAGCCGCTTTGGAAAAAGTTGTGCCGCCATTTCCGCGAATCACTTATGAAGAAGCGATCGCCGTCCTGCAAAAGAGCAACAATCCGGCGAAGTTTGGCGACGACTTGGGCGGCGACGAAGAAACGATTATCTCAAAATCGTTCGACAAACCTGTGCTGATTCATCGCTATCCTTCGGCAATGAAAGCCTTCTACATGGCTTTCGATCCTGCGAGACCCGACCTCGCGCTGAATTTCGACATGATTGCGCCGGAAGGCTACGGTGAAATTATCGGCGGCGGCGAGCGTCTGGCGAACTACGACACTTTGGTCGAGCGATTGCGGCAGAATAATTTGCCCGAGGAATCGTTCCAGTGGTATCTCGATCTGCGCCGCTACGGAAGCGTCCCGCATGCGGGATTTGGGCTGGGGCTCGAGCGCACGGTGGCGTGGATTTGCGGTACCGAGCACATCCGGGAAGTAATTCCCTTCCCCCGTATGCTCTACCGCGTTTATCCTTGAGCGTTCCGCCTTCCCCTGGGGTCGTTAACGGTCGAACTGCATGGCTGAGAAAATCCGCATTATCGGTGTGCCAATGGACCTCGGCGCGAGCCGCCGAGGCGTGGATATGGGCCCGTCCGCGCTCCGCGTCGCGGGGCTGCAAACGCGGCTAAAGCATCTTGGCCGGCAGGTGGAAGATATCGGCAACGTTCCCGTCATTCAGGCCGAGGAACAGCATTACGGCGAGAAAAACGCGAAATATCTCGCGGAAATTGTGGCGACTTGCAAGGGCCTGGCCGAAATGGTTAGCAAGACTCTCGACGAGGATCAGATTCCGCTTATTCTCGGCGGAGACCATTCAATTGCAGCCGGGACGGTGGCAGGCGCGGCTTCGCATTTCAAGAAGAAATCCAAATCCATCGGCGTCATCTGGCTTGATGCTCACGGAGACATGAATACGCCGGACAGTTCGCCTTCGGGCAACGTACATGGAATGCCGCTCGCTGCCATTATGGGCTACGGCCCCCCCGAATTGACTGAGCTCTCCGGGACGAAGCCGATGGTCGAGCCGAGAAACGTGGCGCTGGTTGGCATCCGGGATCTTGACGCAAAAGAACGCAAGCTGATCAAAGAGACGGGTGTTCACGTCTTCACCATGCGCGATATTGACGAGCGCGGCATGCGCGAAGTGATGTCCGAAGCCTTGAAATTCGCCGGCGACGACACGGCGGGCGTGGCTGTGAGCCTGGACATGGACTTTGTGGACCCGACCGATGCGCCCGGAGTCGGAACGCCGGTGCGTGGCGGAGCGACCTATCGCGAAGCGCATCTCGCGCTTGAGATGATCGCGGATAGCCGCGCGGCTATTTGTTTCGAGCTCGTGGAAATCAATCCGGTGATTGACATGCTCAATAAGACGGCGCTGCTGGGCGTGGAACTACTGCTTTCGGGATTGGGGAAGAAAATTCTGTAAGGTTCGGAGCACGCTAACGAAAAGGTTGTTGGAACAACCGAAACGAAACGCAGATTCCTCGTCGATCCTCATCGGATCGTCCTCGGAATGACAGCCAAGAAGAAGCTGGCGAAAAGGTTAAATCTTCGGAGATTTCTGCTGGGATGATCGGCCAAAAAAAATTGCGCGTTGGAATTCTCTTCGGCGGGCGCTCGGGCGAACACGAAGTTTCGCTAGCCTCGGCCGCGTCAGTGATTCGCGCGCTCGATCCTGAAAAATATGAAGCTGTGCCGATCGGCATCACGAAAGAGGGCCGGTGGCTTATGGGCGCGGGCGCGCAGAAGCTATTGCCGGAAGTCTTGAAGAGCGGCGAGCGCGTGGTGCTGCCGGCAGATCCGAGCGCCGCTTCGCTTTTGCCGGTCGCGCCGGCGGGATCGCGTCAAGGCAGTCAAGGCATTCACGTGGACGTCATGTTTCCCGTGTTGCACGGTACGTTTGGTGAAGACGGCACAGTTCAAGGCCTGCTCGAGCTTGCGGGCTTGCCGTATGTGGGCGCGGGAGTGCTCGCGTCTTCGGTCGGCATGGACAAGGACGTGCAAAAGCGCCTCTTCGAGTATGCCGGACTGCCGATCGTGCCCTTCGTTGCCGTAAGCCGCAAAGAATGGCAGCGTGAACCGAAACGAACGCTCGCCAAAATCCAGAAAGCGCTCCGGTACCCACTATTCGTGAAGCCTGCGACGCTCGGATCGTCGGTTGGTATGACTCGAGTCGCAAAAGCCAAGGAATTGCCCGCTGCGTTGAATCTCGCGGCGGAATTCGCACTGAAAATTATTGTCGAGAAAGCCGTGAATGCGCGCGAGATCGAAGTTAGCGTTCTCGGGAATGACGATCCGAAGGCTTCCATTCCCGGCGAAATTATTCCGCATCGGGAGTATTACGATTACACCGCGAAGTACCTCGAAGAAGGCACGCGCCTTGAGATCCCCGCGAAATTGACGCGCGCGCAGGCGAAGAAAATTCAGGAGTATGCGATTCGCGCGTTTCGCGCGATAGACGGAACTGGGATGGCGCGAGCGGATTTTTTCGTTGATAAGAAAACATCCCGTATTTTTATCAACGAACTAAACACTATCCCCGGCTTCACATCCATCAGCATGTATCCAAAGATGTGGGAAGCTTCTGGAATTTCCTATAAGGAATTAATTGACCGGCTGATTCAGCTCGCGCTCGAACTCCACGCGGAAAAAGCGCGAACGAAGTATTCGATCGAACTTCCTGCCGGCGCATCTGGCGCGCTCGACGCCTGACGGCGCCTGCTGTTGGTGCGGCGAGCTATCTTTCGATTCACGCGTCAAAACCACAGTCGGCTGTGTCGCAGGCGAATGGTATAATCCCGGCGAATTCTTCGATGACAGAACCCGTCGCACAGTGGCTCGAAACCGCCGGAATTCACGGCCTTCGCCTTCTTGTAATAGTCGCCATCGTTATTCTTGCCGTGCGGCTTTTGCGCGTGGCTACATCTCGCCTGGTCGAGCGCGCGAAAAATCAAACGCGCGTGGCACAGGTGCGCGAGCAGCAGACGCGCACGATGGCGGGTGTCCTCTATAGCGTCGGCCTCGGAATCATTATCATTGTCGGGCTTCTCGCTGCACTGCCTGAATTCGGATTCAACGTCACGCCAGTGGCGGCGGCGGCGGGACTTGCGAGCTTGGCTATCGGCTTCGGCGGGCAATATCTTGTGAAGGATTTGATCAACGGTTTTTTCATCATTTTTGAGGATCAATATGGGGTGGGCGACGTGATTCGCGTGAATAACGAAACCGGGCGCGTCGAGCATGTGACTGTGCGCCGTACGGTGTTGCGCAACGACCGGGGCGCAGTCATCAGCATTCCGAACGGAGTAATTGGCTCAATTGCGAATTTGAGCCGCGATTGGTCGCAGACGTATGTGGACGTTACAGTCCCGTCAGGCGAAGCCGTCGGGCGCGCGCTAGCTTTGTTGGAAAAGGTGTGCGGAGATTTCCGGAGCGACGTTGACTGGTCGGCCGCGCTGATTGACGGCCCGCGCGTCCTCGGCATCGAATCGTTGAACCTAGACGGAACAGCACTCCGAATTCAATTGCGCAGTGCCGCGCTGCGCGCCGACGACGTTGCGCGAGAGCTGCGGCGGCGCGTGAAATCAGCCTTCGAGCAAGCGCACATTCTCGTCACGAACACGCAGCCCGTCGAACTCATTGGCGGCGCCCTGGCGCAAGTTAGCGCAATACCGCCGCAAATCCCCTGAAGCGCCTGTTAGTGAGCTAGTTACGCTCATTCACGCCGGCGCTTGACCGCGCGGTAGCTCAAGCACAAACTCAGGCGTAGAGGCAGGTTCTAGTACTAGGCGCGACTTTTCAGCCGTGCAATCGCATTCGCTTGCGGTTTGTATACGTCCGAGCCGGCCTCGCGGCGTTTTGGGGACAACTGAGGTCGCATTTGGCACACGGTTCCGATCTGGTTCAGTTTATTGGGTTAGAATGCATCGCCACGCTCTTCGTAGTGATGCTCTTCGCTTCCCTCTATCACTTCCTTCGCCGCCAGGAATTTCTGCGCTGGTGGACTTGGGCGTGGGCCGCATATCTTGGCTATCTTGCCACCGGAATTCCGATACTCTTAATCGGACCTGCCTGGACTCTGCCAAAGGCATTTCTCATTCTTCTCTCGCAAGTTTTCGGCTACATGATGTTTCCGTTTCTACTCGGCGGACTTTGGAGCCTCGAGAAACCCGGGCATGCGTTGCGCACGCGCATAATTGACTGCACGCTTGCAGCGGCTGCTCTGGCGATCGTGTGTTTCGCCGCAGCGAATTTTCACAAAGAAAATTCCGCTCTCAGTTATGCGATTCGCACCGGGCCGCGGCAGCTCGTCCTCGGCGGCGTGTTCTTGTATTGCGGCGTGGTCTTATTGCGTCGAGCTTTCAGAATATCGAGGAAGAACAGTCTGGTTGCGTCGTTATTTTTTCTTCTATTCGGCGTCACAGAAGTCTTGTATGCGGTGAGTGGAGCGAACGGACTGCTGTCAGGACACTACCGGCTTCCGGGCGTATTGACGCTGGTCGAATTTCTTCCGAAAATCTCGTTTTCCCTCGATCTCGGTTGGACTCTCGGGATCGTGATCGGAATGATCTCCCTGCTGCTCGAAGAATATTCGAGTTCGGAGCAGGCGCTTTTCGACAGCCAACGCCGATCAATCGAGCAGTTCGCCGAATTGGATTTGCTTTATCGCACCGCTCCCATCGGGCTCGCGTTCGTGGATGGCGAGATGCGGTACCGGCGCGTAAACGACCAGCTTGCCCAGTTCAACGGCCGGCCCGCGGCTGATCATATCGGCAAGACGCTTGCCGATATGATTCCCGGTATGGCGCTGCAAATGGAATCGCTGGTGCGTTTAGTCCTGGTGAAAGGCGAGCCGGTACTAAATCGCGAAATGCAAGGCGCCACGCCCGCGCATCCAAGCGAAGCGCGAGACTGGCTCATCAGCTACTTTCCATTGCGAGTCGCCTCGAGCGAAGTCCGAGGAGTCACAATCGTCGTCCTGGATATTACCAGCCGCAAGCATGCCGAACGCAGTTTGACGATTCAAAAGGCGTATCTCGAGCAACTGTTCGAGTCCGCTCCCGAAGCCATCGCGATCGTGGACACAAAGAATATCGTGCAGCAGGTGAATCGGGAGTTTACGCGCTTCTTCGGGTACGCGACGGATGAAGCGATTGGGAAGGACCTTGACGAGCTGGTGGTACCGCAGGACAAACAGGGCGAAGGTAAATGGCTGGACCAGGAAGCCGAGCGCGGCGTGAACGCCAACGTCGAAACGGTCCGGCGCCGGAAGAACGGTACACGTCTGGATGTTTCTCTCCTCGTTGCTCCGGTAACTATCGAGGGCGGGCAAGTCGCGGTTTATTGCATCTACCGCGATATTTCGAATCGCAAACGCGCGGAAGCTGAGGTGCGACAGAGCGAAGAACGCTACCGGCGCCTCGTCGAACTTTCGCCGGACTCGATCTTCATCCAGCACGAGGGAAAGATCGTTTTCGTCAACTCGGCTTGTATGAAACTTCTCGGTGCGTCATCACCGGAACAGCTTATCGGCAAGCGCGTTTTCGATGTCATTCACCCGGCGTACCACGAAGTGGTGAAAAGCCGGATGGCGCAAGCACTCGAAACCGGACAGACTGTTCCCTTCCTTGAAGAGAAATACGTTCGGTTGGACGGAAAGGCAGTGGATGTGGAAGTCGCAGCCAGCACTTTTAGATTTGGCGACGGGCGTGGCGCGCAGGTCATCATCCACGATCTCACCGAGCGTAAGCGCGCCGAGAGAGATCTGCTGCAGGCCGAAACCAAGTTCAGATTGCTCGTCGAGCAGCTTCCTGCAATCACCTACATGGCCGATTTTGGACAGGACGGGCCGTGGCATTACGTCAGCCCTCAGATTGAAGCGATTCTCGGCTTCACGCGAGCGGAATGGATGGCCGACCCCGGCTTCTGGTATTCGCGCCTGCATCCCGACGATGCCGCGAAGGCAATCGAACAGGAAGAGACTTGCCGGACGACGGAGCAACCCCTCGCCGCCGAATACCGGCTCAAGGCGCGTGATGGCTCCTACCGGTGGTTCACCGATCTCGGAAGAGTGGTTTGCGACAGCGCCACCGGGGCTCGATCCATACAGGGCGTGATGCTGGACATCACAGAGAAACGACAACTTGAAGCGCAGTTGCGGCAGTCGCAGAAGATGGAAGCCATCGGCCAGCTCGCAGGCGGCATCGCGCATGACTTCAATAACATTTTGATGGTGGTGCGCGGCCACACGGATTTGCTGCTCAATAATGCCGCGGACAAGCCGCTCGAAAATGTGGCGCAAATTCAGAAGGCGGCGGATCGTGCCGCGTCTCTGACGAAGCAGCTTCTTGCGTTTAGCCGCATGCAAATCTTGCAGCCCGAAGTTCTCGATTTGAATGCCGTCGTCACGGACATGGGCACGATGCTGCCGCGCCTGATCAGCTCGAATATTCATCTCAAGATTGAGATCGAGCCCGCGCTCGCGCGCGTTCGTGCTGACGCTGTGCAGATCGAGCAGGTTTTGCTGAATCTCGCCGTGAATGCGCGGGATGCGATGCCCAAAGGCGGCACGCTTACGGTTCGGACTCAGAACACAACGCTGGAGCCAGGCAATCCGCAGAGATTACCTGTTACCGCACCCGGTCCCTACGTCGCGCTCGTTGTTAACGACACGGGAGGGGGAATGGACGCTGAGACTCAGGCGAGGATTTTCGAGCCTTTCTTCACGACGAAGGCGAAGGGCCGCGGCACGGGTCTGGGATTGGCGACGGTCTATGGGATCGTGAAACAAAGCGAGGGATTCATCGCGGTCGAAAGCACGCTGGGCAGTGGAACGACCTTCACTGTTTACCTGCCGCCGGTGGACGCTCCGGCAACAATTCAAGCGGCTCCCGAAAAGTCCGCGAAACCGCAACGCGGCGCGGAAACGATTCTTGTGGTCGATGACGAGATGGGAATCCGCGAGCTCGCCGCCGAATATCTACAGCGCTGCGGCTACACCGTGTTGGCGGCGGGCGATGGCGAGGAAGCGAAAGATATTGCGCAGCGGCATTCAGGGCCGATTCACCTTCTGCTGACGGACACGATGATGCCGAAGATGGGCGGCCACGAGCTCGTGCGCGCGATGACGGCGTTGAGGCCCGAAGTGAAAGTCATTTACATGTCGGGCTATTTGGAGTTCAACGCGTCCACGCACATTCAGAGCGGCGAAGGCGCTCACTACCTGCAAAAACCCTTCGAGCTCAGCGCTCTGGCCACTAAGGTGCGGACAGCGCTCGAATCAAACTGACGCTCGTATCGATATGACCTTAGATACAAGCTGACCCTCGAATCTAAATCAAGAGATTAGGAATTTCGCGCAAGTTCGCGCGAGCGAATCAGCATTTCCGGGATTCTTTGCGGCAGGATCAATTTCGGTTCGGTCACGCTTTGGACTTCTTCGGGCGTCACGCCCGGCGCAACTTCTCGCAGGCGCAATCCGTCGGGCAGCACATCAATCACGGCCAAATCCGTAACGATTGTCCTCACGCATTCGAGCGCGGTCAGTGGATACGTGCACGTTTTCACGACTTTCGTTTCGCCAAACTTGTTGACGTGCTCCATTGTTACGATTAGATGGCGCGAACCGACGGCGATGTCCATCGCTCCGCCGATTCCGCCGGACGTGTTCGCGCCGGGCACTTTCCAGTTTGCGAGGTCGCCGCGCTCGGAGACTTGTAGTCCGCCGAGAACCGACACGTCCAAATGGCCGCCGCGCGTCATCATGTGCGCGTCCACTTGAGAAAAAAATGCCGCGCCTGGAAGAATCGTTACAGGCGCTTTCATCGCGTCCACAATGTCGTAATCCTCTTCGCCTTCTTTCGCTCGCGGGCCCATGCCGAGAATGCCGTTCTCGCTGTGAAAAATGATGTCTACGCCCTTCGGCACATAAGCCGCGATCAGATTCGGAATGCCCCAGCCGAGATTCACGTATGCGCCGTCCGGCAACTCGAGAGCAGCACGCTCGGCGATTTGCTCGCGAGAGAGCTTGTTCTTAATTGCCACGGCTTTTTCCCACTTCCACGATTCGATCCACAAATACCGACGGTGTGACGATGGCTTCAGGATCAAGCGAGCCCACCGGGACAATTTCCTGCACCTCGACGACCGTGATTTTCGCGGCGGTCGCCATCACTGGATTGAAATTGCGCGCGGCCTTCCTGTACGTGAGATTTCCGAGCGGGTCCGCGCGGTGCGCGCGAATGAAAGCGTAGTCGGCGAGCAGCGCGGATTCAAGAATGCACCGCCGGCCATCGACGACGCGCTCCTCCTTGCCGTCCGCAACTTCCGTTCCGACGCCTACGGGGGAGTAAAAGGCGGGAATTCCGGCACCGGCAGCGCGCATCCGCTCGCATAAAATTCCTTGCGGGACCAATTCGAATTCCACTTCGCCAGTTTCGACCTGCTGCTGAAAATAAATCGACTGCGGCCCGGGAAAAGCCGCGATCACTCGCTGAATCTGCTTGTTCTTGAAGAGCACACCCAGTTCGGATTCGCCTGTGCCGCAGTTATTGCTGATGGCGAAAAGATTGCGCGAGCCCTTGCGACCCACGGCTCGAATCAATTCGTGCGGAAAGCCTGCGCCGCCAAATCCGCCAAACATCACGCTTGTGCCGTCCGCCACGTCGGCAACGGCGGCATCCGCCGATGGATAGATTTTATTTTTCACACGCCTCACCAGCAGGCGGAAAGGTTTTGTAGATCGCGGCGCCTGCGCCAGCGGTCCGAGCCGCGTTCCCGAAGCCCGCGCGCTCGAGCCAGCGCCTCGTCGCATCGGGAACATCCGTCCTCGCGGCAAGCACCTGCAAATCGTCCCAGTCGTCCACGTCGAGTTCAAGCCGTTCATTTCTCAGTACAACGCATTCAGCGCCGGAGTTTTTCGCTTCAGCCAGGTGCTTCGAAAAGCTGTTCGGCCCGAAATGTGACGGAAAAAGCGTTGGTGGTGTACGCAGTAGCGTATTCGTTCCAGTTCCGCTTCTCGAGGGCACGATCACCGCCGACGGCGCGGGCCGAATCGTTGAGAAAATCAAAGCTATATCTTCCGAAGTTACGAGCGGCAAATCAATCGGCACGCGCGCGAGCAAAGTCACTCCGCCCTGGGCGCAAATTCTTGACGCCGCATCGACCGACGCGCTCTCCGAGAGCTGCTCCGTCTCGCGAATCACATCCCATCGGAATTTCTTAGCGCGCTCGATCGCAGGATCGTAATTGCTAACCAGGAAAATGCGATCCATCCCACTCGAACGAACCACTGCTGCGCAGAAATCATCGAACATCGCTGCGGCAAGCTCAGTGCGGTCGCTCTGAGAGAGCCACGGAGCGAGGCGTTGCTTGGCGTTGCGCAAATCTTTCACCGGGATCAGAAGTGCTTTCATGCCGCTCCAGGATTTTTGCCGCGTGTACGCTTCACGAGCGTCGCGGAATAATTCGCAATCGTATGCTCAGGCAGGCGCACCGCTCGCTTTTTTCTTGAACTGAGCGAGCGTGTAAGTAGCGAGCCGAACCTTGTCTTCGTCCGTGCGCATCACCGTGCCGGTTACCGATACCGCCATGCCCAACTCCTCGATCGAGGTCTGCAACGCTGCGTCAGCTCTGTCGATAATGATACGTCCAACGATGTCGCGATACATCCGGGCCACTCCCAGCGCAGAAACCTCGAGTCCTAAGTCCGCCATCATCTTATCCGACGGGCCTTTCAGCGACACTCCGCCAACGATTGGGCTGATCACAACGACATCCGCGCGTCTCGCCGCAATCGCATCGCGAATTCCGATCACCGCGAGAATCGGTCCGATACTTATGAGCGGGTTACTCGGACAGATCACGATTCCATCCGCTGCGGCGATGGCTTCCAATACTCCGGGAGCGGGTTCCGCAGACGCAGCTCCATGAAAATGAATCTTCGTCACTCGCGGAGCCGCGCGATGCTTCACAAAGTAATGTTGAAATGGCAGCAAGCCGTTTTCAGTTTCAATTTGTGTGCGCACCGGCTCATCGCTCATCGGCAAAATCTTCGCTTCGACTCCGAGGGCACGGCGAATTGATTCGGCGCATTCGGAAAGCGTTTTGCCGCGGTGCAGCATGTCTGTGCGGTGGATGTGCGTCGCGAGATCGCGATCGCCCAGATTAAACCAGGTCTCACGGCCGTAGCGGCCGAGAGAGTCGCGCGCTGCAAAAGTGTCTCCGTCAATTCCCCAGCCCGTAGACGCATTCACGACGCCGGCGAGCGTGTAGGTGACAATATCGAGATCTGGACAGATGGTCAGGCCATGCATCTCGATGTCGTCTCCGGTATTGACGACAATCGTCAATTCACCGGGCGGCGTGGCGCGCGAGAGACCGAACAACAGCTTCGATGCGCCCACTCCTCCGGCCAATGCGGCAATTCGCATCAGTAGCCGGATCCTGTGTAGTGAGTTGGCTGATCCACGAGTTTCAATCGGGCGGCACGCACCGGCATCGCTTCATCTGCTTCCGAAGATTCGGCGGAAAACACGCGGCGGAGTTGATAGGTCGTCGTGCGCTCGGCTGGCACACGGCGGATTCGCCGGATTTGCGCGCGGAATTCGGCGGGCGAAACGTACTCGCCGTGCGTTGCGCCAGCTGATTGCGAGATGTGTTCTTCCATCAGCGTGCCGCTGAAATCGTTGGCTCCAGCTTCGAGGCACGCGAGCGACTCATTGAATCCCATCTTCACCCAGGATACTTGCACGTTGGGAATCAGACCGTTGAAAAGAATGCG
>Ga0302325_10002948_pt1 | contig 40739 bp, 39 predicted proteins | sample Palsa_T0_2_FD_201948 | JGI IMG/M metagenome (GOLD analysis project Ga0302325, IMG submission 201948) | Peat permafrost microbial communities from Stordalen Mire near Abisko, Sweden - Palsa_T0_2 | ecosystem: Environmental > Terrestrial > Soil > Palsa > Peat permafrost | place: Sweden: Abisko...
CCCATCACAAACGTACTCTGCACATGCCCGATGTTCTCCACCTGCCCCAACTTGTTGACATGAAAATCATAGTACGCATCCATATCCTGTACGACAACTTTCAGCTGAAAGTCAAACTCCCCGCTAATGATATAACACTCGATGATCTGCGGCAGTTCGTGTATCGTCTTGATAAATCGGGCCCCTGACTTCTTATTGTGCTCTTTCAGAGACACATAGCAAATGGCCAGCAACCCCTTCCTGACTTTCGAATGATCCAGCAGGGTGGCATATTGCCGGATCACCCCCGTCTCCTCCAACCGCCGGATACGCTCGTGCACCGGCGTGGTGCTCAAATGGACCTGGGCGGCGATCTCCCGGACCGTAACCTTGGCATTGGCCTGCAAAAGACGCAGGATAGCCCTATCCTTTTCGTCCAGTTCGACGGGGGGCGCAGCCGGTTTTTCTTTTTGGGTGTCTTTTTCCATACGTGTCTTGTGTTTTGTTCTACAAAAGTGCCAAATAATAGGTTTTCATTCCAAATTTATTAACAATCCCTATATTTTTGTTCTACTATCTTACTTTTGTCAAAACAAATTAACATTCCATGTCAACGAAAACGCAGAGCATCGACCTGAAGCTCCCTTATAAAGTGAAGGACATGAGCCTCGCCGAATGGGGCCGTAAAGAGATCCGTCTCGCAGAAGCTGAAATGCCGGGCCTCATGGCCATCCGTGCCGAATATGGCAAGCAGAAACCCCTGAAGGGCGCCCGCATTGCCGGCTGCCTGCATATGACCATTCAGACCGCCGTACTCATCGAGACCCTCATCGAGCTGGGTGCCGAAGTACGCTGGAGCTCCTGTAATATCTTCTCCACCCAGGACCAGGCCGCGGCAGCGATCGCCGCCGCCGGCATAGGCGTCTTCGCCTGGAAGGGTCAGACACTGGAAGAAGCCGATTGGTGCATCGAACAAACCCTGTTCTTCGGCAGCACCGACAAACCCCTTAACATGATCCTCGACGATGGCGGCGACCTTACCAATATCGTTCTCGATAAATACCCCGAGCTGGTTCAGCACATCAGGGGCCTTAGCGAAGAGACCACGACCGGCGTTCATCGCCTGTACGAAAGAATGGAAAAGGGTACCCTCCCCATTCCCGCTTTCAACGTCAACGACTCCGTTACGAAGTCCAAGTTCGACAACAAATACGGCTGCAAAGAATCGCTCGTTGATGCCATCCGCCGCGCTACAGATGTGATGATGGCCGGAAAGGTTGCCGTCGTTGGTAGCTATGGAGACGTAGGCAAGGGTTCTGCCGCCTCGCTCAAGGGCGCCGGCTGCCGCGTGATCGTCACGGAGATCGACCCCATCTGCGCCCTGCAGGCTGCAATGGACGGCTTCGAAGTAAAGAAAATGGTGGATGCCGTAAAGGAAGCCGACATCGTCGTCACTGCATCCGGCTGCCGCGACCTGATCACGGAAAAACACTTCCGCTCCATGAAGGACAAGGCCATCGTTTGTAATATCGGACACTTCGACATCGAGATCGATATGGCCTGGCTCAATAAGAATTACGGTCATACCAAGGACACCATCAAGCCCCAGGTCGACGTATACACGATCGACGGAAAGGATGTGATCGTACTGGCAGAAGGCCGCCTGGTCAACCTCGGTTGCGCAACAGGTCACCCTTCCTTCGTCATGAGTAATTCCTTCTCCAACCAGACGCTCGCGCAGCTGGAACTGTGGACCAACCACAAAAAATACGAGAATAAGGTCTACGTCCTTCCCAAGCACCTGGACGAAAAGGTCGCCCGTCTGCACCTCGCCAAGATCGGCGTCGAACTCGACGAACTCACGGACGCCCAGGCCACCTACCTCGGCATCCCCAAAGTAGGACCCTTCAAGCCCGAGCACTACCGGTATTAGTTTTTAAAGGTTATATAAAAAAAACGGCTCGAATGAGCCGTTTTTTTTATGCCTATTTCACCAACACCAGCACCGCCCAAAGCGTCCCGCCGGCAATCAGCATCCACACGATCACGCCCTGCAACAAAGGCCTGACCCCCGTATTTTTCAACACCTGCCGCGACAAGCCGCTGCCGATCAAAAAAAGTGTCAGCGTCAATCCCGCATGCGCCGCACCAACGAACACTTGACTCAATGCCGGCATCGGCACCCAGGTATTCAGCAGGATCGCCAGGATAAAGAAACCGATAAACCACGGGATCTTGATCGCCAGCTTACCCGAAGCACCGGCGCCGTCGGTCACTGTCCCGTTCGCCCTAGCAGTCGCCCCATCGGCCACCCCGCCCCGCTGCCCCCGAAAGAAAAAAGCAGCCAGCAACGAAACCGGGATGATCCACAACGCCCTCGCCAACTTCACCGTCGTAGCGATCTGCAAAGCCTCAGACCCATATTTGCCCGCCGCACCAACAACCGAACTCGTATCATGTATGGCTATAGCGCTCCACAATCCAAACTGCGTCTGACTCAGATGCAGTAAGTGCCCCACGGCAGGAAACAAAAAGAGCGCCACGGAATTGAGGATGAACACAGCCCCCATCGCCACGGACACCTGCCGCTCACCCGCACCGATCACCGGCGACAAAGCGGCAATGGCGCTTCCGCCACAGATAGCCGTACCACCGGAGATGAGCACGGATGTTTTCTTATCGACCTTCATCCACCAACCCAGCAACAAACCCGCCGTCAGCGTGCCGGTGATACTCACCACCGTAAACAAAAAACCTTCCCTGCCAGCCCGCAAGGCGCTGGCCGCATTCATGCCGAAACCAAGTCCTACTACCGAAACCTGCAACAGGATTTGCGTAGCCCTATGATTGAGATGCAAAAGCGGATGTCCCACAAAAAGCGCGATGACCAAACCCATCACCAAAGCCAGCGGCGGAGATACCAGCGGCGTGAGACAAAGAAGAACGGCAAGGGCGAAGATCGTCTGCCGGATGACGATATGCTTATCGAGAACTTTGATCGTGTCCATAACTTTAAATTGTCGAAGACACAAAGTTCCCGCTAATAAAACCCGAAATGAAATACCTAATGGTAATGCCCGATAACTTTAAGTTATCAGAGCCGTCACGGCGTCACCACCGCCCTTTTACCCAAAATATACTGTACCCGCTGCGCGGCAATATCGGCCGCCACATCTTTTTTCGACAGTCCCGCACCACCATAAACCGCATATTCCGGCTTTCCATCGGCCCCGATCCGTATCTGCTCCACCGACTGAACCGTATTGGGTATCCGGCCCCCAAACCAACGGCCGTCATCCTGCTGCGTCCAGGTCACAAGAGACAACACTGTTCCGGCACCGTAGGCACCCGCCGCGGTGACCCGCGCACTGCTATAAAGCGTCGACATCGTCCGATTCGTATCATTCGCAAGTTCTGTCACAAACTTACCCCGCAAGGGCAAGGCCAGGCTGTCCGGCGACGAAGCCGCCGCCCGCATTGAATCAGCATACGGAGAAGTAAACACGTAATCCGTTTGCTTCATCGGCCGGTGACAGCTCACGCATGACGGGGCAACGGATGCTGCGTCCGTACCCCATGGGGTCAGCGTAGTCCCTATCCAACGAGCCCAGCCCCAGCCCAAAGTAGAAGCATATTTTTTGCTGTCGCGGATCATAAATTCCACCCGTATGAATGCCCCCGAACGCACCGCCCCGGTTGAATCCAGCAGCTGCTGCCAGGCGGGCTTGGCCAAGATGGCGCCGTCCGGATACGGGTTCGTTCGCCCCTCCCGGATGGCCTTCACGGCGATCGGATTTCCAAGGATCAGGTGAAACTCCCCCAGGTCAAATCGTTTGTTCGTACTTATCACTTGCCAATTGGGATACCCGGCCAGATCCGCATAGCTCACCCCATTGGGTTCGTCTTTTGCCGCAGCCCGTCCGGTAGCCCGTTTCCAATTTTCGTATTGTTGATCAGCCGCATGTTCCCCCGCCGTATCCCTCACCAGGTGATAGCCGAAGCCCAGCGGGGCCACGTATTGCTTCAACACCGCGAGCTCTTCGGGTGTGACGACAGCACCGTGATGAAAATTGGTATAGGAAGGCAATGGCATCGCCTTCTGTTCGATCATAAAAACCGCCCCGAACAAATTGAACATCTGTCCGAATTTCGACAGGCTGTCCCAGTTGGAGAAGTTCATCGCCGCCCGTCCGTCTTTTACATCCCCTGCAACACTCCAGTACGGAGGCACCACCTTATCAAACCACCGCAGCTGCGTCTGGTTGGAATGACAGTCGTAACAAGCCCGAACCAGCACGGCCTTGACTTCCGGCGGCGCCTTCAGATCACCAGTGACAGGTGGATTATCGAGCGTAGGACGAAAAAATTGAATGGCGGCAAAAACGACCACCAAAAGAAGAATAATAACCCATATGCGTCTCATGATGGAGCTTTTCAATTTGTAAACCCCCGCCAATAATAAGGTTGGAAGAAAACCCCGTTATTTACAACAGATACAGGAATTCATCAACTCCGGTGCGCCACCCCGGCAAGGGCAAAATCCTAGACCGCCGGCCGCTCCCTGGAATGTAACGCAAAACGCATGAACAACTCCGGCAACGCTTGTGCCTCCCCCTGCAAACGTGCAAAATAAAAATTCCGCTCGATCGAAAGTCCTTTCACATCAATGATCGTATACTCATTATTCTGCAACTCCTTCACCACCGCATGCACGGAAAGAAAAGCCATACAAGGCGCATGAAGCAGATAGGATTTGATGATCTCCGTACTATTCAGCTGCATCTCTTTTTGCAGCTGCGACAATTTGATACCGACCCCCTTCAGCGCATGCGCCAGCACCTCCAGCGAGCCCGAGCCCGGCTCCCGCAATAACAGGGGTATCCTCAACAGCTCCTCCGGCCGGATAGCCGAACGTCGGGCCAAAGGATGCGCCGGGTTACTGACAAGCACGATCTCGTCTTTCATGAACTCGGTATACCGGATAGATGGATTTCGCGAATGCCCCTCGACGATCCCCAGGTCGATCTCTTCGCGTTCCAATGCCTGCTCGATCTGCTGGGTATTACCGGTGATCAGGCTTACTTGTACGTCCCTGTATCGTTCGTGGAAGCCGGCCAGGATCGGCGGGATCACATAGGGCGCCGTCGTCATACTGCCACCCAGGATCAGCTTCCCACTATGCCCCTGCGTAAGCGTGCTCATTTCAAACTCCAGGTGGCGATAGAGCGCAAACAACGCCTCGGTATGCTGCAACAACCGTTTGCCCGCCGGAGCCAACAGGATACGCGTCCCATTGCGTTCGAAAAGCTTCACTTTGAAATGCTGCTCCAACTCATGGATATGCTTGGTCACCGCCGGTTGGGTGATAAAAAGTTCCCTCGCGGCCTTGGTAAAATTAAGCCGGCGGGCTACCGTATGAAAGACCTGTAAACGAAAGTCGAAGATCATGGGATGACAGCCGCCTTTTTACCCACAATATACTGCACCCGCTCCGCAAAATCGGTCACCACATTCTTTTTTGCCAAAGGAGCGCCTTCAAAACGACTATACTTAAATTCCCCTCCATTGTCATCAATCAACTGTTCCACCGACAACAACGCCGCCGGAATGCGCCCCCCAAACCAATGCGGGTCCTCCCGCTGCGACCAGGTCACCAGCGTCACCACCGCCCCTGCAGCATAAGGCTGCCCACTCCGGGCATACTTCACTGCAGCCTCATTCCCATAAAGCGTGGACATCGTCCCCGCCCGCGTATCCACAAAAGTCGTAATAACCTTTCCCGTCAACGGATGCGCGGCACTATTGTCTGACAGCAAAGCAGCCTGGTCGTACAACCCCAAAGTATCGATCAGCGGAAAGGTAAAAGTATGGTCGCTTTTATCCAGCGGCCGGTGACAGTTCAAACACTCCGTCACAAAAGACGCATTGTTACCATACGGTTTCAAAGCCAATCCTCCTACCCAGCGGGCCCAGCCCCAGCCAAACGTCGAAGCGTAGCGCCCCTCATCCCTGATCATAAACTCCACCTGCCTGAACACACCCGGCCCGATCTCACCCAACGAATCCGGCAACTGATCCCAGGCCGCCTTGGCAAATACCGCGCCATCGGGCCAGGGATTCGTATGTCCTTCCCTGATAGCCCTGACCACGACGTCATTCCCAAAGATCACCCGGAACGTACCATTGTCATACCGTTCCGTCGTGCTTACCGCCTGCCAGTTGCCAAACCCGGCGAGAGCAGCATACCCGATCCCGTTGTATTCATCTTTGACACCCGCCGGCGTCGACCAGCCGTTGTACTGAGCCCACTGTTCAAAAAGCGCGCGCTGCCTGGCCGTATCCACTACCGGATGATAGCCCTGGGTCAGCGCATATTGCTTCAGTACCGCGATCTCATCGGTTGTGATCACACCGCCATGATGCAAAAGGGTATATTGGCTCAGGGGCATAGCATGCTGCTCGACCTGGAAGATGGCTTCAAACAGCTTGCCGGCCCTCGCCCCTTTCGGCAGACTATCCCAGTTGGAGAAATTCAGCACCTTCCTCCCTTCTTTTACATCGTTGACGACCATCCAGTAAGCGGGTGCAGGTTGGTCAAACCACGCCAGCCGCGTCTGGTTGGAATGACAGTCATAACAGGCCCGCACCAAAACGCGCTGAACCTCCGGCGGCGCCTGCAGATCACCCGTGACCGGAGGATTATCCAAAGGAGGGCGGATGAATTGGATGGCGATAAAGATTAGCAATACACTGAGTAGTAACAAGCGGGCGACCCGCCAAAAAGATCCAACTGGCTTCATATCATTGTTTTAGTGGCTCATTTTCTCCTCAGCACCTCAGGATTGAACACCGAAGGTGGTTTTCCTGCCTGTGGTCCAAGACCCAATGCGGCGATCAGGTTGTCCGCGGCCAGGCTGGCCAACCCATGCTGAGCCTCCTCCGTGGCTCCGGCAATATGCGGCGTGATCACGACGTTGCTCAAACCCATGAGCTCCGGGTATACCACCGGCTCGGCCTCGAACACATCCAGACCCGCGCCCGCGAGGGCATTCGCTTGTAAAGCCGCCGCCAGTGCCGCCTCATCGATCAGGCCGCCCCGCGCGATATTGAAGAGCATCCCTGAAGGCCGCATCAATTTCAGTTCGGATGCCCCGATCAGGTGATAATTCTCCGCCGTCAGCGGCAATGCCAGGATCACAAAATCCGATTCCCCCAGCAATTCCTCCTTCGTGCGATGAGTTGCCCGGCATTCCGCTTCCAGACCGGCATCCAGCCGTCGGCGGTTATGATAAAGCACCCTCATTCGAAAACCAACCGCCCTACGGGCAATAGCCTGACCGATGCGTCCCATCCCGATTATGCCCAGGGTCTTGTCACAAAGGTTCGTACCGAAAAAGCGGCTCCCTGCCTGCCCTTTCCACTGTCCCTGCTCTACCCATTGCGCCCCCTCCACGATCCTGCGGGCCGTTGCGATCATCAACCCCCAGGCGAAATCCGCTACCGTCTCATCCGCGGGCCCCGGCGAATTCGTGCCAATGATACCCGCCCGGGTCAGTGCCGCCACATCTATATTGTTGTAACCAGCCGCCGAGACACAGATCGCCTTCAATGCTGTGAGCCCCGCCAACACCTCGTCGTCGATCCTTTCCCCGCCGGCTACCACGGCGCCGCTCATCCCACGCAGGGCTTCGTGCAACTGTGTCGAAGTATAACGCGGACCTTCATTGACGGTGACGTCAAAATACCCCCGCAGCCGGTCCACCACATCCGGGAAAAGCGGTCTCGTGATCAGGATCTTTTTTGCCATGTGTTAAAGGTAGGCCAATGCCCCCGGATACGTTTGCAATCACTTACTAATAAATCGATAAGCGTATTAGCAATTCATTAATAAACCGCCCCTCTCCATTGTTGTCTATACTGTAAAGGATATAACATTAACCTTAAAAATTGAAAGTCATGAAATACGTTATGACGCTCCTGTTACTGATCGCCGTAGCCGTCATCGGTTTTACCGGGTTCCGTTTCTTCCAGACCTCCCAGTATGATCTGTCCAACTTATTTGTAGCTTCCACCTTTGCCGGCATCGTTGCGACGATCTACATGCTTACGGTTTATCGCAAGCAGCAACGGATCGGCTAACAAGTACTTAGCTTAGGTTTTCAGGGATTACGGATCAGGACCCGGTATACCGTCAGGTGACCGGGTCCTTTGTTTTCTCCCGCAACTTCCTTATTTTGTAATCCGCAACCTGTCGCCAAAACCCTCAATATGACAAACTCCATGTTCAGATGGTTTAGGGACATTTCTATTGCCAAAAAGCTCTATTTCACGGTCGGGATCATGGCACTCCTTATCGCCATAGAACTGGTCGTCCTCTTTTTCTCTATCAATACCCTGTCCTCCGTCCGCGCTTACGTGGCCGGCGAAGGCCTGTGGTCCAAGGCACAAAAAGACGGGCTCTACCAACTCTTTAAATACGCCCACACCCACGACGAAGCCGACTACGCCAAATTCAAGACATTTATGCGGGTCAACCTCGGCGACCACAAGGCCCTGATCGAATTGAGCAAACCGGATCCTGATTTCGACGTCGCTGCGGAAGGTTTCCGGGAGGGTCGCAACCACCGGGACGATGTCGATGGCATGATCAAGCTCTTCCGTCGCTTCCACAGCAACGAATACATCCACCGCGCGATCGTAGCCTGGAACAAGGCCGATGGATCCATTTTAGGTTTTATAGCCCTCGGAGAGAACCTCCACAAAGAGATAACCGCCGTTCCCTATTCCCAGGAACGCGTAAACGCCCTCCTGGACCAGATCGACCCCCTGAACAACCGGCTCACCCCTCAGGAAGATGAATTCTCCTTCGCCCTGGGCGAAGGGTCCCGCTGGCTGGAAGGCGTCGTGCTCCGGCTCTTGTTCATAGTGGCGTTTACCGTCGAATGCACCGGCCTGATCCTGGCCATCACGGTAAGCCGGGGAATACAAAAAGGACTGCGCGAGATCCTATTGTCGGCCCAGGCGGTCGGCAACGGTGATTTCAGTCGCAAAGCCCGCGCCTATTCCGCCGATGAAATAGGCACCGTTTCCCGGAGTTTCAACTCGATGGCGGCAAAACTCGAAGAATTGGAAAAGGAAAACCGCGAAGTCAACAATTCACTCGAAAGAAAGGTCCGCCTGCGGACCAGTGAAATGGAAAGTAAGAATAAAGAGTTGGAACAATTCGCCTACGTGGCCTCCCATGACCTGCAGGAACCGCTCCGAACCATCTCCGGATTTGTGGACCTGCTGGAAAAAGAATACCGGGGCAAACTGACCGGGAACGGCCATGTTTATCTCAATTATCTGTCGCAGGCCTCGGACAGGATGAAGACGCTCATCAAGGACCTGCTCGACTACTCCCGTATCGGTCGGGAAAAAGCTGCCATGCCCGTTGACTGCGACGAATTGCTCGACGAAGTGGTGGCAGACCTCGGGAAAAGCATCCGGGAGAGCGGCGCACGCGTCAATTTCGCCGGCCTGCCCGTGCTCTATGCCTACCCAACCGAGCTGAAATTGCTCTTCCAGAACCTGATCGCCAATGCCATCAAGTTCCGTCATGTCGATAGGACACCCGAGATCAGGATCACCGATGAACTGGATGGATCCCACTGGAAATTCGTGGTCGCCGACAACGGTATTGGCATCGAAAAACAAAACCTGGATAGGATCTTCATCATCTTCCAACGGCTGCATACCCGCACGCAATATGAGGGCTCGGGCATCGGGCTAGCCCATTGCAAGAAGATCGTGGAGTTCCACGGCGGTCGCATCTGGGCCGACTCGGAGCCCGGCAAGGGAAGCCGTTTTTGCTTCACCATCGCCCGCGAGCTCTGATTTAGGCGTTCTACCCCCCTGCCCCACCCAACTTTGTAAAATCTCCCCCCCACCCCCTAACTTTGCAAAAAAGGGTTATAATGGATTTCATAGATTATTATAAAGTTCTGGGCATAAACAAAACCGCGACGGTCGACGATATAAAAAAGGCCTATCGAAAACTGGCCCGCAAACATCACCCCGACCTGAACCCAAACGACAAGGAAGCCAACAAAAAATTCCAGCAGATCAACGAAGCCAATGAAGTGTTGAGCGATCCCGAAAAAAGAAAGAAATACGATCAATACGGCAAGGATTGGGCCCATGCCGATGCCTTCGAAAAAGCGCAACAGGAATCGGGTGGACAGCGCCGCAGAAGAACCGGAGGTGCAAGCGGCCCCGAAGGCGCAGGCTCCTATGAAGGCTTCGAAGGTTTTGGCGGCGGCGGATTTCAGGGAGGCGAAGCCTTCACAGGCGATGCGGGCGAATTCTCGGACTTCTTCGAATCCCTGTTCGGGGGCGCCGGCGCTGCAGGTGGCCGCGGCGGCGCACAGGCAAAATACCGCGGACAGGATTACCAGGCCGAATTACAGATCAGTCTGGCAGACGCCGCAACCACGCACCAACGGGTCCTCACCCTTAACGGTAAGAATATCCGCATCACCATCCCCGCGGGCGTCGAGAATGGCCAGGTCATCAAATTAAAAGGCCATGGCGCCCCGGGTGCCAACGGCGGTCCCGATGGAGACCTCTACATCACTTTTTCGATCGCCGACGATCCCCGCTGGACACGTGAAGGCAACGATCTGCATATGAAGGTGCCGCTCGACCTTTATACGGCCATCTTAGGTGGCGAGATCACCGTCGATACGCTGACCGGCAAAATAAAGCTCAAGATCAAACCCGAGACGGCCAACGGCACCACCATGCGGCTAAAAGGAAAGGGATTTCCCGTCTATAAAAAGGAGGGCCAATCCGGCGATGGCTATGTGACGCTGGATCTCCAATTGCCCACCAACCTCACCGAAAAAGAAAAGGAATTGTTCAGACAGTTGGCCGCTATAAAACATTAAAATGTACGCTATGTCACCCGAAGAACTCATCCCCGCACGCGAATTCTGCACCTTCCACCACGTGGAGTTGTCCTTTATCCATAGCATGCACGACTCGGGCCTGATCGGCATGACCATCCGCGACGGCGCCGTCTTCCTGCCGGCAGACGAACTGCCAAAACTCGAAAGACTCGTTCGCTGGCACTATGAACTCAGCATTAATCCCGAAGGGATAGAAGCCCTCTCCCATGTCTTGCAACGGCTGGAATATTTGTTACAGGAAAACAGTACGCTCCGCGGCCGCCTCCGCCATTATGAAAGTGACAACACCAGGTCTTCCGCCGGACCCGCAGACTTCTCGGATATCTGAGGATTTATTTTCCCGCCAATATAACCAATGAGCGCACCGTGCTACCCTGGCACGATTTTGCTACGCATTATCTAAACAAGGGTTATGGAAAAAAATCGAGAAACCATCGAAGTGCTGAACGACCTTATCCAAATCAACAACGATCGAATCGTAGGTTACGAAAAGGCCATCCGGCAAACAAACACGGAAGACACCGATCTGAAGATCTTATACGCTTCCATGATAGCCGAAGGGCATCGCCTGAAGATCGCCCTGGCCACCGAAGTACAGGCACTGGGCGCCGAGATCGAACAGGGCACCACCACCTCAGGCAAAATATATCGGGCATGGATGGATGTAAAAGCAATGTTCGCCGGACAAAACCGGCAAACGGTCCTGGCCAACTGCGAATCGGGCGAACAAGCCGTTCAACGCGCCTATCGCATGGCCCTCAATCATGACCTGCCCACTTATATCCACGAATTACTCGCGCGCCAGCAGGAGGCCCTGTATGCCTCCATGGGTGAGATCAGGTCTGTCCGGGACCAATTGGCCTAAAAACCCGGTGCTGCGCAACACGGCTAACCATGCAAATCCCCGCCGGTCGGCCCCGCCAGGATCCTCTCCGCAGCCTCAACCCCACTGCAGAAAGCCGCTTCCACCGTACCCGGCGAACTCCCGGCGTACATACCCTCACCGGCAAAATAAAGCGTATCGGCAACCGGCTCACATAATACTTTGCGCGCCGCAACGGTATCCACCGTGTCAAAACTATACCCCCCCAATATCGCAGGCGCCCCTTCCCAATCCAATACAAGCGAAGCGCGTAATTGCACCCGCAATGTCTCCGCCTTCACGCTAAAAATAGCCGCCAGCGACTGGAGACAACTATCAATACGCCCTTCCTTGCTCAGCCGCCGAAAAACCCGCATACGCTCTCCACTGATCCAGGCCGTGATCACGGGACAATCATCCGCCGACTGCGTCCACCAGACAGGAACGGCTCCGCCCGTGACCATGAAAAGCGTCCGCCCGGAAGGCTTTTCACTTCCCCAGAACGGCGCCGCAAATTCCAGTTGCGCCTTGATCACCGAACCAAAGCCCAGCTTTTGCACGGCCTCGATCTGCCCGCTGATAGCCGGAAAGAACCCGATGCCACCAGCCTTCAGTACTCCCAGCGAAACCGTGGTCAACAGCCGGTCCGCGGCAAAGACCTGGCCATCCACGGTCTCCGCTTCCACCCGGTGCCAGTCCCAGCGAACCGCTTTGACCACCGATGAAAAGTACAACCGGCAACCCTGTGCCCTGCAAACACCTACAAGAAAATCGATCAGGCGCTGGTAACCGCCTTCGGGGCGGTATTCATGCTGCTCTTCCTCTTCCGCCGACCATTCCCGAAACAACCACTTCGTGCTCACCGTACGCAGATCGGCCAGATCGTATCCTTCCGCCATCCTGCTCACCGAATCCCGTAATGCAGTATAGCGTTCACCCGGAAATTCAGCGGCCAAAAAATCCGCCAGGGGCCTGTCCTCTGTGAGCATGTTCATACGCGGCATCAGCTTTCCCCAGTCCTGCGAAAGCAGGCTCTTATGCTCTTCTTTACCTTGGTCGAGCCGCACCATCTCCGAGGCAATGGGCTGTAAATCAACCTGCGCCTCTTTTGCCAACGCCAGGCTTAACGGCAATTCTCCATGTACGAACTCCGCCCCGCACTCCACGGAAACCGTAAAATCGCCCGAGCCCGCAGGCAGCGTGAGGATACGGCCACCAGGCTGCGCCCCGGCCTCCAGAATGATGACCGAATGACCTGCCGCCGAAAGCTTCCGCCCCGCTTGCAAACCTGCCGCCCCCGCACCGATGATGATAATCCTCATTTCCCTTTTTTGCCAGCAAATTTGGGGACAAATAGTTTCAAAATCATCTCCCCGGGCTATTAAATTTTAGTACTTTTGTAGTCATCTGCCTAGATCCCTGCGTAAAAAAATTCACAATCCTTTAAGAAGCCTCCCTCGAACCCAGCACAAAAGTTGTTAACTATTATTATTCAAAGGGAACCTTATGCAAATACAGTTCATCCGGAACATCCAATTCACCAAATTGGTAAAGGCCGACGGCCGACTGAGAGAATTTAACTTCCGCAAGTCCAACGGACTCCAGGAAGGACTATTTACTGTGGACGTGAGCGACGACCGTGGAAACCGGATCGTATTGAGAATGCAGCGCGAAGATGGCGTATGGAAGATCATCAAGCAGCAACTGCCGACATGGATCTGGGAAAATGAAGCGGTTTTTCACACGCTGATCGAAGAAGAACTTGGCGGCGCCGGGATGGTAAAATAACACCGGCTTCCCTTCCCCCATTCACTCTCCACAAAGAATAGTCCCCCATTTGCTTCGGCAAACTGATGACAAAGAAGAATTCCAAGGCCCGTGCCTTTCTCCTTCACCGTACCATAACTCGTAAAACTCTCCTTCCGCCGGATCCGATCCAGCGCCTCCCGGGTCATACCAATCCCCGTATCCAGCACACTGATCTCGATCTCCGTTAACTTTCGTTTGACAGTCACCGTTACCATCCCTCCCGGCAGACAAAACTTAATGGCGTTACTGAGCAGGTTTCGCATCACCACCTGCATCATATCTTTATCTGCATATCCTACAAGACCGGACGGCTCCACTTTCAACGCCACCTCCTTTTCCCGCGCGGCCCTCACGAACAATTCCAGCGTCTCCAGCACCAGTTCATCTACCGATAGCAATACCCGGTTGACGACTTCCCCGGTCAACTGGCTGCTTGCCCAAAATAACAGGTTACTCACCAGTTCACTCGAAGAATCCACATGCCGACGCAACTCACTCATCATCCCGCTGATCTCCTGCTCGGACAACCGCTTCTCCCGGAGAAAATCCAACACCGCTTTCAGCGAGTTCAGCGGGGCCCGCAGATCATGCGCGACCACCGAGAAAAGCTTGTCCTTTTGCTGGTTGTTCAGCAACAGCTGCACGGCCTGTAATTCCAGGGTCTCTTTTTGCTCTTCTATCTTTTCGTTCTTCTCCCGCAGCAACCGGTTCATCCGCCGGTTGACGAACCGGCTACGCCACAGGATAAAAGCCAGCAGGATCAGCACCGCGATGATACAAACCGTGATGGCGATCTGGACGGCATCCTTACGGAGGGCCCGCTCATACCCCGCGTCCTTCAGCGCATGCTCATACCTCATCTTGCTGGCCTGCTCCTCATAGTCGTACTGCGCCGCCCGCGAAAGCAGTTCCCGGTGCGACTGGTCATTGAACAGACTGTCCGAATAATTCTTGTAGACCTGAAAATAGCGCAGCGCATTCTTGTAGTCCCCCTCCGCCTCATAGATCTTGGCCAATACCCTGGCAGAACCCTGTGTCTCTAAATTGCGTCCCAGGGCAAGCGCTGTTTGTAGGGACTCTTGCGCGCATGTCAGCGCCTTCCCATAGTCCTTTAGCGCCAGGTAGACCTCCGCGAGCATGCTGTTCGTCGATGTTAACCCCAATCTGTCCTTCGCTTCCCTGTAATAGGCCATTGATTGCAGGTAATGATCCAATGCGAGTGAGTAGTCCCCTTTGGCCGCCAGTATCTTGCCGATATCCACGTTATCGGAGGCCGCCGTCTTTTCGTCCTTTATATGCTCTACCACCCGCAAGGCCTGCCAGGCATATTGCAGGGCCTGGTCATAAAGCCCCTGCCGGTAGGCAAGATCGGACAGGCTCGACGCCACATAGGCGATCTGCACGCTATCGCCGTTACGCTGATTCAGTTCCTGCACCTCCTTCATCAGATGCTGGGCCCGGTCATACTCGCCCTCCTGGCGGTAAAAAAGCGCCATATTGATGTCGACCTTGGCGATCAACGCCGTATTGCCAAGCTGCTGGGCGATATCCCGCGACCGCTGGTAACTGCTCAACATGTGCAGATAATCGCCTACCGACTCATAGGTGTTCCCCAACATCCGCCAACTCTCCGCCTCGCCACGGCGATAACCGATCTGCCCGGCATAGTCCAGGGACCTACGGCCATAAAAAAAAGCGCTGTCGGCATTCCGTCCGTAATAGGCACGGGCCAGTCTGTTCAGGGTGTCTACATAAGCCGTATCCGCAACCACACTCCGGCCTGCCCCCCGGACCGTAGTATGCAATCGGGATATCTCCCCGGACTGAGCAGCGGCCCGCCCGCAGCAGATCCCCAACGCTATTGGCAATAACAAGGCTACAATGCAGATAGATTTCATTTTCTAAGCGTACTGTTTAGAGTCAAGATTCCTTTTCCCAAGCCGCCAACACCCGCGGCGCGGCGCTTAAGGACTTCCATGACAGTCGTAGTTCAGGGTGATCAAAATGAAGCTGGAACAAGCGATGCTCGCATACGAACAAAGTCGTAATCCCGTTGTTATCCCTTTGAGGCTTGGTAAGTAAGAACGCAGAGCGGAGGCAGGCGCCAACAGCAAACATAAGCAAAAAATCGGCCCGGCGAATATTCACATCCTGTTAATAAGAAATGTCGTATATTAAGATAGGTCCGGTTATATTTGATAGAGATAGCCGGTGATCAAAAAAATAAGCGGACAGTACCCGTTTTTCGAAGAAAACGAATTACTCAGAACGAAAAAAAAGAATTGAACTTTGACTGAAACAATTATCAACCTGGAAACCGTTAACCCCATTGAATTTTTCGGCGTAAATAACGGCAAATTAGACATCCTCAAGAAAAAGTTCCCCTTATTGAAGATTTTATCGCGCGGTACACAGATAAAATTGAGTGGTTCACCCGAACAAGTGGAAACGGCAAAAGAGAAAATCGATCTATTAGTGCAATACCTGGAACGGAACGGGCACGTCAGCGAAAACTATTTCCAGCAGATCCTCGGTGGGGATGACGCGGAGGTCATAGACAATTTCGTCGACCGGCATCCCAACGATATCCTCGTATTTGGTCCAAACGGCAAAAGCGTCCGCGCCCGCACCGTCAATCAAAAACGGATGGTCGGCGCCGTAGACAAGAACGACATCGTCTTCGCCATCGGACCGGCCGGTACGGGTAAGACCTATACTGCCGTCGCCCTGGCCGTCAGAGCGCTCAAAAACAAAATGGTCAAAAAGATCATCCTGACCCGCCCGGCCGTAGAAGCCGGCGAAAGTCTCGGTTTCCTCCCGGGTGACCTCAAGGAAAAGATCGACCCTTACCTGCGGCCGCTCTATGACGCCCTCGACGACATGATCCCGGCAGACAAATTAGGCTACTACATGAGCACCAGGACAATAGAGATCGCGCCCCTGGCCTACATGCGCGGCCGGACCCTGGACAACGCCTTTATCATCCTGGATGAGGCCCAGAATGCCACCGATCTCCAGATCAAGATGTTCCTGACCCGTATCGGGGCAAACGCAAAAGCCATCATTACCGGTGACCTCACCCAGATCGATCTGCCAAAAAACCAGAAAAGCGGCCTCGCCAAAGCCCTCTACATCCTCCAGGGCATCGACGGCATCGCCCATATAGAACTGGACGAGGAAGACGTGGTCCGTCACCGACTGGTCAAAGCCATCATCAAGGCTTACGAAAAAGACAAAAAAGAAGAAGACGCCATCCACCCCGGTCGTTAAACCGGGGTTATGCCCCCAGCCTTTAGGCTGGGGGTTAGTTGCTTTTTTGTTATTTTTGCCCCATGGTCAAAAAAATCCTCCTCCCGACTTTCACCATCCTCCTGCTGGCAGCCTGCAATAACTCACATACCTTCAAAAAAGCCGAAGACGCCCAGGACGCCGCCCGCGAATTCATCCGCGCCTCCCTTGACGGCAACTACGAAAAAGCCTCCTTTTATCTCTACGCCGACACCACCAACAAAATGATGTTCAAAAAGTGGAAAAAAGACTATGACCGCCTCAGCCCCGAAACACAACAAAAGTACAAGGACGCCGACATCCTCCCCCTCGACATCCACCCACTCAACGACTCCGTCACCTCCTTCACCTACGCCAATAGCTACAAGAAAGACACCACCACTATCCGCATCGTCCGCGTCAACGGCGACTGGATGGTAGACCTCAAAGAGATCATCTATCACAAAAAATGATTATCTTTGAGCCCATCAAGGTGATGGTGTCCACCTAATCAACCGCCCCGAAGAAGAACGCAATCCTTCGGATGCGAACCCGCGGTTCGCAGGCTAATGGCGCCTACAAATGATTAATAGTCACGTATTATTGATATTAATATTATTTTGTAGGATGAAGTCGCTAAAAACCCAGTTCGAACAAGTTTTCATTGCCTCCCATCTGCTCCGCTGGACACTTCTCGTAATCCCTGTCGCCCTGACTTCCGGTTCCCTCGTCGCATTGTTCCTCTGGCTGCTGGATAAGGCAATCCGGCTTCGTTTTGACCAACCCTGGCTTCTTTTTCTCCTTCCGCTTGCCGGCATCCTCATCTACGTACTTTACCGCTTCATGGGCAAGAATGCCGAAGGTGGCAACAACCTCATCATGGACGAGATCCACGCTCCCGGAGGCGGCGTCCCCGCCCGAATGGCGCCCATGGTCCTGCTCACTACTGTGATCACCCATCTTTTTGGCGGCTCCGCCGGTCGTGAAGGTACTGCCGTGCAGATCGGTGGCAGCCTGGCCCAATTGTTCGCCAAAAAACTTCAGTTGTCAAAAGAAGACACCCGTATGCTCCTGACCACGGGCATCGCCGCCGGTTTCGGCGCCGTCTTCGGCACACCCGTAACCGGCGCCATCTTCGCTCTCGAAGTGCTTTCCCTGGGACGGATCAAACACAACGCCCTCATGCCGTGTTTTATGGCCAGCTTCCTGGCTGATCTGACCTGCTCCGCCTGGGGCATCCACCACACCCAATACCATATCGGCTTCCGCGAAACAGGCATTACCTTTCTTTCCTTCGTCCACTTCGATCTCTCCCTGCTCTGGAAGGTCATACTGGCCGGCGTACTATTTGGACTGGCCGGCTTCGCCTTTGCCGAAGTCTCTCATACCATCAAGAACTACAGCAACCGGTGGATAACAACCAAATGGCTGATACCGGCCATCGGCGGCATCCTCATCATCGCCTTTACCTATGTGCTCGGCACACAGGACTACCTGAGCCTCGGTGTCATCGGCCAGCACCCCAATTCGATCACCATCCCTTCCTGTTTTCAACCCGGTGGCGCGACAACGTGGAGCTGGCTCTGGAAACTGCTCTTCACCGCGATCACCCTCGGCACCGGTTTCAAAGGCGGCGAAGTCACTCCGCTTTTCTTCATCGGTGCTGCCTTGGGCAACACCATCGCGACACTCACAGGTGCCCCCGTCGACCTGCTGGCCGGTCTCGGATTTATCGCCGTCTTCGCCGGCGCCACCAATACCCCCATCGCCTGCACCATCATGGGCGTGGAGCTTTTCGGCGCCGAACATACGCTCTACTATGCCATCGCCTGTTTCACCGCCTATTATTTCAGCGGTCACTCCGGCATTTACCAAGCTCAGCGCGTAGCGGTATCCAAAGTGGACAGACTCGATCATCATACCGATAAGACCCTGCACGATGTCAGGGACAAACGTATTAAACACAGAAAGCTATGGTTGAAAAAATCAAGACCCATTCTCTGGGAAAGCTCGAGATCTATATTGAGCCGGCGCACAAAGTAAGGCATGGAGACCGCACCCTGTTCCGCAGGATGTTCCCCAGATCCGCATACCTTCATATCATCGCGGAAGCAAAAAAAGACGGGATCATGAAGGCCTCCGCCTTTAGCACCCATACCAGCTATTCCAAAGAGGACGACATACAAAGTTTCTCCATCGAAGGCGATAACTCGAAGCTCGCGATGTGCGTCATGCTCGTGGATGAAAAAGAAAAGCTAAAGACCTTCTTCTATAAACACAAGGATCTCCTAAGGTCCAAGATCGTCATTTATAAGGAAGTCGAATTCTGGGACGTCGACTAAAACCCTGGACTATGAAGCCACTACTCATCATTGGAATCGGCGGCGCATTCGGCAGTATGTGCCGGTACCTGGCACAGGTGTATATCAGCAAATACACGACCCTAACCTTCCCCGTGGGCACCCTGGTCGTTAACCTTACCGGTTGCTTCCTGATCGGCATACTATTTGGCCTTTCTTCCAAATATGCCTGGATGACGATGGAATGGCGCCTGTTTTGGATCACCGGCATCTGCGGCGGCTATACGACCTTTTCGAGCTTTTCACTTGACAGCATCAACCTGCTCCGGCAGGGCAACTATACTTATTTCTTCGTATATGTTCTCGGCAGCGTGATCGCCGGCCTCCTGCTCACTGTCGCCGGCGCTTCGCTCGTGCGATGACATAAAAACCTTGCATATGCCATTTACAAAAATTCTCATTGCGGTCGACGACAGCGGCGAATCCATGAAAGCCGCCAGGTGTGGTTTTGAACTGGCGCACAGCCTCAAAGCCTCGGTTGCCGTACTCTATGTCATAGACAAAGGAAAAGAGGTGGTCAGCGCCGACCTCGGCATTACCTCAGAAGACAGCCAGAGCGCCCTTCGGGAGGGAGCTAAAAATACCATCGAGCAGTACATTAAAATGTATGACGGCATCGACCAGGTATTCCGTTTCACCCCTGAAGGCGATCCTGAAAAGGAAATCATCAACATAGCCACCGAATGGCGTGCGGACCTTATCGTCATGGGTGCGCATGCAAGATCGGGGCTCGACCGGATGATGACCTGGTCCGTAGCCGAGCAAATCCTCCGGCATGCGGAGATACCTGTACTCATCGCTCCGCCGAAAATGAAATGATGGAATGATTCCACAATCCGCTGAACATCAGGAATGAAATATTTTTTTTTCCTCCCCCCATATGCAGTAGGTTTGCCCCAACTTATTTCAATCGGCTATGATGAAAGTTTCACATCCCTGGCATGGCGTACCATACGGCAAGAACGCCCCGCGTTACGTCAACGCGATCATCGAAATACCACAAGGCTCGCGTTGCAAATATGAGATCGATAAAGAGAGCGGTCTGCTCAAACTCGACCGCGTCATCTACTCCTCCTTCTACTATCCGGTCAACTACGGTTTCATCCCCCAGACCTATGGCGACGATAAAGATCCCCTGGACATCCTCGTGATCACCTCCCTGCCCGTACAGGCCCTTTGCCTCATGGAGGCCAAGGTCATGGGCGTCATGCAGATGGTTGACCAGGGCGACTCGGACGATAAGATCATCGCCGTCGCGGCCCACGACCCCGGCGTCAATCACTACAACAACCTCGAAGAACTACCAAAACACTTCTTCGAAGAACTCCGCCACTTCTTCGAAGAATATAAGAAGCTCGAGAACAAGACCGTCATCGTCGAAGAATTTGGCGATAAAACGACGGCCCTCAAGGTCATCGAAGAAGCCATCAAACTATACGATACCACTTTTCGGGAGGACATCCACGGAAAAAAATAGACGATCCTGCTGCTATTTTTCGATAAGTAACCGCCGGATCAATCTCAGTTGATGCGTACGTTGGTGGGTATCCGACTGCACGATCCCCATGTTATCGATCTTATCGATCCGCACCTTCCCGCTGGCATGAATGATCTCCTGTGCATTCAGGAGGATACCCACATGCGTGATCTTCCCCTCCTCGTTGTCAAAAAACGCCAGATCGCCCGTCTTCGTCTCCTCCAAAAAACCGATCGCCTCACCCTGCATAACCTGCTGATAGGCATCCCGCAACACCCGCACGCCAAGGAATTTGTACACGGTCTGCACATAACCGCTGCAGTCCAGTCCAAACACGCTCTTGCCGCCCCATAGATAAGGAATGTTCAGGAATTTATAAGTCAGCTGCCGGATCGTTTTGGCATCGGTGCCAGCCCCCGAGGGGTCCCAGATCTTGCCCTTATAATGCACCTGGTTCTTACGCCATTGCGCCTTGCCGTTCTTCATCGCCGTCAAATGACTGCCCATCGGCACCATCATCGGATGACCGTTGTATTCCAGCACGCCCACCCACTCCGGCGTCAGCGCCGTCTGCGAAAGGTCGTATTCGATCTCGTCCACCTCCGTCAAATGAGCACTGGTACACCAGCCCTCATAACCGTCATATTTCACTCTTATAAGGCTCCATTCCTCCCTGGTCTGCTCCAGGACCTCGCAACACTCGCCGAAGATCAACTGGCTGACCATTTCGGTCCGGTGAGCCGGCTCGGCCCTGATGGGACTTACCGGGACGCAACAAATTGCTCTGATCATTCGGTAAATTAAATAAGTAATCGACTATGACAAAATTTTATGCAATTTCAACGTTATTGCATCTAATAGTTATCCGTGAAGCAAGACCCATTCCACCATATGACCGACCAGGAGTTGCTGGCCAGATACTACGAACAGCACAATAACGAATGGCTGGGTATCCTGCTTCAACGATATACCCTGCTGCTCTTCGGGGTATGCATGAAATACATGAAAGAAGAAGAAGAAGCCCGCGACTGCGTCCAGCAGATCTTCGTCAAGGTCATCACCGAGCTCCCGCGCTACCGCGTCGAATACTTCAAATCCTGGATCTATACAATTGCCCGCAACCACTGCCTCATGCGACTGCGCGATGGTCACGGGCGGCTGTCAAGCCTCTCGGATTCCATGCTCGCCGCCTGGGATGAGGAAGGCGGCAACAGCCAGCATTGGGAGAAAGAACAAATGCTCCAATGGATGGGCCAGGCCCTCGATGAGCTCGGAAAAGAGCAGAAACGTTGCGTAACTTTGTTCTACCTGGAAAAAAGATCCTACCAGGAGATAGCAGCCAGCACCGGTTTTACGTTAATGCAGGTAAAAAGCCATATCCAGAACGGGAAACGCAATCTGAAACTGCTGATCGGGAAGAAGATAGACGCCGGAGCGAAAAGCAATTCAAAATGAACAAGGACTTACTCAACATATTGTCCAATAGCAACAAAGACATCGACAACCAGCAGTTGATGGACTACCTCAATGGCAAACTCTCTGGCGACGCCCTCCACGAGGTCGAGAAGTCTATGGCCGACAACGAGTTCCTCAACGACGCCGTAGAGGGTCTGCAACGCCTCGAAGGCAAGAAAAACATGCAGGGCTACGTCGATGAACTGAACGCCGCTATGCAGAAAAGCCTGGCAAAGAAGAAAGCCCGCCGCCTTCGCCGCCGCCTCCGGGACCAAAACTGGACCTACCTGGCCATCATCCTGGTCATCGTCCTCTGCGTCCTGGCCTATATCGTTATCCGCAAGGCCCTCCATTCGTAGCTCCGCCCGTCCGACTGCCCAGAAATCTCCTCATCGCCCGGGCCGCCCAAAAAAACAGAAAATAATTTTGGCCTACATCGGTCAATCTGCTATATTCGGCTAATTATTAACTGTTTATATGTTTCTCAAAAAGACTGTCCTCGCTCTGTCACTCGCCCTCTCCCTTCATATTGCCCTGTCCCAACGCGTTAGCTATATCGTCTCCTTCCCCAACCTGGCCCATCATGAAGCCCAGGTTGAACTCATCGTGAGCGACCTCATCAACCGCACTGCGACTTTCCGAATGAGCCGCTCTTCCCCGGGCCGCTATGCCACCCACGAATTTGGTAAGAACATCTATGACGTGCATGCCCTCGACCAGAATGGCAAACCGCTGACCATCACCCGCACCGACGGCGATGTTTACGAGGTCGCTCACCACAACGGCTATATCCGTATTCAATATACCCTATACGGCAACTACGCCGACGGCACCTATGTCGGCCTCGACCCCGATGGCGTCCACTTGAATATGCCCGGCGCATTTCTCTGGATGAAAGGCGTCGAGAACAGCGCCATCACCATCCACTTCAACGTCCCGGCGGAATGGCACTGGACCATCGCTACCCAGTTGATGCCCACCAGCGACTCTCTTACCTTCCTTGCCCGCAACTTCCAATATTTTATGGATTGCCCCACCAAGATAGGACCGCTCCACTATCGCAAATGGGAGGTCAAAAACCCGGACGGCAAAGTCTATTCCTTCCGCATCGCCCTCGACGGCGGCAATGACGATACTGCTTTCACCAACTTCGCCGAAAAGGTAGAGCGGATCGTTGCGCAGGCCCAGGCCGTATATGGCGAGACACCCACGTACGACTATCTCACTTATACCTTTCTGGCCAGCATCAACCCCTATGTCCATGGCGACGGCATGGAACATCGCAACTCCACCATGATCAGTATCCCTGTGGCCTTTCGCAATGACGACCGGCTCCTCGAGGTGTTTGCCCACGAATTCTTCCACTGCTGGAATGTCAAACGTATCCGGCCCCGCACCCTCGAACCCTTCAACTTCGAAAAAAGCGACATGAGCTATGAGCTTTGGTTTGCGGAGGGATTTACCCAGTATTATGGCGGCCTGCTCGAAGAACGCGCCGGCTTTGTAAAGGATACCGACTATGTAAAGCGGACCGTAGCCGGCCTCATCAGGGTCAAGACAAACACCCCGGGCGCCCGCCTGTATTCACCCGTGCAGGCCAGTGAAGAAGCCGTTTTCACGGACGCCGGCGTCTCCATCGACAAGACCAATTTCCCGAATATCTTCGCCTCTTATTATCCCTATGGCGGGTCACTCGCGCTGGCCCTCGACCTCACGCTGCGCACCAAATATGGCAAGACGCTCGACGACTATATGACCGCGGCCTGGAAGAAGTTCGGTAAACCCGAAATACCCTATAATGTCGCGGGGTTGCAGGACGTGCTCGCCAACCTGACGGGCGACAAGAAATTCGCCGACAGCTGGTTTGCCCATTATATCTATGGTCATGATTCCATCGATTACAACAGTCTGCTGGCCCCCGCGGGCTTCCTGGTCGGCCACGCCGAAGAAGGAAAGCTGTGGATCGGCAACACTACTGACTGGGTGGAAAAAGAAGGGCTGATCATTGGATCCAATACCCTCAGGGGCACACCGGTCTACGACGCCGGGCTGGATATAACCGATAAGATCCTTGGCATCGACAACCAGGACACCCGCACCATCACCGATCTGAATGCCGTGCTTTCTCATCTGCACGCCGGTACTGCCGTCGAGATCCGCTACCTGCATCATGGAGTGGAAAGGAAAAGCACCATCAAACCCGTCGAAAACCCGACGGTCGCCGTCCAAACTTTCGAACAAGCCGGTCGCCCCCTGACACCTGCCATCGAGCAGTTCAGAAAGAACTGGCTCGGCGCCAAATAAACCAATGATATGAGCATCCGCAAAGCAGAATCAGGTGACTGGCAGGGCATCAGCCGCCTATTAACCCAATTGGAATACCCGGGTACAGTCGACTTTATCCGGGAAAAGCTGAAGCAGATGTTGAATGACCCCGCCGAAACCCTCCTGGTCTGGTCCGAGCCGCCAAACATCCTTGGATTCCTTTCCCTGCACTTTATTCCCCAGATCGCGCTTAAAGGCGACTTCGCCCGGATCAGCTATTTCGCTGTCGACAACGAGGCCCGAAGCAACGGCATCGGCCGGCAACTCGAAGAAAGAGCCTCCCGGATCGCAAGGGATAGAGCCTGCACGCAAATGGAAGTCCACTGCCACACGCGCCGCACCCGGGCCCACGAATTCTATGCCCGCCAAGGCTGGACAGAATCTCCTAAGTATTTGATAAAAAGGCTATAACAAAGGCACAACAATTGCAGCCATTATAGTAGTTCGTTCATTAAAACCGACTATTATGACTACCATTCAACAAATACGCAGCTGGAGTGCTACACACCATCCGAGGTGGCTCGTCATCATTCGGGTAGGCCTGGGACTGTTCCTGATGGCAAAAGGCATCAATTTTATGCGGGACTCGACCATGCTGAATGGTATCCTCTATGGCAATGCAGGCTTAGCCGACAACGACATGCACTGGCTGCCCATCATCATTACCTGGGCTAACCTGCTGGGGGGATTATTGATCCTGATTGGACTGTGGACCCGGGCCGTCGCTTTGCTGCAGTTGCCGGTCCTCATAGGTGCGATCATCTTCATCAACGTGCAGAAAGCCGGGTTTGCCCCCGAATCCGAACTGGGCCTGGCCATCCTCACCCTGCTGCTGGTCATGTTCTTCCTGCTGGAGGGCAGTGGCCCCCTCTCATTGGATAACTATTTCGAAAAGAACAAGGAGCGCGGCTCTCACGGCGACCGCCTGCCGGGCTGATCCCTTACTGGTTCCCCTCCCCAGGGCCTCGAGGCCCTGGATTACCCCTTACTGGTACTGTATATAAATAGGTGAAGGCTTCAACGCCATGACCTGCTGAGGGCTCATCATGGTGGTGGCCGCGAACTTGACCTTCTTGAGTGTCTTGACGTCGTTCTTATAGAACAGCTTGAACCCGGTGAATTGGACGGGTTTGGAACCTACATAGCTCCTATAGGTGTCCATTTTCAGCTGCTGAGGTCCCCATCCGTCCATATCCATAACGACCTGTACCTCGGGACGCAGGGTAATCTGCTGATAGTTGGTGATCATTTTGTCCGTCCACCGGTGCACGACGAAGACTTTTGGCGGAAGGTTGTAGGTTTTCACCAGTTTAGCCAGATATGCCGAACAAAAATTGACATCGGAAGCGTCAAAGGTACCCACGTTTTTGCCAACCCGCATACCCGGCTTCATAGCGAATTCCGCATCTATACCCAGATGTACATTGGGCATCATGAGATATTTCTCCAGAAGGGGAACCTCCGTTTGCACAGTGGAAAATCCGACCTGCACATCCAAAAAGACAATGGCGTTGATCTTGGCAGCCATATGCAGGACCGAGTCTATCTGCTTGAAGGGCATCCGGGCCCGGTACTTGCCATCCTTACCTGCCGAGCCCTGGGCAGTCACCGCAATATAGTGCAGCGCGGGCTGTACCGGAGTAGCCGGGTCAGCGGCGGCCCACTCCTTACAGGTTGCCACCAGCTTAGGTAACATGATCGAAGGAGGAAACTCGCCCAAAATGCCCATGTTCCTGGAATACAGGTTGCCATAATAGGCCACGATCCGCTTGAAAGGAAGAATAGCTCCCGGCAGCGGGTAATCCCGGTAGATCAGGAAACGGCTGGCCGGATCATTATGGACAAGAAACAACAGTTTTTTATTGTACGCCGCCGTATCCACGGGCTCCTTCGCGACAGCGGGGGGCGCGATTACCGTATCCTTGGTCACTGGCTTGGCCGCAGCAGCCACGCTATCCTTTTTCTTACCACTGTCCGGACGACCATTGCTGCAAGCCGTAAGAACGATCAATCCGCAAACGCCCGCCACGCAGGCCATCTTTAATGCACTATGTTTATATCCCATGCGTTACCTTACCTAGTTTTTAGATTTACCGGAAATGTGCCCCCAAAAAAATAGCGCATTTCCGGTAAACCGCTAATGTTTGTAGAACTTCGGCCCGCACCACCGGTGCGATCCTCGTTCGCGGCCTTGCTCAGCCGTGGACAAGCCGCCTTGGCGGCTTAGATCGGGCAAAGTTAGACGAAAACGAAGCCAGCCTTCTTTTATTTCATAACAGTTCCCTAAAAAATGTGGACAACTCCCCTCACCGCGCCACTCCCCCTTCGCGCCGACCGCAAGGCCGAAGCAGATCACCTATCTCCAATATCCCGCTCCCAGGTCCCTAAAAAAATAGTCTACTCATTTTGTAGACTAATTAAAATGTCCTATTTTTCCATTGTCACATGAGTTACGTGGCCGAACGGATAGGCGGAGGTCTGCATGACCTTTTACGAGGGTTCGACTCCTTCCGTAACTACAACAAAAAAGCCCCTTCGCAGGGGCTTTTTCTATTTTATATAAAAACTATTTCTTCGCTGGCTTACTGGAATTCTCTTTGATGAGCAATGGCTCAGGGACAATTACAGGTATACCTTTCAATCCCGGCAGATTGCTGGTCGTCGTAATCTCAAACTTCTCTGTGTCTTTCTTATTCTTTCCCATATCCAAATATACATTATTTTCCCCCTCGCACCAAATGAAACCCCAAACATACGATATATGGCACTACCGATAACAAGGCGAACAGCAGCGCGTTATAAAAATAAGAATTCTTTTTGCGTACAGCCCTGCTATTAACCTCAATGGCATTCTGTAGTTCAAAAATGTAGGTGCCTCGCAATGAATCATTCACTGTCTCTTCATTTCCAATATTTAAGAGCTCTAATTCGGTTTTATAAGATCCATAGTACTTTTTCGGCGGCTCCAAATACACAATATTCACCGGAAGTAATAGTCGGACAAAATAAACTAGCGACGTCGACAACAAAACTGCAAACACCGCGAAAACCGCATAGAACACCACCCCTTTTATATCCATCGCTACCAAATGCTGTGTCAGCGGGATCAAAAAAATGCCTAACGCCGAATAGATGAGGATGATATTTGTTAGGCGTTCGAATACTTTTTGATACAACACAGTATATTCAGCGAGCCTTTTCTCACTGATGTCGATAATATAATCCAGATCATAAAACGACTTACCCATCCGCCAATTTAAGAAGATCGGCCTGAACAATTTTCTAAAATTATCCTTTACTCGACCCTCAAACTCTTCACCGGATTCACCAACGCCGCACGCAACGCCTGCACCCCAACCGTCACAATAGTCACCAACAACAACGCCCCGCCCGCCAGCAAAAACACCCCCACCCCAACAGGCACCCGATAAGCAAAATCCTGCAACCACCGGTGCATCAAATACCAGCCAGCCGCCGAAGCAACGGCCAACGCAATCCCTACCAACACCACAAAATCCTTACCGAGCATCACCAGGATATCGCTTACCCGCGCCCCCAGCACCTTACGGATGCCGATTTCGCGTGTCCTGCGCTCCGTGGTAAACAACGTCAACCCAAATAACCCGATGCAACTGATAAACAACGTTACCACCGTGGCAATGTTCATCAGCCATTCCATCGTCTGCTCCCGCTCGTACATCTGCGCGATCTCGTCATCCAAAAAGCCGTAATCCCAGGATTCATGCGGATAAAAGGCCTTGAACTGCCGCTCCACCCGCGCCAGGATAGCCCTGGCCGATCCCGCCGGCTGCCCCCGGACATCCATTCGAAAAGCAATATCGGTACAACCCATCACGGCGATCAACAAGGGCTGAATGGGATCATGATAGGAATATTTGTGAAAGTCGGCCACCACTCCTACGATCGGCACCGACACGCCCCAGGTAGAGATCTTCTGTCCGATCGCCTGCTCCGGCCGGCTGAATCCCAACAGCTTCGACAGGCTTTCATTGATCACCAACTCCCTCAGCGAATCGCTGGCAAAGGCACTCCTTCCGGCCAGCAGCTTAATGCCGTACAGCTCAATATAGTGCTCATCCGCCTTGATCGCCTCCACGCGGATCGGCTCATTGCTCTTCGCCAAATATCGAATGGTAAACATGCCCCGGTCCGTCCCCGTCGGCGGCATGTTCTCCCTGGCAACGGCAGCAACACCCGGCAGCCGCCCGACCGCTGCTTCCAGCAGTTTGACTCTTACCATGCCCGCGCTGTCCCGGTGCTCATTCGTATTGAAATCAACGATGGCATCCGACTTAAATCCCAGATCTTTATGGAGCATGTACCCGATCTGCCGCCCGATGACCATCGTGGCAATAATGAACAGCAGCGACACCGTGAACTGAAAAACGATCAGCCCCTTTCGCAGCCACCACTTCCCGCCACCCTTTGGCGCACCTGCACCCTTCAGCGTGTCCACCGGCGAGTGGGCGCTCAGCAGCCGTGCCGGATACAGGCCCGCCAGCAAAGTCGTCACCACCGTTATCCCCATTAAAAAAAGCAGGTTCGTCAAAGCAAAAGGCTCATAGCGCAAGGCCGGCGGTACGAATCGATGAAATGCGCCAAGTACCGGCCGCACCATGGTCACCGCCCCCAGTCCCGCCAGCGTCGTAAGCAAAAAAGTCTCCACCAGCAGCTGGGCGATCAGGTTACCCCTGCCACTGCCCATGACCTTACGGATGCTGATCTCCTTTTCCCGCGTCAGCGACTGGGCCGTGGCCAGGTTCACATAGTTGACGATCGCCAGCGCCAGAATGAATAGCGCTATGCTCAATAAAGCATAAAGCGTCGATAGCTGCGAAGTCCGGATGGCGCCATCCGAAGTGCCGGGAGTAAAATGGACCGCACTCAGCGGCTGCAGCTCCACACCCGTCACCAACGGCGTCAGCCATTTCTCACGGGCGGCCAGCACCGACAACGCGGCGCCGACCTTTGCCGGGTCCGCCCACTCTTCCAGTTTCACCAACACATGTGAGGGTCCTGGAATACCCTTTTGGGGAACAGCAGGATCGAGCCACAAGGCCTGGTAAAGCCAGCTATGCGGCGCCGTGGATAACGATATGAATTGGTCATAAGGAAAGTCGGTATGCTCACTCCAATCCCGCACGATGCCGGTAACATTGACGGGAAGACTATCATTGTAAACGATCTGACGGCCGATCATCCCGTCCAACGGCCCCGTCCCAAAATACATACGCGCCAGCTTTTCCGTCACCACTACGCTAAATGGATTGACCAGGGCCGTAGCCGCATCCCCGGCCAGCCAGTCATAGGTCATGATCCGAAAATAGTCCGGCCCCGTGACGATCGGCGCAGCCGCAAAAGTCGTCTTCCTTTTCTCCGCACCGACTACGGTTGCGACGACATCGTTCAGGGTAAAATAAGGTGCGACGGTCTCTACCCCCGCGAGGTTGTTCCGGATGGCTTCCGGCAAGTCCGTCAGCACAGAAGGCGACACATGCTGCGGTTCATTTTTCAGGAATTGTTCGTAAGAATTGACCCGGTAGATGCGGTTGCGTCCGGGATGCCCGCGGTCAAAGCCAAATTCATAGTGCACGATCACCCAGATCACCAGGCAGGCGCAAATGCCTAATGCCAGCCCGAAGACGTTGACAAGCGTATATACTTTGTTTCGGACCAGCGTACGCCACGCGATGGTCCAATAGCTCTTAAACATGCTCATTCCCGTCACATATCCAATGCCGATATTCGAGCACCTTCAAAATCAATATCTTCCGCACGGCCAACCGCAAACAAATGTTCGCTTCCGATACATCGACCGTCCGCTTCACTATTGCTGCAAATACTTCAAAAACTCCTCGCGTCGCCGCCTCGACACATCCACCACATCCCCATTCTCCATCACCACCTGCCCTCCCTCGGACCGGCTGAACTTACGGATATACCGCAGGTTCACCAAATGACTGTTGTGCACCCTGAAAAACCGGTACGGCGCCAGCAACTCCTCGAAATCCTTCAAAAGCCGCGTCACCAGCGTCACCTGCCCGCTCACCAGGAAAAGCTTGGAATAATAAGAAACGCTTTCGATCCGGATGATATCGGAGATCGACAAAAACTCTAATCCATCATTGGTAGGAACCGCAATCTTATTCTCCTGTGAGCGCGGCTCGCCCAGCCCATCCTTCAACACATGCAGCCGCTCCCGCGTCTTGCTCGCCCGCGACAGGACCAGCCGGTTCACTGCCTTCTGCAAGTCGTCGATCGCGACAGGTTTCACCAAATAGTCAAACGCACTGATGCGGATCGCATCGATCGCATACTGGTTGTAAGCAGTAATAAAAATGATCTCCGCCTCATAGTCCCCCAACTCTTCAAGGATCCCGAAGCCACTCATCTTTGGCATCTCGATATCCAGGAATAACACATCGGGCTTATGATGCCGGATCAGGAACAACGCCTCATCCGGCTTCTGCGCCATGGCTACCACCTGCACCGGCTTACAGAATTCCTCCAGTTTCTGCCGGAGGTTCTTGAGGCTATTCAACTCGTCGTCGATCAATATGGCTTTCAGCACATCCTTCATCAGGCTATTTTTAAAGTTAATAATACGCGCGTACCACCGGCCTGCCCATCCTTATCTTCCAGATCGACGATCTCCAGCACCGCGTCCGATCCCTTTAACCGGTTGAGGATCTCGATCCTCTCCCGGCTAATGGCCAACCCCAGGCTCTTGTGCTCCACCGTCCGGCTCTTCCGCGTATACGCCATGCTGGCGGCACGCCCGATGCCGTTGTCTTCGATAGTATAATGGATATAGTCGCCGTCCAACCGAACCGTGATCTTCAGGTAGAGCCCTTCGCGTTCACTGGGAGCGATACCGTGTATGATGGCATTTTCCACAAACGGCTGGATCAGCAGGGGCGCCACCTTGTAGTCACCTACCAGCAAGGGAGGGTCGATCTCCGTGATATAACCAAACTTGTCCTCGAAACGCAATTTCTCCAGGTCTACATACAGTCGTATGGCCTCCATATCCCTGGACAGGGACACGACCTGCTTGCGACTATTCTCCAGGATCATCCGCATCAGGCTGGCGAATTTGTTCAGGTAGTCGCTGGCCAGCCTCTTCTCATTCTGCATGATAAACGTCTCGATGCTATTCAGGCTATTGAAAATAAAATGCGGATTCATCTGGGCGCGCAGGGCCGTCATCTCCATCTCCGTGATCTTTTGGTTGAGCTGCCCTTCCTTCCTGATCTGCCCGATCCGGAACCTCACTACCATCAATACCGCCAACGTCGCCAGCAACAGCAGCCACAGTTTGAACCAGCCGCTCTGATACCAGTAAGGCCTGACGACGATCGTCAGTGTATCCGTATTGGTGAAGGCATCGGTCAGACTACTCCCTCCTTTTACTTCCAGCACATATTTTCCGGGCTGAAGGCTGTTGAAGCTAAGATGCCCGTCTTCGCTCCGGCTCCATCCTTTGTCTCCCGGGCTCAGCCGGTAGTAGTATTGATTGGTCCCCGGCAGGTCATAGTTGATCACGTCAAAATTGACCTGTATGCTGTTGTCTTCCGGCGATACCGTCAGGGTCTTCCGTCCTTCCGCGTCTACCGCCCAGGCCGCCACCGTGTCGTGGATCACCGCTTCGATCAACCTGGTCGCGGCGCCTGCATGATAGTGCTGAATACGATCCGGCCAAAAACGGACCGCCGCATCTTTACCGCCCCCGTATACCGATCCATCCGAAGTCGAATAGATGATGCCTTCGTCAGTCCTGGGCAATCCAAGCGAATAATCAAAATGAATGACCCTGTCCTGTTCACGAAGCCAGCACCAATAGCCCGACCTGCCGATGAACCAGACATTTTGGTTCCTGTCCACACAGACACGATAAGCCCGGCCTATCCGGCTGCCTTCGGTAAGCACCCTCCGGATGGAATCCCCTGCCGGATCATAGGCAAACAGCCCATTTTCCGCTCCTATCCAGATCAGTCCATCCTTGTCTTCCGCCATTCCATAGAGCGTTGCCGTGGTCGGCCGGCCCGTCGCACCGACCTTTTTAAAGCGGTCGGTTTCCTTGTCGTATCTAAACAGTCCGGTATTAGTGGTCACCCAAACCCAGTGCCGGCTATCCTGCAAGAGATAATTCTCCTCACTGCCAAGACAGTCCGCGCAACCATTGCTATAGTGTTTTGTAAATTTATTCGACCGGGGATTAAAAACGAAGACACCCTGGCTAAAGCTCCGAACCCACCAGGTCGAATCGTTTTCCACCACGATGGTCCGCAGCCGGGGAGTTGCAAGAAGCCCCGGCGGCCTGAAAACAGACCAGCGCTGTTGTCGCAGGTCCAGTACGCTAATGCCTCCTTCCGTCGTCATGTACACCCGATCGCCCACCTGCACGAAATCAAAGGCTTCCCCGGTAGTCGTGTCCCGAAGCGGCGAATGTATGCCAGGGCCCATGGGTATACCGCCCCAGTATTGCAACAGCTTCCATTGTTTGCTGTACCAAAAGATGCCGCCGAAGTCGCGTTTGGAGATCCAGTAACCGCTGTTGACTTCTTTCATATTGTATACATAGGACAGTTTATTGGGTTGTTCGAAATCCTTGTTGATGGGGGGAAGATCGATGATGCCAAACAAGTTGTCGGAGGAAGTGGTGTAGTACACCCCATCCGATGAGGTGATCCAAAGGATGTTTTGCCTGTCCACGTACGGCGATGAGCTCATCATCATTGTCGTCCCGTCAAAGGGATAGATATGGATACTCAGGTCACGCTCGTCTACCAGGAGCAAGGCCGGCGTACTGCAGGCAAAGACCATATAAGGGATGCCATTGACCACCCATTCCACGCCCCCGCGAATGACCGGCCGGTCTTTGGAAGGATGGAAGAACTGCCAGCTTCCGTTCCGGGTATCGAGCAATACAATACCCTTTCCCCAACTGGATATCCAACAGCGATCGTATCGGTCAAAAGCCAGTTCCCGGATCAGCAGGTCTCCCGGATAGGGATAGTGGAAGGCCTGGACTATTTTTTTCGTGTTGGCATCCAATCTGTAAACGGTATTTTCCCGCGAGGACCAAAGTCGGCCCTGCCTGTCCCGGACGACAGCCCCGTATACACTTCGCCCGACAATTGCTTTTCCCGTATCCGAGCCGACGTCTTTGGCTTCGCGGTCATAATGCAGGCTGTCCCGGAAATGATAAAGCCCGTCGCGGGTGAACACCCAGGGCCGCTGGTCCCTGTCCAGGTAAAGAAAGGGCCGCGAAGGATCGCGGAATGAATTCGTGTCCCGTGGATCGGACGAGAAAAAACGCATATGCTGACTGACTGTGTTCAGACAAAAGAAACCCTCCGGGGTGGAACCCCAGAGATTGCCCTTCTCGTCCGGCGCCAGCATCCAGACCTGGTTATTCTGCATCGTCAGGTTGGCATCGCCGTGCGCATAAAAGGTCTTGAAGCCATATCCGTCATACCGGTCCAATCCATTCTCTGTGGAGATCCATATGATCCCCCGGTCATCCTGCACAATATCATTCACCTGGTTATTGGATAAGCCGTCCCTGTCGTTCAGATGCGCAAACCGCAGGTCCGGAAATTGCGCGATCGCCGGTTCAATCCAGATGAATAAGATAATATTGATCCAGATGCTCTTCAAAAGCGGTAGTCATTTTCTATAAAAGTAGAATTAATAACGTTAGTAGATCGAGATCTTATATATCCTGCAGCCCACCGCGTCCACCACGAATATGGTGTCGCCGGCGGGGTCCGTCACGATGCCGATGGGATAAATATACTTTCCCGGGAATGTGGTGACCGTGCCGGAAGGGGTTATCATTCGGACGGTCCCGTTGTACGAATCTGCGACATACAGGTTGCCCAGGCTGTCTATGGCAATCCCCTGGGGCCCCCAGAAGCTGGCCGCCGTTCCCGACCCGTCCGAATTCCCTTTTGTCCCACTCCCGGCCAGCACGCTGACCGTCCCCGTGGAAGCCGACCGTTTGACGATATTGTTGCCGGTGGTATTCGCAATATACAGGTTGGCGCCGTCGTCGACCGCCATGGCCGCGGGACCATTGAGCAGGGACAGGGTATCGTCAAGCTGCTGGGTACCGGTTTTGCTGATGATCTGCAGGCAGTTGGTCTCATAATTTGCCACGTACAGGTTGCCACCCCTGGCTGCGAGCGCGATAGGCTGATAGAAAGGGCTGATATTGCCGGGCAGGTTGCCCGTAGCCAGGTTGGCGCCAACAGGTGCTGTCTGGAAAGTAGTATACCAGGTAACCACATCCCAGGCGCTGCTCATCCAAAGTTCGTCTACCGAGTTATCTATCGCCACGCCGATGATCTGGTAGGTCTGAACGCCGTTGGTGCCGCTGTTGAGATCGACCGTCGATGTGACACCCATGGTCGAGAGACTGACGAGGGCGGAAGGGGTCACGATCCGGATTCGCCCGGAGGCAGCCTCCCCAACGTAGAGATTACCGGCGGCATCCATGGCCATGCCGGTCGGATAGGCAAAGCTGGCGGCTGTGCCCTGGCCATTGACCTGGTTGATAATACCACTACCGGCAAAGATGGACGAGGTAACGGTATACTGGTAGGTAAAGGCGGGTCCTGTTACCGCTTTACCACCAGTCTTGACGGTCACCGGCCCGGTGCCCGCTCTTATAGGCACCCGTACAGTCAGCACCGAATCATTTATCGTTACGATCAATGCCCCATGACCATTGAAGTATACGCTATCCTGGGCAGCCGCCGTTCCAAAATCACTGCCAGTGATGGTCACCAGGGTGGAATCCGGCCCGCTGTTTGGGCTGATGGCCGTGACGCCCAGGGTCTCCGTGGGCGGCGTGACCGGCGGGGTCACCGGCGGCGTGACAGGCGCCGGCGATGAACTTTTATTACATGAAAAAAAGAATACAGCCAACGTCATACAAGCAATTGTTTTGATCATCGCTAAAAATTTATTGGTAAGTATAAGTGATCTGTTCGCCGGTGATATTGTACGTGTTCGCAGGCGTCTGGGTCACGGCCACCGACGAAGAACTGGGCTGGTTAGCGCTGTTGTAAGTAGTGGTGTAGGTGTAACCAAGCGTCGCCGGATTGATGCCCGTCGTCGTTTGGGTCTCGGCGGTCACGTCATTGGCGTTATTGATCGGCACGCCCGGAATATCATAATAAGGGGATGCAGCGACTTTAGAATTGTAGGTGTAGGTGGAAGTTTGGGTGTTCGTCTGTACGCCGGCTACGAATTCGTTGAGCACCGTACTCGCTATATTTCCGCTGCTGAGCGTAAAGGTTTCCTGGGTCCAGGGAATATAGGTACCGCTGTCCAGCAGGTACAGGTTATACGATGCCACGTTGCCCGACCCGTCATAGGTGATCACCGCGCTGTCATTGGCATTTTCCGGTGTCGCCGGGATGAGCGAGGAGCCCGTCGTGGTCGCAGTCTGCACATAACCGGTGATCTTGCCGGCGGCGCTTTGAAAAGTCAAGGTCAACGTTGTCGACGAATTGTAAGTCCCGGAGCTGCCGGTGACCGACTCATTCACCGTGCCGGCGATCGAGCTCACCAGGCTACCGGAATAGGTGTAGGTGTAGCTGATGGCTGTGTTAAAAGTAGTACCCGAAAAGCTCGAAATGGTCGTCTGCTGCAGGCCGCTCAGCTGATTGCTGCTATTATATTGAAATTGGTAGACGACGCTGTCGATCGTGCCCAATGTACCGGCCTGCATGCTCAGCACTTCAGTCTTTAAAAGCCCGGCGCCACTGCCAGTGCCCGTGCTGCTCGATTTTGTTGTATCCGTGTTACTACTCGTGGAGGGGCCGGAGCTGCTGCTCTTGGAACAAGCCACCGCCGAAGCGACGATCCACACCACAATTACCAGTTTGGAAAAAATAATGCGCTTCATGTTGTTTTTCCGTAAAAGTATTGGGCTTTTACACGCCCGTGCGGACGAGCAAGTAAGTGGTCACCGCATCCAAGGGAATGGTGCGAACGGGCAGCAGCCGGCCTTGGTTAAGGTTGCCGGGCGGCTTCAGGTCGCAGGGCGGCTTCCGGCGACAGTTGTCGGATCGCATTCGGCAATGGGTCAGCATTACCGCGCAAACTCATCGGCATTTGCTCCGGCATTTGCGTCGGCGCCAGACAAGGCATCCTGTCCGGCGGCGTTTCCCTGACTGCATACCCGGTCGTAAAGGGGATCCGCACCGGGAGCCCGGACAGCACACGCGTCGGGAACCCAGACAGCGCAGGCGCCGGCCTCCCCGATCCCCTCAACGATCGCTGGAAAAAAGCCGTATCATCAGAACGCTCCGGCCCTGGCACCGAAAATTGAAAAGACTTAAAAGTTGGCGACAGATCAAGCCGCTGCCCAAAAACGAAAAGAGGCCCCGCCGCCAGCAGGAAAATAAGGGATCGTTTCATACGCCTATTTTCCGACAGGATGCAGGGCCCCTGGATTTTACATAAACGAACTGCGTTACCGCAATTTCTTATATGCATTGATCAACCCGTTGGTCGACGAATCATGGCTCGAGATCGTTTCGTCATGCGCGAGCTCCGGCAGGATCTTACCCGCCAACGCCTTGCCCAACTCGACCCCCCATTGATCAAAGGTGTAGATGTCCCAGATCACGCCTTGCACAAAGATCTTGTGCTCGTACAACGCGATCAGCTCGCCAAGCGAAAAGGGCGTGATCTCTTTTATCAGGAAGGAGTTGGTAGGCCGGTTGCCGCTAAAACCCTTGTAGGGGATCAGCTCGGCGGGGACCTTCTCCGCTTCCAGTTCCTCCTTCGTCTTCCCGTTCATGAGCGCCTGGGTCTGGGCGAAGAAGTTGCTGAGCAGTTTGTTATGATGATCGCCTAGCGGATTGTGACTAATAGCGGGAGCAATGAAGTCACAGGGGATCACGAGTGTGCCCTGGTGGATCAGCTGGTAAAATGCATGCTGGCCATTGGTACCTGGTTCGCCCCAGACCACCGGACCGGTATGCCAGCCGACGGGCTTCCCGTTGCGGTCGACGCTCTTCCCATTGCTTTCCATATTGCCCTGTTGGAAATAGGCGGCAAACCTATGCATATACTGGTCATAGGGCAGAATGGCCTCGGTCTGTGCTCCGAAGAAATTGGTATACCACAAACCGATCAGGGCCATCGTCACGGGGATATTCTGTTCAAAGGGGGTCGTCCGGAAATGCACATCGGCCGCATGCGCCCCCTTCAGCAGCGTTTCGAAATTCTCATAACCTATGGTAAGCACGATCGATAAACCGATGGCACTCCAAAGGGAATACCGGCCGCCAACCCAATCCCAGAACTCGAACATATTGGCCTTGTCGATGCCAAATTTCACGACCTCTTTCTCGTTGGTGCTCAACGCGGCAAAATGCTTGGCCACATGCGCCTCATCCTTTGCGGCTTTCAGGAACCAGTCGCGCGCGGAATGCGCATTCGTCATCGTCTCCTGCGTGGTAAAGGTCTTGCTGGCGATCAGGAAAAGCGTCTCTTCCGGGGTGACCTTCTTCAGGGTCTCCACGATATGGGTGGCATCGACATTGCTCACAAAATACGCCTGCATGCCCTCCTTCCAGTAAGGCCGCAATGCTTCGGTGACCATCACCGGGCCCAGATCACTGCCGCCGATGCCTATGTTGACGATGTATTTAATCTTCTTTCCCGTATACCCCTTCCAGGTGCCGCTATGGATCCGGGCGGCGAAATCCTTCATTTGACCCAGCACCCTGAACACATCCGGCATGACATCTTTCCCGTCGCTGTAGACAGGCGTTCCTGTAAGGTTCCGCAGGGCGGTGTGCAACACGCTGCGATTCTCGGTCACATTGATCTTTTCCCCGGTGAACATGGCCTCGGCGGCCTCTTTGACCTTGCTCTCCACCGCCAGACTCCGCAGGATCTCGAGCGTTTTTTCATTGAAAATGTTCTTCGAGTAATCGAATAAGATATCATCCAGTTTCAGGGAATGGTGGTCGAATCGGTTTGGTTCGTCCGCAAACAGGGAACGCATGTGCACGCCCTTCATCTCTTTATCGTAGTGGTTCTGAAGTTCTTGCCAGGCTTTTGTGTCTTTGGGTGTTACTTTCGGGAACATAAGATGAATATTTGATTGTTTTTGCTTTTACAAAACCGTCTTTATAATTGTTCGATCACGTCCACCACCTCGTCTGCCATTGCAGGGCTGATGTCCAGATGGGTCACAAACCGGATCTGGTTGGCGGCAATGGCGATCGCCAATATCCCTTTTTCTTTCAGCTGCTGCGCCAGCTCACGGGCGCATCCGTTCTGGTCTACTTCGAAGATAACAATATTGGTTTCCACCGGCATGATCCGCCGGACAAAATCCTTTTTCTCCAGCGCCGCTCCGATCCGCCGGGCATGCTCGTGATCCGTCGCCAGTCTGGCAACATTGTTCTCCAGTGCATAAATGCCCGCGGCCGCCATAAAACCAGCCTGCCGCATTCCCCCGCCAAACGCCTTTCTCACCCGGCGCGCCTGGCGAATGAACGCCGACGGCCCGATCAGGATACTCCCGATGGGGCACCCCAACCCCTTATTCAGGCAAACCGAAATGCTGTCAAAGACCTGCCCGTGATCGGTTGCCGTCTGGCCGGTGGTCACCAACGCGTTGAACAGCCGGGCCCCATCCAGGTGCAGCTTTAACTGGTTGTCGGTACAGACCTGTTTTATCTTTTTTATCTCTTCCAGGTCATAGCAGGCTCCCCCGCCCCGGTTGCAGGTATTCTCCAGCGAGACCAGCGAGGTCCGCGCCCGGTGCACATCGTCGGGATTTATGGATAAGGAGACCTGGGAGGCGGTGATCCGGCCAAGGTCTCCATCCAGCGCCCTGACCTGGCTGCCGGAGTGAAAGGCTATGCCTCCCCCCTCATAAATGTATACATGAGAACTCTTCTCGCAGATCACTTCGTCTCCAGGCTGTGTATGACATTTAATGGCGATCTGGTTTGACATCGTGCCGCTGGCGCAGTAGAGGGCTGCCTCCATCCCAAAAAGCCTGGCCGCCATGGCCTCCAGCATGTTGATGGAGGGATCCTCACCAAAAACATCATCCCCTACTTTGGCGGTCATCATGGCTTCCAGCATGGCGGGCGTAGGCTTTGTCACTGTATCCGAGCGAAGGTCGATGGGCATAAGTTGCTTTATGTTAGGAACGCAATTTAAGGCGAAACAGCCAGACCCCCGCCACCGCCCTCCACAAACAAAAAGGGAAGCCTTACGGGGCTCCCCTCCAATGTCAGACATCCGTCTCCAAGCTATTGCCCACCGGCCTCAGGCCATAGGCGTCGGCGTTATCGGCCTCCGGCCTCCGGCCTCCTGCCTCAGGTCATTTGCGTCGGCGTCGGCGTTGCCACTAACCTAGGACAAAGCTGTTTCCTTAATGTGATTACCCTTTTCTTTCGCGGCTTTGATGAGTTCGAGCACACGGCTGCGAACATCATCCCGCAGCCCTTCGGTTTCTCTTTCGAATATATCTTTCAGTTCATCCAATTCATCTGCTGTGACGCCGCGAAGCTGTCGCAGTTTCCGCTTCAGCGAATCCGCCGTGTCGGCGATCTTCTGACGGGTTGCGGCCCCTTCAGCCGGAGCGACAAGAATGCCGATCGCAACACCGGCAACAAGGCCGGACAGGGCGCCTATCAAAACTTTTTCAGCGTTCATAAGTATAAATTTTTGGTGAGTGTATAGACTTCGAATAAGATAGGATTTTCAAGAACCTTGCCGGAAATCGTTAAAGGTCTCCGAACAACCTACCCAGCATAAAAATGGGTAGAAACCTCCCCATTGCCCCTTGATATCGTCCAACACCCGTCCCTGAAAAAAGTTCGCATTCCTCAGATCCCGGGTCTTCATTTTTGTCATCGAAGGTTCCGTCGTTCCTACTGCCAGGTCATCGCTTCAAGCGACGCGCTATCCTTGCCTGTCACGGCCCTGGAGCCGCCCAGGCCGTCTGAGATATTGATTTCCCTGTTTTCAACATAAAGTAAGCGGACGGTATCCTTGGTAAATCGTAACACACATGTAAGCGGGTCCGGTACATTTGCTGTTCCCTTCCATGAGGTTCCAGCCAGCGCCGGCGACGGACTGCCCTGTGCCATCAAATCGCAAAAACCGACGACCAACAACGTGACCGTCATTACAATACTTTTCATAACTGTTTTTCCGTGAAATAACCGATTTGCCGCCGGTCG
>Ga0302325_10002949_pt1 | contig 40738 bp, 33 predicted proteins | sample Palsa_T0_2_FD_201948 | JGI IMG/M metagenome (GOLD analysis project Ga0302325, IMG submission 201948) | Peat permafrost microbial communities from Stordalen Mire near Abisko, Sweden - Palsa_T0_2 | ecosystem: Environmental > Terrestrial > Soil > Palsa > Peat permafrost | place: Sweden: Abisko...
TTCCGTGTCATGGGTATCGAGCATAGCGACTTGCAAGTTAACCGGCATACGGACCACCCATTGCCGTTCGTACCCATCGGTGTATCTTTGGAGGCGAATTCTCTGTGACGAGGAATCCCTTTGACGTACGTTCGACGGTACATCGCGATGGCTCTTCTGCTCGTAGCCTGCCGCTCATCGCCTGCTCTGGCGCAGACAGAATCGTCAGAAACAACATTCAAGCCTTATACAACTTGCCGGCTCCAGGATGGATTGTCCGTCGTGGAAACAGCGCCCTTGGCACCTGGAGTGACCACACGGATGGTGCAGACCCTCAAGGGGAATCGTGCCATCACGATGCTTGACGGGCGGCGAGTGATGTTTGCTTATCCGGGTGAAGACTTCTACGCGAATGTCAAGGTCGAAGTGCTTCCCGCGACGAACTGGGATGATTTGCGGACCGCGCTGGCGGATAATTTCGACTTTTTGCTGGCCTCTGGGGACGACGTACGCAACTACAGGCTGAAGCCGCAAATCAACGGTTTTGCTGTGCAGGGACAGGATCGACCGAAACGCGAAGGCGGCGTTCTCGGCTTTTACCTCCTGTTTGAGAACACCACGCATACTGCGATCACGATCTACTTTCTCAATCAGGAACCTGCAGTCAGGTTCAAAACCTTGGAAGAGTATGCGGTGCTTCGAGACAGATTTCTCAATGAATATACCGCCTGCATCCGCAAAGGTCTTGCGTCGATCACGAAGTAGCCCTGGATGCGTACACTCTCACGACGCATCTGGATATCTCGGGAATTGACGTCGCTTCAGGCGAGCTGACGCGGATGCTTCCACTGCCGGCGCGAGCATTTGGAGTTTTAGCGGTGAGCGCTGTTGTCAACGGTGCAGGCCTGAATAGCCGCGCCGAAAAGCTTCACCGCTTGTGCGGCCACCTCGGATGAAGCCATCCGGAGCACGATCGAGGTTGCATATGAATCAACGTCCTGGATGCCGTTGACAGTTTTGGTTTCAGCAATTTTTCGGTTCGGCGCCGTGATTTGAATCCAGGAAAGATTGCAGGATCGATCTTCTTCACAGTGAACGCTGGTATTGATATTCAGTTGAGCGGGGACGGCGCTAAGAGCATGAACCGCGTCAGGGCGGAGTTCACTAAGGCTAAAGCGATATTCATAGACAGTGTCGTCTGACAGCTCCCCCGTCTGCTCCAGGCGAACTCGGCCCAAGCTCCTGTGCTCAATCGCACCTGAGTATCTGTCCTGGACGGCAACGCGAGCCATTACCTTACATTCGTCCAGTTTGAAGAGATGGATGCCGGCGTAGAGTGTGCCGTGATAGGAGACCCGCTCGTTTTCATCGTCCACATAGGACTGGGCGTACGTCAGCACCGAACCATGTTGTTGCTCGGAAGCAATGAAATTCAGCAGATTGCCACCTTCCGGAGTCATTTGTGCGTGCGCGCTTATGGTGGCGACACAAACAAGAACGAAGACCGCATCCCGAACTAAATTCATAAGCGACACGCCCATCGCATCTCAGCGTTGGCGGAGAGCGAAGAACTCAGCCAGCAGTTTAACTCTCCCCTTGCGCCGGCGCTCAAGCCAAAGGTCTCCCTATCCTTTGTCAGCCCGCCCCGCCTCCCCCGGCTGCCCCGCGTGCCGTGGAGCGCCTTGAATGCTTACGAAGCTGCGGCCGGTCCCCGCGGATGGGGAGACCGGCCGCTGCGGCATAAGTGAACAAGGGTGTCCTTATGTCGCTTATCGCTTCCATTCACCGCGCTTTAACGTCGACCGCCGCCGCCGTGCGGGGCGCCGCCACCATGAAATCCAGGCAGAGCGTGTTCATTGCCGCCATCATGGGGAGCGTTGCCTACGTTGCCGTGTCCGTCTCGCGCTTCGTTTGCCTGGAAGTGGTTGAATTGCTGTGCTCCCCGCCCGGGCAACGGTCCATGGTAACCGTGGCGCGGATCATAGCGGTTGTCGACGTGGCCATAAAAGCCGTGCGGACCGTGGAACCAGGGGCCAGCGCCAATGAACAATCCGCCCACGAACCAATCCGGCCCGTAGTAGCCGTAGGGCGCACAATCATAGGGCGAGTAGTCGAAATAGCCGTAGGGGCATACCGGCGCCACCCCAATGTTGACGGAAACCTGGGCTGGCGCCAGGGTTGCGCAGCTTAAAAGGGCAGCTGCGAGAACGGTAAAAGGAAGGGCTTTCCAGTAGGACATAGTTTCTCCTCGGTCTGATTTAGAAGTGTAAAGAGAGCAGCGAGTTGCCTCTTCGGCGAACGATTTTACCCTAGAAAGCAATTGAGCCGCCCCGCCTGTTGCTCTCGATTCGTTGACTCACCCATACCACGCCCTTAAGATGAAACCACTTTCGATGATCGGACAGCTCATCTCCCACTACCGCGTCTTGGAAAAACTCGGTGGCGGCGGCATGGGCGTGGTCTATAAAGCCGAAGACACCCGGCTGCATCGCTTTGTCGCCCTCAAATTCCTGCCCGATGAGGTGGCCCGCGATCCGCAAGCCCTGGCGCGGTTTCAACGCGAAGCCCAGGCGGCCTCGGCGCTGAGCCACCCCAACATCTGCACCATTTACGACATTGGCGAGCAGGACGGCCGGGCGTTCATCGCCATGGAATATCTGGATGGGATGACGTTGAAGCATCGCATCGCAGGCAAACCGATGGAGCTGGAACTTTTGCTTGGCCTGGCGATCGAAATCGCCGATGCCCTCGATGCCGCGCACGCACAAGGCATCATCCACCGTGACATCAAGCCGGCAAATATTCTGGTGACCAGGCGCGATCACGCCAAGATTCTCGACTTCGGATTGGCGAAGGTAGCCGTCGCAGGAGGCTCATCCAACGACCACACGTCGGCCAACACCCCCACCAAGATCCTCGATGAACAGCACCTCACCAGCCCTGGTTCCGCGCTCGGCACCGACGCTTATATGTCTCCAGAGCAGGCGCGGGCAAAGGAATTGGATGGGCGTAGCGACTTGTTCTCGTTTGGGGCGGTGCTGTATGAGATGGCAACCGGCCAGTTGCCCTTTCGCGGCGAGAGTTCAGCCGTCATCTTCAAAGCCATCCTCGATGCCACTCCCATCCCACCGGTGCGCCTGAACCCCGACGTGCCGGCCCAGCTTGAAGAGATCATCCATAAGGCTCTGGAGAAGAACCGCAACCTCCGTTATCAAAGTGCAAAGGAGATGCGCGCCGATCTGCAGCGGCTGAAACGGGATTCGGAGAGCGGCCGAAGCTCCGCGGCGGCTAGTTACGACGCAGCCGGCTCAACAGAGAAATCTGCCGCAAGTCCTTCCAAGATCACCGGGACCTCTGCCATAGAGGCGCGCACAGGCCGCGGAGGTAAAGTTGCCGTTGTCATTGCTGTGTTGCTGGTCGCAGCTCTTGTCGCTGGTGGCCTTTACTATCGTTCCCGGCTTCGAAGCAAACAACTGACCGATAAGGACAGCATCGTGCTCACTGATTTTGCCAACAGCACCAACGATGCGATCTTTGACGATACGTTGAAAACGGCGCTCAATGTTTCTTTGCGGCAATCGCCTTTCCTGAATGTGCTCTCCGACAGTGAGGTCGATAAGACCCTGCAACAGATGACCCGCCCGGCGGGCACGAAACTAACACCTGAGCTAGCTCGCGAGCTTTGCCAGAGAACAGGCAGCAAGGCTTTTGTCGCCGGTTCGGTGGGCAGCCTGGGAAGCGAATATGTCTTGGAATTGAAGGCGGTGAATTGCCAGAGCGGCGACACGATGGCCCTGGAGCAGGGGACGGCCGCGTCCAAGGAGAAGGTGCTGGATGTGCTTGGCGAGGCGGCATCCAAGCTGCGGGGGGAGCTGGGGGAGTCGCTGGCTACAGTGCAAAGGTTTGATGTTCCCCTGGAACAGGCCACGACCTCTTCGCTAGAGGCTCTGAAAGCGTTCAGCCTGGGCATCAAGGCCGAGGGCCAGAAAGGGCCGGCGGAAGCCCTGCCCTACTATCAACATGCCATCCAACTTGATCCGGGCTTTGCCACCGGCTTTTCGGCAGTGGGCTACGTCTACTTCGCATTGGGTGAGGCAGGCCGGGCCAGCGAATACTTCGCTAAAGCATTTCAGTTGCGGGAGCACGCCAGCGAAAGGGAAAGGCTGGACATCACCGCCAACTACTATGCGAATGTGACGGGAGAATTAAATAAGGCGGTTCAGATCAACCAGGAGATGATTCAGAGCTATCCCCGGGAACCCAATGCATACGATAGTTTGGGCATCGTTTACGCCGCCCAGGGGCTCTATGAGAAGGCTGCCGCGGTCACGAGCCAAGCCTTTCCCCTGGCGCCCAATCGAGTGTACTTGTACGGGAACGTAGCCAACTACAACCTGGCCGTGCAACGTTTTGACGAAGCACATCGCTTCATCCAGCAGGCGCGGGCGCGCAACCTGGACGACTACCTTCTGCACAGTTATCTCTACACGCTGGCCTTTCTCGGAACGGACTCCGCAGCCTTGGCGGAACAGCAACAATGGTTCGCAGGCAAACCCGAATATGAAAACACCGGACTGGCGCTGGCCTCTGACACCGAGGCTTACGTTGGTCATCTGAGCAAGGCGGGGGAACTGACCAGGCGGGCTGTCGAGTCCGCTATCCGGGCGGACAGCAAGGAAAGCGGAGCCATCGCCGAAGCGATCGCCGCTCAGCGGGAAGCTGCCTTTGGCTACGTTGCAGAAGCGCAGAAGCCGGCAGAGGAGGCTTTGCGGATCTCCTCTGCGAGCCAGGGTGTCGAGTTGGAGACTGCACTTGCGTATGCCATGGAGGGCGACGCGGCACGGGCCGAGTCCCTGACTCACGACATAGAGGAACGCTTTCCGCTGGATACGCAAGTACACTCGCTTTGGCTGCCTCCGATTCAGGCGCAATTGGCCCTCGCCAGAAAGAACCCGACGCTCGCATTGAATGCGCTGCAAGCTGCCACGCCTATTGAATTGGGAACTATTTCGTTCACCGTCAACAATTCCTGCCTCTATCCGGCGTATGTGCGGGGGGAAGCATATCTGGCAGCCGGACAAGGCGGCGCGGCCGCCGCTGAGTTCCAGAAGATCCTCGATCACGGCGGCATCGTTTGGAATTGCTGGACAGGAGCATTGGCGCACCTGGAACTCGGTCGTGCCAATGCCCTCGCGTCGAGAACTGCGCAAGGTGCAGACGCCGATGCCGCCCGCGTGAGAGCCCTGGCAGCCTACAAGGATTTCCTCGTCCTCTGGAAAGACGCGGATCCCGGTATCCCCATCTTGAAGGAAGCCAAGGCCGAGTACGCCAAGCTGCAGTGACCTTGGGTGGCCGCCTGAAAACGTTGACGCAAAAATCTGATTGACTCAGGCGCGATGATCAAAGCGCTTCCGGTGTAACCGCAGCCTCATTTCAGATAAGCCCGGACCAGGTTGATGAGGTCCTCGGCTAATTCGTGTGGTTGAGCAGGGCTTTTCTCCGACGCGAGCAGATGCAACCGGATGTGGTCTTCCAGCACTTCGGCCATAAGGCTATTGATACCGCCGCGGACATTTGCCAGCAGCATCAGCACGTCAGCGCAATCGTCTCCGGTGGTGAGCGAACGCTCGATCGAATCCACCTGGCCACGGATGCGCTTAATGCGGGCGATGAGCTTCTGTTTTTCTTTATCGATAGCAGCCATTTTTTCCTTGCGTATACCCTAAGGGGATATGATACAAAATGCGAGGCGGGGATTTCCCCGCTGGAGAACCAAGACAACTTATGAGCAACGATTCCGCACCGGAACCTCCGAGTATCCGGAGATCCTTCCTGTGCTGGAATGAGCGCTCTGGAACCCGCCCCTAGCCCGGCTATCGACGAATTCCTTGCCGCTCATCCCAGCATACGACCTGTGATTTGAGCGCGTGAGCCGGCGGTTGCCAGAACCCAGACTCACACCCTCCCAAACCGATGATTCGTGCTGCCCATCCAGGTCCGCGCCCTCGGCTGCGAATCCAGGTGTATACACGAACCGCATAAGGAGGAATCATGAACGTCTTTTCCGCGATTCGCAATTCCCGTCAGTTGCGTTGCACCTGGGTGCCGACCGGTGATTCAAGGACGCCTCTGGTGTGCGTCTGGAAAGAGGCATCTCCTTCCCTCGTGACGCACACGGACCAATCCTCCCTCACGGACGATATAGGGGGGATTGGGCTTTGCGCCTAGGGGCTCGACTCGTTATTATCTGCCCGGCCTGGACGGTGGCTTTACACTCGCTGAAATAAACAGGCGGTAGGCTGGTCGCCACCGGGCAACCTGGTCTCGCTTTCTGTGGGGTGCGTGCACCAATTGTTGTTTATATTCGTCGCAAAAATCAGCATGTTCTTCCATCGCGAAACCGGTGATCGCGGGCCGTTATAGCTGGGCGAATACGCGCGCACGTGAATCTCTGATGACCATCCCCACGCTACTCTTTACTCTCCATCTCATGTCGGCACTCCTCTTGGGTGCCCTGGTTGGTCTGGAGCGGCAGTGGCGGCAGCGCATGGCTGGAACGCGCACGAATGCCCTGGTGGCCGCCGGTGCCGCAGCCTTCGTGATGTGCGGCCTGCTGCTTGACAACGACCCTTCGGCGCGCGGGCGCATCGTCTCCTATGTGGTTTCCGGGGTCGGATTCCTGGGTGCGGGCGTCATCTTCAAAGATGGCGCCAATGTGCGAGGGCTGAATACCGCCGCGACCATTTGGTGCTCGGCTGCTATCGGTGCGCTGTCCGGGCTGGGCGCCGTGAAGCTCGCTCTCGTACTCGCGGCGGCTGTTCTGGCAACCAACATGGTGCTGCGACCGCTCGCATATCGTATCCACCCGGCTCTGCCCGAGGCGATTCCCATCGAGACGGTCTACGAAGTAAAGCTACTCTGTAAGACCCCGGTTGCCACCCACATTCGAACCTTGCTGCTTTCGACGATCAGCCACCTGCCTGTGACTCTGCAGTCGATTCATGGTGAGCAGGACGATGCAAATGAACAGGCAAAGATCACGGCGGTGATGAGGACAGTAGGCAGGAACAACGAAGCCATCGAGCAAGTAGTGATGCGTCTCTCCATAGAGGAGGACGTCTCGAAAATCAGCTGGTCTATCGTTGAGGCGGCCATGGAGTAGACTGATTCCCCTTGCACTTCGACACCAGTGTGCTCTATAGTCTCGTGTAGAAGTGAAAGGGTAACTCCCAAATGGCTGACGAACGGCTGGAACTACCGCAGGGCACGCTGGACCTCCTCATCCTGAAAGCGCTGGCGCTGGAATCTCTGCATGGCTGGGCTATTTCGGAACGTCTGCAGCAGATCTCGCGCGAAGCATTGCAGGTGCAGCAGGGCTCTCTATACCCGGCTCTGCACCGCCTGGAGCGACGAGGTTGGATCAAGGCCCATTGGGCGGTGAGTGAAAACAATCGACGCGCCAAGTATTACGAGCTGACCCGCCAGGGCAAGAAGCAATTGGAAGTGGAGACGTTGGCGTGGCGCAAACTGGCGGCAGCTGTTGGCCTCATCCTGGATGTAGCTGAGGGAAGCTGATATGTTCAGCGACCTCATCTATCGGCTGCGTGCTCTCTTCCATCACAAGAAACTAGAGAGCGAATTGGAAGAGGAGCTGCAGTATCACCTGGATCGTGAGGCCGAAAAATACCGCCAGGTAGAAGCCTCCCGAGAAATAGCGATCCGTCGCGCGAAACTTGCGCTGGGCGGAACGCAACAAGTCACACAACAATGCCGTGAGGCACGCGGCACGAAGTTGATCGAAGACCTGGTCCAGGATCTGCGTTATGCTGCGCGCCAGTTGCGCAAATCAATCGGCTTTACTTGCGCAGTGATTCTGACGCTGACGCTTGCAATCGGCGTAAACTCTGCGGTCTTTAGCCTGCTGGATGGCTTTCTGCTGCGCACCTTGCCCTACCCGCACCCGGAACGCATCGGCGTTCTGATGACGCACATCGAAGCCACCAACCCGCGCAGCGGACAATACATGTCAGAAGAGGACGACAGCCAAGACGGCGCAACCTGGGAGCTGCTGAAGTCCAATGTGAACGCAGTGACGCTTGCTACCTGGGGCGGTTCAGGAGGTGTGAACATGCAGGCGGGTGCGGCCGCAGGCAATACGGTCCGGTATGTGCACGAGAGCCGCGTTTCGGCACACTATTTCGATGTGTTGGGTATTCCGCTGTATCTGGGCCGCAGCTTCAGCGAAGAAGAAGACCATCCGGGTGGTCCGCAAGCAGTGGTGCTGAGTTACGGATTGTGGCAATCTGCATTCCATGGCGACTCCGGAATCATCGGCGAAGCCATCCATCTAAAGGGAGAACCGTACACCGTCGTCGGCGTGCTTTCCAGCAGAGCGATTTTTCCCAGCGCTGCCGATCTCTTCACTCCCTTGCAGCCGGCAACCACAGGCGAGTGCGGCGGAAATAATTGCGGGATTGTGATGCGGCTGAAGCCAGGAGCGACCTGGGAACAGCTCTCGGCCCAGATCAGCCACCTGCCTAAGCCTGGTTACGTTGGCCCGCGAGACAAGGCCTGGTTCTACACAGTGCCGATGCAGAGTTACCTCGGTGGCTACATGCGGCCAAGGGTAGAAGCCTTGATGCTTGCCGTTGGCTTCGTACTGCTGATTGCGTGTGCCAACCTGGCGGCTCTCACGTTAGTGCGGATCTCCCAGCGCAATCTCGAAGTGGCAACACGGATGGCGCTGGGAGCTTCACGCGCCCGGGTGTTGTGGCAATTGTGGATGGAAAATCTATTGCTGGCCGCGGTGGGCGGAGCGGCCGGGCTTGGGCTGGCCTTTGTTTTGATTGGCGCCGCAAGAAAGTTGTTGCCCGAGGAAATGGTTCCCATCGGCGGTTTTGGGCTGGACAGCCGCGTGCTGATATTTACCGCAGCCGCCACGGTGCTGACCAGCTTGTTATTCGGCGCCCTGCCGGCATTGGAAACGCGCAGGCTGGACCTGCGGCGCACGCTCGCGGCCGGCACTCGCTCCGTGGCAGGCGGGTCCGGACGGATCCGGCAATGGCTGATTGGAGCCGAAGTCGCGCTGACCGTGGTCCTACTGGCAGGCGCCGGTCTGCTGGTACGCACGCTGGTGCATCTGGAAACGCTGCCGCCCGGCTTCGATGCAACCCATGTTATGACCGCCAAAGCATCCCTGAACGCGAAGCACTATAACGATCCCATTACGCTTGCAGGCCTGGCAGACAAGAGTCTTGCCTTCATGCGCCGGATTCCCGGGGTGGAGGATGCCGCAGTCGGCCTGAGCGTTCCCTACGAACGCGGACTGAATTATTCCCTGACCATTGTGGATGGGCCGCAGGCTGGCAAAGATGCCAGCGCAAACCTTACGTACGTCACGCCTGGATATTTTTCCACGCTGCGGATCCCCCTTCTCATGGGACGAGGTTGTCTATCCAGCGATACTTCCACTTCGCAGCCGGTGGCGATTGTCAACGCAGAGTTCGCACGCCACTTTTACCAAGACCGCAACGCAGTTGGGCGTCATTTCCAGATGGAAGGCGGGCGAATGAAATACGCCATCGTAGGCGTGGTCGCGGACGTACAAAAGAAGCCGAGTATGTATGGAGATGCTCCGCTGGCTACCGAGCCGGTGATTTATCTGACCGCTGCCCAGACCCCGGCATCGGTCATAGCAGCCGGGAACCTCTGGTTCCAACCCTCGTGGATCGTCCGCACACGTGGCCCAGTATCCGGGTTGACGGAGGCCATGCAGCGGGCGCTGGCCGAAGCCGATCCAGACCTGCCTTTCTCCGGTTTCTACTCGATGCGCGATCTGCTGAACCAGCGACTGCAGATGCAGCATATCGAAGTGACGTTGCTGGGAGTTCTGGCTGGGCTGGCGATGATGCTTTCTTCGATAGGCATGTATGCCCTGGTCTCCAACCTGGTGGTGCAGCGTGCACGAGAGATCGGCATCAGGATCGCGCTGGGCTGCACACTGCGGCGAGCTATCTTACAAGTTACCTCTGCGGGAGCGACTCCGGTGAGTGGCGGCGTCTTCGCCGGCCTTGCACTGTCGTTCGTCGCCCTGCGGGCGTTGCAGAGCGAGATCTATGGTGTGAGTGCTTACGACCGGGTGACTCTAGTCAGCGTTCCTCTACTGCTGGTAGCGATCGCCGGGGTGGCAAGCCTTCTGCCCGCGCTGCGCATCGCCAAGATCGATCCCGCGGAGACGCTTCGGGCGGAATAAGAGGGCTAGCAGAACCCCATAGGAATAGGACGGGTGCCCCACGTTCGCACCAGCGTACGTGGGCCGAAAAAGATATGTTTCGATTGCTTTTCCTAGCTGGGCCTGAGATTTTCTGGTCAATATCGTAAAAACGGTGGTGGGGCTTCGCCCGTCTTTTCGGCCCAGGTACGCTCCCACGGCAAGCCTGGGCAGGTTGGCGAGGGGCACCCGTCGTATCCCTACGGGACTTTGCTCGCCGAACTCCGATTCACGATCTTTTCTTCCCCACGCCTGCCTCCAGCCAATACACTTCCGATGCAGACGAACAGGAGAGCCCATGGCCCTGCACAGCACCGAAGAACTCAAAGCTGGCCCTACCAGCCAACTCGAATCTGAAGTCCTGAACGACCAGAACCAGACCTACGAGTTCCCCGTAGCCAAGCAGGACCCGCAAACGGTCTACCAAACCATCCACGATCAGCTCATCCTCGACGGCAACTCGGGACAAAATCTCGCCACCTTTTGCACCACCTGGATCGAACCCGAGGTCATGCACCTTATGGACGAGTCCGCCGACAAGAACATGATCGACAAGGATGAATACCCGCAGACCGCCGCCATCGAAGAGCGCTGCGTGCATATGCTGGCGAATCTGTGGAACTCCCCGGAAGCCGCCAGCACCATTGGCTGCTCCACCACCGGCTCCAGCGAAGCAGCCATGCTCGGAGGCCTGGCCCTCAAGTGGAAGTGGCGCAAACGACAGCGTGCCAAGGGTAAATCCATCGATGCTCCGAACCTCATCATGGGCCCGGTGCAGGTCTGCTGGCACAAATTCTGCCGCTACTTCGATGTCGAAATCCGCGAAGTCCCCATGGAAGGCGAGCGCCTTCTGTTGACTCCTGAAGAAGTGCTCAAACGCTGCGACGAAAACACCATCGGCGTCGTTGTCACCCTCGGCGTCACCTTCACTCTGCAGTTCGAGCCGGTGCACGAAATCAGCATTGCTCTGGACAAGCTGCAGGCGGAGACCGGGCTCGACATCCCCATCCACGTCGACGGAGCCAGCGGCGCCTTCCTCGCGCCCTTCACTCAACCAGAGCTTCTCTGGGACTTCCGCTTGCCGCGGGTAAAATCCATCAATGCCTCCGGCCACAAGTTTGGTCTCGCCCCGTTGGGCGTAGGCTGGGCTCTATGGCGCGAAAAGCAGGACCTGCCCCACGAACTGATCTTTGAAGTGAACTATCTCGGCGGCAACATGCCCACCTTCGCTTTGAACTTCTCCCGGCCCGGAGGCGAAATCATTTGCCAGTACTACAACTTCCTGCGTCTCGGCAAAGAGGGCTACCGCGAAATTCAAAACGGATGCTATGAGCTGGGCCGTTATCTCGCGGAAAAGATCGGCGAACTCGGGCCCTTCAGGATTATTTACGATGGCCACGGAGGGATCCCCGGCCTTTGCTGGGAACTAAAGGACCCCGCATCCTCGAGCTACACGCTCTATGACTACGCGGACCTGCTGCGCGAGCGCGGCTGGCTGGTTCCTGCCTATTCCATGCCACCCAATCGCGAAGATCTCGTGATCCAGCGCATCCTGGTCCGTCACGGCTTTACGCGAGACATGGCCGACGAGCTTTTGGTCGAAATGCAAGCCTCCCTGGATCACTTAGCCAAGTACCCGCCAGAACCATCATCGACCCTCGCGCTCGCCGGCGCAGACGCGAGCTCCCATGACCATTCCGGCCGATAGCCTTGGCCTGACAGGGAAAGAACTGCTCTTTGCGAGCGCCTTGATACCCGCCTGGCCATGGTATTGTTATGCCAATTCTGCGGGTAGACTTGTCGGTCGACAGGAACTGTAGCGGCGATCACCAACACCGTCTTGCGGTTCGCGGCCTGACGGCTCCCGTGATCTCGTATCTCAGGGGAGCTTCGTATGGCTCGATGGAACCTCTCGCTTCGCTACTCCTTGGCGCCCGGCTGCTTTGCCGTCTTGGCCTGTTTCGTTCTGTGCGCTTTCGCCCAGGCCGCTCCTCCTTTGCTTCTGCGCAATCCCTCCCTCAGCGCAGATAAGATCGCATTTCTCTACGCGGATGACGTGTGGACTGTTTCGCGCCAGGGCGGTGAAGCGAGGCGGCTGACTTCGGTCAATGCGGTCACGGACGGCCCGTATTTCTCTCCGGATGGAACCCGGATCGCCTACTCGACCACCGAGCACGGGCTCACCGACGTATACGTGGTAAGCGCCGAGGGTGGGGTCCCGCGACGCCTCACCTGGGAGCCGACCGGCAACCGGGCCGTGGGCTGGACCCCGGATGGCAAAGACGTTCTCTTCGGCTCCGCGCACGCCAGCTTCTCAGACTTTCCCCAGCTGTTTCGCGCCCATGCCGATGGCACCGGATCGCCCATTCTTCTTCCCCTGCCCAGCGCAACCACGGGCACATACTCGGCGGACGGCAATACGCTGGCCTATGTGCCCGTAGCGCAATGGCAAAGCGCATGGAAACACTACCGAGGGGGCCAGACCACGCCCGTGTGGCTGGTGAACATGAAGACCCTCGACCTGGTCAAGATTCCGCGCGAGAACTCGAATGACTCGAGCCCAGTGTGGGAGGGCAACACGGTTTACTTCCTCTCCGACCGCAATGGCCCTGTCTCACTCTTCAGCTATGACATCAACACCAAGCAGGTGGAGCAGGTGGTTGAGAATCACGGATACGATTTGAAAACCGTGAGCGCCGGCCCGGGAGCTCTGGTCTACGAGCAATTCGGTTCGCTGCACCTCTATGATCTGGCCACGCATCAGGAACACGCGGTACCGATCGCGGTCCAGGGAGACCTGCCCGCGCTGACTCCGCGCCTGACGGCAATCCCCGCGAAAGAGGTAGAGAATGTCGCGCTCTCGCCCACCGGAGTGCGGGTAGTCGCGGAGGCGCATGGCGACATCTTTACCCTGCCCGGGGAGAAGGGTGATATCCGCAATCTGACCAAAACGCCGGGCACCGCCGAACGCGATCCCTCCTGGTCCCCGGATGGCAAGTCCATCGCCTACTTCAGCGACGCCTCGGGCGAGTACCAACTTTACATTCGCGACCAGGACGGCTTGCAGCCGCCCAAGGTAATCGATCTCGGCCCCGACCCGTCATTCTTTTACAGTCCCCGCTGGTCGCCCGATTCCAAACACATCGCTTACGCTGACAAGCACCTGCGCTTTTGGTACGTCGACGTAGCCGGGGGCAAGCCGGTAAAAATCGACACCGCTCTACGGGGTGGCTTTGGTGCTTCCACCGAGCTCTCCTGGTCACCCGACTCACAGTGGATCGCCTATACGCGCGACCTGGAAAGCCAGTTGCACGCAGTCTTCTTCTATTCGCTCGCCACGCACACCTCCACACAGATCACGGATGGCATGAGCAATGCCGCGCACCTGGTCTTCGACCCTAACGGCAAGTACCTCTACTTCACCGTCTCGACGAATAACGGCCCCTCCGACGCCGGCATCGACCTTTCTTCGCTCGACCGCGCTACCACCAGCAATGCCTACGTAATCGTGCTGGCGCGCGACGGCGCCTCGCCCGTGCCGCCGGAAAGCGACGACGAGAACAAGAAGAAGGACGAGGACAAGAAAGACGCCGACAAAAAGGACGAGAAGACCGATGCCGGCCAGGATAAAGATGCGGCCAAGGCAGACGAAAAAAAAGAAGCCGACAAAAAGAAGGACGAAAAACCGAAGCCAACCGTCATCGATCTGGCCGGAATCGGCAACCGTATCCTCTCCCTACCAATTCCCTCCCGCAACTATGTCGATCTTTCTGTAGGCAAGACCGGCGTGCTTTTCCTGGCCGAGGGCGATCCGGTCGGGCGCGCCTCCTCTGAAGACGGTCCGCCCATCCGCTCGCTGTGGCGCTTCACCACGGAGACGCGCAAGACGGAAGAGATCCTCAGCGGGCTGGCCGGTTACAACGTCTCCTTTAACGGTGAAAAGCTCTTCTACATGCGCGGGGACAGTTGGTTTCTGGCCCCAGTTGCGGATCTCAAACCCGGTTCGCCGGACGCCCCGCAAGGCAAACCCGTAAATAACGGCGCCATGTTCGCGATGGTGGATCCGCACCTCGAGTGGAAGCAGATGTATCGCGAGACCTGGCACATCGAACGCGATTTTTTCTACGACCCGCATTTGCACGGGCTTGATCTGGCCAAGATCGAAGCGAAGTACGAGCCATATCTAGATGGACTCGCCTCGCGCGCGGAATTCACTTACCTCTCCAACGAGATGTTGGGAGAGATTGAAGTCGGACACATGTTCGTACGCGGGCCAAGGGAGCCGAAAGATGGACCAAAGCCCGGCTTGCTTGGCGCTGACTACGCCGTCGAAAATAACCGCTACAAATTCGCCAAGATCTATAACGGCCAGAACTGGACCCCGTCGCTTACCGCGCCACTTACGCTCCCGGGCATCAACGTCGTCGAAGGCGAATACTTGCTCGCCGTAAACGGCCGCGAGTTACACGCAACCGACAACCTCGACAGCTTCTTCGACGGGACCGCGGGCAAGCAGACGGTGTTGCGCGTGGGTACGAAGGCAGATGGCAGCGACGGACGCGACGTCACGGTGGTGCCGGTGGACTCCGAAAAAGGCCTGCGCAACATCGACTGGATCGAGTCGAACCGGCGCAAAGTTGATCAGCTCTCCGGCGGCAAGGTCGCCTACATCTACATGCCCAACACAGCGGGGGCCGGCTACTCGAACTTCAACCGCTATTTCTATGCCCAGCTCGATAAGCAGGCAGTCGTGCTCGATGAGCGCTACAACGAAGGCGGTTTCATCGCCGACTACGTCGTGAACGTGTTGGGTCAGAAAATACTCAGCGGTGCAATCGGGCGAGATGGCGAGCCGATTCACGATCCGGTGGGCGCGATCTTCGGTCCTAAAGCGATGATCATCAATCAATCGGCGGGCTCGGGCGGTGATGCGATGCCCTGGTATTTTCGCAAGGCAAACCTTGGCACGCTGGTAGGCGTCCGCACCTGGGGTGGGCTGGTGGGCATCGGCGGCTACCCGATGCTGATCGATGGCGGCAGGGTTACGGCGCCTCGTTATGCGATCTATGGTCTGAACGGCGAATGGGAAGTGGAAGGCCACGGCATAGCACCCGACGTGGAGGTGGAAGAGCTACCCAAGGACGTGGCCGCCGGTCGTGACCTGCAGTTGGAGCGCGCCGTTTCGATCGTGCTTGAGCAGTTAAAGGAGCATCCCGTGCCCACTCCGGCGGTCCCGTCTTATCCCAACTACCACCAGCACGACGAAGTCGGGGGACACTGAGCGCAGGACACTCCCAGTCGACCACAGTGCGCATGGAACATTGGCTTTCACTTGAGCAGCCGCGTCTATACTTGAGTAATACGCGCCATGCGTCAGCCCTGGAATTTCTGCGGCCTGCTCATCCTTACGCTGTTTGCCTGCGCCCGTCGCACTGGCGCTCAAACGGACGTTGCCAGCGGGCAAAACGCGCCGCGTTACAACCTCAACGTCGCGGTCGACGAAGTGAGCCTTACCTTTCATGCAGCCGACGCCCAGGGCCTGCCCATCAACGATCTGAAGCTCGATGAGCTTAGAATTTTCGACGACGGTAAGCCACCGCACAGAATCCTTGCCTTCCAGTCCCTGCAGGACTTTCCCATCCGCGCCGGCATCCTCCTGGATACCAGTGATTCCATGGAGGGATATCTTCCGCGCAATCGGGCGATCTGCATCGAATACGCACAGCAGCTGTTGCGGCAACAGACCGACCAGGCATTCGTGATGGACTTTAACTTCCTCTCGGAAATCGCACAGCCCTGGACCGGCAATCCAGCGGCACTTACCGCAGGCATTCGCAAATTCACCCCGTACGGCGGAAGCCGCATCGGTGGCACCGCAATTTTCAACGCCGTCTATCAAGCATGTCTAAACCAATTTGGCAGAATCGACCATGCAGCAAGCGGGAACTTCATCCTGCTCTTCTCGGATGGTGAGGACAATGCGAGCCATGCTGATCTAAAGCAGGCCGTCGACATGTGTCAGCGCGCCAATACCGCGATTTACGCCTTTCGCGTGGAATCGCAGTACAGCTCTTCCCCGGGCCCGAAGACATTGGAGGAGTTGGCGTCGCAAACTGGAGGCCGCGTCTTTTTCGATGACGATTCTAATGTTGGAATCTACAACGACCTACGCACCATCGAGGCGGATCTTCGCAATCAATATCGTCTGGTCTATAAACCAGAAGTGTTAAGGCACGACGGCGCATTCCACCGGATCGAACTGCTGGGTCCGGAACGCGCAGGCAACATCATCGTCCGCTCCGGCTACTATGCTCCGGCTCATTGAACGAAACGGGCTGCCCAGCTGCGGAGAACGGCGGCTGGTAGCCCATAGGAACGGGACGTGGCATTGATGTCCGGGCTAAACAGGCTGCGGAAAAAGTCTGCAACGGACAGGAAAGCAATACCTCAGGGGCTAAAGCCCTCATGCTGTCCCTTTTTACGGCCCGACTAAAGTCGTGCCCTGATACAAAGCAGAGTTTGTTGAAGGCCATACTTACGAAACGCAGGATTTTTCCGCAGCCTGTTCAGCCCGGACGCCCAAAAGCTTTCTCGCAGCTTTAAAGCTGTCCCGTCCCACTCAGGCTCGCCCGGCAAACTCCCGGTTCTCAGTCGACACTTTCACCTTCTCGCCTTCTTTGATAAAGAGGGGGACGCGGATCTCAAGGCCCGTCTCCAGCCTGGCAAGCTTGGTCACGCTGCCGCTCGAGGAGTCGCCCCGGACCGCGGGTTCCGTGTAGGCGACGGTCAGCTCAACAAATAGCGGCAGCTGCAGGCCGATGGGGTTTCCGTTGTAGATATGCAACTGGAGCAATGCGCCTTCAATCAGCAAGTCCAAGGCATTCCCGATCAACCCCTCGCCAAGGGTTAGAGTCTCGAAGCTTTCCTGATCCAGGAAATGAGAGCCGTCGCCATCGGTGTATAGGTACGAGGCGGGAACCAATTGCAAGTCCGGCTCCTTGAACTTGTCACTCGCCTTGAAGGTTTTTTCAAAGACCGCACTGGTAAGCAGGTTGCGCATCTTGAGCCGCACCAGGGTCTGGCCACCACGGGCGGTGGGTGAGTTCACCTCTACTTCCAGGCAGGAGTACGGAATATTTTCAAACTCGAACACGGTCTTGCGCTTGACGCTGATCGCGTCCATCAGTGCGGCCATAAGCTCCTCATTTTCTTATCAAGTATAGAGCGCCGGGGTGGCCCCAATAAATTTCCGGAATCGACTGTCCATTTTGGGCTCACGCGAACGACTATGTTACGTACAACAGAGTTTCGGAGGAAACAGCATGAAATACCTGTGCATGGTTTTAGTTGACGAGGAGAAGCTGCACGCGCTTTCCGAGAGCGAGTTGCAATCGTTGGACGACGAGAGTCTGGCTTATGACGACACTCTGCGTAAGAAGGGTCACCTCTTGGCGGCCCAGGCATTGGAATCCGTGAGCACAGCAACCATCGTGCGGGTTCGAAACGGCAAGGTATCCGTCACCGATGGGCCCTTCGCCGAGACCCACGAGCAGATCGGGGGATTCATTCTCATCGAAGCGCAAGACCTGAACGAAGCTATCCAATTGGCTTCGAAGATTCCAGCCATCCGGCTGGGAGGGATTGAAGTACGCCCGATCAAGGAATTGACCAGCAGTAAAACCAAGTAAACAGGAGGAGATCGATGTGTCCTTTATGCATCTCGTCCATGGCCCTGACCGTAGCCGGCGCAACTTCGACTGGAGCGGTAAGCACGTTCGTGGTGCGAAGCTTCACCCGCATGGTCAGAAAAGCCCAAACACAAAATGACAAGGAGACAATGCGTCATGATAACGAACCTGACCGAGCGCCCGAACGTCGTCTCGCGAGCTGAATGGCTTTCAGCGCGCAAGGAACTATTGATCAAGGAAAAGCAGCTGACCCGGCAACGCGACGAGATCGATCGCCAGCGCCGCCAGTTGCCGTGGGTCAAGGTGGAGAAGAACTATATTTTCGATGGTCCTGATGGGCAACGCAGCCTGGCTGATCTTTTTGAGCATCGGAGTCAGCTCATTGTCTCGCATTTCATGTTCGGTCCAGGCTGGAAGGAGGGTTGTGTAGGCTGCGCTTTCCGCTCTGATCATGTCGATGGTGCACTGGCGCACCTGGAGCACCACGATGTGTCCCTGGTAACCATTTCTCGCGCACCGCTGGACGAGATCGAGGCTTTCAAAAGGCGCATGGGCTGGCGCTTCCGCTGGCTCTCGTCCTACGGCAGCGACTTCAACTACGACTATCATGTGTCGTTCTCAAAAGAGGAAGCGGCGACAGGAAAGGTCTACAGCAACTATGAACAACGGGATTTCGTAAGCGAAGAGTCCGCAGGCCTGAGCGTGTTTTACAAGGACGAAAACGGAGAAGTCTTCCACACCTACTCCACGCACGGGCGGGGAGACGAAATGGTGGACACAACTTACATGTATCTGGACTTGACGCCCAAGGGCCGCAATGAAAACGGTCCGCATTACAACCTGGGTGACTGGGTGCGGCACCATGATCGGTATGAGGTGGCGGGAGTAGTGGATGCGGGTGGGCGCTTTATACCGGCCCAAGCCGCTGAGTCTTCGTGTAAGTGCGAGGAATAGCCCCAGCGGCGGCTCCTGGATATGATGGAGATCGATTAGGAGCCGCCGATGGGGCTGCCGCAGAAGGACAAGGACGATGCAGCGCAAGTGCGGGAGATGGTCGATGCCGTTTACCGCTCCGAATCGCGCCGTGTGCTGGCGACGCTCATCCGTCTGTTGGGTGACTTTGATCGGGCCGAGGAGGCGATGCACGACGCCTTCGTCGCGGCCGTCGAACAGTGGCCGCAAGAGGGGCTGCCGTCGAATCCACGTGCCTGGCTCGTCTCCACAGGGCGATTTAAAGCCATCGACGGCATTCGCCGGCGCGCGCGGTTCGACGCGACCTTGACCGAGTTTGCGCAGCACGTGGATGCGGTAACCAGCAACCCGGCAGAATGGGATGAGCAAAACATCGAGGACGATCGGCTCCGGCTAATCTTCACCTGTTGCCACCCTGCCTTGCCGCCAGACGCCCAAATCGCGCTGACGCTGCGCGAGGTATGTGGCCTCACCACCGAGGAGATCGCACGCTCCTTCCTTACCGCCACCCCCACCATCGCCAAGCGTATCGTCCGCGCGAAGGGCAAAATCCGCGACGCGCGCATTCCCTACGAAGTGCCGGCAGAGACCGATCTTCCCGAACGGCTGGGGACGGTGCTAAGTGTCATCTACCTGTTGTTCACCGAAGGCTATGCGGCATCGTCGGGCGGCTCGCTGACACGGCCGGACATCTCGCTCGAGGCGATCCGTCTGGGACGGCTGCTGGTGGAGCTCCTCCCGGAGCCCGAGGCTGTTGGATTGCTGGCATTGATGTTGTTGCAAGAATCACGCCGTGTCGCGCGTACGTCGAAGGAAGGCGAGGTGGTCCTGCTGGACGATCAGGATCGCTCGCTCTGGAATCAGGAGCAGATTGCAGAGGGATCCGCATTGGTGAAGCGTGCTCTGTCATCACGCCGCATCGGATCCTACACCCTGCAAGCCGCTATTGCCGCGGTGCATGCCGAGGCCCCCAACGTCGCCGCGACCGACTGGGCACAAATTGTCGGCTTGTACGATGTGCTTTTGGCTGCGCTTCCCTCTGCCGTGGTGGAACTGAACCGGGCGGTGGCGGTGGCGATGCGGGACGGCCCCTCGGCGGGACTCACGCTTATCGAGGCTATTCTGGAGCGTGGGGATCTCGAGGACTACTATCTGGCGTACTCCGCGCTCGCTGACCTGAATCGGCGGCTGGGAAAAATAGCAGAAGCGCGCGCCGCCTACCAGCAGGCGCTTAGGCTTGCGCGACAGGAGCCGGCGCGGCGATTTCTCGAGCGGCGGTTAGAGGAATTGAAGAACGAACCTCGGAAGTTCGCTGCGGACGGAACGATAGGATGAAGGTTACGGTCAGCGATCTGCGCCGTCATGCAATTGCATCTTCTCTGTTCCCGCACACTACTCTACGCCGGGCGATTGGCCGAATTGGGTTTATCCAGGCCGACCCGATTCGATCCCCGGCACGGGCGCAAGACCTGATTCTGCGTCACCGGGTCATAGGCTACCAGGCAGGCGATCTGGAGCGGCACTATCGCGCCCTCAAGCTGGAAGAGGACTACCTCTATGCGTACGGGTTTATGCCGACCCAGACCTGGCAACTTCTCCATCCACGAAAGCGGCGGGCGCTCACCCGCGAAGAACGGAAGGTGCTCGACATTGTTGCGAATCAAAAGCATCTGCACCCGCGGGAACTGGAAGCACACCTGGGCAAGAGCCTGGAGGTAAATGCATGGGGCGGATCCTCGAAGGCGACCACCCGAAATCTCGAGAGGCTTCATTACCTCGGCCTGATACGCATTGCCGGCCGGGTGAACGGAATAAAGATCTATCAGCGCGCGACTATCTCTCACGAACCGCTGGAACCGGCAGAGCGGCTTAGCCGGTTGGTGCTATTAATCGCAAGCATCCTGGCGCCGCTCCCAGAGAGTAGCTTGCGCGCGGCCATTCGGCATCTGGGCTATTCCGCTCCCCACCTGGCTGGAAGAAAAGGCGCCGTTGCCTCTCTCCTAAAATCTGGGGCCTTGGAGAGCACCACGGCGGACGGAGTGCGCTATGTGTGGCCCAGCGGCCGACTGAAGCGCAGCGAGCCCGAAGAAGCGGTTCGATTTCTCGCGCCCTTCGATCCGCTGGTTTGGGATCGGCGGCGATTCGAACACTTTTGGGGCTGGCCCTATCGCTTCGAAGCATACACACCACCAGCGAAACGAAAGCTCGGGTATTACGCACTTCCTTTGCTGTGGAGAGCGGATGTGATCGGGTGGGTGAATGTTTCGGGCCGCGGCAACGAGCTCACGATCCATCCCGGCTTCGTCAGCGGGCAACCACCTTCGGAGACGACGTTCCATGACGCGTTCGCAGCGGAATCGGAACGGCTGCGCTATTTTCTATCCGCGCAGAGTGAAGCGGAATAGCAATCGCACAGTTAATTCCCGTGGCGGTGCAAGAGCACAGTGGTAATCTGCCGCCACTCGTCATCCAGAGAGGTTTCAGGATGGGGTTGGTGTGCCCGCTTGTACCAGTACCCCGCGTTCTCCGGATCCCCTTCCCTGCGGTGCAGATAGGCATGAACCCAAGCCGCCTCCTGCCCTGATTCGTCGTCCTGGGCAATCTCATGGGCACGATCGAAATTTCCCCGAGCGTCCCACCAAAGAGCTTGGAGCAGGGGCGACAGGCCCGCCGGAGGCACCCCCTCGCGCAGAGAAGCACGGAACTCTTCTATCGTCATGGCGGCATTCTACGCCGGTAAGGCTGCAGGCGCTGTGCAGCGAACGCAAATCGCCGTCTCTCCAATTCACTTTCTTAATCAGGCATTGTCAGCAGGGGCGGCCGGGTCGTATAGTTAGATATGCGACCTCATCGGTCGCATTTGACGACTTTGCCCCCGGATCGCGAGGACGACCCCAACTTTTATGCCCCGCACGCTCGCATCGACTTCGTTGAGCGATCTCGCCATTGGTTCCTGTGCGACCCTGGCGTCGTTCGATCTCCCGGAGGAAATCCAGGGTCAGCTAATGCACCTCGGCTTCGTCCCGGAGAGCCGCGTACTAGCGCTCCGCCGCGCGCCGGCTGGCGATCCGACCGTTTATTGCGTGGACGGAGCCGAAGTAGCGTTGCGCAAAGAGACAGCCCAGTTCATTGCCGTCCATAGCGTCTTCTTGGCCGTCCGAAAGGACGCGCGATGAGCCATTGCAGCCCCGGCGGCGTCGCCGTCGAATCTCCCCAGCCCAGGGTAGCGGGCAAGATCAGCACGGTTGCCCTCATTGGCCCCCCGAATTCCGGTAAGTCAACGCTTTTCAATCGTTTGACCGGTCTGCGCCAAAAAGTGGCCAATTATCCCGGAGTCACCGTAGAGCAGCATTCAGCCCGGATGAGCGGTATCGGTCATCGCGAGTTGACGCTGATCGACCTGCCCGGCATTTATAGCCTCAATTCCTATTCTGAAGACGCCCGGGTCGCGATCGACGTGCTGCAAGGCAATATGCCCGGCACTCCGGCTCCGGATGCAGTGTTGCTGGTGCTCGATGCCTTGCAGTTGAGCCGCCAGCTGATGTTGGCCGCTCCGGTGCTGGCCATGGGTCTGCCGACGCTGGTGCTGCTGAACATGTCTGACCTGATGATGGCGCGCGGGGGTGAGATCGATCCCCTGGCCCTGGCCCGCGAGCTAGGGGCTCCGGTGGCTATGATCAGCGCCACCAAAGGCACTGGATTCGATGCCATCGCACGCTTTCTGGTCCGCCTCTCCGAGCCCCCGGAAGTGCGCCTCCAGCCCATGCAGCTGCCGGTGCTGCAAAACGCCGCATCTTGCCATCAGTGGGCAACCGGGGTCAGCTCCCGCACCAAGTACAAGGCGCCAAATTCATCCAATTGGACCCGCAGGCTTGATGCTGTGCTGTTGCACAAAATCTGGGGACCATTGATTTTTCTGGCCGTCGTCATCGGGGTCTTTCAGGTGGTCTTCGCTGCCGGCCTCCCACTGAGCGATTGGCTCACTGAGGTCTTCACCAAGGCCGGCGCGGCGGCGGTTAACTTCCTGCCCGTCCGCTGGCTCCAGGTTCTGCTGCGCGATGGGGTCTGGAACGGCGTGCAGGCGGTACTGGTCTTCCTGCCCCAGATCCTGCTTCTCTTTCTGGTGATTGGCGTACTTGAAGACTCCGGCTACCTGGCGCGCGCCGCCCTGATCGCCGATCGCGTGATGCGATCCATTGGATTGAATGGCAAGGCATTCATTCCGCTTCTCTCCGCCTACGCCTGCGCGGTGCCGGCCATTATGGCCACGCGCACGATTGAAAACAAGCGCGACCGCCTGGCGACCATCCTGGTGGCGCCGTTCATGACCTGCGCCGCGCGGTTGCCTATCTATACGTTGATCATTGCCGCGTTTATTCCCAACCGGCCGATCCTGGGCGATTTCTTTGGCCTGCGCGCAGCGGTGATGTTGAGTCTTTACCTGCTCGGCTTTCTGGCTGCGCTGGGAACTGCGCGCGTCCTGAAGTCTTCTATCCTCAAGGCCAATGCGGCGCCATTCATTTTGGAATTGCCACAGTACCGGTGGCCGACCCTGCGCTCGATCGGGCTAAGGCTGTTGGATCGCGGCAGGGTCTTTGTGCAGCAAACCGGGACGGTAATCCTCGCGGTTACGTTCGTTCTGTGGCTGCTTAGCATTGTGCCCTTTCATCACGGTTCCGTCGCCCCGCTGACCGAGAGTGTCATCGGGAAACTGGGCCATTTCATCGAGCCGGTACTCCACCCGCTCGGCTTCAACTGGAAAATCGGCATCGGGCTTCTCTCCTCGATCATCGCGCGCGAAGTGATCGTGGGTACCCTGGGGACGCTCTATGGCGCCGACCCCGCTACGCAGTCCGTGGGCCTGCAGGCGGCCCTGCGGCACGATATGACGATCGGCGGCGCGATCGCCCTGGTGGTCTTTTTCGCCTTTGCCATGCAATGCACCTCGACGCTAGCCGTGGTGCGGCGCGAAACCAATAGCTGGAAGTGGCCGGCTGTGCAGTTTTTCTACATGACAGGACTTGCCTACCTGGCGGCGTTAGCGGCCAACCAGATCCTGTCGCGCATCTTCTAAGCCATTCCCAGCGACGTTTGCTCTGCTGGAAGCCGTTCTAAATCTGCGAAAATAGAACTGAATCTAAGAAAACAAGAGACTGAATCATGATTTCTGTCACCGATGTAACTATGCGTTATGGAGCCAAGCTCCTGTTCGAAGAAGTTTCGACCCAGTTCATTGCCGGGCGCCGGTTCGGCCTTACCGGGCCGAATGGCGCCGGCAAATCCACCTTTATGAAGATCCTGTCTGGTGAGTTGGAGCCGCAGAAGGGCACCGTAGTGCGGCCCAAAAAGCTCGGCGTACTGCGCCAGGACCAGTATGCTTTCGATGCCTTTCGGGTCATCGATACCGTGATCATGGGCAACAAAGGCCTGTGGAAGGCGCTGGAAGAGCGCGATGCAATCTACGAGAAGGCAGAACTGACCGACGAAGATGGCATGCGGTTGGGCGAGTTGGAAGGCATCGTGGGCGAAGAAGACGGGTATACGGCCGAGAGCGATGCCGCCATCCTGCTGCAGGGGCTGGATATACCCGATGAGCTCCACGAGCGGAAGATGAGCGAATTGCAGGGCGGGCAAAAGGTACGCGTGTTGCTCGCGCAGGCACTCTTCGGCAAGCCCCAGGGGCTACTGCTGGACGAGCCGACGAACTCGCTCGATCTTGACTCGGTGCACTGGCTGCAGAACTTTCTGCTGGAATTCCAAGGCACACTCATCACCATCTCGCACGATCGGCATTTTCTCAACAGCGTGTGCACGCACATCGCGGACATTGATTACGAAACCATCATTACCTACACCGGCGGCTACGACGACATGGTGCTGGCCAAGACCCAGGTCCGTTCCCGCCTGGAATCGCAAAATGCCCAGCGGGAGAAGAAAATCGCGCAGCTGAACGAGTTCATCGCGCGCTTCTCCGCAGGGACTCGTTCCAGCCAGGTGACGTCGCGTAAGAAGGAAGTGGAGCGGCTGCAAACCACTGAGCTGGCGCGGTCAAATATTCAACGGCCTTATATTCGTTTCGATCTGCTTCGTCCTTCGGGCAAGCACATATTGGAGTTCGAGCATTTAAGCAAATCGTACGGGGACCAGCCGGTCATTCAAGACTTCGGCGCGGCCGTGATGCGCGGGGAGAAGATCTGCCTGATGGGCCGCAACGGTTTGGGGAAAACCACTCTGCTTAAGTCTCTGCTGGTGAATATGGAGCAGGCCGAGCCCGGCTTCACCCTCGACGAGGGAAAGGTTAAGTGGGGACACGAAGCGCAGATCGGCTACTTCCCTCAGGACCACACCGGCTCAATCGAGAAAGGCCTCACGGTTTCCGACTGGCTGCATCAATTCGATCCCCGGGTGACCAAGGAAGACATCCGCGGTCTGCTGGGGCAGATGCTGTTCAGCGGCGAAGAAGGCCTGAAGAAGACCGATGCTCTCTCCGGTGGTGAAGCTGCGCGGCTGATCTTCTGCCGTTTAATGCTGCAGAAGCCGAACATCCTTATTCTCGATGAGCCGACGAACCATCTGGATCTGGAAGCAATCAATGCGCTCAATATCGCCATCCAGCGCTATGAGGGAACGGTTCTGTTGGTGACTCACGACCACGATCTGATAGACGAAGTGGCTACCCGGATCTGGCACTTCGATCAGGGCGCCATCGATGACTTCAAGGGACCCTACGCGGAGTACATGACCGCAACCGCCGCAGCACGGTAGGAGCATTCGGCGGCACAAATCGGTGAACCGCAGGCCCCTCCACTTCGCTACGCTCCGGTCGGGATGATAGTTCTGTTCCCGGATTAGCAAAATAAATTGTCATCCCGACCGGAGCGTAGCGAAGTGGAGGGACCTGCGGTTTAGCTCTAACCCATCACAACCTTCTCAAGGACAACATTGGCCCCAATCCTCAATGCACAGGGAATCTCAAAACAGTTTGGGGCCGACCCGCTGTTACGCAACGTCGCCTTCACGGTCGAAGAACGCGCCCGCATCGGGCTCATCGGACCCAACGGCTCTGGTAAGTCGACGCTGCTTGGCATCCTCGCGGGTGAGATCGAACCCGACAGCGGCGAGGTAGCAACCCGCAAGCGCACCCGGTTGGCCTACGTGGCGCAACAATCCGAATTTGCCGCCGGCACCACCATCCGAGCGGTCCTCGAAGCCTCGCTAAAGCGCATCTCCGTGCCATCGGCAGAGTGGGAAGGGCGCATCGCGGAAACACTGGGCCGCGCCGGATTTGAAGATCTTGCCACCGAAGCATCCCGCCTTTCCGGCGGCTGGCGCAAGCGTCTGGCCATCGCCGAGGCCCTGGTGCAGCACCCCGACGTGCTGCTGCTGGACGAGCCTACCAATCATCTGGATCTGAGCGGAATCGAATGGCTCGAAGCCTTGCTGAATACCTCTTCCTTCGCCTGCATCGTGGTCAGCCACGACAGGTACTTCCTGGAGAACGTGTGCACAGAAACGGTGGAGTTGAACCGCGCCTATCCTGAGGGACTGCTGCGCGTAAACGGCAACTACAGCGCCTTCCTGATCAAGAAGGAGGCTTTCCTCGAAGCCCAGGCCAAGCGGCAGGATGCCCTTGCCAACCGCGTGCGCACCGAAATTGATTGGCTCCGTCGTGGCCCGAAAGCGCGCACCACAAAATCCAAAGCCAGGATCGACCGTGCTCACGAGCTGATCGGCGAATTGGCGGAGGTCTCCAGCCGGAACCGCACCGCGACCGCCTCCATTGAATTCTCTGCCACCGACCGTCAGACCAAGCGGCTGGTGGAGCTGGAAAACCTGAGCTACGGCTTCGCCGGACGCACACTCTTCGCCGGCCTCAACTTCGTGCTCACCGCAGGCATGCGAGTAGGCCTCGTCGGCCCCAATGGCAGCGGCAAGACAACCCTGCTCAAGCTGCTCCGCGGCGAGATTGAGCCACTCGATGGTTCCATCAAGCGCGCGACCGCGCTGCGCACCGTCTACTTCGACCAGAATCGCATTCTGGAACCGGATGTCACCTTGCGCCGGGCTTTGGCTCCCGATAGCGACTCGGTGATCTATCAGGACCGTGTCATTCATGTCGCTTCCTGGGCGGCACGATTTTTGTTTTCCGGCGATCAACTCAATCAACCCGTGGGACGCCTATCAGGCGGCGAGCGTGCACGCGTGCTGATCGCTCGACTGATGTTGGAACCAGCCGACCTGCTACTGCTGGACGAGCCCACGAACGACCTCGATATCCCGACCCTCGAGATCCTGGAAGAAAGCCTGCTGGAATTTCGCGGAGCACTGGTGCTGGTCACACACGACCGCTACATGCTCGATCGGGTTTGCACCAGCGTGCTGGGACTGGATGGGCGTGGCGGTGCAGAGGGCTTCGCCGATTATGGGCAATGGGAGGCCTGGCAGGCTGAGCCGCAGCAGGAAGTCAAGCAACCAGCGCAACAGGAGAAGCGAAGCCCGACCGCAAAAAAGAAGCTCTCCTATCTGGAAGCCCGCGAGTTCGCGGGCATAGAAGATCGAGTGACCGCCGCCGAGGAACGCGTTGCCCAAGAGCGCGCAGTAGTCGAAGACCCGGTGGTGGCCACCGATGCGGTGCGGCTGCAAGCGGCCCTACTCGCCATGGAGCACGCGCAACACGACCTTGATGAGTTATACACACGCTGGGCCGAACTAGAAGCCAAGAGCCTATAAGCAAGCGGGTGCCTAGGAAGGGACGGGTGCCCTTCAGGAATCGAGTTTTTCCGGCAGCTCTACTACGGCAAAACCTCGGTCGCGCTGGCAAAGCTTAACTGATGGATCGCCATCCACGTTTGCGCATAGGAGTTCAGCGCGTTCAGGCTGGTAGTCCGGTCATCCTGCAGAGCATTCAGATAATCGAGCAAAGCTATCCCGCCGTGCTCGTAGGCAAATTGTGCAATCGATAACACATCCTTCGCTTCGGCGAGATAGTGCCCGTTATACCGGTCGGAAAGCACCTTAGAGGTGGTGTATCCAATCCATGCCTGATCCACGTCGGAGTAGACCTGATTCTGCGCCGCTACCTCGCTAAAGCGGCTGGACTGCGCAAGGTATTTGCTGGTGTCTTTGTTTCCCTGGTTCCGGTCGAAGATGCGGACGGGAATAGTGACATAGAAGCCATAGCTACTCTGCGTGCCGCTGTGGTCGTACTCCCCTTCCAGAGTGGGGTCGGTTGTTCCATTGGCGTATGCAAGTTTCACATTCGCGTCAGCCACGCGCACTGCGGCCTGGGCTGCCCGATAATCCGGCCTTGCGGCCAGCGCCTTTTGCTCCAGGTCCGTCAAGGTAGTCGGCACAGGAGGGGGAACCAAATCGCCGGCGATATCGAAGGAACGGCTCGGCTGCTGGTAGCCAATTAAAGTCTGCAGCTGATCACTGGCTTGCACCAGGTTCATTTCGGCGTTGGTTTCGTCCGACTCGAACTGCGCCAGTTGCAGATCGAGCCGCTCGTAATCCAGCTTGCCAATGTCTCCCGCATTGTAACGGTCCAGATTGATTTGCAGTTCATGACGGAAGCTGCTCAGGTTATCCTGCGCCAGCTTCAATGCTGCTTTGGCCAACAGCAACGTAGTGAAGTTCTGCTTCACCTGCAAAGTGGTCTGCCGGATCTGATCATGATACTGGCCGTCCGTCTGCGCCGTTTGCGCCCGGGCGCTATCCAGGCGCCAACGCCGCTTTTGCCCCCGTTCAAAGAGCCGTGACAGTTGCAAACTGTAACCATAGGGGGTAGCTGAACTTGCTGGATTCGAAAGATCGCTGCCGTATACCGAGAAGTCTGGATTCTGGCGCAGCCCCGCCTCGACCTCCTGCCCTTTCATGGAAAGCAGGTTCTGCTGTGCTGCCAGCAGCACCGGGTTGTGAGCCAGCGCCAGATCCACTGCCTGCTGCATCGTGATGGGCGCGGTCGGAGGGGGCGGCGGAGGAGGAGTCTGCGCGTAAAGTGCCTGCGCTGCCAGGCAGAGCAACCACGCGAGCGTGCTTCGTCTGCTGGAGTTCAATTCTCAAACTCCGTTTCCGGCGTGGGGAGCACGTCCCGATCACCCGCGATCCATACGTACAAGGTGGGCAGTAGAAAAACGCTCATCAACAAGGCCGCGATTAGGCCGCCCACAATGACGATGGCAAAGGGGCGCTGCGAATCTGAGCCTATGCCATGCGAGGTGGCTGCGGGTAAAAGACCCAGCGTGGCCACCAGCATAGTCATCATGATGGGACGGAGTCTCAGCACCGCGCCTTCCACCGCGGATTCCTCGATAGAATGTCCACGCACACGGAGCTGATTGATGTACTCCAGCATGATGACGCCGGTCTGCACCGAAACACCGAACAGCGCAAGAAAGCCGACACCCGATGAAACGCTGAAGTTGGTGTGGGTGAACAGCAGCGCCAGCATGCCGCCAACCGGAGCCATGGCAACGTTGCACAGAATGAGCAGTGCCCACTTCGCCGAGCGGAACATGGTGTAAAGGATGATGAAGATGATGGTGATGGTGATGGGCAAGACCAGCGCCAGGCGCTTGTCGGCTCTCTTCTGGCTCTGGTATTCGCCCGCCCAATCAAGATGGTAGCCCGGGGGTAGCTTTACCTGGGCGTTGACCTTGGCGATCGCTTCCTCCACCGTGCTGCCCAGATCGCGGCCGCGAACGCTGTATTTGATCGCGACGTAGCGTTGATTTGATTCGCGATAGATCTCCTCGGCCCCGTCTTCTACTTTGACCTGGGTCAGCTGGGCCAGCGAAACCCGTTCGCCGGAAGGAGCCAGCAGACGAATGTCTTCAATCGCCTCCCGGGTATCGCGATAGGGCTTCTGGTAGCGAACCACCAGGTCGTAGCGCGCCTCCCCCTGCAACACCTGGCTGACCGCGCCCCCGCCGACCGCGGTCTGAATGGCATCCTGCACGTCGGCCACATTGATACCAAAGCGCGCTGCGGCTGCCCGGTCGACCACGTAGTTCAGGTTGGGTTGGCCAATCACACGGAAGATTCCCAGGTCCTGGATGCCGCGGATTTGGCTCATGATGCTTTCGATCTGGTCGCTCTTTTGCTCCAGCAACTTCAGATCATCCCCGTAGAGCTTGACCGCAAGTTCGCCTTTGACGCCGCTGACCGCCTCTTCCACGTTGTCTGAGATGGGCTGGGAAAAGTTCCATATCACCCCCGGCATCTTTTCCAGTTCGCGATTCATGGCGCCGATCAACTCGTCTTTGTTCTGGTGGAAGGCAGGCCGCCACTTTTCTTTGGGAAGCAGATCGACAAAATATTCGGTGTTGAAAAAGCCCGTGGTATCGGTGCCGTCGTCGGGCCGTCCCACTTGGCTAACCACGTCAGTCACCTCGGGAAATGCGGCGAGAATAACTCGCGCCTTATCCATGGTGGCAACACCCGTGGTCGGGCCGGTGCTTGGAGCCAGGGTGCCACGCACCCAGATCGCGCCTTCATCCAGGTGGGGCAGAAACTCCGATCCGATAACTCCACTCAAACCCAGAAAACCTGCCAGAATCAGCGCGCACACCGCGACGCCGACGGTAACGTAACGATGTTCGATGGCCCAGGTAGCGGCATGGCGGTAGCGATCGGTGAGCCAACTCATCACCGGGTTGTGCCATTCACGCGCGCCCTTGTAGAAGAGGAAACTCGACAGCACGGGAGCGATCAACATGGAGAAGATCAATGCGCCCAGCAAGGCAAACGCCACCGTCCATGCCATGGGCTTGAACAATCGCCCCTCAACCGCCTGCAGGGTAAAGATAGGAAGGTAGGCAGTTACGATGATGCCGATGGCGTAAAAGACCGGGCGCTGCACCTCGTGCGCGGCCTCACGAATCTGCTCGCTGGGGCTACTGCTATCGGCGCGCCGGCGGCCCAGATGGCGAACAATGTTCTCCACCATGACCACCGCGCCGTCGACCACCATGCCGAAGTCGAGCGCGCCTAGCGACAGCAGATTGGCAGGGATATGAACCAGATCAAGACAGATGGAGGCAAAAAGCAGGGAGAAAGGGATGGTCAGCGAGACAATGAGGGCGCCGCGAACATTCCCCAGAAAAAGAAAGAGAATGATCACCACCAGGATGATGCCCTCGGTCAGATTGTGCAGAACCGTATGCGTGGTGTAGTGCAATAGGTCGCTGCGATCCAGGAAAGGAACGACCTTGACTCCCTTGGGCAGAATCAGGTCATTCAGCTCCTTGACCTTGGCGTGGATGCCCACCAGGGTCGAGTCGGAATCGTCACCTTTCTGCAACAGGACGATGCCCTCGATCGTGTCGCCGTCGTCGATGACTTTCCCATCGACGCGATGAATAGCCTTGCCGATCTGGCCCAGACGTATCTTCGGCCCCTGCACAACCTCAGCGATATCCTTCACCCGCAGCGCGGTTCCGTTGGTGGTTTTGAGAACGGTATTCTCGATGTCCTGCACGTTTCGATAGAGACCCACCTCACGCACATTGACTTGCTGCTGCCCCTGCTCGATAAAGCTGCCGCCGGCATTGATGTTGTTGTTAGCCAGCTGTTGCTCCACCTGGCCGATGCTCAGCCCGTAGGCTATGAGCTTGCTGGGGTCGACGCGTACCTGGTATTCACGGGTGATGCCGCCGAAGCTGGAGACATCCACAACACCCGGGACAGACTTGAACTGCTTCTCCAGGGTCCAGTCCTCGATCGACTTCAACTCCATGTTGTCGTATTCGGGGTTGGTGCTATGCAGCGTGTACCAGTAGATCTGCCCGACCGGACTCCAGTCGGTGCCGATCTGCGGCTGCAGATTCGCAGGCAGCGTGACTTGGGAAAGCCGTTCGAGAACCTTCTCACGATTCCAGTCGTTGACCGACTCATCGTCGAAGATCATCTTGACGTCGGAAAGGCCGGCCAGCGAAAAGGACCGCAGATGCTGCATATGCGGGATGCCGGCCATCTGGACTTCAATGGGCACCGTTACCTGCTGCTCCACCTCTTCGGCCGCGCGCCCCGGCCACTGTGTGATGACCTCAACATAGTTGTTGGCTACGTCGGGATACGCCTCGACCGGCAGATTATGGAAAGAAATAGCGCCCCAGACAAACAGCAGAATGGCCATCGCCAGGATCATGAACCGGTTGTTGAGTGCAAAATCAACCAGACCACGAATCATTACTGGTCCACCGTATTTTGCAGTTCGAGCGCTCTGGTCACTACCTGCTGGCCGGCAGCCAGGCCGGAGACGACCTCCTGCATTCCACCAGGAAGCATGGCGCCGCCGACAACCCCCACGCGTTTGAACTTTCCCTCTCCCGCGGGCACATAGACCCAGTCCCGGTCGTGCAGGTGAAGGATCGCGGAGGCTGGTACCGAAGTGTGGTCCTGGAGCCTGCGGCCGTGGAAGGTAGCCGTGGCAAACATCCCGATGCGCATCAGGTGGTCTGGATTCGGCACCTGAATGCGCACTTTCGCCGTGCGGATACTGGGATCAAGAACGGCGTCGATTTCACTGATGGTGCCGGTGATGACGTGGTCGGGATAGGCGTTCAGCCGGATATCGGCCGTCTGGCCGACGTGAACCATGGGCAGATCGTTCTCGTACACATCGCAGATGACCCACACCTGGGAGAGATCGGCGATGGTGAAGGCGGTCGACGATCCAGAGTACGTGACACCGGTGGCGGCAGCGTTCGTGACATTTTGCGCAATGACCACCCCAGTTGCCGGGGAGTAGACCTTGGCGATTAACGAGGGATGTGCCGGATCGACACCAAGAAAATGCAACTGCTGCTCCGCCGCCGTCAGATCGGTCTGGGCATCCTGCTCGCTGTCGTCCGCGATTTCCAGCTGGCTCTTGGCGATTGCGCCCTTTTCGTAGAGGATTTTCGCCCGTTCGTCTTGCGTCCGCGCCAGTCTCTCGTCGTTGACCGCCTTCAGGTATTGGTCGAAGGCGTTGGAGATGTCGGTGCTCTGCACCTCCATGAGCAACTGGCCTTTCTTCACATAGGCGCCGATTTGGGTGTGAATCGCAACCACTCGGCCCGAGGCGATCGAAATGACCGGGATAGTTCGGGAAACATCCGGATTGACCGTACCGGTCACGTTGAGCGTAGAGGTCGACGCATATTGCGCGGCCGTCGTTACGGGAAAGCGGTCTGGATGATCGACGGTGATGAGGGTGACACCGCCCTCATCCACCACCTGCACCGGAGGCGGGGCCTCAGCCGCTTTATCATGCTTCTCGCCGCCGCAACCATTCAAAAGCCCAAAACCGAGAGCGGCTGCGATAAGCACCGTTAGCTTCATGAATGAACCTCACGAAAATTAACCTCACGTCCCAAGGCAAAATTCCAATCTTTCCCGGGCAACCCTGCACTAACGAGGATGAGCGGTTTGCGTACTGTTGAGCATGGTCGGACGGGAGCAGGAAACAGAGCCGGGCACATCATCAGCAAAGCCTCGGCCGGGCCATGCGGACCGGCCGGTTCCGCGGCTTTTGGAGTCCGTTGCCCCTCTTTTAGTTTGCCGGATGGGCTGTATCCGAACCATCGGATCCCCTTCCACCAGCACCAGGAAAGCCCCCTTCAGCAAAATCAGGCCCTTCGCGCACCACGCGTTCCGAGCGAAGATGGGCGTCTAATCGCAGCACCAGACTCGATGTTAATTGAGGCCGGGGGCCACGATCGGTCAGTTCAAGGTATCTTTCGATTTAGAGACTACCTGTTAAGTGGCAATTACCGCATAAAACTTTTGTTATGAATTCATAAGCACGAACATCCGTCTACACCTCGATCGTGACCAGGATTGTCATCCGGACCGGAGCGTACCCGGATTTCCTGCTACGCGGCACTCACCAGCGGCCACGTGTGCGGCTTTCCGTAAAGAAAGCCGCATGAAGTTCGCCAACGCCACTAACCTCGACAGGAAATCCGGGGGAGCGCAGTGGAGGATCTGCTGTTCCACCTCCCGTCCCCAGGTCGGCCCTCGCCTCCCTTGCCCAAGGTGGCCTTTCTTACTACAGTCTTGACCCAGGCGGTAAAGCCCCTTCGCAAGCGTCCAACGCATAGGAACGCGCACGGCCATTAGAATGAAGATGGGAACCCAGGACAGCGAAGAAATGCCGCTCTTTTCCATGTTCGTGTGGGGGACACGCAAGACGTCCCTGCCTATCGCCGCGCTGATGATCGCTTTGATTGCGGCGATCGACGCCCATGCCGCGGCGGAGATCCCACTCGGTTTTCTCTACCTGGCCCCTATGCTGGTGGTCGGCGCCGCCTTGACCCGTTGGGAAATAGCCGCAGTCGCCAGCGTCTGCACCTGGCTGGCGGAGTCGTTCGATGAGTTTCCCTGGGGGCCCCATACCGGTCTACCCCGCGACCTGCTTTATTTCTCCGCTTTTTTTTGCATGGGACTCTTTATGCATGAGATGACCCGCAGCCGGAGGCTCTCCGCCCGCCATATGCGGCAAATTGAAGGCGAGATGACAGCACGTAGGGATGCGGAGGAGCAACTGAAGGTGCTCGTAGATAGCAGTCCCGCAGCCATCATCACCACCCGTTCAGACGGCACCGTTCTGCTCGCCAACGACGCGGCAAACCGGCTTTTCGGCTTGGAACCCGGCACGCTTTCCGGCCTGCCCATCCGCAATTACCTGCCATCGCTGATCAATGTGCCGGCTCTGGATAGCAACCGGCAGGCTTTTCGCACAGCCATGCAGTGCCGCGGACGCAGGGCGGATGGTGAGGTCTTCCAGGCGGACGTCTGGTTCTCCACCTACGTAACCAGTGCCGGACCGCGGTTGGCGGCCATGGTGCTCGATACATCCGAAGACCTGAGGACGCACGAAGAATCGGCCTTTCACCAGATGTTGACCAGTTCGCGCATCATGGTGGCCGCTGTTTCCCATGAAGTGCGCAATGTATGTGGGGCCATCGCGCTGGTCCATGAAAACCTGGCGCGCAGCGGTAAATTGAAAGAAAATAAAGACTTTGAGACTCTGGGCACGCTGGTTTTGGCGCTCGAACGGATCGCCGCAATGGACCTGCGGCAAACCGCGAGCCATGCCGTTGGGGTCGAGGTGCAGCCTCTGCTTGATGAGCTGCGCATCGTCATCGAGTCTTCTTTGCGCGAAGGTGGAGTGACCAGCCGGTGGGAAGTAGAAGAGGATCTGCCTCCCGTTTGGGCCGACCGTCAGAGCCTGATGCAGGTCTTCCTCAACCTGACCAAGAACAGCGAGCGCGCCATGGAGGACCGGGAGCAGAAGGAATTAATCGTGAGGGCCCGCCGCGAGGGCTTGGGCGTCGCGATTAGCTTTCGCGATACTGGCGGTGGGGTTGCCCACCCGGAGCGCCTCTTCCACCCGTTTCAGCAGGATGCCCAATCGACCGGGTTGGGTCTTTATCTCTCCCGGGCTTTGATGCGCAGCTTTAAAGGTGACCTGCATTACGAGCCGGAAACCCTGGGTTCGACCTTTGTCGTGGAGTTGTCACCCGCCGTACGAGAAAGCAAGAATGATAGTGATGAGCAGCGAAATTCGGATATTGCTGATCGACGACCACAGCCTCTTCCGCGAGAGCCTCAGCCGGCTGCTTCAGACCGAGCCTGACTTCCGTATCGTGGCCACCTGCGCCTCCGCAAGCGAGGCCTTGGCGTTGCCGCGTCTCGACGAGATCGACGTGGTACTGCTCGATTACGATCTCGGCCCTGAGCAGGGAACAAAGTTTCTCGACCGGGCGCGGGGCGCCGGTTTTCCCGGCCGCATTTTGATGGTAACCGCCGGCATGAGCGATTCTGTGATGCTGCGTATGCTGGAGAACGGTTCGTCCGGCGTCTTTCTAAAGCACAGTCCCCCCAGCCGCCTGGTTGAAGCAATCCGCAAGGTCTTTGCCGGAGAGGTCTGGCTCGATCCTGCCGTCACCCGGTCTATCATTGCTGCGGCTACCGGAAACACGGCCACGCCCCGCCGTTCGCAAGGCTTGACGGAGCGCGAGCAAGCGGTGCTCAAGGGGGTATTCGAAGGTCTCACCAATAAGGAAATCGGCGCCCGGTTGGAGATCTCAGAGAGTTCGGTCAAAGCTGTGCTGCAACAGCTTTTCGAGAAGACCGGCGTGCGCACGCGCAGCCAGCTGGTGCGCATTGCACTGGAAAAACACTCGGATGAGTGGCTGACAAATCCTACCTGAGCGGGAAAACGCTGTGCATGATGACGGTCAGCTTTGGGATGCAATGGTGGTGGGAGCCGGACCGGCCGGTTGCGCAGCAGCGTATGATCTTGCCACCGCGGGCCAATCTGTATTGTTACTCGACAAGAAGGATTTTCCCCGCGCTAAGGCCTGTGCAGGGGGTCTAACCAGCAAGGCAGTCCAGGCACTCCGATATTCCATTGAACCGGTGGTGAGAAAGGTGGTCGGCCGGGTCCGGCTGGAGGGCGAGAGCCCGTCCTCTTCCCCCGCAGACACGGTTGTGCTCAAGAGCCGCGAGCCCATCTGCGTGATGACTATGCGGGCTGAGTTGGATGACTACTGCCTGCGCAAAACGATCGCCGCAGGAGCCTGCTTGCGCAGGATTGCCGGCGTGCAGCAGATCGTGCGCCGCGGCGATCAGGTCCATTTACTCACCCCCAGCGAAAGCTATCGCGCCCGCTTTCTGGTCGGCGCTGACGGAGCAAGCGGCCAGGTGCGGCGGCTTTGCGCAACCGGATCCTGGTTTTCCCAGGCTTTTGCATTGGAGGTGCAAACGGCGGCTCCGCGGGAGGAAGTCGATCTTACCTTCGATTTTGCCTCCGTCGGCAATGGGTACGCATGGATCTTTCCCAAGGGGGACCATCTCAATGTTGGCGTTTATTCCCTCTCCTCTGCGGCCAACCTGACACGGAGCCGGCTTCTGAGCTACGTAAGGAACAGGGTGGGTACCGACATCGTGGAGGGTGTTACCGGGCAATATCTGGGGATCGGTGCCGGCGAGAATCCAGCTGCATATGTCCAGCGGGATTTACGCGATCGCGTTTTCCTGGTGGGCGACGCCGGCGGCTTCGTTGATCCCCTCACGGGTGAAGGAATCTACGGCGCACTGGTCAGCGGACAGGCGGCGGCGAAGGCGATCCTCGCAGAGTTGCGGGGAGAGAGTACCGCCGCGGAGGCATTTGCCGGACATCTCACCGGCTACCGGCAAACGCTACGTTTTTCTTCGCGGGCGGCGGCGGCTTTCTACGCCGATCCATCGCGCGGATTCCGCGCGATGCGGCTGCCCTTCGTGCGCAGGTCGCTGCTCAGAACCTATACCCATGGACTTAATGTCAACAGCCTGGCAATGCGAATCGCCCGCGCCCACTGCTGACCACAAAGGGAACCCGTAGGGGTTCTGTTGGGAGAGTGACTCCGCCGAGGCTCAGCTCTTAATAGAACATTCGTGGATACATATCAGGCGTGAAAGAAGCTGTAGAGCAGCACGCTGAGAACGATGCTGCTGACCACGACGTAAATCTTGTCCTTCTGCAACGCGAAACTATACACGCAGTACGCGACCCTCATGATAGGAGTTGCGATCAACAGCAGAATGCCCACGCGAATGATGTTGCGACTGTCCAGGTGGTGAGCGACCAGGAGCGGAGGGATTCGGTCCGCGGGGCTGGAAATTCCATGAAAATGGCGATAATCCGGCGCCACTCCACGCGCCTGCAACACGTAGAGAAATCCGCCAATAAACACCACAACCGCAGCCAGGCTGACGCCTGCGCGCAGCATGCGGCTGATGTTGATATCCATCTTCAGATCGGCTTCTGATGCCATCGCATCACAACCTTCCCGTGGCTCCGCTGTAGATCATTTCGACGCCCAGCGCGACAATGACTACGGCGAAGACCACCCTGAGGATGGGTACGCGGATCCTGGCCAGCAAGCGTGCTCCTAGAAGCGAACCACCCAGCACGCCCAGCATGACAGGCGCTGCCAGGCCAGGGGCGATATAGCCCCGCCCGAGATAAACACCTGCGCTCGCCGCAGCAGTGACGCCGATCATGAAGTTGCTGGTGGTGGTAGAGACTTTAAAGGGCAGTTTCATGGCGTGATCCATGGCCAGAACCTTGACCGCCCCGGAGCCGATGCCGAGAAGGCCGGAGAGAATTCCGGCGATAAACATGATACCGAAGCCTGCCGGAACATTCTGCGCGGTGTAAACCTCGCGGCCATGCTCTGTCGGATAGTCTCCGGTCAGCTTCAACTTCTCAGCCAGCAAATTCCGCGCGTGCGGCATCTCATTCTGCTGATGGCGGAACGAGCTCCAGGCAGAGTAAAGCAATACGATGCCAAAAATAATACCGATGGCATGGGTGGAAACGCGCGCAGCCAGATAAGCGCCAACCAGAGCTCCCAACGTGGTTGCCACCTCCAGAAACATGCCGACGCGGACATTGGAGAGGCCCTGCCTCACGTACGAGACAGCAGCACCCGAAGAAGTGGCGATGACCGAAACCAGCGAAGCGCCAATGGCGTAGCGAATATCGATATGGAAGAGAAGTGCCAGCGCGGGCACGATCACCACGCCCCCGCCGAGACCAGTCAACGCACCGAGCAGCCCGGCGAGAATCGATATCAACAACACCGCGAACGTAAACTCGATCAAGCCCATCTACCCTTTCAAGCATCAAAGCCCGGAGCAGCGCGGCTGACTCCCGCGTCTCTTAGTGTGCACCAGGATTCCCTTTCACAAGGGACCAAAAACACAGAATCGATTTTTTTTGCAATAAGATTGAGGAAGGTTCCATGAGTAGACGGATTCTCAACGGCTGGAAAGAAATCTCCAACCACATTGAGCGCGGCGTGCGCACCGCACAACGCTGGGAAGCTCTACTGGGAATGCCGGTTCACCGCCCGGCGTTGAAAGACAGAAGTGCAGTGGTCGCGTTTACCGACGAACTCGACCGGTGGATCACACGTAACGGATTGGACACTCTGAACGCAAATGGTGAAGGAAGGAATGAGTCCGTCGCACGGCTGCATGACAACATGAACACCCTGGCGCGGCACACCGCGGAGTTGGAGTCGCAAACCAAGGCACTGCAGCAACAACTGAGGCGGTCGCTCGCGATTCACCGCAATCACAGCGCATCCAGAACCCGCATCCATGCCGCAGCATCCGGCCGCAGCACGGGTGCGATGCTACAGTTTCGGCCCCGGAACAACTCTGGCCGCCAATTGGTGTTTCCATAAAATATATTTACGTACCGGTCACCACAGTTTGGAGCGAAGCCATGCAATCGTTACCTATGCATGACGATAGCCCTGACACAGAACACGCGCCGTCGGCTGTCGAGTTAGTGAATCAGAAATTGGAAAGGGCGATCGAACAACTGCGTCAGGCGAACGAAGCGCTGCAAGTCGCCGGCGAAGTGCTCGTCGTGTTGAACAGTCAGCTGGAGATGATGAACGAAGAGGTGGAAAGCCTTAGCCAGGAAGTGGTTCGACTTCGCCTGCGCGGGACGGGGTGATCGCGGTGTGGGAACAGAACGACAACAAGAGAATGGATGGCGCCGCGAGCTGAGGATCGCGGGCAAACGCTTCCATCACAGTTTCATATTCTAAACGTGCTAGAGGACGGACGCCCCGGCCACGGGCGCAAGGGTGGATCGTCCGGCAGCATGGGACCGCTGTGAAGACCCCGGATTTCCTGTACGAGGCCCCATCCAGCAGCCGCGCGTGCGGCTTTCTTTAACGGAAAGCCGCATGAAATTCGTTGGTCTCGACGGGCCCCACAGGAAATCCGGGGGACAAGACTGACTCGTAGATGTGGATCATCTGCGTGTAGTTCTCTTCGGCGGTATATTTCGTCTCATATTCTTTCCGGGCCTGGGCCCGCATCAAAGCGACCTCAGCCGGGTGAGCACGGAACCAACGAACTCTTTCCACCAGGTCGCTTGCGTTCCCAGGCTCAAAATGCAGCCCGGTTCGCAAATGATCAACCACGGAGGACATGCTTCCCAGATTGCTGGCAATCACTGGCAAGCCCACAGCGAAGGCTTCGGCCAGGATCATAGGGAACCCTTCATACCACGTCGAGGGCAGTATAAGTACCGACGCATCCTTCATCCGCTGCAGAATCTCGGCGCGAGGCAACCATTTCAGCCAGCTCACACCTTCCATTTCACGGCTGGCCTGCTCGACTTCTGCCGCTGACGGACCGTCACCGGCAATTTGCAACGGCAGCTCATGGCCAACTTGCCGCCATGCTTCAAGCAGCGTGCTGATTCCCTTCTCCGGCGTCAATCGTCCCACAAAAAGGGCGTAGTTGCCCTGGCCCCCGCCGCGCCCGGGATCGCTCTGCAGATAATTGGGCTTGACAAAGATTTTCGCCGCGGGGAGCCCTCCCTCGATGAACTTGTCGCGCGCGAAATCGGTGAGGGCAATGTAGGCGGAGACCGCTTTGCTCCACGTCTGTTTAAAGTTGTGCGTCGCCAGCATCGCGGCGCCGGCCGCTGTCGCCAGCCTGCTGCCGCGATAGCAACCATGCAGCACGCCTGGCCAGGGTATGCGCTTGGTCACGCACTCCTCACATACATGACCATCGCGGAAGAGAGTGCCCGCGGGACATAGCATGCGGTAATTGTGCAGGGTTTGTACCACCGGAATGCCTTCCCCATTAGCCGCGTAGTAAACCGCGGGAGAGATCACGGGAAAAGTATTATGAACGTGAACGATGTCCGGCCTTTCCCGGCGCATCAGGGCGCGAAGCTCCTCATGGATTTGCTTGTTCCAGATGGTGTTGCCAAGCAAGACCAGGGGGTTGACGCCGGTCACCTGATCGTTGCTGGCCTGGTACA
>Ga0302325_10002950_pt1 | contig 40735 bp, 34 predicted proteins | sample Palsa_T0_2_FD_201948 | JGI IMG/M metagenome (GOLD analysis project Ga0302325, IMG submission 201948) | Peat permafrost microbial communities from Stordalen Mire near Abisko, Sweden - Palsa_T0_2 | ecosystem: Environmental > Terrestrial > Soil > Palsa > Peat permafrost | place: Sweden: Abisko...
CGATCGGCACCGCGGTGAAGGCCGAGCCGGACGCCGCAGGCGGGGGCGTCAAGCAATGGCGCAATAACAAGAACCTGCCGTTCACCTCCGACCTGTCCGGCCAGGATTTCTGGACGCTGATCCGGGCCGGCTACGCGCCGCTGGGCATGGTCATGGGGACGTGCGTCTACCACATCGCGCATCAGCGCATCGGCGGCAAGATCGGCAACATCGGCCGCAACGTGGAACTCGAGCAGTTCACTCAGGCGCTGTACGACGCCCGCGAGCTCGCGATGAGCCGGATGCAGGCGGAGGCGGAGGCGCTGCACGCCGAGGGGATCGTGGGCGTCCAGCTCCGTCAGCACAGCCACACCTGGGGCTCGCACACGACCGAGTTCTTCGCGATCGGCACCGCGGTCCGGCCGCTGCGCGACAATCACGTGATCGAGCGGCCCACGATGGTGCTCAGCCTCGACTCCTGAGCCCCCGCTGCGGGATGACGCGGGGTGACGCGGGTGGCGCCCGGCTTATTCGGCGGCGCCCGGCCTACTCGGCCGGGGTGCCGCTGACCGCGTCGAGCAGCCGCGCAAGCCGGGACCGCAGGCCGACCAGGCCGCCCAGGGCGGGTGGCGCAGGCCCGTCCAAGTACCCCTGGGCGCCATCCGCAGGCCAGTCGGGTTCCCCGGCCGCCGCGCTGACCAGATGCTGGGCCGCGTCGAAGGACAGCGGGGCTGACCCGGGCAGAACGGGTAGCGATTCGTGCGCCAGCGCCTCAAGCTCCGGGTCGTCGCGGTCCAGCGCGAAGATCGTCACCCCGGTCTTCCTGGCGCCCGCAAGCCGCTCAAGCAGCGGGGGCGGTGCGGCGCCCGGGCTGACGACCAGCAGCGTGTCGTCCCTGGCAGCCGCTGCCAGCCGGTCCATGCCGACACTGAGGTGCGGCGGGGCGCCGGGCGGCGGGGCCCAGCGCAGCAGCACCGGGTCCAAACCGGGAAGCCCGGCCAGCCGCGCCTCGTCGGCCAGGTGCGCGGTCATGTGCCAGGGCTCTTCCAGCGGGGTCCCGACGATGAGCAGGCCCGCTGGCGTCCGGGCCTGCCGTCGCAGCGCCCGCGCGAAGTACCGGGTGCGCTCCAGCCACCCGGTGCGGGCCAGCAGCATGCGCAGGGCGGCGACCTGATCGGCATCCATGGACCCCATGGTGCCGCAGAACCGAGCCGCCGGGCTGGCGGATGTGACAGGCCGCGCTCGCGCAGTAGCCCGTTGCACGCTCGGGAGCCGGCGGGAGCCGGCCGGGAACCGCCGCCGCCCGCCTGGCTGGGTTGCGGGCCGGCGACGCAGGCCGGGCCGGCGGCTGGCAGGATCGGGGGAATGTCAGCAGCTGCAGATTCGCCGTCCGCTGCCGAGCAGGCGGCGCGCCTCGTCGTCGGGGTACTCGGCGGCACCGGGGACCAGGGACGCGGGCTGGCGCGCCGGCTCGCGATGGCCGGGAACACGGTGATCATCGGTTCCCGTGCCGCCGAGCGGGCCGCGGCCGCCGCGTCCGCCCTGGGCTTCCCGCAGGTCACCGGCGCGTCGAACGAGGACACCGCGCGCGCCGCCGACATCGCGATCGCGGCGATGCCGTGGGAGGGGCATGGCACCCTGCTGGCCCAGCTCGCCGAGCCGCTGGCGGGCAAGATCGTGATCGACTGCGTCAACCCGATGGCCTTCGACCAGCGCGGCGCCTACCCCATCGCGGTGCCGGAGGGCAGCGCGGCGCAGCAGGCGGCTGCCGTGCTGCCCGGCTGCCGGGTCGTCGGGGCATTCCATCACGTTTCCGCGGTGGTCCTGCTCGACCCGGACGTGGCCGAGATCAGCCTGGACGTGCTGGTACTCGGCGATGACCGGGCGGCCACTGACCTGGTCCAGGCCCTCGCCGAGCGGATACCCGGCGTCCGCGGCGTCTACGCCGGCCGGCTCCGCAACTGCGGTCAGGTCGAGGCGCTGACGGCCAACCTCATCGCCGTCAACCGACGCTACAAAGCCCATGCCGGCCTGCGGATTACCGACATTTAGCCATAACAAACCGCGCCCCCGCATCCCGTCCCCACCTGCGCGCTCCGGCCGCCAGCGGCAGGAGTCGTCCGCGGCAGCAGTCGTCCGAGGGTAGGAGTCGTCAGCGGTAGGAGTACTCCGGCGTGGGGAAACCGCCGGACACCACATCAGCCGCGAAATCCTGCGCGGCCTGCCGCAGCACCGACCCGACATCGGCGTACCTCTTGACGAACTTCGCCGTCCGCGGCGACAGCCCGGCCATGTCCTGCCAGACCAGCACCTGCGCATCGCAGTGCGGGCCGGCGCCGATCCCGATCGTCGGGATGCTCAGGCTCTGGGTCACCCGCGCCGCCAGCTCGGCCGGAACGCATTCCAGCACGACGGCGAAGGCCCCGGCGGCCTGCAGCGCCTTGGCGTCCTGCAGCAGCCGGTCGCCGTCCTCGCCGCGGCCCTGCACCTTGTAGCCGCCGAACGCGTTGACCGACTGCGGGGTCAGGCCGAGGTGCGCCATCACCGGTATGCCCGCCGCGACCAGCTCCTCTACCTGCCTGATCACCCGGTAGCCGCCCTCCAGCTTGACCGCCTGCGCCCCGGTCTCCTTCAGGAACCGGGTCGCGGCCGTCATCGCCGCTGACGCCGAGACCTGGTAGGAGCCGAACGGCAGATCGGCGACGACCAGCGCGCGGCGGGTGCCGCGGACCACCGCGGCGGTCAGTGGGATGAGGTCATCGACCGTTACCGGGATGGTGGTCTCGTGCCCGTAGACGACCATCGCCGCCGAGTCGCCGACCAGCAGCACCGGGATCCCGGCGTCGTCGAAAACCCGCGCGGTCAGCGCGTCATAGGCGGTGAGCATCGGCCATTTCTCGCCGCGGGTTTTCGCCTCCGCGATGTCCCGCACGGTGATCCGCCGCGCCGTGCCGCCGCCATAGAGCGGCTCGGGGGCTGCGGTCCGCGCGTCGGTCGCGGCCAGTGCCTGCTCAGCCTGATCTGTAGTCATGTCGAATTCCTCCGTGCCTCGAGGCGCCCCAGCGGCGTCCCCGGACACCTTGATCATGACACGAAGTTCCCGTCGGCAACAGGGCACCCGAACGCAGCCGCCACGTCCACCCGGCCGGCCCCGGTCGGCCCGGTCGGCCCTGCGGCGAGCCCGGTCGGCCCTGCGGCGAGCCCGGTGGATCGTGGCCGAACTGCTGCGCGGGCTCGCCTCCCGCTGAGCCGTAGAATCGGCGGGTGGCTTCCCCCCGAACCGGCCCGGACCTGACCGACGCGCTGGGGGTCCTTCGCCGGGTCTTCGGCTACGACTCGTTCCGCGGTGCGCAGCAGGAGGTCATCGATCACGTCATCGGCGGCGGCGACGCGCTGGTGCTGATGCCGACCGGCGGGGGCAAGTCGTTGTGCTATCAGGTGCCTGCCCTGGTCCGATCCGGTACCGGCGTGGTCATCTCGCCGCTGATCGCCCTCATGCAGGACCAGGTCGATGCCCTGCAGGCGCTCGGGGTGCGGGCCGGGTTTCTCAACTCCACCCAGGACCCGGGCCAGCGCCGCCTGGTCGAGTCCGCCTTCACCGCCGGCCAGCTTGACCTGCTGTACCTGGCGCCGGAGCGGCTGCGCGCCGAGCCGACGCTCCGGCTGCTGGACCGCGGCCCGATCTCGCTGTTCGCGATCGACGAAGCGCACTGCGTGGCTCAGTGGGGCCACGACTTCCGGCCCGACTATCTCGCGCTGTCGCAGCTGCACGAGCGGTGGCCCGCCGTCCCGCGGATCGCGCTGACCGCGACGGCGACCAGGGCGACGCGCGCCGAGATCGCGTCCCGGCTGAACCTGGAGACCGCACGGCATTTCGTGGCCAGCTTCGACCGCCCGAACATCCAGTACCGCATCGGGCCCAAGGCGGAGCCCGCCCGGCAGCTGCTGGAGCTGCTGCGCACCGAGCACGCCGGCGACGCGGGCATCGTCTACTGCCTGTCCCGTGCCTCGGTCGACAAGACCGCCGAGTTCCTGACCCGCAGCGGGATCACGGCGCTGCCCTACCATGCCGGGCTCGATGCGCGTGCCCGCACCGCCAACCAGGCCCGCTTCCTACGCGAGGACGGCCTGGTGATGGTGGCCACGATCGCTTTCGGCATGGGCATAGACAAGCCCGACGTGCGCTTCGTCGCCCACCTTGACCTGCCCAAGTCCGTCGAGGGCTACTACCAGGAGACCGGCCGGGCCGGGCGTGACGGCCTGCCCGCTACTGCCTGGCTCGCCTACGGGCTGCAGGACGTTGTGCTGCAGCGCAGGCTGATCGACAGCTCTGAGGGCGACACCGCGCACCGCCGCCGCCTGGCCGCTCACCTGGACGCCATGCTGGCTCTCTGCGAGACGATCGAGTGCCGCCGGGCGCAGCTGCTGGGCTATTTCGGCGAGGTCGCCGCCCCCTGCGGCAACTGCGACACGTGCCTGTCGCCGCCGCAGCCGTGGGACGGCACCGTCGCGGCGCAGAAGCTCCTGTCAGCGGTGTGGCGGCTGCACCGCGAGCGTCAGCAGAGATTCGGCGCGGGGCAGGTGATCGACATCCTGCTCGGCCGGAAGACAGCGAAGATCATCGAGAATGACCATGCGTCGCTAACCGTGTTCGGCATCGGCGCGGAGCTGCGCGAGGCCGAGTGGCGCGGCGTCGTGCGGCAGCTGCTGGCCCAGGGCCTGCTGGCCGTCGAGGGCGACTACGGCACGCTGGCGCTCACCGACGCCAGCCGCGAGGTGCTGGCCGGGCGGCGTCAGGTACTGCTGCGGCGGGAGGCGGAGCCGGCGGCGCGGGCCGCCAGACCAGCCCGGCCAGCAAAGACCCCCGGCGGCGCGGCCGCCGATCTGTCCCCGGCTGCCGCGGGCGTGTTCGAGCAGCTGCGCGGATGGCGGGCTGCTGCCGCGAAGGAGCAGGGGGTGCCCGCGTACGTGATCTTCCACGATGCGACCCTCCGCCAGATCGCGGCGCAGGTCCCCGCTACCCTGGCCGAGCTCGGCACGATCAGCGGCATCGGCGAGACCAAGCTGGCCAGGTACGGGCAGCAGATACTGGACGCGCTGTCACCGACGCAGTGACAGCGCGTCCAGGACGCAGCACGGCTGACGCAGTTACGGCTGACGCAGCGACCGCTGCGGGCTAGGTCTTCGGTTTCCCCTGGGACAGTCCCCAGGCGTCCGGAATGGTGCTGTAGCCGCCGCCGCTGTAGGTCGAGAGTTCCGACGCCAGGGACGACGACGACAGGCCCACGCCGGCTTTTAGCGCCGCCAGGATGTCCGGGTAGCTGGTCGGGGTCAGGTATTTCGCCGTCGCGGCGATGCCGTCCTGCGGGGTGGGGTAGGAGTACAGGCTCCAGCCGCCGCCCTCGCTCTTGATGGGCCAGCCGCCGTACCCGGGCTGGCTCACGTTGATCGGGTTGTTGGCACCGACGATGCCGCTCGGCGGCGAGCCGGCCTCGTTCTGCATCCAGTAGCCCAGCGAGATGATGTTCGCATCGGTCAGCGGATCCCCGAGCGCGCGGAGAATCGCCTCGGACCACGCAAGCTCGTTGTCCCCCCTGGGCGTCTGGTTCTCCTGTGTTGCCGCCGGGGTCAGTGCGCCGGTCTCGGTGGGGGTCGGCGTGGGCGCCGTGGTCCGGGTGGGCACGGGCGTTGGCGTCGGGGCCGGCGTAGCCGTCGGGGTAGCAGACGCAGCGTGCGTCGGCTTCAGCCGGCGGGCGTGTCGCCCGGGTTCGGGGGCAGAGTGGCGGCGCCTGATATGCGCGCGGCCGAAATGGCTTTGGACGGAGGGGCCAAGGAGCCGCGAATTTGTCAGGTGCGAGGCAGGGTCAGCCGAGGCGGGAAGGAGAGCCGGCTTCCTGCTAAGGCCGATAGTGAGGCCCACTCCCAGCAGCGCGGATAAGACCCCCAGGACGAGAATCCAGCGGAATCGTGCTGCGGTGCTGTTCCCGCGCGACCGCGTCCGGTCGGGGGATCGATTCGGGCGAACTGCACTGTGCCTGCCACTGGGCAAGCGCTGCATCCTGAGCTCCTCTCCTTGGCCGCCTACCGGGTTAGCTGACGGGTTCGGGCCGGAGGAGCCCTACGGCGGACCCGACCGCGTGCGCGGACACGGCCCGCCGATTCACCCCGGGGACATGGATCCCCGGTTCTCTGGCCGTACCAGAGACTCGGCGGTTCTGCTGCCTGTCTTTTTCTGACAGCAACGGGGGTAACAGCAACGGAGATAACAGCATCAGATGGTAACCAAGCACCGAGCCGCCGAGAGCCGGTACCGCGGAATTCCCGCCACTCCAGCGCCGCTGCCGCGTCCGCCCACCTGGCCGCCGCGTCCCGCCACGCCGCCGGCCGGGCTCGGGCTGCAGGTCAGGCCGGGTGGGACGCCGCCCCGGCAGCGGGCACCCGGGCAGCGCGTACATTGTTAGGCAGGCCCGGTATCTGAAGAGCAGGTCCATGGAGTTCCGTCAGCTTCGATTTTTCGTGACACTTGCCGAAGAGCTGCATTTCGGGCGCGCAGCGGCGCGCGAGCACATCGTTCAGTCCGCGCTGAGCCAGCAGATCCAGCGGCTGGAGCGCGAGCTCAGCGTGCTGCTGCTCAACCGCAGCACCCACCACGTCGAGCTAACCCCGGCCGGGGCCGTGTTCCTGGTCGAGGCACGGCAGTTGCTCGCGCACGCCGAGCGCGCCACCGCGATCGCGCGCCGCGCGGCGCGGTGCGCGCCCACCCTGCGGGTCGGCATCGTCGACGCCAGCTGCGACCTGATGCCGCGAATCGTGCGCGCGGTCCAGGAATGTCACCCTGACCTGGAGGTCCACCAGCTCGAGGTCGGCGTACCCGAGCAACTCAGGCTCCTCGCCGAGAGTCAGCTGGACGTGGGGTTCGGCCGCGCGGTGCTGGCCCCGTGCGCGGTGGCCTCGGAGTTGTTCCGGCTGGACCCGCTGGGCGTAGTGCTTCCTGCCGCGCACCGGCTCGCCAGCCTGGCGGCCGTGCCGGTCGCGATGCTCGCCGGTGAGCCGCTGCTGCTGTCGCCCGAAGCGCAGGCACCGGAGTTCAACCAGTTTGTTCTTGAAATGTGCCGCTCGGCCGGCTTCACGCCGACCCTGTATCCCGGCACGGTGGGAAGCATCCGGGCAGGGTCGGGACTGGTCGCGCAGAGCCGCTGCGTGCTCTGCGTGCCCGCGTCCTGCGCGGCCGCGCTCCCGGATATCGTCTGGAAGCCCCTCGCCGAGCCTGCTGCGCAATACCCCTGGTCGGTTTTGTGGCGAGCCGGTGACCACTCCGATCACGTGCAGGCCGTCGTCGGCTCGGCCAGGCGCCTGTCCGGCGAGCTCGGCTGGCTCGACGGGACCACGGGTGGGGCCAGCGCCCCGGCCCCGGCCTCGGCCCAGGTCTTGGCCCCGGCCCAGGTCCAGGTCTAGGTCCCGGCCCCGGCCCAGGCCCCGGCCTAGGTCCCGGGCCCCGCCCCGGGCTCTAGGCCGGGGCCGCAACTCGGCCCCGCCCGGCTGGTAATCGCCTGCTGTTATGAGCCTTGCGCGCTTTGGTAGTTTCCGCGCTCCGCGCCGGGTAGTTGACTTCTGGTGGACTGCCCTTGCAGTCTTTGACGGCCGCCGAGCCCCCGCTCCGTCGTTAGGCCGGTCGTCCCTGCGTCAGAGCCGATGATTCGACCGGCTGGCACTCCACGGCTCGTGACCAGGACAGGGGCTCCCAGCATGCCCGAACAGTCAGCTGCGGCCGGATACGACGGCATGGCGGCCTTCCCGGACGCCGACACCAGAGCGAACGCGGTCGGCTCGCGGGTCCAGATAGCGGTGACGGTTGTTGTCGCCGGGCTTCCGCTGGCCGGCCTCGGTGCTGCACTCTGGCTGCTGTGGGGTCACGGCGTCGGCCTGAGCGACGTCTTCCTGATGACGGCCCTGTATGTGATCACCGGGCTGGGCGTCACCGTCGGATTCCACCGGTGCTTCACGCACCGCAGTTTCCGTGCGACCCCGACGTTGCGGACCGTGCTTGCCGTGATCGGCTCGATGAGTTTCGAAGGCTCGGTCATCGCCTGGGTCGCCACCCACCGGCGGCATCACGCCTTCACCGACCAGCCCGGTGATCCGCACTCTCCCTACCGGTACGGGACCAGCATCGGCGGGCTGCTGCGCGGGCTCGGCCACGCCCACCTCGGCTGGATGTTCCGCGACGATCCGACACCGGCCGACCGGTACGCGCCCGACCTGACGGCAGACCGGGCGATGCGCGCGGTGGCAGCTGCCTTCCCCCTGCTCTGCGTCGTTTCGCTCGCGATCCCGTTCGGGGCCGGCTGGGCGATCGGCGGCGGCCTGCGCACCGCGCTGACCGCGCTGGTCTGGGCGGGCCTGGTGCGAATCTGCCTGCTTCAGCACGTGACGTGGAGCGTCAACTCGCTGTGTCACCTGCTCGGCAGCCGTCCCTTCAGCACCCGCCGCTTCGATCGGGCGACCAACCTGTGGCCGCTTGCTCTGCTCTCCTTCGGCGAGAGCTGGCACAACATGCATCATTCCGATCCGACCTGCGCGCGGCACGGGGTCGGCCCGGGTCAGATCGATATTTCCGCTGCTGTCATTCGGGTATTCGAGCGTATTGGCTGGGCGACTGACGTGCGCTGGCCCACGCCGGACCGGCTGGAAAGCCACCGGCGGCGCGACGCTGATGATTCGGACAGCGCGCTGCGCCCCGGTGGCGCACAGCCCGCGCCCGCTATGGCGTCAGCCGGCCGCTGAGGCCGAGCGGTGACTGTCGCGGCAGGGCCCGCATCCTGCCCCCAGATGCGCGATGGCGGGACCCAGGTGCCGCAGGCTGTGTTGTCCGCGCAATCGGCGCCGGAGGCCGGCCTGCTGTCGACCCTCCAACCAGCACTGGAACCAGCACTGGAACCGGCACTGGACCTGGCGCTGGAACCGGCCCTCGAGCCGGCGGCGCTCGCGAGCCCGAGCCGTTCAGCGCGCCGCAGGATCATCGCCGGCGCCTTGTCGGTGCTGATCGTCGCCGGAGTATTCGGGTTCGCGTTTCCGCGCATGGCCTCCTACGGCGGAGTCTGGGCAAGCCTGGAGACGATGAGCTGGCCGGCGATCCTGCTGATCGGCGCCGCCGTCGCGGCAAATCAGCTTGCCACCTGGATGATGATCACCGCGGTACTGCCGTCGCTGCGGATGCGCGATGCCGCGGTGGTGAACCTCGGGTCCAGTGCCGTGGCCAACACGCTGCCCGGCGGCGGCGCGGTGGCGATGGGCGTGAGCTGGGCCATGCTGTCGAGCTGGGGAGTCGGCACTGCCGAGTACGTGCGCTACACCCTGGTCTCCGGGTTCTGGAACGTCTTCGCCCGGCTCGGCCTGCCGGTCGCGGCGCTCGTCCTGCTCGTGCTCGTCGGACGGGCGAGCCCGCCACTGCAGGCTGCCGCCTACATTGGTGCCGCCGCCCTGCTTGTGGTGGCGGTCGGATTTCGCGCGATGCTCCGCAGCGAGCGCTTCGCCGGGCTGGTCGGGCGGGCAGTCAGCCGGATACTGGCCGTCGGCTGCGCGGTGATCCGCCGTGCGCCGCCGCAGCGGGTGCCGGGGATGCTGCTCGATTTCCGCGCGGGAGCATCGGGACTGCTGGCCGAGCGCGGCCTTCGCATCACCGCGACCACCGTGGCGAGCAACATCTCGCTCTGGCTTGTCCTGCTCGCTTGCCTGCGCTGCAGCGGCCTGACCCAGGCGCAGGTTTCGTGGGAGGTTTCCTTCGCCGCGTTCGCCTTCGTACGGCTGCTGTCGGTCCTGCCGGTTACCCCCGGCGGGATCGGCGTCGTCGAGCTCGGCCTCACCGGCCCGCTGATCGTGGGCCTGGATGCCGCAGCCGCAGTGCGGGTGGCAGCGGCGGTGCTGCTCTACCGGGCCGTCACCTACCTGCTGCCGATACCGCTCGGCGGGGCCGCGTATCTGTGGTGGCGGCACTCCCGCCCGGCCTGAGCGCACGGCGCTGCGGGCCACCCGGTACCGGAGCCCGGACACCTCATCCGGCACGATCGTGCAGGGACCAGGGCGCGGCGGGCCGTCCGCCCGTGCGCCCGCGCGGTCACCGGGTCCCTGCGGCACAGATCGTGCGCGATACGCGAGGAGGCAGCATGCAGATCGGCGTGGTCTTCCCCCAGACCGAGATAGGCGCGGACGTCGGCGCCGTCCGCGCCTACGGCCAGCGGGCAGAGGAGCTCGGGTTCGGTCATGTGCTGGCCTACGACCATGTGGTCGGCGCGGACCCGGCGGTCCATCAGGGCTGGCGGGGCCCCTACGACATGCGGAGCACGTTCCACGAGCCGCTGGTCATGTTCGGCTTTCTGGCCGCCGTCACCTCACTGGAACTGGTCACCGGCATCATCATCCTGCCGCAGCGCCAGACCGTCCTGGTTGCCAAGCAGGCAGCCGAGGTGGACCTGCTCACCCGTGGCCGATTCCGCCTCGGGATCGGCCTGGGCTGGAACCAGGTGGAGTACGAGGCGCTCGGACAGGAGTTCGCCACCAGGGGCAAGCGGGTCGAGGAGCAGGTCGGGCTGCTGCGCCGGCTGTGGACGGAGCCGTCTGTCACCTATCGCGGTCGCTATGACCAGGTGACAGGAGCCGGGCTGGCGCCGCTGCCGGTACAGCGGCCGATCCCGGTGTGGTTCGGGGCACAGTCGGACCCGGCCTACCGTCGCGTCGGCCGGCTGGCCGACGGCTGGTTCCCGCAGGTAGCTCCGGGCGCGGATCTAGACCAGGCCCGGGCAACGGTCGAGCAGGCGGCTGCCGAGGTCGGCCGGGATCCTGGTCTCATCGGCATGGAGGGGCGGATCAGCTGGCGGGGGAGCCCCGAGCTGCTGGCGGACCAGGCCGGACAATGGCACGACGCTGGCGCTACCCACCTGTCGGTCAACACCATGGGCGCCGGCCTGGCTGGCGTCGATGACCACCTGGCGGCCCTGGCGGCTGCGGCCGAGGCCACGCGGAGCCTAGCGGGGTAACTGAGCCTGGCGGGGCATGGCCGGGTAGCGGAGCCCTGACCGGGTAGCGGAGTCTGGCCGGGTAGCGCGGGTCAGGTCCGGTGATCACGGCCAGGCGCGCCCGCTGCGCTGCGCGCCCGCTGCGCCGCGCGCGATCTGCTGTGGCGGATCCAGATCGCCACGTCGAGGATCCGCAGCAGGCTGGCTCCGGCCGCCTGCGGCGGCCGCAGCGCTTCCACCTCAGCACGCGCGTCAGGGTCCTGCAGGAGGCAGCGCAGAGCGTCCCAGGTATGGCCGGGCACTCCCGCGGCCCGGATTACCACCTTGTCGGTAACCGGGCACAGCCTGGGCCGCTTGCGGGCGAGCAGCTTGGCCGCCGTAGCCGTGCCAACGCCCGGCATGTGTCTGAGTGCGTCCCATAGCGGGTCCACCGTCGCGAGGTCCGCATCGGTAGCGTCCCACAGATCGAGATCGCTGCTGATCGCCGCGAGCAGTCCCGAGACCTGCTCGGCGTCATCGCCGAGTATCGTCCGCACCGCGCTGGGCCGCCAGGCGATGTCCAGCAGCGAGACAGCCAGCAGGTCATCTGCCGTTACCTGGTCGCGGCGGTTGCGGCCCAGGCAGGTGAAGGTCATCCCGGCGAAACCCTTCGCCGGGTCGAAGTAAGCCGCCATGGCGGCGGGAAGGCCCGGATCGGCCAGGCCGTCGCGGAGCGCCCTGGCGCCCCGCTCGACATCGCTCTCCAGTAAGGAAGTCATGCCCCAGTATGGGCCCTTAATGGCGATGCAGCTCGCGCCGGGCATGACGTGCCCCTCCCGTCGGCCGGCTGATGTCCAGTAGTTCGGCAACGACGTGCGGAATCGTGGCTTGGACAGCGACGCGGGCGGGGGCCCGCCCATCCGGTATGTTCGCCCGGGAACTAGCGAGCGGAGAGGGAGATGCGATGCGGCTCACCAAGTTGGGGCATTCCTGCGTCCGGCTGGAAAAGGACGGTGCGGCCATGATCATCGATCCGGGCATCTGGAGCGGCCCGGGCGTCCTGGCCGGCGCGAGAGCGGTACTGATCACCCACGAGCACGTGGATCACCTCGACGCTGCGGCCGTCCGCGCGGCGCTGGAAGGGGACCGGGGCCTGGAACTCTGGGCGGCCGCCCCGGTGGCGGAGCAGTTTGCCGACCTGGGCGGGCAGGTCCATCCGGTGACCCACGGGGACACCTTCGCCGCCGCCGGATTCGACGTGCACGTCTATGGCGAGCACCACGCGGTGATCCACCGCGACATTCCGGTCATCGCCAACACCGGCTTTGCGGTCGACGGCCAGATATTCCACCCCGGCGACGCACTGACCGTCCCTGAGGATCGGGTGCCCACGCTGCTGCTGCCCGTCAACGCTCCCTGGCTAAAGTTCGCCGAGATGGTCGACTACGCGCGCGAGGTCGCGCCGCAGCGCGGCTACGCCATCCACGACAGCCTGCTCAACAGCAACGGGCTCGGCCTGATCGAGAACCTGCTGAAGATGGCCCCGGGCCCCGGCGGCGGCCCGCTCGTCCGGCTGGAGCCGGGCACCAGCATCGAGCTGTGAGCCCGGCGCGGGCGAGAGGCCATGAACCTGGCAGCTGAGCGAGACAGCGTACTGCGGGCCGAGGCGCCCGGTTACGCCCGGCTGGCACTGGCGAATATCGGCCGGGAGTTTCCGACCATCGTCCAGCAGCTGATGACCGGGCCCGATGACCTGCCGCGCAGGCCCAGGGAGCTCACGCCGGTCTTCTACGGCAGCTTCGACTGGCACTCCTGCGTGGAGATGCACTGGGTGCTCGTGCGCCTGCTCCGGGTCGCGGCCGACGTGGTGCCCGAGGCCGAGATCCGGACCGCGCTGGATGCTCAGTTCACCCCGGCCGGACTGACAGCGGAAGCGGAGTTCGTGGGTAGCCGGGCTGGCGGCTGGCAGCGCCCGTACGGGTGGGGGTGGGCTCTGACGCTGGTGCACGAGACCTCCACCTGGGATGATCCGGATGCGCTGCGCTGGGCAGCGGCCATGCAGCCGCTGGCAGCTGCGGTGACAGCGCGCTTTACTGACTGGCTGCCGATGGCGACTTATCCCGTCCGGCACGGCCTGCATCCCAACAGCGCATTCGGGCTCTCGCGCGCACTGGCCTATGCCCGGCACCGGGCCGGCGCGGGTGACGCCGCGCTCGCCGATGCGATCACCGCGAAGGCACTGGCCTGGTTCGGCGATGACGCTGACTATCCCGGTGGCTACGAGCCGTCCGGCCATGACTTCCTCTCGCCCGCGCTGACCGAGGCCGAGCTGATGGCGCAGCTGCTGCCCGCGGCCGACTTTCGCAGCTGGCTCGGCCGGTTCCTGCCGGGCATCGCTGCCGGCGAGCCCGCAGCCCTGTTCACCCCGGCGGTCGTCTCCGACGCCAGCGACGGCCAGATCGCGCACCTGCACGGCCTGAACGCGAGCCGCGCGTGGTGCTGGCGCCGGCTGGCCGAGTGCCTGACCGATGATGATCCTCGCGCCGCGGTCGCGCTCGTCGCGGCGGGCGCGCATGCCAGCGCCGCGCTCCCGCACGTGACCGGCGATCACTACGAGGTCGAGCACTGGCTCGCTGCCTACGCCGTGCTCCTGCTGAGCTGACCAGCCCTGCTGACCAGCCCTGCTGTTGACTGCAGCCGATCATCTCGGCAGGGGAGATACGTTTCGCCTCGCCGTGCGGATAATGGAGGCGGCGCCTGCCGAGGAAGACAGGGCCTGCCAAGGGAAGACAGGGCTGGCCTAGGGAAAGAGCAGGGCACCGGGCATGAGGACAGCGGGCGGTTGGGTCGTCGTCGGTCTTGACAATGGCGGCACCAGCAATAACGCCACGGTGCTTGACTCGGCAGGGCGATTTCTGGTGGACCGCCTGGTTGAGACTCCCAGTGACGTGCGAAGCGGTCCGGAAGCCGCGGTGCAAGGGCTCGCCCGGGCGCTGGAGGACATTCTCCGGCAGGTCAGCGCGCCGATGTCAGCGGTTCGGGGCGTAGGCCTGGATACGCCGGGGCCGGCCAGCGCGGACGGCGTGATCTCCTCGAATGGATCGCCGAACTTCAGCTCGCATCTGGAGTGGCGCGGATTTGACTTCCGCGGCGCGCTCGAGGACAGGATCGGCGTGCCGGTCATCTATAACAATGACGGCAACGCAGCGGCGCTGTACGCGCACTACGCTCATTTCGGCGCCATGGCTAGGAAATACTCATCGGTCTCGGCGATCGTGGGCACCGGGCTGGGCGGCGGTGTGATCGTCTCCGGGCAGGTTGTCCGGGGCGCGGCGGGCATGGCGGGCGAATTCGGGCACGTGTCCATTCCGCTGCAGGGACTGCTCGGCCCGGACCAGCCGCAGCCAGTCTGCAACTGCGGGTTCGCCGGCGATGCCGAGAGCATCGCCTCGCTGACCGCGATCGGTAACAACCTGCTGCCGTACTGGCTGACCCACTATCCGGGTCATGAGCTTGGCGCGGTCGGCTCGGTGGCCAAGGCGGCAATGCTCGTGCGCGGCTATGCCGAGAAGGGCGATCCGATGGCGCTGAAGATATTCGAGCAGCAGGCGATGGCGCTGGGCAGCCTGTTCACGATCGCCGCCAACTTCACCGACCCGGACGCGTATTTCGTCGGCGGAGGCGTAGTGGAAACCGCGCCGGTGTTCCGGGAATGGTTCCTCGGCAAGGTACGCGAGCACACAATCCTGCGGGAGGAGCAGGCGGCGGCGGCCACCTTCGCGCTCGTGCCCGACCGGGACATGGCCGGGGCCAGGGGGGCGGCAATCGCCGCGCTCGAGACGATCCGGGGGCGCTGAGCCCGACCGTCACGCTACTTGTACCGGATTTGGCGATCACAAAACGGACAGTCGGGCAGCTATTCTGGTCATAATCCGGTATAGGTAAAGACGGTCATCGTTCGGACGGCTGCGCACAGCGGCCGACGGTGGCGCTCGTCGTTCGGACGGTGGCGCGCAGCGCCACAACCAGCCGGGCCTGCTCCAGCTGCCCGGCGCTGTACTGGACGCGGCGGCTGCCGCCGCGCGCGTCGGTGCCTACTGGTCGCAGGCCGAAGCCGGGCACGCCGCCCGCCGGGAGCTGGCCGGCTACCTCGCTGACCGCCTGATCGGAAAGAGGTCTGACATGTACGAGGTCGCCGTCCGCGATGTCCCCGGCCGCAGCCTGCTGTGCCTGCTGCGGCACGTGCACGCCGACCAGCAGATCCCGGTGGGCCGGGAGTTCCTCATTCGGCCGGATGCGGGGCGGGTCGGTACCAAGGCCCGAGGGTATGCCGGGGGCGCCGTTCGTGATCTATCACGGTGAGGTGAGCGAGGACAGCGACGGCCCGGTCGAGTGGTGCTGGCCGGTGCCCGCCGACCAGGCCGCCGCGATCGCAGCCCGTTTCCCCGACCTCACGCGGCGCACCGAGCCCGCGCACCAGGAGGCGTTCATCCACCTGGGACAGACGCGGCCGACCGGCGCGCAGTGGCAGGTCGTCGGGGAGACCCTGTTCGGCTGGGCCCGGGAGCACGATCGGATGCCGAACGGCGGCGCCCGGGTGACCCTGATCCCGCTGACCGGCGACCCTTCGGCCGGCCGTGGCCCGGACTTCGACTTCGCCGTTGCGCTGCGCGAGGCCCGGCCGCAGCCAGCATCGTGATGGCGGCAGCGCCCGGGCCAGGGGATCGTCACTGGCGTCGGTCCGCCGAGCCGGCTCAGCGTCGGCCAGGGATCGTCAGGGGAGCCGGGCGCCGAGCGGGCTCAGCGTCGGCCAGGGATCGTCAGGGGAGCCGGGCGCCGAGCGGGCCCCAGCGCCGGCCAGGGATCGTCAGGGGAGCCGGGCCGCCGAGCCGGCCTCGGCGCCGGCGGGCTCGCGCCAGCGGTTGGTAATCGGCAGCCGGCGGTCACGGCCGAAGTTTTTCGCGCTGATCTTCGGCCCGGGCGGGTACTGGCGGCGCTTGTACTCGGCCCGGTCCACCAGGCCGATCACCCGCTCGACGAGCTGCGGATCGTGCCCAGCGGCGATGAGAGCCGACGCGCCCAGGTCCTTCTCGACGTAGTCGTCGAGCACAGCGTCCAGGACCGCATAGTCCGGCAGCGAGTCACTGTCGAGCTGGCCGGGCGCCAGCTCGGCGCTCGGCGGCTTGGTGATGGAGTTCACCGGGATCGGCGGGACCTCGCCGCGCTGCTGCGACTGCTGGTTGCGCCAGCGGGACAGCTCCCAGACGAGTGTCTTCGGCACGTCCTTGATCGGGGCGTAGCCGCCCGCCGAGTCACCGTAGAGGGTCGAGTACCCCGTGGCCAGCTCGCTCTTGTTCCCGGTCGTCAGCACCAGGTGCCCGTCAGCGTTCGATAGCGACATCAGGATCATGCCGCGGATCCTGGCCTGCAGGTTCTCCGCTGCCAGCCCGCGCAGCTCGAGCTGCGCCTCGAAGGCGCCGAACATCGTCGCGATCGGCACGGTCCTGGCCTGCAGGCCCTGGCGCTTGGCCAGGTCCTCGGCGTCGCCGACCGAATGATCGGAGGAGTAGCGGCTGGGCATCAGGACCACGTGGACCCGCTCCGGCCCGATCGCGTCGGCGGCGATCGTCGCCGTCAGCGCGGAGTCGATCCCGCCGGACAGCCCCAGGATGACCGAGCCGAAGCCGTTCTTGCGCACGTAGTCCCGCACCCCGGTGACCAGTGCCGCGTAGACCTCGGCGAGATCACCAAGCCGCGGCCACAGCGCCGGCGGCGGGGCGCCGCCGGCCGGGGCCCGGCCCGCGGCGGCCGGGACGGGGAGTGCCGTCAGCTCGATCCGGCGCATCGTCATCATGGTGCCATCGGCGGCGTCCACGCGCTGATCACCGGCCGGCCGGCTCCGATCGGCGGCGGGCAGCTCCACGTCGGCGATCAGCAGCGCCTCATCAAACTGCGGCCCCCGGGCCAGCAGCCTGCCGCCGGAGTCCACGACGATCGAGTCGCCGTCGAATACCAGCTCGTCCTGTCCGCCCACCATGTTGGCGTAGGCGAGCACGGCCCCGGCCTCCCGGGCGCGGCGCTGGCACAACTCCAGCCGGGTATCGTCCTTGCCGCGCTCGTAGGGCGAGGCATTGGGCACCACCAGCAGTCCCGCCCCCGCGTGCCGGGCAACCGTCACCGGGCCGCCGTCCTGCCAGAGGTCCTCGCACACCGCGATCGCGACGTCCACGGCTGTGCCGTCCGCCGCTGTGCCGTCCGCCGCTGTGCCGACTGCCACCGGGCCGTCGCCGACGGGCAGCCGGAACACCGGCAGGATGTCTCCCGGCACGAAATACCGGTACTCGTCGAAGACGCCGTAGTTCGGCAGGTGATGCTTGGCCGAGGTCACAGCGACACCGCCGCCGTGCAGCAGCGCGGCGGCATCCAGCGGCGCGCCGGCCGGCAGGCCGAGCCGCGGCGTCAGCCCGGTGCGCCGGTCCAGGTAGCCGGTGACGACGGCGATCCCGCCCAGCCCCGCATCGGCTAGCCGGGCGGCGGTCTGGTGGACCGCGGCGATCGAGGCAGTCACGAAGGAGGCGCGCAGGGCGAGATCCTCGACCGGGTAGCCGGTCAGCATCATCTCCGGGAAGACGACAATGCGGGCGCCCTGCTCGGCGGCCCGGCGGGTCCAGGAGAGCACCAGGTCGCAGTTGCCTGCCAGATCCCCGACGGTCGGGTTGACCTGGGCCAGCGCGATCCTCATCCGGGGCACGTGCTCAGCTTAGATTGCCGGCCCCCGCAGCAGGTCAGGCCTGCCCGGCATGGTCCCCGATGCCCACCCGCGTAACGCGCAGGAAACACGGAGGCGGCAGACTGTCGGCGTGGACAGGCAGGAAGAGTTCGTGCTGCGGACGCTTGAGGAACGTGATATTCGTTTCGTCCGATTGTGGTTTACCGACGTGCTCGGTTACCTGAAGTCGGTGGCAGTCGCGCCCGCTGAGCTGGAAGGCGCCTTCGCCGAGGGGATCGGCTTCGACGGCTCGGCCGTGGAGGGCTTCGCGCGCGTCTACGAGGCGGACATGATCGCCAAGCCGGACCCGGCTACCTTCCAGCTGATGCCGCTGCGCGGCGAGGAGGCCGGCGTCGGCCGGATGTTCTGCGACATCCTCATGCCGGACGGATCGCCGTCCTACGCCGACCCCAGGCACGTGCTGAAGCGGGCGCTAGCCAGGGCCGCGGCGCTGGGCTTCACGTTCTACACCCATCCGGAGATCGAGTTCTTCCTGCTGCGCGAGAAGCCGGAGCCGGGGACCAAGCCGCGGCCGATCGACACCGGCGGGTACTTCGATCACACCCCGCACAGCATCGCGCACGACTTCCGCCGCAGTGCGATCGTGATGCTGGAGAGCATGGGCATCTCGGTGGAGTTCAGTCATCACGAGGGCGCGCCCGGCCAGCAGGAGATCGACCTGCGCTACGCCGACGCGCTGACGACGGCTGACAACATCATGTCGTTCCGGCTGGCGATGAAGGAGGTCGCGCTCGAGCAGGGCGTGTACGCCTCGTTCATGCCCAAGCCCTTCACCGAGTACCCCGGGTCCGGCATGCACACGCACATGTCGCTGTTCGAGGGCGACCGCAACGTGTTCCACGAGCCTGGCTCAGAGCTCCAGCTGTCCAAGCTCGGCCGCGCGTTCATCGCCGGGCTGCTCCGGCACGCAGCGGAGATCACCGCGGTGTGCAACCAGTGGGTGAACTCCTACAAGCGGCTGTGGGGCGGCACCGAGCGGATTGCCGGCGCAGGCGGCGAGGCGCCCGCCTATATCTGCTGGGGTCATAACAACCGTTCGGCGCTGGTCCGGATCCCCATGTACAAGCCGCAGAAGGGAAATGCGACCAGGATCGAGTTCCGGTCCATCGATCCGGCGTGCAACCCCTACCTGGCGTTCGCCGTGATCCTCGCGGCGGGCCTGAAGGGGATCGAGGCTGACTACGAGCTCCCGCCGGGTGCCGAGGACGATGTGTGGGCGCTGACCTCGGCCGAGCGGCGGGCGCTGGGTATCGCGCCACTGCCGCAGAACCTGTCGGAGGCGATCGACGTCATGCAGGGCAGCGAGCTGGTCGCCGAGACCCTCGGCGAGCATGTCTTCGACTTCTTCCTGCGCAACAAGCGCCAGGAATGGCAGGAGTTCCGCCGTCAGGTCACCGAGTTCGAGCTGGACCGCTACCTGCCGGTGCTCTGATCGTCTGCCCGCACGGCTGCCCTTGTCGGCTGCCCTCCTCGGCTGAGCTAGTGTCTGAGCTGGGCCGGCTGCGCGGCTGGGGAGCTCGGGCTGCCCGCCTCGGATAGCGTTGGGTATAGCCGATATTGCCGCTAGGATTGATAGGGAGTACTGACGACGCAGGAGGCCCGTGATGACCGACGATCTGTGGCACCGGCCGCTCGTGCGCATCCGCGCCGGGGAGCTGCGCGGTGACACCCGCCAGACCACCGGGATGACCCGGCTGGAGGCCATCTCCGGCACGACCGTCGGATCCGCGAAGGTCTGGATGGGACAGACGCACGTGGCGCCGGCCACCAGTTCCGGCGATCATCACCACGGCGAGGCGGAGACAGCGATCTACGTGCTGTCCGGGCACCCGGCGTTCGTGTTCGCCGAGGGCGACCAGGAGGTGCGGCTCCAGGCTGAGCCGGGCGACTACATCTTCGTGCCCCCGTACGTGCCGCACCGGGAAGAGAACCCCGGGTCCGGGGAGGCCGTGGTGATCATCGCCCGCAGCAGCCAGGAAGGCATCGTGGTCAACCTCGAGAGCCTCTGGGGCGGTCCGCTGACCGGGCCCCGCGATGAGGGGAGGCGCGGATGATCGAGATCGTCGCGATCGACACCCCGGAACTCGGGGATCGAAGCTATCTCGCCATTGATGGCGCTGTCGCGCTGGTGGTGGATCCGCAGCGGGACATCGACCGGGTGCTGGCCGCGGCCGCAGCGCGGGGGGCCGCCATCACCGATGTCTTCGAGACCCATATTCACAACGACTACATCTCCGGCGGCCTGGCCCTGGCCCGCCAGACCGGCGCGGCCTACCACGTGAGTGCCGAGGATGACGTGGCGTTCGACCGGGACAAGATCGCCGACGGTGACGAGGTGGCGGCGGGGGAGTCGATGCGCGTCCGGGCGATCGCCACCCCCGGGCATACCTTCACCCATCTGTCCTACGCGCTGGAGGATGCCGGTACCAGCCAGACCGTGGCGGTGTTCACCGGCGGGTCGCTGCTGTACGGGGCGACCGGGCGGCCGGACCTGCTCGGGCCCGAGCACGCCGCTGCGCTCGCCGCGGCGCAGTACGCCTCGGCCCGACGGCTAGCTGCACTGATCCCGGACGGCACGAGCGTATTCCCGACACACGGCTTCGGCAGTTTCTGCGCCGCCGGTCCGTCCGGTGCCGGCGCCAGCTCTTCCCCGGCCGGCGCATCCACCATTGGGGAAGAAAGACGAACCAACCCGGTGCTCACCCTGGACCAGGAGCGCTACGTCGCTGGCCTGCTCGCGAGCCTGGACGTCTATCCCGCTTACTACGCGCGGATGGCCCCGGCCAATGCTGCCGGCCCGGGCGCGCCTGACCTGGCCCTGCCCGCCAGCGAGAACGCGGCCCAGATCAGCAGCCGGATCGCCGCCGGGGAATGGGTGGTGGACCTGCGGCAGCGGCGGGCTTTCGCGGCCGGGCACGTGCGGGGGTCGCTGAGCTTTGAATTCGGTGACAGCCTCACCACCAACCTCGGCTGGCTGATTCCCTGGGGCACCCCCCTCACCCTGCTCGGCGACACCCCGGACCAGATAGCCGCCGCCCAGCGCGACCTCGCCCGGATCGGCATCGACCACCTGGCTGGCGCGGCCACCGGCACCGCGGGCGAGTGGGCTGGCACCGGGCGCCTGGCCAGCTACCCCGTGTCCGATTTCGCCGGCCTGGCCGCCGCCCTGCAGCACCAGCCCGTCACCATCCTGGACGTCCGCCGTCCCAGCGAGTGGGCCGCCAGCCACATTGACGGCGCCGTTCACGTGCCCCTGCACGAGCTGCCCGCCCGTCTGCACGAACTGCCCAGGACCGCCATCTGGGTGCACTGCCAGGCCGGTTATCGCTCCAGCATCGCCGCGTCCCTGCTGCACGCGGCCGGCCACGACGTTACTACCGTCGACGACGACTACAGCCAGGCCGGGAAGGCCGGCCTGCCCCTGACCGGCAACTCCGCCAGCCCCGACTAGGGCAGTACCGCCCTGGCGCCGGCCCCGGCCAGCCCCCTGCCCGGCCAGCCGGTCAGCCCCGGGAGCATCCGAAGGGCGTATGCGCGTCGGCTGCCTGCTGCCAGTGCAGCTGGGCGGCCAGGCCGGCGGCACTGGCAGCATGGACGCAGAACGTCGGCGCGCCGAAGTGGTAGCTCTGCAGGTAAAGGCCACGCCGGCGGGCATGCCAGCCGTACTCGTCCGCCCAGACCCGCCAGGCGGGGAAAAGCTCGGTCAGCGCATCAACACCCGCATCCGTCAGCACTTGCGTGCTCATGTTCCCCCCTGCTATCAGCGCGTGACTTTTTCGCCACGATCTGTTCCTATCAGGAGACAGCCGCAGCCGCCAGCGGTTCGGCGGTCGACACCAGGCAGCTGAAGATTAAGACGGAAACCAGGGCGGATACCGTGCAGAGGTGAGTATGCCGCGCGGGACGCTGACCGGGCAGCTGGCGTCGATGGGCTTCACCGACACCGACCGGGCCCTTCGGCTGCTCGCCGAGGACATCAGGCTGGACTCCGAAGGCGCGGACTTCGGCCTGCTCGGCGCGCTGGCCGCGGCAGCCGATCCCGACCTTGCCCTGGCCGGCCTCGCGCGGCTGATGCCCGCCGCCCCGGAACTGAGCGCGGCACTTCGGTCTGACCCGGCGCTGCGCCTTCGCCTGTGCAGCGTGCTCGGCGTCAGCGCGGCTCTGGGCGAGCATCTCGCCCGCCACCCTGGTGACTGGCGGGTCCTGCACGGGCCCGGCGCCTTGCGGCGGCCTTCCAGTGACGAGCTGCGCGCGGCAATGCTCGCTGCGGTCGGCGCGCCGCCCGGTCACGCCGAGCCCGTCAGTGACCCGGCCCGGCTCGGCGGCGCCGATCCGGCCACGTCGCTGCGAGCCGCCTACCGCCGCAGCCTGCTGCACCTGGCAGCCAGGGACCTGACCGGCGCGGACCCGCAGGACTGCGTGACGGCCGAGCTGGCGGCGCTGGCCTGCGCGGCGCTGGAAGCGGCGCTCGCTGTCGCGCGATCCGGGCTGGCACCGGACGCGGCGCCCTGCAGGCTCGCGGTGATCGCGATGGGCAAATGCGGCGGGTGGGAGCTCAACTACGCCAGCGACGTGGATGTCATCTTCGTCGCCGAGCCGGTCGCCGGCACCGAGGAATCCGCTGCCCTGCGCACGGCCACCCAGCTGGCAACAGGGCTGATCAGGGTCTGCTCGAAGAGTACCCCCGAGGGCGCGCTGTTCCCCGTTGACGCGAACCTGCGGCCCGAGGGCCGCGACGGCCCGCTCGTGCGCACGCTGGCCAGCCATCGCGCGTACTACGAGCGCTGGGCCAAGACCTGGGAGTTCCAGGCGCTGCTCAAGGCCAGGCACGCCGCCGGCGATGCCGGTACCGCCCGCTCCTACCTGGCGGCGCTGACCCCGATGGTGTGGCAGGCCGCGCAGCGGGAGGACTTCGTCGCCGACGTCCGGGCGATGCGGCGCCGGGTGATCGGCAGCCTTCCGCCCGACCGGGCAGGCCGCGAGCTGAAGCTCGGCCCTGGCGGCCTGCGGGATATCGAGTTCGCCGTGCAGCTGCTGCAGCTGGTGCACGGCCGCTCTGATGAGACCCTGCGGGTCCCCGGCACGCTCGACGCGCTGGGCGCGCTGGCCCGGGGCGGGTACGTCGGCCGCGCCGACGCCGTGGACCTGGCCGGAGCGTACCGGTTCCTGCGCGCGGTCGAGCATCTGCTCCAGCTGCGCCAGCTGCGGCGCACGCACACCCTTCCCGAGGATCCGGTGGTGCTGCGGGCGGTCGGCCGGGCACTGCGCAGCATGCAGCTGGAGGCCGGCCCGGCACGCCGACAGCCCGGGCAGCCGGCCGCGCGCGCCGACGGTACCCGCGCCCACGGCACCCGCGCCGACGGCACCCGCGCCGACGGCACCCGCGCGAACGGGACGCGGACAGAGGCAGTGCTGGCCGATCCGGCGGCCGAGCTCCTCGACCAGTGGCGGCTGTACGCCGGCCAGGCCAGGCGGCTGCACGAGAAGCTCTTCTACCGGCCGCTGCTCGATGCCGTGGCGCGGCTGCCCGGCGAGGCCGCGCGGCTGACGCCGGAGGCGGCGCGGGAGCGACTGGAGGCGCTCGGCTACGTCGATCCGGCCGGCGCGCTGCGGCATATCGAGGCGCTGACCTCCGGCGTGTCCCGCACGGCTGCCATCCAGCGCACCCTGCTGCCCGTGCTGCTCGGCTGGTTCGCTGACGCACCGGAGCCGGACGCCGGCCTGCTGGCGTTTCGTCAGGTCAGCGACGCACTGGGCAGGTCCCCGTGGTACCTGCGGCTGCTGCGCGACAATACGGCCGTGGCGCAGCGGATGGCCCGGCTACTGGCTTCCAGCAGGTATGCCACCTGGCTGCTGCTGCGCGCGCCCGAGGCGGTGGCGATGCTCGGCGACGAGGCCGAGCTCGCGGCCCGGCCGGCCGCAGCGCTGCTGAACGAGGCGGCTGCCGCCGCGAGCCGGCATTCCGTGCCCGCCGAGGCCGTCGAGGCGGTCCTGGCGCTGCGCCGGCGGGAGCTGCTGCGGACGGCGGCTGCCGATGTGCTCGGCCTGACGGGGCTCCGGCAGACCGGCGAGGCCCTGACCACGGTCACCAGGGTCACCGTGGCGACGGCCCTGCAGGTGGCGATCAGGAAGGCCGAACAGGGCACCGGACCACTGCCGACGCGGATATCGGTCGTCGCGATGGGCCGGCTCGGCGGCCACGAGATGGGCTATGCCAGCGATGCCGATGTGCTGTTCGTGCACGATCCGCTGCCCGGGGCGGACGAGGAGACAGCGACCCGCGCTGCGCACGCGGTGGCCGAGGAACTGCGCGGGCTGCTGGCCAGGCCGGGGCCCGATCCTGCCCTGCCCGTTGACGCGGCCCTGCGGCCGGAAGGCCGCCAGGGGCCGCTGGTGCGCACCCTGGCGTCCTACCGCGCTTACTACGAGCGCTGGTCGGCGCCCTGGGAGGCCCAGGCCCTGCTGCGCGCCGAGCCGATCGCTGGCGACCAGGAGTTGGGCCGCGCGTTCATCGCCCTGGCCGATGAGTTCAGGTATCCCTCCGGCGGGATCACCGAGACGGCCGTGCGGGAGATCAGAAGGATCAAAGCCCGGATGGAGGCAGAACGCATGCCCCGCGCCGCAGAACCGGCCCTGCACCTGAAGCTCGGCCCCGGCGGGCTCACTGACGTGGAATGGGTCGCCCAGCTACTGCAGCTCAGGCACGCCCACGCGGTAGCGGAGCTGCGGACGACGCGCACCCTGGCGGCGCTCGAGGCCGCCAGGGACGCCGGCCTCATCGCTGCCGCTGACGCCGAGGCGCTGACGGCGGCCTGGCTGCTGGCGGCCCGGATCCGCAACGCGGTGATGCTCGTGCGCGGCCGGGCGACTGATACGGTCCCGACCTCGCCGCGGGACCTGCCCGCAGTCGCCTGGCTGCTCGGATACGGCGCGGACGCCCAGCAGGACCTGGTGCAGGATTACCGGCGCACCGGGCGGCGGGCCCGGGCCGTGATGGACCGCCTGTTCTACGGGTGACGCGCTCGCCCGCTCCGGCCGGTCCCGTTTCCTGTAGATAGCCGTTAGCAGTTCGGATATTCGCCCCCAGGTGGGAGGTAATCCGAACTGCTCACCGAAATCGCAGCTGGCTGCTCAGGTTCGTGGTTCCCAGCTGAAATAACGGGCCGCGATGAGCAATCCGGCCAGGCCCCAGGCGGCAACGATCAGCACGTCAGTCCAGTGGAAGCTGGTGCCGAGGAAGGCAGCCTGCATGCCGTCAGCGAAGTGCTTCACCGGGAAGATCCTGGCAATCCACAGGACCCAGGACGGCGTGCTGTTGCCGAACGGGATGAATATTCCCGACAGGAACAGCAGCGGCAGGATCACGGCATTGACAATGGCGGGGGAGGCGTCGGCGTTCGGGATCACTGCGGTGATGGCGAACCCGAGCGCGCAGAAACTCGTGGCGCCGACCACGATAATCACGCAGAACCGCAGCAGCGTGAGCCCGGTCGGGACATCCGCGTGGTAGAAAGCGCGGCCGAACGCGACAGTGAGCGCGACGAGCAGGACCGCGACGAGCAGGGCGTGCAGGATCCGCGCGCCGAGGAAGGCCGCGCTGGGCAGGGGAGTGCCGTTGGTGCGCTTCAGGACTCCGGCATCACGCTGGAACGTCACCGTCATGGCGATGTTGTTGAAGCAGGCGGTGATCACCGCGAACGACGCCATCGAGGCCACGTAGTAGGTGGAGGTGTTGACGAGCCTGCTGCCGATCTGCACGGTTCCGTGGCCGAGCAGCGAGGTGAAGATAACCAGGAACATCAGCGGGAAGGCGAAGGTGAAGAACGCCGATGCCGGGTTGCGCCAGAATGCCTTGTTGACATAGCGGACCTGTCGGAGCGTCAGTGCTGCCGCGCTCACGAGGCGTTCCTCCTGGCAGCCGCAGGGGACTGCCCCGGGGGCGACTGCTCCGGCGGCGAGTGTCCGGGCGGGGCTGTCGTTTCTGCGGAGCCGGTGAGCGCCAGGTAGACATCCTCCAGCGAGGGCCGGACGATCTCCAGCCCGTCCAGCGGGATCCCGCGTTCGATCGCCCAGCCGGTGAGCCGGTTCAGCGCGAGGGTGAGGTCGCCAGGAGTGAGATCGACGAATCCGTCGCCCCCCGGCAGGCCGGCCACGTCGTCGGGCGGCCGTTCGCCGGCGGGGAGGCGGTAGCGCAGGTGCACGCTGGCCAGTTCCCGGTCGCCGAGGGTCGCCGGCGGCCCCTCGGCCACGATGCGGCCTGCCGCGATGACGGCAACCCGGTCCGCGAGGTACTGCGCCTCGTCCATGTAATGCGTCGTGAGCAGCACGGTCTTACCGAGCGCCGCGAGGCTCTTGACCACCTCCCAGGCCTCGTGCCTGGCCGACGGGTCAAAGCCGGTTGTCGGCTCGTCGAGGAACAGCAGCTCAGGGTTCCCGGCCAGGGCGATGGCAACATCGAGGCGCCGCTGCTGGCCGCCGGAGAGCTTGACCACCCGGGTGTCGCGCTTGGGCCCGAGGCCGACAAGCTCGATTACCTCGCCCGCGGGGCGCGGGTTGGGGTAGTACCCGGAGTACATGGCGATTGTCTCGGCTACCGTCAGGTACCGGTCCACGCCGGTTGACTGCAGGACTATCCCGATCTTGCTCTTCAGCTGCTTGCGCTGATGGCCGGGATCAAGACCGAGGACCGTCACGGTGCCGGCGTCCCGCGAGCGGTAGCCCTCGAGGATCTCGACCGTCGTGGTCTTGCCCGCTCCGTTCGGGCCGAGCAGGGCGAATATCTCCCCGCGCTGGATGCGCAGGTCGATGCCGGCGACCGCCTGCAAATTCCGGTAGGACTTCGTCAGCCCGCGGACGTCAACCGCGACTGTGCCATCCATTCCTGCCTGCTCTCTCTTGCTCACCTCAGGCATGATCTCAGCACAACGGGCGTTTCTGCATGTAATCGCCACCAGCGCAGCGCCAGCAGATGGCCCGGCGGGTAAAGAGTACTGGGCCTGTTACGACGCGGGATAGGGCAGGAAGCAGATGCCGGCCAGGCCACTGACGCCGCCGCACATGTCGCTGCCGTCGGAGTTATCGCTGGCGATCCACAGGCCCGCGCTGGTCACCAGCATGTCGTCGGCACCCAGGCCGCGAGCCCTGGTCGGGTTGTAGGTGACGCTGCCGTCGACCGGCGAGAGGCCGACGATGCCGGGAGCGGCGACCGCTCCTGATCCTGCGGCGTCACAGTTGTTGGGATTGGACGCCCAGCGCTCGTGCCCGGCGAAGTAGGCAGTACTCGCGTCGGCTGCCGCCGCGTAGATCGAGTCACAGCCGGTGTAGTTCACCCAGGTGTGCAGCACGTAGCCCGGCTGCCCGTCGGACTGGGCCGCCGGGTAGGCGGTGGACGGGAAGGCGGCGGCGGCATCGCACAGACCGGTGCGGGTGGTGGCCCCGGTCGGGAAGCCGTTGGGATGGTAGCCGGTGTCGCCGATGTAGATCGTCGAGTCATCCGCCGACCAGGCAGCCGCCTGGATGTAGAACGGCTCGACAGTGGCGCACTGGTAGGGGTAGCCAGCCGGGTCGGAGCTGCTGAGCTCGCCCAGGCTGCCGTCCCATTCCGGGGAGGTCCAGCCGGTGACGGTGGCGGGCGTCGTGGACAGGTCCAGCATGAAGATCTGCTGCCGCGGCAGCCCGCCGGCTGAGGTGAAGTCGCCCATCACCAGGTCGTACTGACCGCTGTTGCTGAGCGCCTGGTTGTAGACCCGGGTGGGGTTGGCGCTGACGCCGGGAAAGCTGTAGTTGCCGGAGATGCTCAGGCTGAGGAACCCGTCGTCCTTGCCGGTGGTCGGGTTCAGGCTGGTCATGTACGGGTTGACGGAGCTGTTGTTGATCGAGGTGTAGTAGCCGCCGACCAGGATGTGCCCGCTCGCCCCGAGCAGGGTGGAGACCTGACCGGAAGCGCTGTGCCCGAAGGTGGTGACGACCGCGCCGACGGTGGTGTCGACCTCGGCGATGTTCTTCACCGTGGTGCCGTTGACGGAGCTGAACAGCCCGCCGATGTAGGCGTCGGCGCAGTTAGTGCCGTCGAAGGCGATCGAGTTCACGATCCCGTTCACGTTGGGGTTCCAGGCGGTCACCGCGTACGGCGCCGTCGCGCTGAAGCTGAACGCGTTGTCGCGGGTGTAGGTGGTGCTGCCCTTCCTGATCGTGGTGAAGGTGCCGACCGCGTACATCGTGTTTCCGCACTGCACGAGCTGCCGGATCTGCTCGACCGAGCTGGTGTTGGTCGGCAGATGCGGGATCGTCGTCACCGGTGTCGAGGACGGCGGGCCCGTCGCTGCCGACGCGGCGAGTGACGGCACCGCGAAGCCAGCTGTGCTGGCAACCAGCGCGGCGGCCACGACCCCGGCCCCGCCCCACAACCTGATATTCCAGTGCCCCATGACACTCCCCCTATTTACGCATAGTACTCATATTCTCACGATAAAGTACTAATCTCCCCAAGAGTCCGGCTCGCGGGTATCGAGATGGTGCGCAAACGGGTGCATTTCAGTTGCAATCCACGATCCACGTAGAGAGCCTGACCGCGCGGCACCCACCAAGCCGAAACGCCCGGCCCCGTAGGCAGTATCCGGGGCCGGGCGTTTCAGCTTGAGCTAGCTACACGTCGTAGTACATCTCGAACTCGTGCGGGTGCGGGCGCAGCCGGATCGGGTCGATCTCGTTGGTGCGCTTGTAGTCCAGCCACGTCTCGATCAGGTCCGGGGTGAACACGCCGCCTTCGAGCAGGTAGTCGTGGTCGGCCTCGAGGGTGTCGAGTACCTCGTCGAGCGACGCGGGCACCTGCGGGATCGCCCGTGCCTCGTCCGGCGGCAGTTCGTAGAGGTCCTTGTCGACTGGCTCCGGGGGCTCGATCTTGTTCTTTATCCCGTCCAGGCCCGCCATCAGCATCGCAGCGAACGCGAGATAAGGGTTGCAGGACGGGTCGGGAACCCGGAACTCCAGCCGCTTGGCCTTCGGGCTTGGTCCGGTAATCGGGATGCGGACGCAGGCAGAACGGTTGCGCTGGGAATAGACCAGGTTCACCGGTGCCTCGTAGCCCGGCACCAGACGGTGGTAGGAGTTCACCGTCGGGTTGGTGAAGGCCAGCAGCGACGGCGCGTGCTTGAGCAGACCGCCGCAGTAGTAGCGGCCGATGTCGGAGAGCCCGGCATAGCCGACCTCGTCGTAGAACAGCGGCGCGCCGTCCTTCCACAGGCTCTGGTGGCAGTGCATGCCTGACCCGTTGTCACCGAACAGCGGCTTGGGCATGAACGTGACCGTCTTGCCGGCCGCGCGGGCCACGCTCTTGACGACGTACTTGTACAGCATCAGCTTGTCGGCCATCACGAGCATGGTGTCGAACTTGATGTCGATCTCCGCCTGGCCCGCGGTGCCGACCTCGTGGTGCTGCATCTCTACCGGGATGCCGCAGTCGATCAGCGCGCGGACCATCTCCGACCGCAGGTCGGTGTAGTGGTCGGACGGCGGGACCGGGAAGTAACCGCCCTTGTAGCGGGGCTTGTACCCCAGGTTCCCCCCGTCCTCCTCGCGGCCGGTGTTCCAGGCGCCCTCGATCGAGTCGAGGTAGTAATAAGCGGAGTTCGGCCCGCTGTCGAACCGCGCGGAATCGAAGATGTAGAACTCCGCTTCCGGCCCGAAAAACGCGGTGTCGGCGACGCCGGTGCCGCGCAGGTAGTCCTGCGCCTTGCGGGCGATGTTGCGCGGGTCGCGGGTGTAGGGCTCGCCGGTGAGCGGGTCGTGCACGAAGAATGTGAGGTTCAGTGTCTTATGCGTGCGGAACGGGTCGAGCACGGCGGTGGACGGATCCGCCACCAGCAGCATGTCCGACTCGTGGATCTGCTGGAATCCGCGGATTGACGATCCGTCGAACATCAGTCCGTCGGAGAATACGTGGTCGTCGAAGGCCTCCGCTGGGACCGTAAAGTGCTGCATCGTGCCCGGCAGGTCGCAGAACCTGACGTCAACGAATTGCACCCCTTCGGCTTCGATGAACGTCAGCACCTCATCGCCGCTCGTGAACATTAACTCTCCCTTGACTGGCCACCACCTGCCGTCGTCCTGGCGGACGCGCGCACTGACGCTAACTGATGGCGATTTCGACGTAGTATCCCGAATGTTTCACACGTGTTACGCGGGCCCCCCGCTGTTCTACAACCACATTCTAAACGGGCGCCGCCCGCCTGTCCTGGCCGTCCGGCCGGCCGGATACCGTGGATCTGTGACTGACCGACGATGGGCTGGATCATGGCTGTCCGGGCCGGGCGCGGCCGACGACGGCAACGACGGCGGCAAGAAGTACCCAGGCCAGCGTTTCGGCCTGCCCGAGACCGGGTCGGGGTCGGTCCCGGGGCTCGGCCGGCGGCTCGGCGCCCTGTTCATCGACTGGCTGCTCTGCACGATCATCGCGCTGGCGGCGTTCAAGTCTCAGTACTGGACTATCGCGGTGTTCGCGGTCGAGATCTTCCTGCTCACCGCGCTCAGCGGCTTCACGATCGGCAAGCGGCTGGTGGGCGTGCGGGTCGTCCGGCTGGACGGCAAGCCGGTCGGGCTGCTCCGGTCCCTGGTGCGCACGCTGCTGCTGCTGGCTGTGGTGCCGCCGCTGGTGTTCGACCGGGATCTGCGCGGGCTGCACGACAAGGCCGCCGGCACGATCGTGGTCCGGGTCTGATGTAGTCCGGACCTGACTGTCGTCCGGGCCTGACCGTCGTCCCGGGCCTGACCGCCCCCCGGCTGGCTAGCGAGTCCGGGGCCGGGGCGCCTTCGGTATCCGGCCGGTCCGCGGCAGCGGGCCCTTGGGCATCTGCAGCGGCGGCGGCAGCGCCTTGAGCCGGAAGTTCAGGTCGGCCACCGCCTGGCCCTTGATGTTGCGCGGGAGCTTCATGATGTGCCGCTGCAGCTGCCGGATCGCGAGCTGGCCCTTCTCGTCGCCGACCTGGATGTCGTAGATCGGCACATCCTGGGCGATCCTGGCGATCCGCTTCTTCTCGGCGGCCAGCAGGCTCGGCAGCCGGACCGGCGAGCCCTCGCCGATGAGGACGACGCCGGGCCTGCCGACGGCCCGGTGCACGACGTCCATGTTCCGGTTGGCCGAGACCGCCGGCGTGACGGTCCAGTTGCCCCGCATCGACTGCAGGACGGCGGCGGCCGCTCCTGGCTGCCCGGAGATCGCGGCGTACTGCGCGGTCTGCGCGAACCTGCCGAAAATAATCATCGCGGCCGCCACGCCGGTCAGCACGCCGGTCGGGATGATGACCGGAGCGGTGTGGCTGAGCACGCCCGCTACCGAGAACGCCGCGATGATCAACACGGCGGTGCCGATGACGATCGGCAGCGCTTTGGGGTTGCTCTTGCGGAGGATCCCCGCGACCATGCCGATCTGCTTGAGCCGGCCAGGGCCACCCGCGTCAGACGCAGCCTTCTTCGCCGCCGAGGCGGGCTTGTTCACCATGCACGTGAGGATATGGGCACCCGGCGGCTTAAGCGAAATGCGCCCCGCTGTAGCGGTCCATCGCCTGCCGGTCCATCGCCTGCCGGTACAGCCGGCCGGCCCGGTAGGACGAGCGCACCAGCGGCCCCGCCAGCACGCCGGCGAAACCGAGCTGGAGTGCCTCCCCGGCCAGCTCGTCGAACTCCTGCGGCGGCACCCAGCGCTCGACCGGGTGGTGCCGCACCGACGGCCGCAGGTACTGGGTGATCGTGAGCAGGTCACAGCCGGCCGCATGCAGGTCGGACATGGCCGCGCTGATCTCCCCGCGCTCCTCGCCCATGCCGAGGATCAGGTTCGACTTGGTGATCAGGCCAGCCTCGCGGGCCCGGCTGAGCACCGCCAGCGAGCGGTCGTAGCGGAATCCCGGCCGGATCCGCCGGAAGATTCTCGGCACGGTCTCGATGTTGTGCGCGAGCACCTCGGGGCGGGCGCGAAACACCTCTGCCAGCTGCGCCGGTTCGGCGTTGAAGTCGGGGATGAGCAGCTCGACGCCGCAGCCGGGGCCTGCCTGATGAATTTCCCGGCAGGTCTGGGCGTACAGCCAGGCGCCGCCGTCGTTCAGATCGTCTCGTGCCACCCCGGTGACAGTCGCGTACCGCAGTCCCATGGCCGCGACGGACTCGGCGACCCGGCGCGGCTCGTCGGTATCGAGCGGCTCCGGCTTGCCGGTGGCGATCTGGCAGAAATCGCAGCGCCTGGTGCACTGGTCCCCGCCGATCAGGAAGGTGGCCTCCCGGTCTTCCCAGCATTCGAAGATGTTCGGGCAGCCCGCTTCCTCGCAGACGGTGTGCAGGCCTTCGCGTCGCACCAGTTGCTTGAGCTCGGTGTACTGCGGACCGGTGCGCAGCCGGGTCTTGATCCACGGCGGCTTGCGCTCGATGGGGGTCTGGCTGTTGCGCGCCTCCAGGCGCAGCATCCGGCGTCCTTCGGGGGCAAGTACCACGTTTCCACACTACCCGGGACCGAGTCCCGGCCGTATCACCCGGACTGGATCCCGGCCGTTCCGGCGGCCCGAGTCCCGGCCGTTCCGGCGGGCCGATGTGACGGATGCGCCCGCGTCCGGAAGCATGGGTCGCATGCCAATGCAGTTTGATCCCCCGTCCGGAACGCGCGACTTCCTGGCGGCCGAGTTCGAAAAGCGCGAGCGCGCCTTCGCGACCATCCGCGCGGTCTTCTCCCGCTACGGCTTCGAGCCGCTGCAGACTCCGGCGTTCGAGCGGCTGGACGTGCTGCTCGGCAAGTACGGCGACGAGGGCGACAAGCTCATCTTCAAGATCCTGCGCCGCGGCGAGCATGAGGCGTCGGGCGAGGCGGACCTGGCGCTGCGCTACGACATGACGGTACCGCTGGCCCGGGTCGCCGCCGCCTACGGCAGCCAGCTGCCCACCCCCTACAAGCGGTACGCGATGGGCCCGGTGTGGCGGGCGGACCGGCCGGGCAAGGGACGGTACCGCGAGTTCACCCAGTGTGACGTGGACATCCTGGGATCGGCGTCGCCGCTGGCGGACGCGGAGATCATCTGCGCCGTGCATGATGTGCTCAGCGAGCTGGGCGTGGCTAACTTCGGGATCCAGCTGAACTCGCGCCGGGTGCTGACCGGCCTGCTCGAGGCGTTCGGCGTGCCGGCCCAGCAGGGCCCCGGCGTCCTGATCACGCTGGACAAGCTTGATAAGCAGGCTCCGGCCGATATCGTCGCCGAGCTGGCGGGGCGCGGCCTGGCCGAGCCGACAGCGGCCGATCTGGTCGACGTTGTCGCGGCGCCGGACGCGGCGGCGCGGATCCGGGACGTCCTCAAAGGCACCGGCCAGGGCGCCGGCGGCCTGGACGAGGTGAGCCGGCTTCTCGACCTGGTGGGACCGCTGCTGCCGCCCGAGCGGGTCGGGTTCTCGCCGCGCCTGGTGCGCGGCCTGAGCTACTACACCGGAACGATCTGGGAGGTCACGTCGGCTGGCGTGCCGGGATCGCTGGCCGGCGGCGGTCGCTACGACCACCTGATCGAGCAGCTGGGCGGACCGGATGTGCCGGGTACCGGGGGCTCGCTGGGGATCGAGCGGATCCTGATGATGCTGCCGTCCGCCGCTGCGGCGGACGGCCGGCTCGACGTGGCGGTGACCGTGCTGGGCGAGGAGCTGGCGGCCCAGGGGTTCGCGTTCGCCGGCGCGGCGCGGGCGGCCGGGCTGCGGGCCAGCGTCTACCTGGGTTCCTCTGGCAAGCTCCGCAGTCAGCTCAAGTGGGCCAGTGACCAGGGCGCCCGGTGGTGCCTGATCTACGGGCGGGCCGAAGCGCAGGCCGCATCGGTGATCGTGCGCGACATGCACAGCGGGGAACAGGTGACGGTGCCGGTCAGCGAGATCGGCAGCCAGCTGGCGCAGCTCGCCGCGAGCCAGCAGGCCGGCCAGTCGGGCCAGTAATGCCTTCCCTGTCCTTCACCGACCAGGAATCCTGGTACACCGGACTGGCCGGCGTGGTCGTGTCGGCGGGCGCGCTGATCACCGATCCGGCCGGGCGGGCGCTGCTGGTAAAGCCCAACTACCGGGACTACTGGAGCCTGCCCGGCGGTATCTGCGAGCACGGCGAGCCACCGCACGCCGGCTGCGCCCGCGAGGTCGCCGAGGAAGTCGGGCTCACGCTCGATGTCGGCAGGCTGCTGGCGGTCGACTGGTCGATGCCGTACGGGAATGCGGCCCGGCCGAGCATGCACTTCGTCTTCGACGGCGGGTCCCTGGCCGATGGCAGCCACATCGTCCTGCAGCAGGAGGAACTGGACGGCTGGCGGTTCACGGCCGGCGCGGAGCTGGCGCAGTTCCTGCCGCCGCACACGCTGCCGCGGGTCAGCGGTGCGATCAGCGCACGGGCAAACGGGACGGTCTGCTACCTGGTGCTGCCAGCCGGCTGACCAGTCGGCGCTGCTCCCAGCGCATCAGCGAGCGCGCGCTCGACCGGGCCCGCCGCGTCGGTGACGGTGATCGGCCTCCCCGCCTCGGCGCTCAGCGAGGTAACGGTCGCATCCCGGATGCCGCACGGCACGATCCGGTCGAACCAGGACAGGTCACAGTCGCAGTTCAGGGCGAACCCGTGCATGGTCACGCCCCTGGCCACCCGGATGCCGATCGCGCCGACCTTGCGGTCGGGTCCGCCGGACCGATCATGCACCCAGACTCCGCTGCGCCCCTCGACTCTGGTCGCCGGCACGCCGAAGTCCGTGCACACCCGGATCAGTGCCGCCTCGATCGCACGCACGTAGCTGATCACGTCAATCGGCTCGTCGAGCCGGACGATCGGGTATCCGACGAGCTGGCCGGGCCCGTGCCAGGTGATCTTGCCGCCTCTGTCGACGTCGATCACGGGCACTCCCGGGTCGCCGACCGGCCGGTCCGTCGGATCGGTTCGCCGTCCGGCCGTATAGACCGGCGGGTGCTCCAGTAGCAGGCAGGTGTCGGGTATCTCACCCTGCACGCGCCGCTCATGCACCTGCCGCTGCAGCTCCCAGGCCTGCGGGTAGCCGATCGCGTCGGCTCCGAACCCGGCCCGGGCGAAGATCAGCTCGCCAGCCATGTGTTCAGCCTATTGCCTGCCAGTCCGGTCGCTGCCAGTCCGGTCCGTGCCAGTCCTGTCCCTGCCAGTCCCGTCACACCCTGTCCGCTTTTTTCCGAGCCCGTCCGTGCGGGAATGCGGACGAATCTGGGAAGGCTAGCCCTGAGAGCGGAGGTGCGGTTGTGTTCGATGAGGAAGATCTTGCGAGCCTGAGCTCGCGGCAGCGGCGGGACCTGATCAGCGCCCTGGTCCGGCTGGAGGACCGCGATACCGCAGACCGATCCGGCGGCGGCCGCCGCCGGGTAATCGCCCTGGCCGCCATCGTCGCCTGCTGCATCGGCCTGGCCATCTGGATCGGCGTGCTTGCTGTCACGCTGCCGCGCTATTACCGGTCTGGCGGATGGCGCGGCGCCTGGGTCGGGTTCGACCTGGCCGAGCTCGTCGCGTTCGCGGCCACCGGCTGGGCGGCGTGGCGGCGCCGCCAGGTCCTCATCATCTGCCTGCTTGTGCTGGCCACCCTGCTGTGCTGCGACGCCTGGTTCGACGTAGTGCTGGACGCGCGTACCAAGGGCTTCGCGGTCAGCCTGCTGTCGGCCCTGCTGATCGAGCTGCCGCTGGCGGCGCTGGCCATCGCCCGCGCCAGGCAGCTGCTGCGCCTCAGCATCGGCCGGATCATGCTGCTGGAGGGCAGGGCCGGCCCGGTGCCGCCGCTGCGCAAGGTCCCGATGACGGGCATGAGTTCCGGGTCGCACCTGGCTGACTTGTTCACCGAGCCGCTCGGAGACATGCCAGTCCCGCTGCAGGCATCGGACGAGCGATCGCCGACGCCGGAGGAGCGATCGGCGGCCAGTCACTGACGGCGGCCCGCCCGGCGGCCCGGCGGCCCGCTTCCCGGCAGCCCGGCGGCCCGGCGGCCAGTCACTGACCGGCAGCCCGCTCCCCGGGCAGCCCGGCTTCCACCCTCCCCGGACAGCCCCGCCTCCCGGCCTCAGGCCGCCGGCCTGTGCGGCGTCAGCTCTGCGGTCAGTGCGGTGGCGATGTCGGGGTACCGGAAGACGAACCCGGCGTCCTGCAGTTTGCGCGGCAGGACCCGCGCGCCCGACAGCAGCTCGCTGGAGACCTCGCCCAGCCCCGCGCGCAGCAGCGGCCCGGGGATCCGCAGCAGCGCGGGACGGCCCAGCGTCCTGGCCAGCGCGGCGGTGAGTTCGGCGTTGGTGACCGGCGAGGGAGCAGTCAGGTTCACCGGTCCGTCGATGCCGGACTGATCCAGCAGGAACCGGATGGCGCGCACCTCGTCGGTCAGGGTGATCCAGCTGGTGTACTGCCCGCCTGCGCCGAACCGGGTGCCCAGGCCGAGCCGGAACAGTGGCGTCAGCCTGGCCAGCATCCCGCCGTGGCGGCTGAGCACGATTCCGGTTCTGAGGTTCGCGACGCGGATGCCAGCCGTGCTGGCCTGCCCCGCGGCAGCCTCCCAGTCACCTACCAGCCCGGCCAGGAATCCCGATCCCGCCGGCGCGCTCTCATCCACCGCGCGATCACCGGTGTCGCCGTACCAGCCGATCGCGGAGCCGCACAGCAGAACGGGCGGCCGGACTTCAGCGGCTGTGAGCGCCTGGACCAGGGTGCTGGTGCTCTGGACCCGGCTCGCGCGGAGCTCGGCCTTGCGGGCATCGGTCCAGCGGCCCTCGGCGATGGGCGCCCCGGACAGGTGAATGACGCCGTCGGCGCCGCTGACCGCTGCCGGGTCCAGGCTGCCACGAGTAAGCGGATCCCACTGGATTTCCCCGGCCGCCCGAGGGGGGCGGCGCACCAGGCGGATCACCTCGTACCCGGCACCGGCTAGGTCCGCCGCCAGCGCCGTGCCGATCAGCCCAGACGCTCCGCTCAACACAACTCGCATGAGCCATCCCTCCCGTGCGGTTTCTACCTGCTGATTCTCGCAGGGGTCCGGCAGGGACTCACTCCCGGCCGGACGCTGCGGTCTCCCAGCCAGGGGACGCGGTCCTGACGCGAGAGCGTCCGCGCGCTGCGGCGATTGCGACCAGGCGGCGATCGTGCCGAAGCCATCCTGTTTGATGATGAATACTATAAGTGACGCACTGATTACCTTAGGTTCCTATTACCGGGTTCGGCGATCAGGGTCTTGATCGGGGGGTGAGCGTGGCGTGGTCGTCCGGGCTGCGGCGATGGGTGAGCATCGCCGCGGCGGTTTCACTGGCGGTGACGGCGGCCGCGCTGATCGTCGCACTGGCTGCGGAGGTAGGCGGCCGGGCCACGAGCCGGGAGCTGTCCCAGCGGCTGGTGCCTGCTGCCGCGGGGATTGGCGTGCTGCTCGGACAGTACTCCGATCAGCAGACGGCACTGCGTAATTACGTGACGAGCGGGCAGGCAGCACAGCTGCGGCCCTTCACGCAGGCTGCTGCCCAGATTCCCGGGCAGCAGGCGAAGGTGGCCGCGCTGGTGCGGCCCTACCCGCTCATGGCGCACGAGCTCGCCGTAGCGGTGGCGGCGCAGCGAGCGTGGCGGGCCCGGGTGGCCGGTCCGCAGCTCGCGGCCACAGCACACCGCAACTTCGCCCGCGCACGGGCACTGCAGGCCGATATTCCGGTTGTGCGACGGTACGTGCTGGCGGTGCGCTCGCCGATCGTGGCACTGCAGGCGCAGATCGCCAGCAGGCAGGGGCGTGTCGTCGCGCGCCTGATAAGCGGTCAGCAGCGTCTGCTTGGTTCGCTGGTGGCCGTCTGCGCCGTGGTGGCCGTGATCGCGGTCGGGGGCGTGGTGGTGGTGCGCCGCTGGCTGCTGACGCCGTTCGCGGCACTGCGGGCGGCGGCCGAGTCGGTCGCTGCTGGCCAGTACGACACCCGCGTGCCTGCGGTCGGCCCGGCCGAGCTGGCAGATCTGGGCCGCAGCGCCGATCTGATGCGAACCCGGCTGCTCGCTGCCCTGGCGGAGGCGCAGCGAGCCGAGGAGAGGTTCCGTGGCCTGTTCGACGCGGCTCCTGACGCCACCCTGACCGTCGCGGTCGACGGGTCCATCGCCATGGTGAACGCACAGGCCGTGCGCATGTTCGGGTACGGCGCCGGTGAACTAGTCGGACAGCCGGTCGAGGTGCTGGTGCCAGCCGCCGCGCGCAGCGCCCACCCGAGCAACCGGGACGGCTATTTCGCCGATCCAGCTACCCGGCCGATGGGTGCGGGCCTGGAGCTGTACGCAGTGCGCAAGGACGGCCGCGAGTTCCGGGTGGAGGTCACCCTGAGCTCGCTCCCGGCCAAGTCAGGGGTGATGGCCACGGTGACCGTCCGCGACATTTCCGAGCGGCTTGCCGCGCAGGCCGAGCGGGAGCGCCTCGAGCTCCGGCTGCGGCAGTCCGAGCGCCTGGACAGTCTCGGTCAGCTAGTCGGCGGGATAGCGCACGACTTCAACAACCTGCTCAATGTCATTACCGGCTATACCGACTTCGCCGAGGAGGAGCTGACAGGCCTGGCCGGGCGGGAAAGCCGGATGGAGAGCGTGCTCGCTGACATCGAGCAGGTACGCCAAGCGGCGCGGCGGGCGGTAGGGCTTACCCGTCAGCTGATGGTGTTCGCCCGCCGCGAGGTTGTCCACCCGCAGGTAGTCGACCTGGACATCCTCGTCAGCGGCGTCCAGCAGATGCTGGGCAGCATCCTGGGGGAGCACGTCGAGATGGTCATCGTGCCGGGCGCAGGCGTGTGGACGGTCAAAGCCGATCCTGGCCAGCTCGAGCAGATCCTGGTCAACCTTGCGCTCAACGCCCGCGATGCCATGCCAGGCGGCGGGAAGCTCACCATCGATACCGGCAACGTCGACGCGGATGAGGCTTACACGGCCAGCCGGCCCGACCTGCGACCAGGGCGCTACGTACGGCTGCGAGTCTCTGACACCGGCACGGGCATGAGCCGCGAGGTACTCGCCCGGGCGTTTGAGCCGTTCTTCAGCACCAAGCCGAAGGACCAGGGCACCGGGCTCGGGCTCGCGACGGTGTACGGCATCGTGACCCAGGCAGGCGGCTACGCCCAGATCTACTCAGAGCCAGGGCACGGCACCAGCGTCAGCGCGATGCTGCCCGCATCCGACGAGGCAGCCAGCACGACGACCAGCGTCCCGGTCACCGTCCCTGCTCCAGGCCGAGGCGAGACCATCCTGCTGGTCGAAGACGAAAAGAGCCTGCGCGATCTGTCCCGCCGGATACTGGTCCGCAACGGCTACCAGGTCTATCCCGCCGCTGACTCCGCTGACGCCCTGCGCCATGCCAGTGACCTGCAGCAGCCGATCGACCTGCTGCTGACCGACCTGATCATGCCGGACATGCTGGGAAACGAGGTCGCCGTGCTGGCCCGGGCAGTCCGACCTGGCCTGCAGGTTCTCTTCATGTCCGGATACGCCCCGCCGGTCCTTTATAGCCAGGGGGCGCTGGACCCGTACATCGACCTGCTGGAGAAGCCGTTCTCTGAAACGACCATCCTCGCCCGGGTGCGCCGGGCTATCGACAGCGGCGGTGCGCCAGGCGAGCGTGCGACACCCCCCGGCCTGTGACTACTTTAGGTTTGATAGCCTTTACTTTAAGTGACGTAAGCTGGTCAGTTCTGGGTGCGGAGATCGCTAGTGACGCGCATATGACCCGTTCGCCAGGCTTCGGGTCCCCGCCAGTGCCACTGGCGACAGGAGCACTGGCCGGTGGGTTCCATTGTCGTCGCCGGCTGATCAGCAGCCTGGCGCGGCGAGCACTTCCGATCAGGACCGGGGATGATTGATGTGGCCGAGCCGACTGGACATTTGCCGCCCGCCGAAGGGCTGGCCGCGGCCGAGCCGTCCGCGCACGCGATCATCGATTTGACGCCGACGGGCATCGTGAGCAGCTGGAATCCGGGGGCGGCGCTCCTGTTCGGCTACCCGGAGGTGGAGATGGTCGGCAGGGCCGCGGACCTACTCTGCCCGCCTGGGGGACGGTCTGCGGATGCGGAGGTCGTGCGGCGGGTCATGACGGAGGGAGGCACAGAGCGCTACGAAGCGGACCGGATCTGCAAGAACGGAACGGTGGTCACGGTCTCGCTGACGGTGGCGCCGATCGTGAACCTGGCTGGTGCCGTCGTGGGGGTAACGACTGACTCGTGGAAGCCCAGCACGCTGCGCAGAGGTGTGAAAAAGATCGAGGCGCAGATCGACGGGGAGCGCCAGGTCGCCAGGGACGCGCAAGAGCGGTTCGAGGAGAAGGTCGACACCGAGCGCCGCGACGCGCAGGACCGGTTCGAGGAGAAGGTCGACGGGGAGCGCCGCGACGCGCGCGACGCGCAGGAGCGGTTCGAGGAGAAGGTCGACGACGAGCGCCGGAGTGCGCAGGAGGAGTTCGAGGAGAAGGTCGACGGGGAGCGCCGCGACGCGCGCGACGCGCAGGAGCGGTTCGAGGAGAAGGTCGACACCGAGCGCCGGGATGCGCGCGACGCGCAGGAGCGGTTCGAAGCGCTGCGCGACGGCGAGCGCCTCGCCGCTCTTGAGCGCAATCAAGGACTGCTCGCCCAGTTGCAGCAGGCGCAGCGGATGGAGAATCTGGGTCAGCTGGCTGGCGGGGTGGCGCACGATTTCAACAACCTGCTGGCGGTGATCCTCAATTACGTGTCGTTTGTGTCGGAGGAGCTGGCCGAGGCGACTGATGCGGACTGGGCACAGCGCTACGCGGCGGCCAGCAGCGACCTCGCGCAGGTCAAGCGGGCCGGCGAGCAGGCGGCGAGCCTGACCCGGCAGCTGCTGGCCTTCGCCCGCCGGGAGGTCATCCAGCCGCAGGTCCTGGACCTGGACAGCGTGATCACCGCGGTGCAGGAGATGCTGGGCCGCACGCTGGGCGAGCACATCGAGCTGGTGATCGCGCTGGCGGGGGATCTGCGGCCGGTG